>Ga0179593_1708525_pt1 | contig 13242 bp, 17 predicted proteins | sample CZODoug2_1_08_16_FD_185931 | JGI IMG/M metagenome (GOLD analysis project Ga0179593, IMG submission 185931) | Vadose zone soil fungal communities from Angelo Coast Range Reserve, California, USA - CZODoug2_1_08_16fungal (PacBio error correction) | ecosystem: Environmental > Terrestrial > Soil >... | reverse complement strand
AGAGTTCCCCTTTAACGTCTTCCCCCTGTGTTTTGCTTGACTTCTGTTCATTCCGTTTCGCAAGTTCCCTTTTTATAAAGGAACGCTGAATTGCAAGTTCTGCCCCCATGGGGAAGAGCTCGACCTCTCTCCTTTCTCTCCCTACGTTCAGGAGAAAGTCTCCCTCTCTTTCCCCTCTGCGATCGTCCCTTTCTATATCTGTCTGATCTGCCTTCCGTCCCCCTCTTTGTGGAAATGGAGGGCTCATCTGTAACCGAAGGTACACGTTCGTCTTTTTCCGCTCGGCCCCCAACACTACCTTTCCCCTTCCAGCATTGTGTACAGTCACCCTGATTTCTCCTTCCCAGGAAAGAACAGGGAAATTGTCCTAATGACAGCCAAGATAATATTTGCCCTTCCTCACAAGGCAGACATCATTTTAGTCCCCCTCTTCACCATTCTTTCCGTGATTGAGGGTGCCATTCTTTTTCTTTTTTAAAGAGGTAGGTAAAAAATTGTATTCCTTTCTTCCAAGACGTGACGCCCTTTTTCTTTCCTACGACAATTTCTACCTTCCCCGGCATGGTCCTTTCTTGTAAGAACGGACACTTATCTGTTCTCCAGATCGGGTAATGCCTTTCACGAAGGTGCTGCATTTTTTCTTCTTAAATGTAGATCTTTTAGTCCTCAGTAATTCTTTTCTCCCCCCCCCTAAATAGGTGTAGGCCTTTCTACTCTCGGCGATAGATCTTCTTCAACGCGTCAGAATGTTCTGGCTAAGACTTTTTTCTCAACCCCTTTCCTCATAACTTTTCCCCCCTCATGGAAATGACGGCCCTCGCTTTTTTTCGTGCTTTTCACTCCATGGTAAGCACCCTCTTCTTCACGAACCACATCTGTCGACCTTTTTCATTTTTGTCGCACAAGAAGCCCTTTTTTTCTATTTTTTAGAACTTATTCAGTCAGTCTTCCCCGGGGATTTTTTTGTTACTTTCTTGCGGATCCTGGATGGTGTTTTGTCTGGTTCGTGGTATAAAATTGCGTTTTTTCCTTTCACTGATGTTCCCTTATGTAAGAATGTCGTACTTTCTCTTTATTTTCGAGAGCCCTCTGGCAGGAAACGTGTTCCCCCCCCCCTTACTGTGCGACGGTATTCCCTTTGAGTCCCCCCCGTAGTACCCCTCTTTTGGACGACCCGCCCGGATTCAATAACTTTGGCAGCTCCTAATTTTGATTCTCTGTAAACTTTTTTGTCTTTCCCTTTTTCCCTCGTTGAACAACGAGGTGTTTTCGAGAAACGTTCTTTTTGCAGAAATTACTTTTTTTCCTTCTCGTAACCTTTCTGACTTTTGTCCGCCTCCCGGGTTCAAAGTTCCTTTTTTTCGCCCTCTTTCTAGGCTTTTTCTTTTATTCCCCCCTTTCGACCATTTTACCTCCTCCTCTATCGACACTGAATATGCCTTCCAAGGACCGGCTACTAAATCGGTCATCTAGACATCTCTCAGCCCCCCCCAATGTCAGTTTTTCTCGGGATCCCTTTCTTCGAACCTGTTGTTCGCCCTTTTTTCAGGCAGGGCCCGTAGTTAGTTTCCTTCGGAGGCGATGGGAGTTTTCTTTTGAAACAGGGGGGACATGTGGTTCCTTTTCTTTCCACATTCTCTAGAGTTTTCTCCCCTCGGTTTAGCGGATCCATGGGTAGGGCCAGAACATTCCTCCTTTCCGACCCCTCACCCCCATTTCTGATCACCACCTTCCCATTGCCCATGATTGGCCATAAAAGAAATTCCGCTACCGAACCTTTTCCCGGAATTCCCCCCCGGTTTTTCGAAAGGAGTCGATTTTTCAAGGGTTCTTTCTTCTCGTTGCTCCCCTGATGCGAAAACACCCTTTTTTTCTTTCCTTCCCAGTAGATTATGCACGTTTTTTTAGAGTACCCTATGGAAGAAATCATCATTTCTTAGAACGTTGCGGACCCCTTCCCTTTCCCCCGATAGCAAATTCCTTCCCCCCCCCTGGCTATCCTTTCAACCGGTTGGACAGTCTCTTTAGCATTAATGTGGCTTCCTACCGGTCTTTTTACCTCTTTTTTTAAACGTCGTGTCCTTGGCGACCGCGCCCTTTTACCTCTTCCCTATTAAATAAGTATTTAGGCGGGAGTGCGGCCCGTCGTCACACGAGTCATCCCCCCCCCCCTCTGTTTCTGAAGGTGTTCCCAGCCCTACCTTGACAACACTCCAAATAGCAAAGTTTCTCTTTTGAACAAGTTCTTTTCGCGTCCGAAATACCAGGTTCTCCCCAAAAGTACGACTTTTGGTTACCCTTCGTCCTTAACGGTGATAGACTTGGCTCGACCAGAAATGGATACACCCTACAGATTCCTCCCCCCCCCCCCCCTCAAGATCGCAAGCCTCCCATCCCCGTTGCACTGTGATGGAAGACTACTTTAAATATTAGCAATTGTCAGCCTGTTCCTTTTTTTTTTTCCTGACACAATTAGCCCCCCCCCTGTGTTTTTTCTTCCCTCTAACTGTCTTAGTGATGACCATGGCTTTTTTCCCTCACAATGTAACGCCTACTTCTTTAAAGTGAGGATCATAGTTTGTCCCTTCTCCGTCCCGGTTTGTTTAAGAAGCATATATTTTTTTTCCGTACGCTAGAAGAATCCCCCTTCGATGGTTGGCTAAAGTCCTTCTCTGGTGAAAGTGACCCCCCTGGCTCTTTAGATCGTGCTTTCCACTGCTTGTGAGAAAGAGTCCCTTTTTTCCAACGATTTTCGCGACCTTTCCACTTCCGGACCCCTCTCCCCCTTGAATTCTATAATTGGTCTCTCTCCCTGGGTAGTAGTAATGGCCAACGTCCTGCCGAGGATCTCCCAGTTTTTTTCCTTACCGGTTCCCCCTCATCCATGGCCACCCGCAAGTCTCACTTCCTTTTTTATCAGGGAATTCATCTTGCCTGTGTTCCGTACGGCCTTCAAGTAGTATATGGGATGGTTCTCCTTCCCCCCCTTGGCCATCCTTTCTTCTTCCTAAGTGGGGACCTGTTCAACACCCCAAACATGCTTAAGGCCACCTTTCAGGTAGGCGATGGTTTCTGCTTGCCTTATAATCGACGTTTTTTTCTTTCCCCTTTTTCTATAATTCCAACCCCCTCTTTTTTTTTCCCCGCTCAGAAAGAGAGGACCTGAAAAGCCTCTTGAAGCTCGCCTTTTTTACCCAACTGTGACATGGATGGTTTCCTGCCCCCTTAATGCTCGCTTTATTCTTTAAACTTTCTTTTTCTGTTATCCCTGCTCGGTAGGGTATATGCCCTAGTAAGTTCCATGCCCTCCCCCCCTTTCGTATCCGTTCCTCGGGCCCCCCCTCGATTCTCTTTTCATACAGTTGTGTTCCCTGATTCCGAGTGAACTCGATTGGGTGGCCCTCGGAAACGTATCAGCACCTGTTGGTGATGCTTTCTCCTTCCGTTTAGAAGCAGTGTTTTCTTCCCCCTATTCAGCCCGTCATTTTTTTTCGCTTTTCCTCTAGACTTGCAAGTTTCCCCCCTCCCTCAGAGCAAGTCTTTTCCTCCCCAGTGGGTAACGGAGAGCTTTCGACGTGTCAGTGCTCTCTCCTTGATTCTTTCACACGAACGCCTCCCCTTTCTCTCACCCTTCTCAGGTCACCCGGGGCTTTTTTCAGGCAAGCTCGGCCCCCCCTCTTCCGGAGGGAAGTTCAGTCACTTTGTTGGGGATGTTGGACAGGTTTCCTATTGCGCCGCGCCGCAAATGGCCATTTTCTTTTCCCTGCCTCCCCCCAATATTAGTACTCCCTTGGAGTGGGGGTCCCCCCAGGCCGATCATATTCTAGTCCCGCTCCCCTCTTTTCGTGATGCGGGTGCTTTCTTTCCACCCCCCTTTTTTCCATATTTGTATCCCTTGGGAAGTTGCGCCGCCACCTATTTTTACACAGGGCGACAGGGTCCGGATAGAAGGACAAGTGAGGCCCTCCCACGATGGTGTGACAGAACCTTTTTCGTTCTGGTCTCCCCGCTCTTTTCCCCTCCTTTTTACAATCTTATCTTTTCCCTCTTTCTGCAGAGATATCTTTCCTATACAGCTTTTCACGACAGGCTTTCCTTCTTATTTCACTTTGTAGGCCGTTTTCCATCCTGCGTATCTCTTAAGGCTTAGTTCTGCGAGGCCACCGCTAAGCATCCCCTTTTTTTCTTGTTTTGACCCACCCAGTCCCAAACCTCCCCTGTTTCCCCAGTCCGTCCTTGAGAGGACTTTCCAGCATGGTCATTGCCCCCTTTCCACAACGTACGATCTTGACCCTTTTGTAGTGAACCCACTCCCAAGGCTGACAAGTTTATCTTTTTTTTTCCGTAGTCGGCCAGCCCGCCGGTGAGGGTCCTTTCTTTTCCCCCCCATATTTGCCTTTCCCCCATACGGGCTCATGTTTTCCTTTTCTGTTCGCTAGAAGGTGGAGGCTCCGAATGTAAGAATGTTCTCCCCGATGCCTGTAGTTTAGCTTCTCTTTTCTTCCGGCCCTTCAACACCCTGATTTTTCTTTCCTTCTCAATGTTGGCCGGTCGGTTTTTGCCTTTTAAAACATTAAGGTGGCTTTTTTTTTTGAAGACCAGGCCTTTGACTAAGGTCCTCTGATCACCCCTAGTCTTCCCCCCTGCTTAAGGCTGTAACAGGCGCTGTCTCCCCCCCCCCGGTGAAATAGTGGAAAAACCCTGAGAGAGGTGGTTTGGTTCCTTCTCCTTCCTCAAGTAAGGAAGGACTTCCCTTTTTCCCAACATTTTGTTGCTAATTTCCGATAGACAATTTTAGACACTTATAGGAGTTGGTATGATTTCCTCCCTTGTCCTCGACCCTAAACTACAGAAGCTTTTCGTCCCCCGGGAATTTTGTCTAAATCTCGCCCCCTTAAAATTTGTTAGCACGACGGTCCGTTCCCTCGGACCGCTACACTGTTCCTGCCCCCCTTAGTGCCGGTTTCTTTTAGGTAGAAGCAGTAGGGGCTTTTGTTCATTCCCCCCGAAAGGTGGTTCCTTCTTTGTTCCTGGCCATACCCCTTTCTCTCTTCTTTCCTATATTTTTCTATCCTTGGCTGGATCCCCCTCCACTTCCACCCCCCGCCGTGGCATAAAAAAGGCCCCTCGCCCCTACTGCTTCGCCCCCCCCCCTCAACTTTTCGTTTTCCCGTCCCCCTTTCGACCACTCCCCTTTCTAGGGTTCGACAAAGGAGACTTTTCTCTTTTTTTGCGAGATCCCCATTTCTGGTAAGTGGTTGCCGAATATTCTGTCGAGAGAATGTAGTTCTGTTCGAGTCACCCCTTTGGAGAAATCCTTCCGTCCCGTGAGACTCCAGGAAATTTTCCCTCCCCAGTTTTACCCAAAAACTGGATTACCGGATGACCACGTTGGAACTTTTCGGTTAATTTCCCACTACGGTTCTCCTTCCCCACCTCAAGAGTGGGGAACACTAGTGGCGACCGCTTTTCCCCCTCGTATCGAAGTTTCTTTCCCCTTCTTCGTTTTCTGGGTTGCCTTTTAAACGAGTCCCTGGTCTCCCTCTGTTGTAGTTCCCCGCACGTGCCGAACCGGGCCCTTTAATACTTCTTGTTCCACCCTTCCCCCTACGGCAGCTGCGCTCCTTCCTCCCACTACAGGAGGCCTGCTGGACATTCGTCATCACTTTTTTTTACTTGGCTAAGGCTTTTTCACCTCTCGACTCATTATAAAACATGCTCTTTCTCGGCCACCATCTTCAGCCTTTTCACCTACCCAGCCGTGATGCCGCCACTCCTTTCTTGACAGCTCTATTAGAAATTGTTCATTTCCTTGTCCGACCCCCCCCCACTTATTGGCTTTCTTTTCTCTTTTTCCTTTTTCTTGCTCCCCGGTTTTCACACAATGTTCCGCCCTGCAGGGCCGTTCATTTCCCCTTTTCTTTTGACAAGTGAGATCCCCACTTTTTTCAAAGTCTTCGGCAAGGTGCTGCGGCTCCGGCGGGTGTTTGCCGTCCCCTATTTAAGAACCGTAGCGTCTCTTCCTTTTGAGTGTTCACCCCTTACAAAAATCTCTTCTGGGGGGACGTGCCTTGTCCCCTTCGCTGGAGATCGACTATTTTCTTTCTTTTTTCAAACTGTTTGATTTCCTCGACGAGAAGTTTTACCCTAGTGGAGACTCGGGTAAAGTTCGGTCCACCCCCACTTTCCCCAGGCCTCTTTCCTTTTTCCCTCCCACGTCCCTTGTCTTTCCCTTTCCCTGGACGGGACCCTTTCGTATTGGAGTGGAAATTTTTACAATTCCCGAGCGAAACCTTACATTACTCCCTTGGCACAAGCCCTCTTTTGATTTTCTTACCTCTATTTGGTTTTTTCCCCGTACCTCATGTCCCTTATATGTTTTTTCCTTTCTTTTCAAACCCCCCCCAGCTCCAGGACAATGGCTTTCTCTTAGCAATCAAGGGTGACTTTTTCCCCATCCCAACAAAAGGCTGCTCAGAACTTCCTTTAACCCTTCGTTAAGAGCTTTCCTATAAACCTCGACCGCTTCCGGGTGACGCGATCCTCCAGTCACCCGTCGCCTGTTCTTCAGATCAGGACAGCTCCCGCTGCCAGTCCTGATTTCTTCCAATGTGCATGGCTGGCTTCCCTTGAAGTTCTCTCTTCGAGCTCTCCGCATGGTCTTTCCCCTCTCTCTGTTCGATGACTGGCCCCTCCCCCCCTTTGCTTCCCCCTAAGGACCTTGTCCCCCCCCATCAACAAACAGTGCGGATACGTTCCTTTCCAATCGTAGTTTTAATCGATCTCTTCTCGGTTTTTGAGAGAGATCGAGTTAAAAATCTCTTTTTTTTCAGTCCCTTCTTCGCACTGGTGTGATGCTTTCTTTGCATTTTTCTACTACCCGTCTTTCTAGCCAGCGCGCTGGTTACCCCCCCTCCTCGCTACGAAGAAGGACGTTCTTCCTTCCGCAAGCCATGCAACAGTTTGTTCCTTCCGGATTGCTTCCTATTCAGGTCTGCTTTTTAGTGTCCCTTGCTAGACCTCTTGTGGGACATGGAGTATCTCGTCCCTTATCTGTTCAAGAAGTTTTCTCGGCCACCATCCCGCCTTTGGTGCAGTTTTCTTTCACATGGCCTTTCCTTTGATGTTTTTCAGGTCCCCCGTCCCTTCCCGCCAATGGCAGCCAGTTTCCTGGAGATGTTTTGACAGAATGCCAGCCCCCCCAGGTTACATTCCCCCAGGCCTCTCTTTTCCGTGACTATTTTTCGTGGCGGTCTCGGGAAAGGTCCACCATTTTGTTCCTCCCCCTTCCCTCCCCCTAGGACAGTCCGATGACGACGACAAGGGCGTTCATCCGCCCTGAAGAAGCCTTTCTTTTTGGTCCAAAGTGACCCTTTTTGCCAGCTCGTGGTCATTCTCTTCCCCCTTTCCTAAGGTATCACAGAAGGTTTAAATAGTAGGATATCAATCTCCCTGGGCCGAAGGAGCACGTAAGTCCCCCCCCCGTCTTTGGAGCGTTTCTTCGGACGACGCTCACCCTTCAATCGATATATTGTCCTTTTCCGAGCACATTCGTCCAGACTGTTGATCTTTCTATCCAACCTCTGTGTTTTTGGACCAGGGTGCGTGATTTCCTCCCCTCCCTCCGACCAAATGTAGCGATATTCCTTTTTTTTTTTGAGAGATGTTTCTTTCCTTCCTTCCCCTGCTGACAATTTCCCCTTTTCTCCTTGTCTTTTCCGTGCCCCCGCCTTTCCCGGGATTCCCCGCGACTTCTTCTTTCTTTCATGTGGTAATATCCCCCCTGGCGCCAAGTAGAGCAACTGACTCCCTTTCCTTTCCTCTTTCCTTTCCTGACCCCTATTTTTCGTTCCCTGTGTATTGATTCAGGGTAATTCAACACAAGTATGTGAGATCTTTTCGGGCACACGTGTTACACCGTCCACCCATTGGTTTTTTTACTTCCCTTTGGCGAAGACCTCCCTCCCCCCCCCCCGACGATCTTGAGGAACCTCCCTCCCCTGTAACAGGGTCGCAGGTAGACCTTGTGAGTTGTCCGCAGGAGCGACCGGTCTTTTTTTTTTTTCCCCTTTACTGCGAAAGACCCCTTCCCCGTTCTTTTTGTTTAGTTCTTTTGCTCATAGAACCATCTCACGTTCTCCCGGGCAGTTGTCGCCCCCGATGGTACTCGAAACAGGTACCCTTTTCCTCTTTCTAGACACTTCCCCTCATACTATTTTTTTCGCAGCACGATCAGTCCCTCTCCCCTTTCTCTTCGGGACGTACGCCTCTCCAACTGTATGTCTCTTTTTCTTTCTGCTTACTAAACAAGTCCATCCAGGTCTTAATTCGATGGGAGTGGTCAGGGTCCCCCCTTTTTTCCTTTCGTGTTGAAGGAGTCTCCCATGGATTTCTTCCCTCCTCTCCGTTTTGGCTAGATAGTGGGGAGTTTCCTCCCACATGACAGACCCCCTTAGGAACACCTTTTCCTCCACTTACCCACCTCCCGCCATTTCCGGGTTTCCGCTACCTCACCCTTTCTACATACAGCAATGGAATCGATCCGAGGTTTCGTACATGACGTAGAGTCGCTTTTTCCGTCTTTTCCCCCCCCCTATTAGTACCGGTCGTTTGGCCTCATAATATTAATCCGGCAAGGGGTCTTTTAGTACCATCTGGAAGACTTCAACCCGAGTTCCCCGTGAAAATTGTCGATCGCACCAGTCCTCCCCTGACAACCCACAAATGGCTTCCCCCGTTTGGGACAGTCCTTCTCAGTCTTTCCATTCTTCGGTACCCCCAATTGGCAACGCGGTCACGCCCCTTTGGCTCCTCCTCCACTGTTACTCCTCAAGATCGTGTATTTTCCCTTCTCCTATGTCTGGAGTGAGCACTTCTTCATCCCCACCCCAACTCATTCAGGGTTACAGAACGTGAACGCACCCTCCCCGTTAATAAAGTAGAACCTGGACATATCACTTTTTTTTCGCGAGGAACCTTTTCCATCAAGTGTTCTCCCTCTTCCGGAGAGCGAACATTTCCTCTCTAAAAATGACACAGCTTTTCGCAATGACAGCCCATTCTCCCATTCACCCGTGGCAAGTGCTGGCCCCTGTATATTCTTCCTGTTGAGGATTGTTCAGACCACATCCTTTTTTCTGAAAGAGTGTGGTTAGGAATTCTTTGATGACAATGGAGGGACCATTCCCCTTTTCCTCCTTCACTTTCCTTTGTTGCCCCCCTTTCATCCCCCAAGGATAAACAAGCTCCTTACAAGGTGCATGATGGAAGAACGACCCCTTTTTCGACAACGTAGCGCCTTTCCTGTTTCCCCCGGATCACAACTCTGGTTGGCCTCTCCTTTTCTTTTAGGTCAAAGTAGATGCCCCTCCCTCATTAGCCGAGATCTTTTTTTCCAGTGTAGCCTAAGATGGCAATGTCTCCTCTATGTAGACCCCGTGTAAGTTCGTCAACACAAATTTACCCTTTTTGTGGCTCCCCTCCCCCTTGTCGTCGTAACATCGATTTTTCCCCTTTTGGAAGAGGCTCCTTTCTTCGGCTCCAAGTGGTGGACTTTTTTCCAACCTTCAAGCTGTTCCTCTGTGTGGGACTTCCTTTCAACCAGATGAGGTCTCTTGTACCGTGCATTACGTTTTCATTCTTCAACACCCTCTTTCCCCCTTCCATTTTCTTTTCCGGCGCACTTTTTCTTTTCCAACATCCCCCCACCCCCCCTTTTCCTTTTTGTCAGAATTTGCTGGTCGGCCGCTCTTTCCCCCTCCTCCTTTTGACTTCAGGTGCTTTCCCTTTCTGTCCCCCCACCCGTCTGCTACAGATTCCGACAGATCTTCTAGCACGACACGGTTTTAGAGGGGAAGCTCGCCCTTCTTGCCCAAACTGTTCTCCTCCCTCTCGCGAACGTCCCTCTCTTTCCTCATGGTATTGGATGCTCTTACGGGCAATGTCCTCTCTTTCCGTATATCACTGCTGCTTTTTTCTTCCCTTGCCCCCAAACAGTCTTTCTTTTCAACACCATCGAGTTTAACTCTCTTCCCTTTCTCCCCAGTTGGGGTTGGTGAGTTCTTTTCTCTGACGTATCCGCATTGTTTTTTTTTTCCTTTTCCCTTCCGATGTACTTTCCCCCCTCTTCCGTCATGTTTTACCCATGAACATACCATGGGTCCTCTCTCCCGGAGTCATCGAATACGTTAAGAGTTTTTTGTGTAGAAGGAGAGATTCATCTTTCAGGCTTCCCTTACTTTTTCCCTGATATATCTGTCTCCGAACCCTTAACTGGTGTATATTTTTCGGTTCACAGCATTCCCCCCTCTTTATAGGAAAGATCGTTCCTTAAAGGTAAGGAGGGTCAGTATTCCCCTTTCCTTCTGTTGACCTGTTTCCCCCCTGCCTGAGAACTGCCATCTTTCTTCTCCGTGTTGACGCCTCCTGTGAATGAAAGGTAAATTTCCCCCTGACCTTCCTATTGTGCAGTCTTTCCCAGTTTAGGTCTGGGTGATGTTACATAGTCCCCCCCTTTCCGGCAATAAGTGTCCAGAAGTTGAAGAAGACATCTCTTTTCTCCCTCCAGGTAGGGTTTCAGTGCTTCCTTCAAGATGGTCGTTTGCGCCCTCCCTTCGGGACAGGTCGCCAGCTCTTGTTTCCTTTTTCCTCTTATAGGTCTTTCTCTTATCTAGTCGAAATCGTCGACTTTACTTGTGCCCTCATTAGCACGTACAGCGCTTTCCTTTTCTCTTACCCCTTTTACGGAGTCGGGACATCGACCTTTTCCCCTGCCGTTCCAGCATGAAATTCTCATTTGTGAAACTATTCCTTTCACCCCCCCCCAGGGAATGACGTCTTCCCTCTTTTTTGGTCCTACTCTTCCTCCTTCCTCCACCACATATGTCGGACACCTGTATTTTTTTTCCTGTGAACAAAGAATTTCCCAGGAACGAGCGAGACAGCGTAGTCTTCCCTTTTCTTCCCTGGTTGATGGGAATTTTTGTTTTTTTCTAAGTTATTCTACATTGATGTTAGATCCATTCTTCCCCCCAGTTTCCGAGAAACCCGGCAGTAGTTAATTGCGACTTATTTTTTTGCGCGCATTTCCTGTGTTCCCCTCCTTCGAAGGTAATTCCCTTTCCCTGCACGTGTGGAACAAAAGGATGTGGGTTGACCCTTTTCCTCGTTTTCCTAAGTGTTTCCTTTCTCCCCCCTTGAAGAATTTTTCTACAGGATGTAACAGTTCGCCTTTCCATGCTTTACAGCGTTGCAAACACTTAGGATTTTTTCTTTTTTTCGCCGACATTCCTTTCTCCCTTTCCTGTCTTTTCCCCACGTCGTTTCAGGTGTGGGTCGCTCTTTCTGGTGCCGATAGACCCCTTTTCCGTTATAGAGTGTAGTACTTGATTCTTTTCCCCCCTGTTTAATCAGAACAGTCTTTCTTAAACCCTCTGTCCCCAACGGACCGGTTTTTTTTCCCTTTGTCGACATTAGAACACCATATCGACCCTTCGGTACTAGCCTCCCTTTGGTTCCCTGTAGTCGAACCTGTTCCCTTCCTCTTCCCCTTTCCCCAGATTTCGTCTGGGCCCTGGGAAGTCTACCCTACTGTTTTCTCTTAGAGTCATTTTTGTTCCCTCCCCCTAGAGATCATATTGTCTGTCTCAGAGATCAATTGTGTTTTTCCAGGCCCCTCTCACACAGACGCCTTTTTCGGATCCCTCCCCATAGAAAATCCAACGAACTTTCATGATAAGGTTCTTCTTAATTTTCTCCGTCTGTTTTTTTCACGTCGAGTCAAAGGCGACATGTGTGCGAAGACCTGACCCCCCCCACCGCTTTGGGGCGCACTTTTCTCGGCAAGGTAGTTTCCTCCCCATCTGGCATACCCTTTCCCTGGAGAACTTGTTTTTTTCTTTTTCCCAATGTCCCATGGCACACCATTCCCCTTGGCGAAAAACCTGGACGGTGGGAAAACCTTTGTCCCTTTCCCGTCGTATTTCTCCCCCGGCCATCAACTTCTTTTCCGGAAAACCCACCGCCTTTTTTGCTTCAACGGCTTTCCCGAGCACCTGTTACAGCCGTATCGTCTTCCTCTTTTTCTTATGTTAGCGACCCCTCGTGGATTACCCCCCAAATCTGGTGGTTTTTCTCCGGTGTTAAAGCACCCAGGGAATAACGTTCCCCCCTTCTTGTGTTCTTCACCCGTTTCTCCTCGACCCCTGCGGTCTGGTTAAAGGTACGAAATGCTTCAAGGTGAGCGACCCTTTTTCCTTCGAGCAATTTTCTTCCTCCACCCGTATTTCAGGAGCTCTTGCCAATGAAATCATTACCTTCCCTTAGGGACTTCCTTTTGTCTTTTCCCCTTAATCTGTCTCAACATATCGACAAAAGTTCTTTCCTCTATAGAGACATTCCCCCATGGAGGGACCTTCCCCTTTTTTTTCCAATGGAGTCCTTCTGTTTTTTTTCACACAAAGGCTCACCCCCAGCCTGCGTTGTTCCCTTTTTAGCCTGCCCCCCATTTCTGCGTGTCACCGGCTCAAATTTCTTTTTCCTAACGTCTGGACGTGTTCCCTTATGATCGACGATTTCGACGAGATCCCGGTTCCAAGCACATTGCTTCTTCTTCCCTAGAGCTCTTCCGGACCCCACGAGGTTTTTTCTTCTTTCAGTTCGGTCAAACCCACCCCTTTCCATCCCCTTTCCCTTCTCTATCTTCGGGCTTCGATTCGCCTTCGGCAACGTCTCCGAGGTTTTTTGGCCGAAAGTGGTGGACCTTCCCGCGGTCCCCCTTCCCCTCCCGACAAGCATGACTCGACGGAAGTCACGGCACCCTATTTCTTTTTTCCATGTACCGTGCATGTGGCATCGTAAAACCCCCTTTTTCCCCCCTTGCGGCTGGCCCTTTCCTTTTTTCCCATCCCTTTCTGTTACACCCACAAAACAGGCTGCCTTGGAATCCACTTCCCGGAAGGACGGTAGGGATGGTGTCCCTCCCCCTCGAAGTGGCTCTCCATAACGTTTTCTTCCAGGTCCACAAAGATTTCCTCGTTCAAGACAGACAGAGTTAGGATCGAAGACATGAAGATTCTCCCCCCCCCCCCTCTTTTCGAACCCACCTTTTTTTTAATTACTAAAGGACCCTTCTCTTTCCTCCTTCTCCTTGTTATGTAATGTAAAAGGCGTTCACTGTCTTTAAGTATAGGAATGCTTGCGAAAGTTCCTTCTCCCCTTCATGCAAGTCGGCACCCAAATCAG
>Ga0179593_1351963_pt1 | contig 13242 bp, 9 predicted proteins | sample CZODoug2_1_08_16_FD_185931 | JGI IMG/M metagenome (GOLD analysis project Ga0179593, IMG submission 185931) | Vadose zone soil fungal communities from Angelo Coast Range Reserve, California, USA - CZODoug2_1_08_16fungal (PacBio error correction) | ecosystem: Environmental > Terrestrial > Soil >... | reverse complement strand
CGCCTCTTCTTCCCCGCGGGCAGACTCGACCCCTACCTTTGCAACAGCGATCCCTCCAGGAGGCATCTCTGTCCTTCCCCCCTGACTTCCATCCTCCTGAACTCCCGTTCCCCCCCCCAGAAGATTCCCGTTGCGTTTTTTACATCACGAAGACCGATTTCAATGTTCAATACGTGTTTGTCTCTTGACGGCGATGCAGAGAGCATGCCACCTTCTATTCTGAAAAAGCCTTCACGGACCTCCCAGCGGGTTTGATATAGCTCTAGAGAGTTCCCCCCAAGTTTTCGTAGAGCCTCTAGGGTCACGTTCGTCGAATGCTTTCCTTGCAGGCGCCCCCGTGGTGATATGTGCTACTTGTTTCCGCTTCCCCCTTCCCTCTTGCGACTGCGCTATTTTTACCGTTTTTGTGCCGACCCGTTTCCCCTTGACCGGGAGGCGGCCACTAGCACGTAAGTAGTCACCCTATACGGCTCACCCCAGTTTATCTACTGTCAAGATAAGTGATTTGATTGACGATTTTTAAAGCATCCCTTCTCCACAGGTTTTCTTTCGGCCTCTTGGAATCCCTATCTTATTTTCCCCCTTTTAATAAGTTGGTTTTGTTCTTTTCTCCTAATGAAGAACCGGTGGCTTTTGGACGTGGACCCTGTATTTCTCTTCCTCCTCTCATCCAGATGATGTATTGAATTACAGACCCTGTTCTTTCATATCCGTTCCTTGGGTAGTTGCCACCATTTCATTCCCTTTTGCTTTTTTTGCCACTCTTTTTGCATATGCCTAAGTCCCCCCAGCAGTGCAAAGAAAGGGTTCTTAAGAGTACTGCACGCTATCCGCCTAGGGCGACCCCGCCCTTCCCGAATCTCACCTCGACAAATTGAGTGAGCGGTGCTTAGAGGACCCTGTTTAGTATTCCCACTGCTCTCCGCTTTTTCTCTGTGCGGTTGCGGCTCTTCTGTAAGAATCTTCGTCGCATGTCATGGCCCCTTGCACACTTCCCTTCAAACCCAGAATTCAACGTTAGGGCTACTACAGACTGAAGTCTTTCGTCTGCCCGTCCCAACTTATTCTGGTTTCCCAACCCAACTTTAGAGAGATAGTGCTTACGTCAGGGTCATCATTCTGATCTATCCGCGTGTAGATTCCTTCAACTGAACTGTTCTTTGCATTCCGATTCCCCGCGATCGTGCGTTCGATTAGTGCTCCTCTCTCTTTTCGCCATAGGCGCCATGTATCACAGATGTGGAATACCGATACTTTTTCGTATGGTTAGCTCGTGCTTTGTATTGCTTGTCTGTGTTGATTTATATGGTTCCTAGCGCGCCCCATGTGGGACCTGCTGGTTGTAGAGCTGGTTCCGCCTAGTTTTCGTCGGTCGGGCCGCTCTTTCCGACATCAGTACCCCTCACGACCCCTGACGCACCATTAGGAAAAGCTTGGCTTTGCACGCGGGCGACGCGCGGTGTCCCATTTCACAATGAGGCACTTCCTCGACGTTTCGAACTTTAATCTCCCCGATTGGCCCGCTGCGTGGTGCCCCCTTAGCGAGTCGTCACTGTCCGCAGTGGAACGTTGGTACCCGGAGGGCAGGTCTGCTTTCCCACACGATCCCCCGCACATCGTCTGAGAACACCCATTGGAAGGTCTGCTTGGATGAGATCTTGCCGGGATTTTATGCTGGCGGTAGACTCTAGGTCAGGTAATGGTTCCCACCATAAGGCCCATGCTCTTTCTTTTAACCCGTCGTGCTTGGGTTTCTCTCCCGCTCCGAGAAAAAGCCCTTTCGGCCCGTAGATTCTTGCCGTTGACTGATCGCGATCCTGTACCCTCCAGATTACCGCACGCCGACCACGGCACTATCCGTAGCTTCTAAGTTGAGACCCCCCCCTTTTTTTGAGAATTCGTTGACTCCCCCTACGTGCTGAGAGCACCGACGTCCTACATCTTCTGTCTGGCGCACCCATGGTTGCTCCCCTCGACGTTGCGGACCCCTCCGTAGAGCTTTGCCAAGTCAAGGTCAGCTTCTAATGATAGAAGGCTCTCACGCCTTCCGACAACGACGACCTTATTCCTCCACGCCCTTGGGATCGTCGATAGGTGGAGAAATGATGCCGTCGCCGCCCCCCCGGATCACGCTTTATCTCCCGACTTTTTGGCTCCGTGCCTATTTGAGTATTGTGACTGGTGAATGATCTCGCTTATGAGGTTCCCGAGATCTGCGAGCACGGCCTCTGTTCCCGTTTTTCGAGTTGACGAGCTGACGTCGCCGATAGGATCCAGAGAACCCCTCAGTTCAGTACAGCCCATTCACCATCTTTCTCAGTTCGTGCGAGCCGACCCGTTTTCTTCCCTCAAGAACGGATATTTTTCGTAAGCCGTCCGGCTCTTTGAGATGTTATACCCCGTTTGGCTCTCTCGAGACCCTTCCTTCTTGTCCTTCGATCTCGGCGGCATCCGAGTTTTCCCCTCAGACGTCGTTCAGGTCGTACGCCGTCGCTAGTGAGAGGACTTTCTTTTGACCCCCTTGGCCGTTCTAGCTTTTTTCGATCTTTTTCCTGTTTCCCGGTATTACCAAGAGTGCCACCTTTCCTCCGTCGCTAAAGGGTTGCCGTTGCAGCTTTCTTCGTAGACTTACGTACTTGCTCTATATTTTCCTCATCCCTTATTTTGTTTGAGCCTTCAATTACGTACGTTTCCTCTCGAAGAGTTGGCGAAACGTCATCGACCTGTTCCCTGCGGAACAACTTGTAATAGTGTTAAATACAGGTACTCGTTTTTCCCTTGACCCCGCTTGCTCACGACGTCTCTACGATTCCAAAGAACCGGCCGCCTCTCCTATCGACTTTCTTCTCCCTGTTCCGTCACGTCTCGCGGCATCGTAGAAATAAGTGTCCATGAGTCCTTTCTTTCTCGTCCAGGTTTTAACCTGATAGTACTGACCTTATGCTACGGAAGCGCAGAGATTTCGTTTGATTCCCCAAGCGCGTCCAGGATCATCCTTCCTTTTTTTTACCTTTCCAGATCCCGCAAATCCCCCGGTTTTTGAGTTTTTCCTTTCTTTTTCCCTTTACCCCGGGCAATAGTAAGTCTCCGAAACCAAGTGCTCGTTTCATAAATCATCACGAAAGGCGCGTAAGTCCGTTAGCCCACCGGCAAGGAGCAGTTTTCATCCCCTTTCTACGGCTGCGAGTGCTATATCCTTGTCGAGCCCCATGGGTCTCTGCACCCGAATCATAGAAGATCCTCCCGGTTTCTCCGTCTTCTTTTCTTCGAGCAGCCCATTGAGAGGCCTCCCAGCCATAAGAGCTTGCCCTTCGTGTCCTTACCCGTTTTTCTCCAGTTCCAGGGCAGAAGAAGCCCCCCATAGCTTTTCAAATTACATTTCTGAATGACTCCGTGCTGCTTCTCGTTCCGGTTGGTCTCCTTCCCCCTCAAGTAATCGTGTTCTGATTGATAGGTTCCCACTTTTGTTTCTTAAAGCGGATTTCATCTGGAGTGGTATGGATGGTTCGTCTCTAAGCTCCTATCCATAGAATTCCTCCCCTGCCTTCTACCATTTTTCTCTTCTTTACCGACAAGGATTTGAGTAAGAATCAAAAGAAAGACCTTTCTAAATGACTCTCCCCTCCATCCGGTGCACATCGCACGAGAAAGTAACAATCACGATCCCATTTACTTAAATCATCTGAAATGCTGCTTCCCCCGAATACACTCAAAAGCTTGTTAAGCTCCCCCAAAGATGTCAATCGGCTCGTCACTCTAGTTCGCCTAAGTGATTTCTGAAGAGGGAACTCTTGGTTTAAGACCTGAAGCCCCGATTGGACCCACGTACCTGGTTTTGCGTGTAGGACGTTTCGTTTATCCTACTTGATTCGGCCCATTTTCCCATTTACTCTAGGACCCCTTCTTGCAGAAGTGGTTACCCTTGGGAATCCATCTAGATAGCCCATCCTGGTCTGCCCCAGACTTTTTCTTCTTTTTCTCGCCGGAACTTTAAGGCCCGAACAGGATCGAGCCTGATACCTTTTCGAGGACTTTCCCACCCTACGTGCCCCATCTTTTGATCAATGCCCCCCCCCCTGATAGCACCAACGAGGCAAGGAACAAGGAATGTTCGTAAGCTGAGACAGTAGTCTCCAATTATATACGTAGCCTAAGTCCAGACTTTCTCCCGCTTTACTCTACCGCTTTCACTCCTGTTTAAAGTTAGCCAAAGGCCAGCTTTAGCGCTCGCCCCGAGCATTGCCCAGTCTGAGCAATTGAGAGCAAAGACTGCAGACTCTCAGCTCACCCCCCCGGAGCCCCCCAGTCAAGAAAGAGGAAGCGATCTGGCTTTCGTTGTCCCAGACTTCTAAGTGACGTGCCGGCTAGTTTTCGTTGATTAGGCTTCCTCAGCTGTGAATAATTGCGGTTATCCCTTTCCTCATACCAATTCCCCCTTAGACTTTCAAACACGACAGCTGACCGTCCCTGTTTTTCCCTTATCGCGGGACGCACTTGTTTCGTAAGTTAGCATCCCCCGCTTCCCCTTTTCCCCATATTTAGAGGCTTTGCGAAGTCCGACTTTCTCTAGTTCCTAGAGTGCTTACCTTGTTTTCCCTGAGATAAACCATTTCCGCGTTGAGCTGAGTTTGATTCCGTGTCTAGGACCACTTTGCTCCGCAAACTGGGAATCACAGAGACAGCTCAAATTCATCGGACCAACTTCAATCAGTCCATCTCCCCCGTGTAGATCTTTCCCCACGATCCCGAAGGTGTATTCTTCTCTCAAAGTTCCCCTTTTAACCAATTTGCCGTTGATTATCTCGGGCATATATATATATTTTATCCTCCTGTTTGGAGTATATACTTCCCTAGTCCTCCGCCCGTCAGTACAGGTGGAATCAGTTTACTTTTTGCTTTCTAGTCCCCCAGCACTGCCTTCACTCCGAGCTCCCCCCATGGTTGAATCTATATCGGTTCACTTGGTTTATCATAGCAATGGGCTTCTGCTCAAGTGTTCCATAGCACCCTTTACCCGCGAGTACAACCCGCGTTTCTAGCAATCATCAGCCCCGAGTCCGATCAGATTTTTGCTTGTTTCCAAATCTGACTCGAGGCGCTCGTCTGGAGTTACTTATTCTTTTCCCCATGAAGATCCGAACACATTTGTCCGGTAGAGGGAATACTATGTGGTTTCCCCCGTCCTCTGCTAGTATCGCCGGTCCATAACCCTTCTACCGACCAAAGTTCATCCCACTATGCGGTCTCCCCCCACTTTAAAGGAAAGTCTTTCATCCGCGGTCCAAATAACTTTATATATGTAAAACGGTCTCCTATGCCTCTAGATAGAGGATAATTTGCTGTTTTTCCTATACGAGATTCCAGTGATTGTGCTTTCGCACGTACTGTGATTGTCATCTATATTCCGAGGTTGTTGGGAGTGTATTGCTCATAATGGTTTCAGCAGGAGACACATTAAGCGGATATTTGAGTAATGAGGAGATGGTTTTTAGGTTTTCTTTGTCCCTCCTTGAGCCTCTTAGTTCCTGTGGACTTCTTGCCTGAACTTCTTTGGGCCGATGGTGGTGATCTGCGAGCGGCCTTCTGGTGTATTGATACGCTAATTTTCCTCAAATACCGTACAACGCCGTCCCCGCCCAATTACCCAGGGGTTTTGGACGGAGCCAGCTGGAGGAAAAGGAACCTCCCGTCAGATACTGTGGCTTCCTCTTTGTCCCCGGTCCATCACCGCCCTTTTTCCCGAAGACGCCTTGAGGCAAGGGCTTGTGGACCCTCTGGTTAGTTGGCCCTCTCTGGCGGAACTTAAGTTCTAAGTGGAGCTTCTTTTCATTTGGACCCACGAGCTCGTTTCCCCATATTTTAGAGCCCAATCTGGTTTATGACTACTCTCTTTCCTTAGACCCCCTGGGAGTCTTAGGCGGGTCTTCGTCTGGCCTCCCTTTTTTCAAAATTTGCAGGCATTTTCGACCTTCCCATATGTTAGTGGTCTCTCCCTATCGGACGACTCCCAATTCGGGAGGAGGAGGAGTTTGACTTACTCTTATCCCGAAACCCCCCTAACTAACGAGACCGCCTTCCTAGATGTTTCCAAGATTTAGCCAACCCTCATGCACAACTTCCCCCTGGAAGCCAGTACGTAATGTGCTACGAACCGTAATGCTTCTTCTCGTACTTTTCAAGGTTGCTCTTCCCTGAACCGTATTGGCCCGTGATTTAGTTAGATCCCACCTTTTCCAAGCCTTTTCTATTTTTTTCAGCGTTCTCAAGCTCCCCTATAACGAGGAAGTGTTCGATAGTAAGACCTCCGGTAGGAGGGGCACATCACCTTTTTGGGGTGTCCCTATGTTTCAAGAAGGGAGACTGATGGTCGAGCTTCGTTTTTAGTGCCAATTGCCACGCAGGAGTTCTAAGCCTAGTCTCCTCGTCGAGCCTGCATCATCCCCCTTGCTCCTAAGACTGGGAAGAAGGAGCAGTTCTGATGATGCTTCCCGCCCGGGCCTCTGCGCGCAATTCCTTTTTATGAGAACGATCCCGGTTGAATTGGCCGATTCGCATCTCGCCCTCTCTAAGCTTTTTTTTCTTTGTATCTTTCCAGCCGCATTAGCTTAAGCGTGCAATTAGAACGTGTTAGATGGATTCCCTTCCCTTCGTGGGCATGGCTCTAAGGCCCTATTTCCTTTTCTTCCCACTTTTCGGACTTGTAGAAATCATGCCGGCAAAGTCCTGCATCGATGGCTGGATCGTATTCCTTGAATTTCTTCTCTGGAGCGCCCTCATATTCGTGCTCCCCTTTTGGTTTGGCTTCGTCGACATGGTTCTACAAGATTCGTGATCTCATTGACGTCTCCTTTTGACCCCTATTCTTTTTAAGTTTTGTTCTGTAACGTCAAGGGCCCGGATGCACAGCACTTAGGGCCGCCGGCGCCCTTAATTATATTTGAATCATCATAATTTTTTTGTGTGATCCGATAGTATTAACCGAAGTGCTGGCCCCTATAGACCATTTGATTTGCCCCTGAAAAACTTGGCCAAACCCGGGTTTTCATTTTGCCCTAGTCTCCGTCAAGTTCTCCCCAGAAAGATCTCCACTTTTCCTAATTTCTAACGCCCCAGACGTCATCACTCCTTCGGACCTGATCGTATCGCAGGCCTCGCCGCATCAGATAGACGGTTACCGAAGATGTTTCCTTTTCGCGGTCCCCCTTTTGGACGAGCCCCCTGCTCTTACCTACGGCTGAGTCTTTAGCCTATTGATCGAGTGTCCCTAACACGGTCTCCAACCCCAACTTTCATCCTAGGATTTGCTACTTCATAAGAGTTTCGTTCCCAACATAGGTGAGTTCTGTCCTGCCTCTTAATCCTGTCGTTTCCTGTCACTTTTTTCCTCCCGAGCCCTTTCTAGATATCTTATCACTAATAATAGACCCCACGAAGCGACTTTGATCTGAATGACAGTATGGTCCCCCACTCCCGATTGCGGGCTACGCTCTCTATTCTCTGATCACGATTGTAATAATGACCCCCCCCCAGTTACCCCGACGATAACGCCATATATAGCATCTCCACTAAGCTGATCTTTCTGCTCGCCTGACCTTCAGTTTTGATAGAAATTGTTTTCCCATCACGTCGTCGGCTGTACGGGAAGTCGCCGTCTCATTAGACCTCCCCCCCCTTTTTGCCCTACCCTATGATCTTTATGGTTATCCTAGCCCAAGTATGATGGGATACGGGTGTTGCGTCTGTTGCTGCTCCCTATAGTAAGGAGTTAGTGCGGTGGGTAATAGTGAGTAGTCTTTAATTTGCCCCCCCCGCTAAAGGCAGCCTTTCCTCATTTCTCGTATATCTTTTTTAAGTTTTAGGCAGACCCCACGTACCCTTGACGTTGCGAGACAGAGACAAGGCTGGAGTGTTGAATTCCCCATTGCCTCCATCCAAGATCCGAACCTTCAGCAGAACCCGACCGGATTCGGCTAATTCCTACCAAATTGGTTCGCGCCATATTGCCTTCTTTCTGTGTTGCAATCACGTACCCGTGCGATGCGATGCCTGACGATTCCCCGTCCAAGTCTTGTACCCAACTCCAGACGCGCCGTCTCCCCCCTACATTTTTCCCTTCGTTGGCAAATGCGTGATTTAGTTGCTTGTTAGAAACGTCGATCGTTCCAATAGTAGTGGTAACTTTTACAAATGGAGCCTTCAAGCATGAGCTGGTGAACGCGGTGTTTCAATAGGTCTTATGGTAATATCCGGGTTGAATCTGCATCGTCCTACTGCCGCGGACGTCACCGAGACCCCTGTCACCACAGCTGCTCGAAGCACATCCCTCCGAGATTCCTAGTCATGACTGTTCTCGAGCTACCAGTCGACGCCCCCAAGTCCCTCAGAAGCCCATAGAGACTACTGTTTTGTCGCTGTAAACAGCTAGAGCACCGAACTCATTTTTCCGCCCCTACGAGCGTTCCAGACCTCATTCATCCACGAGCATCCTGTTTGAAGTTCCCAGATTTCCCTGCTTCCCGCCCCCCCCTTCTCCCCACCTCCGCAGAGTTTCGAGAACAATTACCTCTGACTATTTTTGAACCGAAAGTCTAAGTTTTTTTTTTCAGATGAGAAGGTCTTAAGTTGCGGGCTTGACAAGCGCCATTTTGGAGCTTTGCTTTGTCGTAGGTTCCAATACGCCCTCCGGCCCTTCGACCACAAAGCGCTAACCGGCCTGGAGGATGTCTCCTGCTCTCCGTTGCCCATATCTTCAGCCCGGACGCCATTCATCTTAGCTCAAGGTGCTGCTCCGACGTCCCCTTTGAATGTTCCTTCGTGAGTCCTCGCGTCAGGACCCCTAGATACCCTTAGGTTAAGCTTCTTCTCCTCACGGATTGTCTTCCCCGTCCACCTTTGTCAGCCCCATTCTCCTTTACTCCTGAGTCCCAACGAACGTATAGCCCCGTCCCAGACTATCACACGAGCCACCTTGCTCTGTCAAGATCAGTGCGGTGCCCCTTGAATCAGACGGAATCAGTTTTTCCCCCGGTTCGGTGGTCGCTCGGGGTATCTTAGTTCTCCTCTTTCCCTTTTTTTTTTTTGTTTCGATGGAGATAACTTGCCGATAGTTCCTCCCACCCCCCCCTCCCCAACCCCGGGGAAGGAACCTTTTAGGCTGATATCTTCCCCAAGAAATTAGCAAACCTAAAAATGGTTTCTTCTTTACTCTCTTCTGTTCCGTGGTTCGTTCCCCTCATTCCGATAGGCTTGGTTATGCTCCGTGTCGTTTCATAAGACCCAGTACCCGCGTATTAAACTAAGTTCTTCTGAAAGTTCTAAACTCTATCCCGGCCCGATTCCTCGCCGCACTGTTTTAGTTTTCCAGCTAACCATACGCAGGGAGTGCACGAGGTTCGATTGCATGAGGCCTTCCCAACTTCTTTCTTTTTCTAGGCCCTATCTTTCTTTGGAAGAAGACATTTCCCCTTTGTCGCTTCCGACGAACGAACAGAACCAGCCCCCCCCAACCGATGATTATCCCCCCACAAACTGACACATTTTCTTTCTGCCGTCTCTCCCCAAGTCCAGATTCTTCTCCCCCGATCGTACCCGATATTATGAGATGAGGATAGACGGTTCAGTTGCTCTCTATTCTCGGGTACCTTCGGACCGGCATGAATGTATTGCCCATGCCCGGATTAGAGCTGTCTTGACAGTTGATTTTCGGTTTGTCTTCTATATCTTCTTTTCGTCAGTCCATTTTGCGCATTTGAATTTAGCCACTGCGTCTCAATGTTTCGTTCATAAGTTCCTAGGCTTATTTCTTCGATCTATTTTTTTTATAGAGCCCATTCGAAGGTCCGATGGTGGTTATATTGTTTTTTGTGGTTTTTGGGTTTTTGTTTTTGGGGGGGGACGCGCCATTTTTAGTAGGGACCTGCATGTTCGACCTACCTTTCACGCCGAGAACACGCACTCCCCGTATGAGCGCCTCCCGTCGACGCAGCCTGGAGGCCACTGGTCCACCTGCCATGCATTTCGACGTTGCGCCCTTTCCCATTAAAACTTTTTTTCGATTCGACGCCTACTTGAACTTTCTTGGGGACTTCTTCCTCGTCTTTCCTTGAGACAAGATCGTTTCATGTTAATCTCCCGGAGCTCATTACTAGTGATTGCCCTCGGCTATTGTCGGCCAAACCTTCTGTAATTCGTATGATGTACGCGTTCTTTCATTCACGGGTGTTTTATGTGGTTCTACATTGAATTGGAGTTGAAGTTGACTTCCTCTTGATGCCACTCGTTCTTCTCTGATCTACTGGTTTCTCGTCTGCCCATGATAGTCATTTTCACCGGGAGTTGAGGCGGAATGGCTCGCTAGCAATATCCCCTCCTCGAGACCTCCCCCCTCTTCGCCGCTTCGTTCCTCTGTTGACCCGACCTTTCCTCCTAGTACATTTGATTCCAGAAAACACTATGCATGGTGGGGGCGCTGATTAGTGATTCACTCATTGTGGTGAGACCTCCTCGTGTTCTGCGTGCCAACGTTCCTTAGATTGCCCGTGCCAGGGATTCGACGATATTCCCTTTCGCGAATTGCTCTTAAACTGTTAGATACGACCATCTGTCCTCTTATCTGACTTTTTCTCCATGTTGAACCGCGTGTAGATCCGAGAGGTATTGCACGCTTAGTTAACTGCTCTTTCACATAGGACAGTGAATCTTTTATACGAAGGGTAGTCTTCTATTTTTACTGCTGGATCCCCTCGATGACAGCAAGGTTTCTTTTGAAGCCCTCTCGATTCTATGGAAGATGGTTCCCGGGAGAGCCTCTCTCACAGATTGGTCTAATTCCCGCCGTCAGGATGAATTTCGTGCTCAGTCACATGCAGCAACGATCTAGTCGGACCTCAACAATCTATTTCGTCCCCCCGTGCCTCCCTGACAGTGCGAAGAACTTTTGAAATAGACCCGAGCTGATGTATCTTTAGGAATGAGAGACCTCTTTAAGACGCCAGGAGTGATTCTCCGTTTTCCTTTGTAGTCACCGTTGATAATTGTCGATCTGAGCCGGAAGATGTAGTGACCCCCAATGTATAAAAAGTTGTTCCGTTGTCCCTGTAGAACTTCCTCACCCTTTTTAAGACGCAGACCGGTGTGTCTCATAATCAGTTTTGTTTTTGACTCTTCCTCTATGTACCCGCACCGTCCATCACCTGAAACCATGTACGGGATTTTATCCCGTGGTTGCAACCACCTAAGTCGACGAAAGTAGACGCATCGAAAACCGCCACTGTTTCTATACGTGATCAGACCCGATCATGCATCACATCAGACGGTAGTAGACCTTTCAACTAAGTGTCTCGCAGCCCATTTCCTAAGACATCGATGTCTGTCATGATTGTGCTTTTTAGCGCGGGCACTTTTAATCTACCCCTTTATGGCCGGATGCTTCGTAACTAATCAGATCGTCTTGTTTTAAAGAGACCACGTTACCCACGTTCTGAACGTACCAATCGGATTCTGAAGGACCCCTGGATCCGCCACTCGAGCTCGCGCTTTCTATTTAAAGAGTACAGCTAGGTTCGCCAGTCCCACAGTCCTATTCCCGTTACTTCCTCTCGTTACGCCTCAGAATTTTCCTTCAGTCTCCCCGCCACGGCATTGACGAGCAAGGCGATCAAGTGTTAATAGAGTCCTTTTCCCAGAATACATGAGCCTTCTCAGATAGATTGGTGCCTAATGCATTTTCTTTCGTCCCGGCAAAAGGCCACACCACAAGAGTTCACTTGAGGATGGGCATTTCGGTTGTCTAGCACCTTTCGTTAAAGCTATACGGGCTGGATGGCCCGAGAAGTGACTTTCTTCACTCAATCGAACTTTGCAATCCGTGATGCTAGTAGTTTGTGTTATACAGCAAGTAATAGGCGGTCATTCTTTTTCTCTTGTTGAAAAACTGTTGTCTATACACCATGTCAGGAAATTCGGAGGTTACCCGCGGTGATATATTCCCTTCTTCCCCTCCCTCCCTGCCCCCCGTCTTGACTTGATCGCTTTTTCTAGACAGGAGGTTCAAACGTCCACTGGTTGAGTGCTCTCCCGCATCACAGTATGAATGACTTGTGTTTTGCCCATCTAGCGCCCCGCAGGCGTTCCCCAGAAATACCGAAAATCCCAAGGGGGAGCCCACTGCTAATACCCCTGAAAACTCCCCCTCTTCTTTTTTCCGCTCCAGATGAAGAGTGTTTGGTGCACTTAGATGGAAGATAAGGCTGCCTGACGGAATACTTCAGAAAAGAGAGTTTCCAATGACTAAGCGCAGACTTGTCCCCCCCCGTACAATTTGAACTCTCGATGATGCTTTTAAGGACAAAGTCCCCGCCCCTGCGCCGACGTGGTCCGAATAAACCTCGCTTAGCATGAATCCCCATGTAGCCGCGGTTGCCTTCTCTGTCTTTCCCAATACGGAGAAAGCGAGAATCAGAAAGAACATAGAGATCAATTCCCCCAAGACAAACCCGCTTTAGATCAAGCACCCCTGACCCCCAGCTTTCCCGTCCTTTCCCCCCCTAAATGTCCTCCTGATCTTGAGAAACACCGCGAAGACCACAGCAGATCGATACGAACGCTTTTCGCCCTTATGCCCCCCCCCATCGATCTTCCTCCGTAACCAGTCCAACGTCCCAGACTTCGAGAGAAGTTCCCCTATCGGGCATTCCGTTACCGAGCGGGGCTGGCCTTCGTGCGCTAAACTGATGTCCACCACTCGCGTACAATCCCGCGAGTTAAGGAGACTGTCAGGAGGTTGTCCTATCCTTTTTTGGGTTAACTCTGCATCTTCCGTTGCTTTGACCGGTGCAGCCGTAGTCTTTGGCTAGGGGGCCTAGGACTCGCCCGAACCTTAAGGCAGACTTCCCGTGAAGACCCTCCCCCCCGTTTTTGAGATCGTTCCAGTTACTACGTTCCGGCTCTTTTTATCGCGACAAGCCTACTAGTAGACCTCAGTCGCTCAGTGCTCCTCCCTAGGAGGTTCCAAAGTCTTTCGGTCCCTCGTCTGGCTACCGTAAGCTTTTTTTAGCTTATTGCTTGCTCCCCCTATTCCCCCCTTTAGCCTCCCCACTTCAGAGAGCAAATTTAATCAGCACCCCCTTCCTGAACGAAGAGCTAACGTCTCCACAAGTTGAAGACTTCAACGTTGAGGTCTTCCTAGAATCCCTGGTAACCCCGTTCTTCCCCCAGAGTTTATGAGGGAGAGATCCTTTCGTT
>Ga0179593_1628799_pt1 | contig 13243 bp, 17 predicted proteins | sample CZODoug2_1_08_16_FD_185931 | JGI IMG/M metagenome (GOLD analysis project Ga0179593, IMG submission 185931) | Vadose zone soil fungal communities from Angelo Coast Range Reserve, California, USA - CZODoug2_1_08_16fungal (PacBio error correction) | ecosystem: Environmental > Terrestrial > Soil >... | reverse complement strand
ACTCTTTCCTGGCGCCCCCCACCCCGCCGCCTACCGCCCGTAAACGGACACGGCTGTTTGTCAGACTACATTTCCCTTCCCGGACCTAGAAGCCTGCCGATATCCTCGAGTGGTACTCTTTTTTCCTTCCCCACGAAGACACTCAGTTAAGTTCCATTTTGCTTCCCCCCCACCCCTCCCCCCTCTACCCTCACCACCCTGATGTCATTCTTTTGGAGCGCGCCTCGTCCTGGTCGAGGGAACCTAGTGCTTTCTCTGCCCAGCACGCTGATCCCTGGTGACGCTGGCTCGGGCCGCCATCAACCCCCGCGCAGAGCCCTCGTTCGCGCTATTGCTCCCCAATCCCTTGAGGGGCGCCGGCCCCCCGGTGGGAGTACTGCCCCCCCACCTGTTGCCTCTATCGGACGCTCTTAGTGGCCGCTTCTGACCCCCCGAGCATCTCGTCCGGTCCTTCGCCCGCTTCACCCACAGTGTCCCGAGCACCCCCCGTCACCAGGAGTTAAGCTTAAAGCCTTTCTGGCGAAAGCCCTCCCCTCAGCAACCCCGTGCTTGCCTTCTCAGTCGACGCGTCCCCCTCCCTTGGTGGAGCCCCCCCGCAGCTGGCGCCCTATTCTCTTCGCCCCGCCTCACGGGCCCCCCCTGGGCACCAGAGAATCAGTCCCGTTACCGGTTTTTTTAAACCGCGGACGCTCTCTTTCCCCACAAAACTCACCCCCCCCCACCCCTGAAACGCCACGCGAGGACTTCTGCTTCACCCTGCCTCTCTCTTTCCGGCCGGATCAGGAGAATCCTCTTCAATGTGCGCTCAATAGGCTCGGCTTACAGTCTGCCTCCCCCTCTCCAGAGAAAGCGACCTGACACTCAGTCCGCAGAAAGTTGAGCGGCGCCGGGATTCAGACGGTTCGTTTCTTCCCCGAACACGGCCGATGTGATCCCACAACCCACTCGGCCAGGTCCTGCCGTCCCTTGCCCTGCATGCCACCATTCTGCGCAATACGGCTTTTTTTCCTTCTACCGGGGGCTTCGCCTTTCCGATCGTCACCCCCGCCGCACTGCGGAGGGGGCCCAAGGTTTCTTATCAAGAACGAAGACTCTCCACGGTGACCACATCGTCGACCTTTCCCCTACACTAACGAGGTTCGATGAAAGATCTCCTTTCCCCGCGGGAACGAACAAGAGCCCCGCCAGCATCAGATTTAGTGCCCCACCATTTTTTTTCTCACCGCCCTTCACGTAGACCCCCCCACGCATAGGAGTCCGTACCACTAGCCACCGAGGCCCCCCCACCTTATCGTGCCTCTCCTCGTCGCGCCTCACCCCTTTCACCCACTCGAACACGAGCCGAGCCCCATAAACGAAGCCCTTCTTCCGCGCCCATCACTGGGTCCCCGATCGTCTCCCCGTCGGTCACATCTTCGAACCATTTCGCACACCTCCCCTTTCGCGAGTGCGTCCTTAGTGGAACTCCTATCCTCCCAAGCCGTCCGGCCCAATTCTGCAGCCGCCCGCAAAGCAGGTTTTTTCCCATCTGGTAGAAGGCCCCCCCCTCACAGTTCAGCGCAAGGTTCCTCCGCGCTCACCTTTCTTCTTCGAGAACTTCTCTCACTGCCGGCGACCCCCCCTCGACGTCTCCCACGCCCTTTCCGAAGCCGGGGTCTTTCTTGTTATCTGCAAGCACTTCCGGGCGGCCGGCCCTTCCCCAGTCCTTAGTATCACGTTCTTCGTAACCTCACCCCCCCCATTTCGACGTGCACTCCCCCTCTCCGCTTTTCGACTGAAAGCTCCCCCCATCTGCAGGCCCTTACCTGAAGTTGGTTGCCCCCCCCCCTTTGCAGCGGAAGCACCATTCCTGATCGTCACGACTCCTTCTCCGCCATCCTCAGGAGGGACTCCATCACTGGCCTAAGTAGACCTTTCCGGTTTCCAACGCTCAGCTTATATGTTCCCTCCCCCCCCGGCACGGAAGAGGCTGACGCTTGTCTCGCGAGGTTCGCGGGGGGGACCGTCCCCCGATTATGGCCCCGGCACCCCCGCAGGAGTGACTTTCGTAGGCGACAAAGGTAAGCCCCTCCCTTGCCCCCTTTTTACATCTTTCTCCAGTAGTCCCACTTCTCCCCCGTCGAATAACCCCCCTTCTTTGACAAGTCGCCCCAGTTTCGCCCCGCCCCCGCGCTCTCGAGGGCGCCGCACGCCTTAGAGAGGCTCTTCCTCCAGGACGCCGATCTCTCTCACGGCGCGAATCTTTTTCTCCCCTCATCACAGAAGAGCACGGCATCCGAAGAGGAAGTTCCCTAAAAAGTCACATCTTTTTGGCCGCGTAACTTCCTTGACCCGCGGAACAACCCAAAGTGCAGATTCCTTTTCACCGTCAGCAATTGGCGCCCCTCCCCCCCCACCCCCCCCTCCCCCACAACATCAAGGAGACTCGCGTGAGCGCCATTTTGAACGCCCCCTCCTTCGATTATCTCGACATGGGACCTATGATAGTTTGCCCTCGACACTTACCGATCTTTGCCGACCACCCGACCGGCGACACTACTCCCATCTTTGCGCATGCAGTTTTTCTCAACCCTTTCACGCCTTTTTAGCCAGCGAAAGAAAGGCTCCCTCCCACGGCGCCCCCCCTCGCCCTCCTGTACAGGATGGATCGGATTCCCCCCCACGGAGACCGTCCTCTGCTACAAGAACGCTTATGCGCCTTAGCCGTCGGACGGTCGACGATCAGGTCTCCTTCCCTGGCATACTCAAGATAAGCATTAGCCCGAGTTTTGGTAGAGAGCCGGAGATTGAGGCCCTTCTCTCCGAGGCCGTGCTGCTTTCCTTTTCGCTCGACGACTCTTCTGGATGGCAGAGAACAGGCCCTTATCGACCGTTTTGGTGACGCCCTTCACAGCCCGGCTTTGTCTGATGCACTCTTCTCCCCTAACGCCCGTTCGTAGTAGGTCGACTCGCCCCTTGTTCCCGAGAGCGGCCGCCTTTGAGCGGCGTACGTTTCCCTTCTATCTCGCGAATGAAGATGACTGTCTATGACTGTGACAGAGCTTCGAGGTTTTGGTACCGGTTTTCTTCCTGCCGCTGTTATATGTGTTTGGCCTCCGTGTTCCCCCCCAAGGAGCACACTTCCCTGAGCTTCTTTTCTTTCTCCTGCACGAACGGACAGACAAAGTTCTGCTGACTTTTTTCCTCCAGCGCTCAGAACTACCTCGATTTTCCGCCATTGAGACACTCCCCCCTTCCGCCGCCGAGGAAAGAGGTGTCACATTAGATGAGGAAGCCCCGCCCCCGACCCGTGGCACTACCCTTCTACTTCCGATTACCTGCCCCCTCCCTTTCGTTGACGGCAATTATGGTCTCTCACCTCGCGACCAAAGCTGTGAGCGTACTTCCTGTTCCTCTGGGTGTCCGGATTGAGCGGTTCCTTTTTTTACGGGTATACCGTAACAGAAGCTTTCCCGGTTTCGGGAGCTCTCCCTGCGCGAGGATCGCACTGTCATTTTTCCCCGTTAAGAGCTCATCTGCTGGCTTCCCTTCCCTGCGATTTCGATCCAGATCACTGCTGGCCACTTTTTTTGCGGGGCGGATCTATCTATATTTTACATCTTCCTTCAGGCCTGTTTTTTTGCTTCTTTTGGGCGGCCTCAGAGGGGCCCGCGTTATCGCGCCTGCTCGAGGATCGCCCTTCTTTTCCCTTTGCGGCCAGAAGATGAGCGTACGGGTTCCCCCCCCCCCCCTTCCGTGCCGATCATCGAGCTTTTCTCCTTTCCTCGCCCAACGCTCTTTCCCCCCCCCCCCTGTCACGTCTTCCTCACCGCCCGCAAGACGTTTTTTTTTCTTCCCCCCGATGGCAAACGCTCCCCTCTTTTTTCGAGAGGACCAAAGAAAAGGCTTACCCCAGCCAGTGCCCCTTCCTAGGGCATCGCCTTGGCATCGCCCCGTCCGGCTTCTTTTTTCCCAGCGAGAAGGACTCTCGCTTCATAGGAGGATATGGCTTCTGTCTTTTTGTTTCGAGACGGGCTTTCTGTCAGGTCGCGCTATGGCGCACCTCTCCTAAATCGTTGGCGGGCCTTCCTATAGCGGCGTTTTTTTTCTTTTCTTTTGCTCACAGCTGATATTCAGCTCTTGCTGCGACGAGAACCCGAGGCCATAGCAATTTTCTGCTCTCGCCCGCTTCCGTCAAGTACTTTCCTGGAAAGATCTCGGGGAATCTTCCCTCGTGATACCGTGGTGAAGATTCTCCTCCTTCTCTGCAGGCGTTCGTCACCAACTTTCGGCCTGTGCCTCGCAATACAGTCTTCCCCAGATGGCCGCTGCCACTCCTCCCTTCTTTTCTAGATCCGGCCCGGAAGAAATCGCCGTGTCCAGGCCACTCTCCTCCAATCCATGATGTTTTTTTCCTCTCATTGGTTCTCTGCGGACCGATAATGACTTCCCCGTAATAGCAAACATCTCGAAGCACCGCGTAGCGTTTGTCTCACGCCTGATCTAGTAAAGATCACTTTTTGCTAAAGAAGCTTTTCCTTGGCGAAGGGCAGTCTAGCTTAGACTTAAACCCCCCCCCCCCCCAGCTCTCACTCTGGTCCCTTAGTGACGCTTTCCCCCCCCCCCCCCACCCCTCTGTTTTCTTCTCTTTTTTGCTAGGGTAATGGGCCGTTCTCTCTATCCCCCCGACAGATCACGCTAGCTCTTCCTCCGGCGGGCGCGGCCTGCGATACGCTCGCCCATGTCTTTCCCTTGTGCCGGTCAAAGCCATGCCCATTGTCACTCTCCCTCCGATTTTCTTTTTTTCGCAGATGTCCTTCCATCAGACGTCGATGTTAATTCGGGTCTTTCGCTTCCTCTTCTCCTTGCATAGGGTTTTTCCTGTGATGGAGGGTTTTTTTTTCTCCCGATGCAGGACGGGGCTTCACCCCGGCGTCGAATCTGCTCTGGTACACGAGCCGACTCGCTCTTCCCCTATATGACCCTTAGACGGCACGAAGCTTCTTTGGGACACTGCGACCTCCAGGTGCCTCCCACTTTATGACTAGACCCAACGCCTTTTTCCGAACTCGACATGGGGCGCCCTCTTCACGTTAAGATTCCTAGAAGACAGTTTCTTTTTAGTCCGCCCGACGTCCATCGCTCTTCCATATAGCCTCTCTTGACAAGCTCCCTTCCCCTCTCGTCTTTCCCTTTTCAGCGTCCTTCTTTCAAGAAAAGTGACCCCCGAACGACCTGACGTTCTCAACGGGTCGTTTTTACGATCAATGATTTCAAGGGATGTTCAACCCCCCCCTTTTGCAGTAAGGGCGCTCGGAATCGGCCCTCCCGCCCGATCGTTTGCACGAGTCCCTAGTGGCCGGTTCTTTTAGAGTCCCGCACATACTTTATCGACGACACTTCCCTTAAGACCCCCCGCCCCCGTTCCGTCCGCCCTCGGCGTTTTTCGCGCTGCCTTGCATTGCTTCTGGCTCCCCGTTCTTTGGGACGGCGATCCACCCCCACTTCTGCGAACGTAGAAAAGCTGCACCTCCCCCCGAGACCCGGCCTTCAGGGGCCGACGGCTGTTGTCTATCGCTTTCACGCCGACCGAACGAAAGACTTCTTTTTCTTTCCTCGGGGACGTGACCCGCCCTCCTTACCTCCGGGACCATCCTGTTCGCAGCCTTCTCGTCCTAGGGCTCGGGCTTCTTTCTTTCCTTGTGCGGCGCGTGACGTTTTCAGAAGGAGACCCCCCTCCCTGGCCTCCTGCTTCCGAGAAGCTAGGCTTCTTTTTTTTCTTTTTTCGTCGACCCCTTCCCTTCTCGGCATTCCTTCCTTGACTGGCTTTCTTCCTCTAGCTGAGCGAGAGAGCCTTATTCCCCTCTTCTGACAGCGCTCGCGTGGCCTCCTCTCTGTTCGTGTTGGCAGGAGGGTCTTTTTGGGAGAAGAGGCCCCCGCCCAGTTCGCCACATATTTCCTAAGAAGCACTCCAGGGCTACGCCACCTCCCCCGATCGCTTTCACTCCCACATGCGTCCGTTTCCCCAACCTCCGTCTTCTACAGAGAGCGAGGTTTCTTCGAGGCCCCGAACGCCCCCTTTTTCCCACCCAACCCTGGCCTCAAGCTAGGCGCCACATAGGCTTGGACCCGCGCTAGACGCCCGGGTTTTTCACTCCCCCCCCCCTCCTTTCCCCCCTAGCAGCATCCTTTCTGAGTGGCTGCTCTCGCTGCCCCCCTCCCTTTTTTTTTCTGTCGAACGCCACGTGTATTCCGACGCCCCGTTCTCAGAGGATCCCCTTTTTTTCGTCGCCCCGATACCCCTTGTCACGCCTTTACGGATGCGCCCACGCCACAAGGCCCCCTTCTCCGTAATATTTGGCAGGAGTTCCTTTTTCTTGGGACCCCCTCGCGGTCCGCCCCCCGGCTCGGGGCACATTTTTTGCGTCGAGTGAGAGCCCTCCACCCACGACCCCTTAGAGCTTCGTTTCTTACCGAAGTACCTTACAGGTAGCTTTCTTTAGCCAGTCCCTCTTGACAGCAACTGTGTGTGTGCGATGTCGTTCTTACCGGCTTTTTCGTTTTTCCTTACCCATCCCTCCCCTCCTCCTTGCGACGTGTAATCGCGTCCATTTTACCTTGCAGCTCTCAGATGATTAGCTTCTTTCCCCCCCCCATTCCACAACTCGAGCATAGTCCCGCTCCCCCCCCCCTTTTCCCAGACCCAGGTAGAAGTAAACCCCCCCACTCACCTAGTAGGAACCAAAAAGAGAGACAGAAATCACAACGGTGTATGGAACAGAAAGAAAAGTCCCCCACCCGACTCCAGACAAACCACCAAAGCACAGAAAAACCACAACCACACCACTATATGGGCAGACCGAGATTTCCCGAAGTCCTCTGATCGCCCCTTTCTGTAAAGACGAAAGAGTCCGATTCGTATCTCTGCGGTTCACTCCTCCCGGCTCCGCCTCTCTTCAAGGTTTTAAGCGCTCGCGCGCCATTCTCCTTAGTACCTCGCAGGTCGCTCGGGTTGTCATCAACCGGTACGGAACGTTCGTTTTTTCGTGGACAGAGCCACTCTCTTGAGACAGTGCCGGTGCTTCTTTCGATGTAAGGTCTCTGTCCGAGCTTTCTCACCAAAATGCCCTTTTCGGACCGAGTAGACGACCTTTCTACTCGGCTCCCTTCCTTTTACATAATCCTTTTTCTGAAGAGTACTTCCTCCGGTAGTTTACCGCCCCTTCCTTTGGTGAGACCGGTTCGACCTCCAGTATTACCTAGAAGCCCCCTCGAGGATATCCGATTGGCTCGTACCCTCTTTACGAGAACCCAGGTAAGTTGACTTTTCCCTCAAACACGATCACGACCTGCAGATCTAAACATTGTACAAGGAGGTCTTGCCCGGCGAGCGGCTGACCGGGTTTTCGTCCAGGCGGGCACCTCTTTGCCGGGCTAGTGACCCCTCGATTGACCTTTGTGACTTTCGGGACCGTCGAGCAGCTTTTTCCTTCCCCGAGCGGGAAGGTGCTCCATTGAGCTTCCTTCCTTTCCGACGAGGCGGTTCTTCGTAAAGGGCATTTCGGATTAGCTCTTTTTCGCGTAACTAGCTCGACTCATCGTACGGCAGAACGGTCACCCCAAGTTCCCCCCCCCTCCACGTTGTACCCGTTCCTCTTGGCGATCCGAGAAGCTGGTGACTTGCACGACATCGCCGGGATTTACTGACGCGCCGCCCCCTCCGAAACTGACTTTCCCGCGTTGCGGCGTCTTAGCTGCCTCTTCTTTTCCGAGCATAGACGAGCTTCTTGTCACGGCCTTTTGAAAGCCTTCCGTGTCGTTCCCAACCCCCCTCTCCCGCCTGCAAAGATACTTCCGTCGGTCTTGCTCGAGCCTTACGTTCGTGGCCAGTTCCTACATGTCACATTTGATCCCTGCGTGAGCGACCCCTACCCCCCCACCACGCTCAGGTTACGAGACAACTCGATCCGAAGACTTGGAGAACTCTCGCCCGTTGACGTTTTTTCCAGGTACCCAATAGTGCGTCCCCCTCAAAGGAAGTGTGGTCTTCCAAGCGGACATTTGGGATTTTTCTTCAGGGAAGAGTACGAAAAGAGAGAAACTCCCGGAAGAATTTCGAGAAGGGGTATGGTCCTTTCCGGGCAGCGCGGTTCGATCTCTCCTTTCGTCGACCCCTCGGGACCACTTCTCCCTTTTTAAATCCGATGCCTGACCGACCCTCATGCCGGTCACGGTCCACTAACCCCTTTTGCGATCTTCGTCAATCCTCCCGACGAGCCGGCATCCGCTTTTCCCTCCCCCTCGCTAGAGAATAAGTTCTCTCGTGTGAACCACTCGCCGCGCCCCCGCCCGTCCTCGTCGGATCTCTCCGGCCGTCGCCGAGCTTTTTTCAGCGCGCCGGCGTTCCTCTGACCAACGGCACTCTAGCCTCTGCTCCTAAGCCCTCGTAATTTTTCTTTGGACGACGAGAAAGCCCAGTTCTTCCTTCGGTCCGCGTTCTGGCGTCCCCTGTCTCACGACCCTCGCTGTCAGGGCTTTCTGGAACAAGATTTGCTCCCCATCCTTCGGCCCCTGCTTTTCGAGGCGCAACGCCTTTTCGCGCCGCGCCATCTGGTCCGTTTCCACTCGGAAAAGAGGCAATGTCAGGTTCTGTCTGAGAAAACGGAAGGCTATTCGTAGAGACAACTTTTTCCTGGCCCGTCCAGATCCGGGTAACCGCGGCTGCGGAATCCGATCCTTTCCGATCTTTTTCCCCCGATCAAGAAGTGTATCTAACCTCACTCCCGAACTCTTCCGGTGCCCCCGAGAACTCCCCTCGGTGGACTCTCCCTGAGCCCTTTTTTTGTAGGAGGTGCCTCGGTGAAGAGGTCTTTCAGTTCATGGATCTTTTCCTCTGGATCGCCCGGCGCGGCCGATCTTGAAAAGTGTTTTCCCGTACTCGACCTCCTCTCGACGCGTTTTCTCTGTGGCAACCCACCAATTCCACGTCTTTGCGCGTGTTAACGCGGGGCGACCCCTTTTTTTTTCTCCTGTAGGAGAGCCCCGCTGAAACGTTCTCCTTTTTTCTGACCAGGCAGGGGTAGGTGCTCGAGTTTTTGTCGAGCCTCCTTCTCCAACTTCGCCGACCCCCCTTCTTTTCCCCCCTCAGCGGAGTTCGAGGGAGCCGCTCATTTTTTTCTCTTAGAATTTTCTCTTCTCTTCTCGATGCCTCCGATTCTGGCGGTCACCTTCTCCGCATCGGGCGAACCCCCCTAGCCGCGCCACCCTCTTTTCCTTTAAGGAGCTATAAACCCCTAGGAAACAGTCTCCCTTCCTCGTCCATAGCTAGGACCGCGCCTCTCTGCCGATCTCCAAACCTTCGCCTTGGCTTTTCCCAGGCGATCAGCTTTCCTTTGCTTCAGGATGAACGCGCCCTCCAAACAGTTTCCCGCGTTCTCCCCCTCTGATCGTCTTGCTCACTTCTTCACGGACATTCCCCAAGAGCGCGCCTCCAACAAAAACACCATTAGACTTCGCTAACGATCCCTTTCCCGGCAGTTCTTCCTTCTTCTCGCAACGTTTTCAGCTTAGTTCCCCCCCCCTCCTCATGAAAAGAATGGCACAGGATGATTTTCCTCGAGCGAACGGAATTTTTTCACGCGGCGATCTTGTGGTGAGGACGGTGCTCTTCCAGGATCGGTTCTCTCAACCCCTTTTCCAGCCCCCCCCGTTGAGCCGAGGTTTTGGTCGAGTTCTTCGACCACGGCGGATTGCCCGGCTCGACTGTTTGCTTCTTGCGCACCTCCTTTTTTGCGAGCGCTGTTTTCTTCCCAGGGCCTAAGAGACTGGGTGTGTCGCCCTCCTCACCCACACGATTTTTTCCTATGATGCCCCTTCCCACCCTCCCTCAGAGTACGGGCTTTCCTCCCCCCTTTAAACGAGAAGTTGCCCGCGCTTAAGCGTGCGTCACGTTGACGAGCGCTTCCAGATGCGATTTTTTTTCCCCCCTTCCAGTTTCTCGAGCAGACGTAGCCTTCTCGCGTGGAAACATTCCCCCCTCCTCCGCGATCGCGGGCCCTCCCCCACGTAACGGCCGCCCCCTCTCGGGCGGTGCGCAGCACAGACATAAGGATCGGGCCCCTAAATAGCCCGGCGCCCCCGAGACAGCCGATTTACATCTGCTTCTCCTTTCTAGCTGTATTTCTTGAGCAGGAGCTCCCTCTTCCCCTCTCCGGGGCTCTTCCGATCAGACCTCTCCCCCTTTGACCGAGGGACGGCCCCCTCTTTATCTAAACCCTCCTTTTTTTTTTTCCCATCGGTTACTTGCGGGGTTTCCCCTCTGAGCGGTGCCTGATTTATTTGCGTTCCCTTCTACCGTTCACCCGCATTTTGAGAACGGAGATCTGGTCTTCTTTCCTCTGCCCAGTGAGCACACTTTTTTTTTTTCTCTAACTGTCCCCTCTGAGATCAGATCAGATGTCCCCCCAATATGTACTCCCGTCCGTAGCGGGTTTTTTCCTTGTTGTTGTTGAAGAGAGATCCTCCCTCTTTCCGCTTGCAGCAGTTCTTCTTCCTCCAGGACGGTGATTTTCTTCTCCGGGGGTCGGGCCCTCCCCTTCCGGGCGAATAATATCTTCTCCCCCTTCTCTGCTGGTGCTGGTCCCCTTTTCCTTCTTTTTACCGGGAACGTTTTCCTCTTCGATAAAAACAGCAAGGAACGATGTCCCCCCCCCGCTCCCCGAGGTTTTCTCCTCCCCAGGAAGGCCGTCCCCTTTTTGGTCGGGAAGGGAATACGGTCCACGGCCCCTACCCTAAGGCGGCCTCAGCGAGAAGGACTCCTCCTTTTCCCTTTTTCCTTGCCTTGGTGGTCGTTTTTTTTCTCCCTCAGCAGGAGGTTCGTTTTTCCTTTCCAAGCCCGTTCAGTCCACATTTTCCTTTTTCGGGCCGGTCGTGCGGCTTTTTTTTGGGCACGGAGGGGATCTTTTTTTTTCTTTCCGGTTTTTTTGAGAACCTGTTCAAGGGCCTTTCCTGTCTTCGCGATAGCGCCTTACCCCCTCTCCTCACTGAGCGCGGCCTTTTTCCTTTCGCTTCGGACGTACGGCGCTTTTGCCGCGGGCATCATTTTTTTCTCTTGTGTTCGCTTTTCCCCTGCGTACGGCATGTGCGCCCCTCCTTCGTCTGCGGCGCGCTTTCTAGCAGACGGCCTCGTCGTATCTTGTCCGCAATTTTTTTTTTTTTCTACCAACCTCGGCCCTTGGAGAGGTCTTTCCTCGCCCAGGTCTTCTTCCTTCGATCCTTCCTCACTACTAGCCCCCCGCAGAACGCGGTACTTTCTTTTCTTCTACTGGTTCATTCCTCCGTTACCGAATCACCTTTTTCTTCCAAGGGGGGTTTTTTTTCCTTTTCTCCCGAAGCTTTTGCGGGCGAGCACTTTCCCCCCGAACAGGAATTGAGCCGTGTGTGATCGTGATCTCCGCTTGTGTGCGTCGGACCCTCTTTCTCTTGTCCTTTTTTTTTTCGATATCTTCGACAATCCTCTCGCTCAAGATGGATTGGGAGCGTGCGTGCATCATGTCCTTGCGATGAAGCTTCTTTTCCCCGCCAAGTTTTTTTTTCCTTTTTAGGCATCGTGGGTCGTCTTTTCTGGTTTAGATGACGCGGAAGTCTCGCGCTTCCTTTCCCTTGTTGAGCTTTCCCTTTGTGAGAGGAGGTGATTGCTTTCTTTTCTGTTAGCATCTGAGCGCCTGGTTTTCCCGCCCAGATTTTCTTTTTATGGAGGGTTCTCTCGAAGCTCTCTCCTCTATGAGCGCGCCGACTGCTGCTTCCCCCTTTCCTCCCGCTGCTGGGGGATGTCTGGTCGCGAGCTCACGGGCTGCTCGACCACGATCTTTTTCCTCCCTTTTGGTCGAATAAGAGATAACTTTTCTCTTCCTCCCCTACGCTCTTCCCTCACGACCGGAGTAAGCCCCCTCCTCGATGATAGATCTTCTTTTCCTTTTGGTTGCACCTTTTGCGTAGAGAGTTGGCCCTCTTTTCCGTAGTTTTCTTTTCCTTTCCCGACTTTTTGGCGCTTTTTCGTGAAGATCATAACTTTTCCCCCTTCTTAAGACGGAACGGTTTTTCCGAAGAAAACTCATTCAGTTTTTCTTGGAAACCCCCACAACAACCCACCTCTCCTCTCGGTCTTTTCCCCTTTTTTAGAGAGTTAGTGGCCCTTTTTCTTTTTCGAGAGCACTCCGCTAGTCAAAGAGGATCTTCTAAAGATAGGAGTAAGCCCCTCCGGAGTTTCCCCGAGATTCGTCCATTGACGTCCTGAGACCCTGTGATAAGCCCCCCCCTCTTTGGAGAGACGCTCCCTCAAGTGCTTTTTTTCGGACAAGGGCTCCGCCCTTTTTTTTGCGACTAGTCGTCCAGTTTCCTGCTGGGGAGCTTTTTCGCACGGAAAGCTTCTTCTCTTTCCCTTTTTTTTGGTTACGGATCCCCCGAGGTACGGGACCTTTCTCACGTTTTCGAGTCGATCGGCCCTCCCTCCTCTTTCTTAGGGCTTTTCTCCTCCTTTTGGAGATGTTTTCGGTAGGTACTTTGACTTGATTTTCCGGAAAGAGAAGCTAGTCGATCTTTGATGTATTCCCCTCTTCTTTTGCTGGACGGTTTCTCGATCGGGTTGGTGCACCTCCCTCCTGAGGAGAGCTCGTCGTTCCTTTCCTTATCGTCTCCTGGTAAAGCTGGCCCTTCTTCTTTCGCACTAGGTTAGTTACCTCCCGGTCGGATGTCCCTCTTGGTAAAAGGGAGCCCCTTGGCGGTCTCCCCTTTTACCCTTCATAAGTCCCATCCTTCGAAGTAAGTAGTGATTCCCCGACGACCAAATGCACACCCGGGCTCTTTCCCCTCGGTGACGACGTTGAGCTTTTCCGTTGACGCCGGTAACACCAGTTTTCTTTTTGCCAATCCCTTCCTTTTTCTCGCAGAGACCTCTTTTTTTTCCCCCGCCCTTTTTTTCCTTACGTGCGTTTCCTTTTTTTTTTTGTTTTTGGCCTCGTCCTCTGCTTCGATATCTTGTAGCGGGGCCGTGCCGTTCTTTTCCTGTCCTCCGCTTGACAGAGGAGTCGCCCCCTCCTCTTTAAGCACGCGCCTGACGGCCGCTGTCCTAGCGTTTCAGTTTTCCCTGGTTTTTCCTTTCTGGCGCGTCTCCACCACAACTTCCTGTCCAGAGCATCTTTTCGTCCCAGCCTCTTTTCAATCCTATAGACGTTCGATTATGACGAAGGAACCCCCTAAGGGGAGG
>Ga0179593_1567300_pt1 | contig 13243 bp, 10 predicted proteins | sample CZODoug2_1_08_16_FD_185931 | JGI IMG/M metagenome (GOLD analysis project Ga0179593, IMG submission 185931) | Vadose zone soil fungal communities from Angelo Coast Range Reserve, California, USA - CZODoug2_1_08_16fungal (PacBio error correction) | ecosystem: Environmental > Terrestrial > Soil >... | reverse complement strand
CACCTAACGGACTTTTCATACAGATATTCTAATTTGTTGGGGATAGATTCCCTTCTCCGGAGCGTAGCCAGGAGCTCCAAGCACCCTACTCATTGTCTTTAAATTAGAAATGACTTCGTGACCCGTCCTCCATTCCCTCTATCCCTTGAGATAATTATATGTTCAGTTTCATGACCCCTTTCCCCTGACCCCATAAGCAGTGAACGCTACTTTGAGTTGATATTGCTTCCCCCTAGATTTCCCTCTGTCATTTCCTCCCCCGGCTAGAGAGGAGGAGCTGCAGAGATTATTTTGGGAATTTTACACATTATCTCACTTCTTGAAGTATATGTTTTAACTTTTTGTGAGGTAACCGGCCCCTTATCACTATAACTGAACTTTCCCGTTTTAGCAAGTTGTCATTTTAGTTGAATGGTTGGTGAAGGCTGTCAGAACGCAGACCCCTGGAAAGGACTTTACTGTTAGCTTTTTTCTTTCCTACTTTATGCTTTTTCTGGTTTTCCTGATCCAAAGTCGCCACTCAACCTTCTTTGAATAAATCCTCTTGCCAATGCAAGCTAGAAGAAGATATAAGGCCCTACCGCATTACTTTCTGATGGTTTTGTTGTATAGTAGTGCCCCCCAACGCTCAAGCTTTGCTAAACATTTCCCTCCCCCCAAAGATTCCTACTATATTATGGAAGAACAGTCGTCCTGATGCTTATCTGAAACTTTTCCAGTCAATTCGAAATAAGCACGGAAAGCTTCCCGTCAGTCAAATTTTTTGTTTTTCTGAAGCATTTCCTATTCAGAAACATCCATTCTTTCCAGGCCCGATAAACATTTCTTACAGAAATCTTTGTGAAGCAATCTTCTCCTAACGGTTAATATGGGCCCCCCCCCTCAACGTCTACGACCAGGACGTCCCCCCGCCCTTTTTTTGTGATTGTCTCTCAGCCTTTCTTTCGAAGGCTAGCGTTTTAGATCATGTTTGGCCACCGTCCCTTTTTTTTTCCCTTCAGACCTTAACCCCCGTTCCCCCCGGCATTCCATAAAATCCCCCCAAATCACCCCAAGGTGAGAGCCTCTGCACTGGCGAATTGTAGGACAGTAATAAGTCAACTTGCCTCTTTCACACCCTTGTGTTGAGACTATTTGGGTAACTTTTTTTTAGTGCTCCAGCGTACCGGCCCCCCCATCTTTATCGCAAGAGGCTGAACCCCAGAAAAACAGCTCCCCTCCGAGACCCGGGAGAGGCCCTAAGAGGGAGTATGGAGCGGCTTATACGATCAAAACGTAAAACGCGACGTAGGAAAATCAGAAACCGCACAGCATGCAGCCACTTCTTTACCTGTCATCCTACTTTTAAGAACACCACATCCCAGGGTTGTTTCCCGACCCATGGTATTGATCCTGCTGACTCCCCCACGGTGCTTCGACAGACGAGTTCTTTATAAAATGCATTCCCAGGAACAACCTTTCGAACATTTTTTTTGAGCCCCCCCATAAACTCCACCCGGCCTTTTCCCCTCATCGTCAAATGGACTCGTTCCTTCCCGTTCTTTTGACTTCCCCCTCGTCGTGGCCCCGGTTTTCCCCCCCCCCCCCCCCCCCCCCCCAACCCCTACTTTTTTTTCAACTTGTTGTTTTTTTTTTTTTTTTCCCCCCCCTTCCAACTACTTTCCACCCGTAATCCCCTTTATCCCACCTATTTTTGATCCCCTTTTTTCGCGTTGTATCCCGTGACGAGTTGAAGTCGGCGCCTTCCCCGGGTACACTCTCTAGTAAAAGCACTAGTTTTTATATGGTTCTCCCTCTCGCTCCGCCAACACCAAGGGCGAAGTTATTGTCGGCACTCTCGGTTTTTTAAAATAATTGCTTCCCACCACCGATCTCCCTGTTAGCTTACCCTGGCTGAAGGGGTGGTCTGAGGGAGGGGCCAAATCGGTAGAAACTCAGCAAATGAGTAGTTTTTTTGAGGGCGCTCTCCGAGAGTAGCCCATTCCCCTTGAAGGAAACCCAGGCCTAGCATCCTTTCGCCGACAACACAGCGTCCATATATTTCCACCCCCTTCGTCCACGTCGCACCCCGCGTGGCAGTCTTCTCTCCCCACATCCCAATGCTGTCCCCGGACCCCCGTACTTTTCTCAGCCTGCTGCGTACAAGTTGCGCCAGCCATCTAGTCCTCGCGAGCCGAGTGGGTTTCATTATTTTAGTCTCATGACCGAAGAGCAGGAGAGATTCACAGTCAGACACCCTTTCTTGGGACTTTCTAACCTCCAGAGCCCACCTTCCGACCTCTCCCCTCCCACGCCTTTTGCAAAGTTCCTTTCCTCTCGCCCCGTTTTCTTTGCGCTCAGACCCATAAACTTGTTGTCCTTCCCCCGAAAGTCCTCTTTCAACTCTTGGTTACGTTGTTTCCCCCCCCTTCTCTTGGGTTATCACCTTGCGCCTTGCGACCCCCTCTCTTTTTTCCCCCATCTTTCCATGAGACTAAGTTTGATTCTCCGTTCGCCAGTAGATGCCCTATTTCTATAAGGTAGGCGTCCTCCTTTTCCCCCATATATACTTGGGTTTTCTTTAGTCCTCTTTTCTGGGTTCCGTCTTCCACGGGGCCTTCCTCGTTACATGTTTCGTTCCAGATACGGGAAGGCCCCTTTTCTGTTTCAAATGCACCCTAGATTCCGATCTCCCAATTGAACTTGAACCACTCACACCATGCCGGGACAGACTCCGACTCAGAGATTTTGTTTTACTCCCCTTCTCTTGCCGAACTTTGCGGATTTCCTTTCCCCGGACTTCTTCTGCCTTCTGCAAGAGTGCTAAAATGCTCCCGAATCTCCCCCTGTTTTCTCGTAATAAAAAGCCATTCTACAAGTGCACACCTTCGCAACCCTGAGAAAAGATTCCTGCTCCCCACTTGGAAAGACCCTCACTTCCCTGGTCAACCTTCCCTGACAGCCCCTAAGAGTTCGGTCCCTTCCAACTCAAAGTAACGAAACTCTCCTCTCACTTCGCCTCCTGGAGTTTTTTAGACACTTTGCCGACCTCCTACCTATCCCCCAAATTCTTCATATGTAATAATCTCGTGTGTTGTTGTTGATCCCTTGGGCGTAGCTCTTCGCATAGGATTAACCTTTTCTCTTTTTCCCCTCTTCTTTGACTAAAGAAGATACTTATATGAGAGCACTATGAGATGATGCTCCGAGATCTAGCTTACCCTGCTTCCCAGGGCTTTGAATGTTCCCAATCGCGTGCCGATTTCTAGAGATAAACTTGCCATTTCGACTTACTGGGTTTACCTTTTACTTGTTATTCTGTACCGCCGCCATCGCCGTTTTAAGACGTTCGTGATGTGAGACCTCTCCCGGTCCCCAACTGCCAAAGCCATCAAGCCGTCTACTTGCCAGATACCCCAAATTTCCGCGCTTTCTCTACTACGGGAGGTCTATCCCCCTTCCTTTATAAGAAAGTTCTAGCTCGTGAGCTTCCCACGTACAGACGGGAGCCGAACCCTGCGTGTTAAAGGCATCCCTCCCCCCCCGAAAAACGTAGAAACACAGTACGTGTAGAGTGTAAAGAACAATAAGCTCACATTTTCCCACACATCCCCAAACATTCCTTCTCCAAGCGCCACTCCGCTCTAATTCCTACTGCAAAGGACTACCATTGCGTTTACCCCATCACCTTCAGTCCCGAGTTAAATATTCCCCCCCCTCTCTTTTCAATTTCCCCCCCCTAGGGGAAGCTCAAAAGGTACCCAGAGGAAGATTCTGCTTGTCTGAAAACCCCCTTGTGATTGCCTGATTCCCCCCCCTGACAACCAGTTAGTCCTTAGGGTTGAAACAGCATCCGGGATAATTTTGAGAAGACGATGAGAGCCGATTATTTGTCTCCCGCGAAATAGAGTTTTGACGGACCGCTCGATCCTTGCCCCCCTGCGGCTCTTCGCTACTTCCCTTTGCTCCACTTTTTTTTACTCGCGACGTTGCGATTTTATTGGCGGACAGGATTCCATTTTCAGAACTCTCCCCTCTCGAGGTGAGTGTCTCAAATTGGGTCTTGACCCCCCTGTTCTTGTCCATCTGGTCAGATTAGCAAATGGCGGAGGAGAAGGACGTTTGTGTTTTTTGCGTTTTTCTCCTTTCGTTGGTTTACCTTATGATGTTATTCTTGGCAACTGACCCTCCCTCTCTCCCCCTTCCGCAGGATTGTAAATAAAAAGACACACCCCGCCCCCATTTTTTTCCTTCCCTGTAGCGCCGAGAAGCCCCGCAACCAAGATTGTTTGGTTTGGGACAATAACCGACGCCTTGTTTTTTTTGTTTTGTGACCGTTTTTTGTTTTTTTTTTACTTTTCCGGTTTAGATGTTCCGTATCCTCTATTATACGTAGGCCCATAGATAAAGAAGCCACTAAACGTACAAGAGCCCCCGCCCTTTGTTAAACAGCGCCGTTCCCTTGATCCTCAAACTTCCCACCTGACCTCCATTTTCAAGATGTTAATTAGTTTCCCATCCCCTCGATCTCCTTCCCACCGGGCAAAGAAGGATCCCCCTCCTGAAGCCAGCTTCGAATTAAAGGGCCGCTCCTTGGACTCCCAGGCCCACCATAGAGATCACTGGCCTCACTTAGCCATCTCGGATAACGCCTGAAACTGATAGCACCTGTACACAAGGGGTTTTCCCCGCGTGAGTTTTTTGGAGGATTTTCAATCTCTTTCCGATTTCACTCTGTTTCCCACCCCTCCCCCGCTCGAGTTTTATATCGCTTGGTACGGACCCCCGATTTGGTACTCCCGACCACAGAGGATTCCGGGTCCGCAATCCCGTTGGAAAGTCTTGGCCCCCCCCTCACTCTAGGCCTCCGCTGGGCCTTTGTTTAAGCTGGTTGGCCTGACCCTTCACGGGTCATTCCGCTTTTACCACATCCCCAACCAGTCGATCTCTTAACGTTTCAACACTCGGGTCTCCCCGCTGGTCCCTGTAGAAAAGAACAAAGCTTCCCCAGCTCCGCAGATTTCCTATTTCAGCTCTTCTCGTGATCCCTCTCTAAGATATGGCCTGGTGGTCCTTTGCGCCCCCCGTGCGTTGTGGCCCCCCCGGAAGACCAAAAAACAACAACAACAACACACACCCCACAGGGAGTCATCCTTCTCCTTCTCCTTCCCTTAACGTTTCTGATCCCAGCGGAGGCCTGGGGCCCCTTTCAAACTACAACCACAGCCGCCGCCACCTCCCTTCGGCGTCATGGAGCACATTCCTTACTCCCCGGGCAACGTTCATGAGACGTGCTCGCATGCAGGCCGTACGCACCCGGACACCCTGAGCCTACGGCTTGCTTTCCTTTCGCCCACTTTTGTGGGCAAGGTCTCTGACTAACTTCAAGGGACCTGAGACGTACCCATCAAATCAAGTTTTTTTTCCTCCAAAGCACAATCAGCCCCGTTCTGAATCAACCTGCAAGAAAGCCCCCGCAAAATCCAAGAGAAGAAACTTACAAATGGAGAGGGTAACCAGCCAACGCATCGCAAAAGGGGCGCAACGATTCCCCCGTCTGTGAAACGGGGAGCGGACCTCGTCCTCTCCCCCAGACGAGAGCAGGGTTACACTCCACTTTACGAAGCGGTCGAACGGAGATATCGAGAGTCCAAAAGTGAATGTAGGGGCGGGCCGTGGACACCTCCGTGGAGTTCCCCTCATGACCTCCCTACATACCACGTTTGGTCCTTTAGACCCTGAGTTTATTGAACGCAGTGGTATCTCCTTCATTTTTCTCACTCTCGTTTTCTTTTTTTTTTCGAGATAATCCTGCCTATGGAAAGGGGCTTTCCCCAAACCAAGAACTTTCCTCCATTCTCGGCTCCCAATATTTAGCATGGCTTCGTTCTCGGCTGCATAGCGAAACAGGTTTTTCCCCCCCTGAGTCACCAGAATTTCCCATTACTTCAGCTTGCTTGCGGCCGGCAGGAAGTCTTCTTTCTTGGGTAGTAACCAATGAGAAGGCGTTAGATACTCCCCCTTTCATTTTTCGCCATCGCATCCTTGAATCCGATATTCCAGGCCTTTTTCCTTAGCGTATTCTTTATGTAGGACTGCGATCTATTCCGTGGTATTTTGCCTCTCCGCCTTATACCCCTCTGCTTAGCATCTGAGTGAGTTTTTCTTCTGAAGTGAAACGATATTTTCTGTTCGGATTTGATGACGGGAGTCCTTTCCTTCCATTTCTCCAGGCCTTTTTTTCCTTTCAGTTTGACCGCGGATTTCGGAGCAATGACGGACGATGTTCTTCGACGTCCGGCATGCACTGGGAGACCTCCCCTTTCTCTTTTACAGCGCCGTGTTATCCTAACCGCCGACTTTGATCCCGAGAAGTCCGCACCCCGTGGCGCTTGCTTCCCCGAAGGTCCACCCAAGCACTAAGCTTGATCGCGCAGCCTGCAACATTGCTTTAAACCTTTTCTACGCTTCCCCACGTCGGTAGTCCCCCGACGCAACGCGGGCAGCCATAGACAAACCCAGGTCCGAGCTTCATCCCATGCTCTGCGAAAAATCCTCTTTCCTCGATTTTCCCCCTTTTGCTCGTATTTCGAGTGCGCTGCTACCGTCGCGGACGAATCTACCATTTTTTCCTGCGCCTCTCGTTCAATGTCCCTTGTTGCCTTTCGTCGGTAATCCAGAAATATTCCGCCCATCATGGCCATCACTAGCATCTTCTCTTCTTTAATGAGGGACCCGGGTTTTCTTTACGTGATGCGCCGGTGAAGTACTGGGGCTTGCCAGCCCTTCCCGGCTGGAAGGACCACTCGCCTTAAAGTATTCCGACATTGTAGGCCTGATGTGTTGACAGCTTTCTTTCATAGACCTGCTTGCGTAAGTCTCCCCCCCCCATCAGAGTAGGACGATGCAGGGCGTAGCTAACATTCGTACACTTTCTTCTGCCACCCGTCATCCTTTTTGTAGCACCACGGATGGCTCGAAATCCCCATCCCCAATCGGCGAATCGGCAGAGACCTTTTTGCCCTCCTTTAGTTTGAATGCCTCCTCGTGGGGCCCCTCAAAACCAATTCTTTCGGCCGGCGTACTTTCTTTGCCGACTCAAGGGCCCCCCCCTCTCTGTCGATGACACTTGCAAGTGTCAGACGTCAGACAGGTACTGGGAGGAAAACGGACCACGAAGAACGATATCTCGACAGTCCACCTGGGAGTTTCCCTCACAACAGCCACTTTCCAGGTTCCTTGCCTGCCCTTTCAGGCCTGCTACCTCTGCGCTCAACTCGCTGCCTCGGAGCTGTCCCATTTCTTTTTTTTGGGCTTGTACCCGTTCCGAACTTACTGGAGTGGGTTCCTCGCTAAGTAGATCCAGGCCCCCTCCTCGAAAATTCGGTCCTTGCGACCAACAAGTAAATGAACCCCCCCCCCCCCAATCGCATTCCTTTTCATCCCCTACTTGCGACTCAAACGAATGAACCCCCCCCGTTTTTTCCCTTACGTGACAGGTGGCGCGAGCACGTCTCGAGGAACGGCGTTTTTTCCCGTCTTCTCCCGATCAACTACGAGGTCGCCCCGGTAGGGGAAACAAGACAGATTCCCCCCCCGAACGACTCCCATTTCTTTTCCTAGGTCTAACCCCAATTGTCCTTTCCTGCCACTCCACTCCCCCAATTGTGCCCCGAAAACAATTCAGCGTGGTTACGCATTGTGGCCACTCACTTTGATCTATTGGGGTTAGCACTTAGAACCTCTTTCCCTCGACCCTGGACCTGGTACAATTTCGGGTAAGGAGATGAACCATGTGTCTTACGGCATGCCTCGGACATCATCTTCCTCCTGTTCGTTGTACCAGTTTGCTTTACTTGTGAGCGCTTGTCCTTCTACAAAGGAGGGTAATAGATTTTTCTAGGTGCCGCCTTAACAGACAAATTAGAGGCCGTTATGTGCAACAGCCCTATGATATAAAATCTACCTCCCCCACGTAAAGTTGAGGGAACACCTCTTCCCGTAGCCCACCGGCCGTCCCGGGGCCGATTCGCTGGCAGCCCCTTCTGCTGAGCGCGGGTTTCACAGCGCCCTCCCTTGCCTGACCCTCCTTAGTCGGACCGGACCTCCAACCTAACCGACATCTTGTAGTAGGACAGATAAAACTGCACCCTTTTTTGTCTCGCGTCTTTGAACTCGACAGCAATCTGTCACCTGTCAGACATCCTGTGAAGAGATTCGTCCTCTCCCTCAAAATACATATAAAGGCAGTATCGAAAACTATGGAGTCAGTTATGGTCCTGAACAAGAAAAGACTTCAAAATCCCTCTATATTTTACAACCCTCCGTCTCTTTGTATAATGTTTTTTTGCCGGCCAAAATAGCCTGTAAACGCACTCGTATGTGACTACGAAAAAAAAACCCCCAACCCAACCAACAGTCCCCTACAGCACGCTAATGTCCGGGAGCGCCCCGAGCTCTTGTTGAAGGGAGTTTTTTCACTCTCCCGCATTCATTCTGTTGAAAATTGAGCCTTCAGTTAGTAGAAAGTGGTAGGCGCAGGGTAGAAGTCACGAGTGTAGACAGGTTTATCGCATGATTATCATGGAATATTTTGCCCACTATGAACTCTCCGTCCTTCATAGATTGCAGCACTGGAGTTTGCCAAGCCTAGCCAGGATAATATCATATAGTACCCCATACGGGCTATGTTTGATAGTGCCGGGTTTATCCACCTTCGGTTACAGTTTTTAAGGGAAGATAATACAGGAGAGTGGCCAGACAGGGCCCGATGAGTGATATAATTGCCCCCACGAACTCCAGGCCCGGTGTCTACGATCGCTTTCACACACTCACCTTCACTCATGCCAGCGCCCATTCCCTCAGGAGAATGATTGCCCCCTTCTGCTACCCTACACTTGCGTTCATCTCCCGTTACCCCCGTTTCCCCAGCGTTCCGTGTAAAACAATCGGACGAGCACCATGCTAACCCCAAGGAGGGCATTTTTTGTACCCACACGTGAACCAAGCGCTTTTAGCCTTACTCGGAGTTCAACGTGACAGTGCGGATCGTGCCACGAAGATTTCACAAGTTGCCCCGCGCTGATGAAAAGGACATCGTCGCGTGTAGCTTGGACTCTAGCTAACCCAACTCCTGGCACGCCCGGATTTGACCCTGCAAGTCCTCGAGGCAGCTACTGCCAACCCCGTTCCTGTCTCCGATGGGTTCTTGGAGGGCTGCCCTCTGAACTTTTCGGGACGACGTGATGGCGCGTGTGAACGTTAGATCTGAGGGACTGTCTCTGAGGAGGGCCTCTTTGCCTCAGGCATCCCCTAGTATCGTTTCCCGTGAAGGACCCACCAAGCCCCCCCCTCGAACTACACGGTCCTCTAAACCCCCCGGAATGAATCGGATGTTCCCGGTCTTCAGAGCTGGACAACCACCCACCGGGTGGACTGGCTGGATTCTCTCTTACCGGTGGGAGGCGTCATCGTGCGGTGCGGTCGTGCATGGACCTCGACTTCGACCCGCCAGAAATTTTTCCCACATCTTGTGGCCCTTTGTATTTTCTTGTATGCCAACATTCCAGGCCTAAGCTGTAAGATGTTGGGGGAGGACCAAATGCGCGGGAGTTCACCCGGCCCGCGGACGATTCGCCTTTTATGCTTGGCGTATTAGAGGCAAGTAACGGAAAGCCGGTGGCATACCATAAATGACGCAGGGATTCATGAACACGTTATAACCCCCCCACCCTTTTGAAGGAGGTCCCTGAATTTTTGATTTTCGCAGCTCAGCCCCATCGAGGGAGACCTGCGTTGCAAAAAATCACCCTAACCGCGAGGTTACTATATCTAAATACTAAATCCCCCACTGGTACTGTCCCCCCAGAGGGAAGAGCAACAAGCCCCAATTACACCTGAGCGGGAATAAAGATGTGCATCCACGTTAAAAACTACCGAGCAATGCTAGCAAGAGAGTTTTCCCATTTTTATGGCATTCATCTTGAATACCAATTTCGACCCTTCAAAAGAAAGCAACATATACACCCGGACTCAGAACATCGCGCCTAACTCCCGGTCTGGTCCGGGTCGTCCACGGCTCGCCATACTCAGCCCAATCGACCCCGCTTTCTTAGCCCCCCGATCATTCTGAACTGAGTTTTGACCCCCTCGGTATTTTTCCTCCGGCGAAGGATCGTGAGGAGAAACTCGTCTTCGGTCTTGACTTTCTCGGTTGGTTAGTTTCTGCTCCCATGTGCATGTTCCTTGTACACGTGCTACTATGCGCATTGGCGTTTTCCCCATTCCTTATTACACGTCCTCCCCCATTCCTGAAAGGAGCACGCTTGGCCCCTCGGCATAGGCCCCCTACTTGGCTCGCCCCACCGCTTCTCCCGGCGAGCACACCGCCCCTGGCGTAATTCCTGCTCTGTGGATAGATTTATCGTGGTTGGAAAGGTTTACCAAATTCTCAATCAACCTGCAATTGCGCCCATACAACCACGGCTTCCTGGCTGCTTGCCTACCACGTTACCATTTTAAATCTGGGAAAAGTGCTGCTCCGCTTGATGCCCCCTTTCCCGGGTACAAGTTCGACGGGGACACTGATTCTCTCCTGGTTGAGCGCAACCCAGAAGACTATCCCAGCTCGGCGCTGCTTTTATGTAAGGTTTACTAGTAGTCATTACCACTGGCCCCTAAGAAGGCCCGCTCATCGTTTAAGATCCACCCCCTGAACTCGTCTGGAATAAGGGTAGGCAACCGGGCAACAGAAGAAGAGAACTGTCCAGCCCCTCGGCCCAAAATAAACTCACAAAACCCGCAGACACGACCCCAAGACATAACGCTATTTAGGACCCTCTCTGTACAGACTTCAACAAGGAGGGTAATCAAAAGCCTTCTCGCACATTCACCACAAAGACCTGCAGCCCAAACTAAGAGTAGACCAAGCACGTCAGACCGAATCCATAATCCTCCCCCCCTTTGGCACATCAAGACTCTACCTGGCCAGCCAGTCCCTGCCCACCCCCCTCCGTCCCCGAGACACCCCATTCGCATGCGTCCTCTTCCAATTCCGCGCCGCCTTTTCTAAGAACAGAAGAGACTTCTTTTATATCAGGACTAGTCGTGCTCCCCCGTCCCCCCCGTTTCCACGAGTTCGACGACGTTCCCACACCCTCTCCTGTCGATTCCTCAGGGGATAAAGTGCCCCATCGACGTCCTGTTTTGTGACAGCGAAGCTTTTGCCCCCCCTCACGCCCTTGGTTCCTGCAACCCTACCCTCCCTTTACCTAAAGGGGCCCGCTTAAGACTACGGCGTTTTGTTTCTGGTTTTCTTCCAGTCACCTCCCCCAGGTTAGTAACTCCCCCTCCCCCCTTCCCGTTTGTTTGAGAGAGTTCTTGTACTCATTACCCCTTGACTTTTTTTCTGGGACTTCCACTCCCCTACCAACCTCCCTACATTCCCTTGAAATGCCCGTGATTTTCTTGTTCTTTGCTCCCCTGAGGCACAACGCACCCTTGCTCTGGCTCGCCGCATACCGCATTTCCCCCCCCGGGACCCTACTGCAGATGAAATTCTTTAATGTTCCCCTACAAGCTTACACTTGCCGGTTGACAGTTAATTACTTCAGGCGTATCTTACTTTGTCAGTTACTAGCTGTCAATCCGTGAGAGAATTTGTTGAATTTTAAGGACGACTACTTTCCGATACGCTCTGCCTGGCCCAAATATCTTGCTAACGGAGCCCCGGCATTTGCTTGGGTCTAGTATTAGGTGTATCCCCCCTCCAAAAGAACTATTTCCCTTGCATCCTAACTTAGCCGTATCGAGATTAAAAACATGCCCTGGTTTATCCACATCATATCCTGTAATTTATATGCCTTCCTTGTGTAGCGGCATACATCGAGGTCCTGCCCCTTGCCCGATGGAGGTCTCGCACCCGCTCTTGCCCCTTGAAGGACATTGCTTTCCTCTGCTCCTCTTCCACATAGGGATGCAGTTCGTGGTTTTTTCTTCGTTGTTGAATTGATGTTTCTTAGCAGACCCGTTTGCCCCTGTGCACTTCCGGTCCGACGACGTTGGGGCTGCGCCTTTTTTGGGGGATAACGTCTAATGTTCACGTAGAAAGGTGGTCCGGATTCCGTTTGGGCCATTTATTCTTTCAAGTAGACAGAATAGAGATACTAAACAAGCGCGCACTCGGGACCCCAAACGGCACAAGCAACTGTCATTCCCTCAGCGCTTGGGGTCGGCCATGGAGATCGTGGTGGAACGTTTACAGTGGTGAAGCTCAGGGGCCCACCAACGCTTAACCGGGTGCATCGATTAAATCCATTTACCTACGATAGTACGCTTCCGCCCTCGTTCACCCGCCCTTTCTTGGCCCACATTCTGCTCTGCCAACAAAGAGGGTCCGTATGGTCATGACTTCACCCCCTACCAGCAAGTATTTTCAAAGTGTCCACTCCGAGTTTTTCGGCACCGCCCGACCCCACGATATAGCTATTCAATCCACCTCGAGTCCCTGATCACATGTGCATTCGGTACGAGGGACATAGTTCGTCCGTTGTTCAGCTCCCGTCATTGAATCGCAGCTGGTGCACCCCCGCACGGGAATGCCCGACTATCGCTACAGTGTCGCTATCCCCCAGTTTCGTTAGAACTTGTTTCCCGTCGTGTCCGGGACAGCCCTCGCCTTGTTTGACACTTTACGCTTATGATTATGCCGATCTACCCTGCCTATCACCTGGTATTCAACTTGTGAACATTTTTTGACTGTTCTACACAATCACCCACCGCAGAGAACGGCGGATCGTGTGACATGTTGTGAGGACAATGGACTTTCCTTTTCCGAAGACTGGATGCAGGGACCCTAGGCGGTGTAAGTTAGCTTTATCCTCAGGGGACTTTTTCGCGTTTCCAGTGCTTCTTGAATGTTTTGACGTACGCGACCCCTAGATTAGCCCCCATACTCTTGTTGTAGCCGTGGTCATTTTCGTCAACCGTCGCCTGTCGTGGAGGCCCCCGTGGGTGATCGCCAGATGTTGCGTATAAACCTCACACATAACGCGCTGGCAGCCCGTCTTTCTCCCGAAGCTCTTTCCCCACCGACACACCGTGACAACGGCATGGCCTTGCTCACGAGGCCCCGCGGTTCATTCAGACACTTCGCCTAGACATTCCCCTGCGACTCTTTGAACGATTCCACTGGGTCCCCGCTGCACATTGACACATGACAACCCCACCGCCTTTTCGGAATAGTTTGCTACCGTCGCCTTTTGTT
>Ga0179593_1333081_pt1 | contig 13243 bp, 13 predicted proteins | sample CZODoug2_1_08_16_FD_185931 | JGI IMG/M metagenome (GOLD analysis project Ga0179593, IMG submission 185931) | Vadose zone soil fungal communities from Angelo Coast Range Reserve, California, USA - CZODoug2_1_08_16fungal (PacBio error correction) | ecosystem: Environmental > Terrestrial > Soil >... | reverse complement strand
AGGGTTTTTTACTTCCCGCCCGCTTCGGCGGTTGACCCCCCCCCCTTTTCTCCCGTTCGGAAGTACAGCCGCACTTTTCAGATCTCCCCCATCAGAGGCAGTTGCACCGCTAACGCAGAACACCCTCACCCCTTGGTAGCCCGCCTTATTCTCCTTCTCGGGATGTCTTCGGGAGTATATCTTCTTGTCGTCCTCCTTGCCCTGCCACGTGTTACGGTGGCCTATGCGCCCATTTCTTTTTTGTGTGGCCTGTCGAGCCACCGGGCGTTACGGACGGCGCGGTCCCTTCGCGTCAACCGTTTTCGACGTGGTTCCCTAGATCGACCTCCCCCCCTCACGCCGTTATGGCTTTTTCTTTTTTTCCGCTTTTTTTTTTTTTCCAGCAATTTGTTTTTTTTGAAATATGCTTTTTTCTGGTTTGGGTTATCCGAATCCGTTTCGGCCTCCGATAGGCTTCCCGTTTTTTCTTTTTTCCAGGACCCTAGTAAGTTGACTACACCGGCGCTTCTCGTGCGGTCCCGTTTGGGCCTACCTGCGTCACGATACCATCCGTCGATTTTTGCGGTCGTGGCAGATTTGGCTATTTTTCCTCTTCCAATGAGAGTGGGATTTGCTTTCCTTCTAGGGGGGCACATTGGCACCCCTTTTGACACGTACGTTCCCTTTCTCCCTCCAGGTCCTTTGCACGTTCCCCCTTTCGTGCCAGCATCTTTTTGCCGTGCTCTGCGCTGTTTTAGCCTCCACAGTCCGCCCTCCGATCTCTCTTTCCTATCCTTGTTGTTGAGAGGCTTCTCTTTTTTTTTTTTTTTCTTTTCTCCCCCCTAGTTTTTTCCCCTCAGCGCTGTGCACGCGAGCGCTTCTCGGACCTGAGGCGTTAAGGAGCCAGTGTCCTCCTCTTCTTTCCAATTTCCCCTTCAGATCTCCAAAGCACCCTGGCCGGGGCCTCGAGTCTCCCCCCCTTCGCATACGCCCGGCCCATCCGGGATGTGGTGTCTCGCTCGATTCCCCTCTTTTTTCGTTCCGGCGACGGTGATTTACCCTGCACCTCCCGTTGAATTCCCTCGGGCCGATTCCGGATACGCCCCCGGCCAGCCGGTTCCATCCATTTTTTCGTGACTGGCCAATAAGGAGTCTTCTTTGTCTAGCGGCACCAATTGTTATTCACCATTTGAATAAGGCTTCGTCCTGGTATTATACCCCCCCCTCCTCCCAGCCTCCCTCCCCCACCCCCTGCCCCACATCAATTTCCATCCATTCAAGAAGGTACCTTGGGCTTTGCAGCGGACTTTCGTTTTTCCCTTTGAAAACCTCTCCGGCCTAAAGGTTTTTTCCCCCGGTCTTTTCCTTCTTGTATTCCCTATGCAATGGTATTTCTTTTTTTTACTTTTTCACCATCCACGTGCCGGTTCTCGGATGGCGGGCGCCTGAGCCGCCGACATCGGCGCATCCCTTGGCCCCTCCTCTTCGAAGATAAGGATTTTTCAGACCCCTTTCGTTCGAAGGAGGGATTTGAGGTCTGAACATGGTGACCGACGTGCAGCAGGAGTCATTTCCCCCCCTAGTTTTCTTTCCCATCGATGATGAACATACTTGGCGATACGCCTCGCAGGTTTTATCCAAGTTGGCGGCGTTTCCTCGCTTGACCCCCCGCCGACAAGATGGCCGCTTAACCACTTTGTTCTCGTGTTTTCCCTTCTCTAACATTCCCACAGATGTAGCTCTTTGATGACGCTCTTGCCGTCCTAAACTTTTTCCCCTTTAACATTTCGTCCCCTTCTCCGCGAAGTCTTGATGGCCCCTCCTGGGGCTAGGCCCCTCTCCCAGGACCTCTTGAACCCCCCTCATGTATTTCTAAGCCTTTGTTCCGAGAGTTTGATCCGGTCGCTTGTATCCTGTCCGTTAGCCGAAGGCTCCTTAGAGTGGGCCTAGGTCATCTCTTATCAAATGATCTCTCTGCAGGTAGTTTTTTTTTCCATTTTCATCGTCATTACGAATCAGGGACGATTTCTTCCTTCCCGACCTCTTTAAAGGTCGGATAGTTGTTCTCATGGCTGCCCTTTCCTGACTTGATCAAAGATGGTCCTGCTTTTTCGCCTTTTTGAATTTTTTTTTTTTGTAGAATACCCTTTTCTGTTCCGAGTATCGACCTCCCCTTATCTTGGAAAGGATGTAAAGGTGCGGCTTCCCAGTGAGTGAGAGGACTTTCGCCTTTCGGGTTTTCCTCTATGTTTCTTTCCTTATCGACACATGAGATTTCCTTCTTCGCAGAACCCTGATCTGATCCCAATTTTCCTCCTTCTGGAATCCTTTATGTCCTGTGTTCACATTTTTCTTGGATGTGTCCTCTCTCGTCAGAATCCCCCCCTTTGCGACTCAGGAAGTTCGCCAGAGCTTGTGTCCCTCCCCCCCACGGGCCTCCGCCAATGCGCTTTTCTTCTTTTTTTTTGTTAGGTTATCTGCTTTTTTCTGTGTTGGCCTGTCGCGGGAAATGATATCTTTTTCCTTCCTTCCCTTTCGTTGTTGTTTGATCTCTCTTCCAACGCCTCCCCCCCCCCCCAAGGCGCACCCTTTTTCCCCACTTCCCCAAGCGCGCCGACGGTCACCTTTCGCCTTTTGCTCGGAGTCCCTTTTCGCAGAAAGATTGTCCTGGTCAGCGTTTTGCTGACAAATTTTTTGTGCCGCGATCCCCCTCTCCTTCCCCACCGTAGAAAAAATTTCTTTGCGTTTTCCCTCCCGTTGAACGGATCTCTCTCAGTTTTTCTGTCGGAAGCGCTATCGTTTCTTTTCGCGGCCCTGCCCTCGGTCCATCGGACCCCCCCTCTCCCGTCTGCCATTCATCAAGCATTATTTGGCGACTGGTTTTCCCCCCAGCAAGTTGGAAACGCTCCATTGATTCCGACTTTGGGCACGTTTAGTAAACTTTTCTGCGTAAGCCTCCCCTTCCCAGACGCGAGCTTTAGCGTGTGGACAAAGGCCCCTTCATTAAACGATCAGCCACTCAGTAAACGAACCGTTTTTTCTGCTCTCGCTGTCTGCCACTCCTTCGTTTTGGCTATGTATGTGGTACATTTCTTCTCTCAATGCGTGTATCGACTGCATTTATATGGTACTTCACGGGTGGACAGTAAGCCAGTCCCCCCCCCTCCCCGCTTATGAGATCGTCCTTCCTCGATTGTCTTAAAAGATGATGACTTCCCTCCTGGGGATTCCGGTTTCCGTCCCTCCCAGCCACAGGTTGCCCCGCAACGATCTCTCCCTCTCTATGGGGTCCGGTTTCTGAGTGTCCTTCCCTAAGTTTCGACGAAGTTATTTGGGCCTCTTTTTAGGTGGACCCCCCTGCGAACCGGCGGCCTCCTTCTAGCCCTGATTTTTCCATTCGATGCTTCTTCCGGATCAGCCAGAGATGATTTTAGAGGCGCGATGTTTCTATAACCTTCTGTTCCCCCAGCGTCGACATGCCCTCCCGGGCAAGACCTTCCCCCAAGGGTCCCCTCTTCAAGAGTCCCCTCCCCCCTCCACCCCCAATGAATCCTCAGCCGGCCCCTTTCCAAACTCCTTTTTCTGCTTCAGGCTTTTCGAACTGTCTTTCTATCGCCGTAGGCTTTCTAACCTCTATATCGTTCAGGCTCAGCCCAAAGTGACCCGATCGTGATTATCAGCCTCGTTTCGTTGCATTCTCTCCAGCAAATCCCTTTTCCCAACGTAATGAATATGCATTTGGAGTGGGGGCTCTTTCCCTGCCCCTCTGGACAGGAGCCACAGGGCACGGTTTTATGTCAGCATAATTGCTCAGCCAGCACAACTCACCCCCCCCCCCCTCCCCCCCCCCCCCCCCCCCCCCGATCCCCCCCACAATGTTTTTTGTTTTAAGAAGAGGAGTTAGCATCTAAATTTTTTAGGACCTCCTTGTTTTGGCCTGCTCGATCGCTCACGCCGTTATGTCGCGCCCTTACCCTCCTCCCAGACAATGTGTCTTTCCTTTTCTTCTTCCCGACCCTTCGCTACCCTCTCTTGGACTTAACCTATTGTTTCAAGGTCCTTTTTTTAGTGTTTTTAGACTGTCGGCCCTCCATGTCTTCTCCCCCCCGTCGTCCCCCCTCTCCGTTCGCATTTGAGCTTTTTCTTCGAGGTTTTCTTTATGGAAGATTTCACACACCCGCGGATTTGGGAGATCCTCGCGTTAATGATTTTTTTTTTTATTTATGAACTTTTTTATGAGCTTTTCCCTCCCCTTGTTCTTGCCGGTCGCAACGGTTCCCCCCCTCCATTATTTTTGACTATTGAAGAGTTTCGGTTCTCCCCTTTCCCCCATTCTGGGCTAAGCGCTCTCTCCCCCTTTCCCCTCTCGGTTGAGAGAATCTGATTCCTCCCGACTGTGGGAAGGTCTCTCGTCCCCTATGCTGGCCTCCGCATAATAATCCTCCTTGCTTCTGCCGAGCAGAACCCCCGTTTGCTTGTCAAATGTTCCTCCTAGCTAGATCTTCCCAGCCCCCACCCCTCGTTTTTTCCCGACCTGACCCCCACCCTACGAAGATCCCCGGCCAATTCCCCCCCTCCTTCCGATTTTTCGAGTTGACGCCGGTTTGATGTTCCTCGAGCTCGCCGGTGATCCTGAACTTGCGTTCCCTGGGATCCCAAATGACTGTTTCATTCGTTCCCCTACGTATTGATACCCACAGGTCACCCTTTCTTTCTTTTTTCCCCCTTCTGTTTTTCCTTAGCGATCCCCCACCCCGGAGTTTGATCTTGTTATAGGCCAACATTATTTCTCCACCCGTCAGAGAAGTGCTCCCTCAGGTCTTCCCCCGACTTTTCCCGCCAAACCTTCCCATTGCTCATCAGGATGCCCATCCCGGTCCTTTGCCGCGGGTCCGCCCCCAGATAGTGTTTTTTTTTAAAACCCATCTCCGCCCCCCTTGAACAGATGCCTTCGTGAGGAACCCCGTGCCGGTTTGGGGGGTCCCTGCTCGACTTCTTGGTGGGTCCAGGCACTCCCCGTAAACCCGGTTTTTTGCGAGATTCGGGTCGCCATGTCATCACCGTCCTGGGTTTTATAGTCGGCCCCAGCTTCCCCAGCCCCTCTTTTCCTCCTGCTCCCCGGCGTTGCAAGAACCCCCAACGCTTTCGAGTTTTCCTACCCCCTTCGACCTCGGCAAAGCAGGCTTTCGCCCATTCTGCCGGTTCTGCAAGTCGAAGATTCTAACTCCTTGGCTGCTGATCTTGCCCTCGGAGCGGTTCGTCTACCAGCCGGCGGCCTCCCCCGTCTCGAAATTCGAAAACTGTTGCCGACTGATTTCCGCATGTTAGGCTTTTCCAACCTCTCCCCAAGCTTCCTTCGTTTCAGCGAGATGACATGCCATTAAACCGGCCTGATTCCCCAGTTCGAGTTCGCAGGGAGTTTGATGACGCCTTGGGTTCGGCGAGAACAGGACCCCTTCTTTTCCCAACCTGGCGCTGAGTCCCCAGTCAGCGGCTTACATAGTCTGCTCCAGACCGATAAAAAAGACGTGTTCCTGTCTTCCAGACGATGTCTCCCCCAAGCCATGCGGATAAACTCTGAGGGACGTTTTCCATGAATTTTATGTCTCAGGGAAAAACTTTTCTTCGTTCCCGTTTGGCCTCCTTCCTCTTCTGCTCACCTGGTCCTGTATCAGTTTTAGCGGGAATTTTTAATTATTCCCCTGCCCCGACACTCCCCTGGCATGGAAGTGAGCCTTCGTTACTTGGCGTTTAGATACCATGTTTCGCTGTGAGACACGTTGATTTATAAGTCCTTTTTCTCGAGAAAGGCTCTCAGTGTGCCCGTCTTCTCAACCCTCAGAGGGCTTTTTCCCGGGATAGGAATATTTTTTATCGGTTCTATTTTTGGACGTTAGACTTCGCCCCCCCCTGCCTTGATCCAGACCCGTTCCGAAAGCCCTTCGAGACACAAGTGCGCGTCTTGGCACGCTCCTCCTTGAAACCAGGTGTATTGAACCCCTGCCCTTCTGGAGCGGCCGAAGAAGTCACCTTTGAGACTCCTTTTCCGCTGAACCAGACCCACCCTTTCTCCCCACCTTGTCCTCCAATGCGACCTTTGTAGGCTATTTTTTTTGGTGGAACGCGGAGTTCGGTCCCTCTCTCCGTTGTTGTTGAGATTTTTTTTCCCCGCCCGGCCTCCCCGAAACCGGAAACTCTTCGGCCTCCACTTTTTCCTGGCGTCGTGTTCAGGTGGATCACCGTGCAGATGGGTCCTGTCTGTCGCCCTTTTCTCAGGCTCTTGTCCGCTCTATTAAACGCGCCGTGCCCAACAGTTGCACCCCTCTGCATTTCGCGTCTCCCGACCGTGCAACGTTGCCTCGATCGGTTTTTGAATGCGCCGCTTTGTACAGGTGTGTCTAAGGCCTGCGACTTTCCCCAGCTCCCTCCCAAACCTTAGGAGCTCTCCTTCCCGGCCTTCTTTTTAGCCTTTCTCATTCCCATACGCAAGCCTCCTTGAGGCATTTTTTTTTAATTCCCCTTATCGCCACCGTTTTGGATCAACAGCTCCATGTTTGCGAGAGAAGAAAATTTTATATTCGTAAGATATGATGGGGTCTCTTTCCTTACCTTGAATTTCTCCCCTGCAATCCCCCCCTTCGCTTATCCCGGTTCCTCTCATGACCTGGTCCACCTGGTGAAGCAGTGATCCTTGTTGTAATGAGCATGCCGAAGGAGAGTCTCGCGCTTCCTTTTCCCTTTACCAGGTAGGATATCCTCCAAGGTCCACTCCCCCCTCTTCTTTATCGAGAGATGTTGGTCCCCGAAAAGCTGATTGATTATTTGATTTTTCGGAACTTCTTCCCTTTTCTCCTCCTGAGGCCCCAGGAGAGTGCAACTCTGAGTGCCTACGCCTGCAATGTTTGTCCAGTTTTATTTTGTTCCTTAATTAGACTCAGAGATAAACGTGTTGGTTAGACTGGCCAAGACCTCCCTCCCCCTTTTCGCCTCAGGCTCGAAATTGTTACCTGTCGGGTAATAGAGCAGCCGCTGGCGCCAGAGTAGTTTTTCATCCTTCGTCATCCCCCCAGGTGCTTAGCCTTTCTGACTTTCCAATAACCTGGATGCCACTCTTTTCTAATTTTTTGACGAGGCTGAATTCCTTTCTTCCATTAGACCTTTCCCCATGAAGATTCTCCCCACGTCGTTTTGCGGTATTAGGGCAACAAACAATATTGCTTAAAGAATCGGCGAGTCGGATTGGATTCTCACGAGGCGTTCTTTCCCCTTCTTCTCCCCTTCGGGAAAGGCATAACGTTGTCGTTGATGACTAGCGCCACCCATCGAGTAGTTGACCCTCATTCCCGGAACAAGCCCGCCCGAAAGTTCTCTGCCGTAATTTCCTTCGAGGGGGCGCTTAGGCCCGCTGCCCAGGCCGGTGAATGGGGACTACTTTGATTCTCATTGACTTTCTCTCCCCCTTTCTTTCTCCGACCGAAGAAGCAACTCTTCACCGTGTCTATGGGTGGACTGGCTCTTTCGCCCGCTTGAACCCCTTTTGTTGTTTGACCACCACTCAATTTTTCCCCGAATTTAAATCCCTTTTCCTTTGCTTCTTCCGATTAGTCGCCTCAAGAGGCTTTGGCATCATTTTCCAGTCCGTCTTTTCCTTGATCTTTCGCGACTCAACACGTTGTGACTTCCCCAACACGTTTGTCCCTTCCTTTTCCTAACGTCCCCCCCCCCCCTCTCTTCTTATGTGGTTTTTTATTTAGTTTAGTTGAGTTTGGTCCCCTTTTCATTTGACACTGGAGCGGTTGCCATTGGAGATTCGTGATCATGGCACGCAGGTTCGTATGAGTGTTACTCCTCCAGGGTTCCATTTCTTTCGACTTCAATAGTCCCCTTTCCCTGCATTCTTTTTTTTTGCCGCGCAGCGTGGTGTTGGATTAAAATGGTCCCCTCATCCACTCCCGATCTACTAATCCGTTTGTGAGATCCGTAAAGCTGTTACATTTCCCCCAAAAGAGGTGGCACGCGAGGCTAAGAGTCCCTCCCTTACCTTTCTGAGCTGGAGAAGCCTTTTTTTCCGTTTATGCGTGCGTTTCCTCCCTTTTTCCCCTAGAAGAAAAACGCACCAACGAAGTTTCGCGACTTTCCCTCGTCCCCCCCATTTTTTTTTAAGACGCCCCTCGTAAGTCATGTTTGTTTGATAAGGCCATCTTTTTTCGTCTCGCAGAGAAGGTGATCTTTCACACTTTAGGCTGCGTGTCACTTCCCCTATATCGGATCTTTTTGAGTAATTCCCGGCTCCTCCCCCTTGATTTTTCCCCATTTTTTTTGGGACGATTCCCCTGCTTTTCGTTGGAGATAGATAAGGCCCCCCCCGGTCATTTATTTGCCCGTGGTCTTCTCAACACGACCTGTTTTTCTATCAAAACGGTTAAAATGTCCTCCTCCTTCCTTTGGGAAGCCCCCCCTTTTACCCTCCTGTGCAGCGTAAGCCATTTTTGCATACCATTCAATGACGGCCATATCGTCGTTTCACTGTTTTGCTGCTTTGTAGTTTAGTCCCCATCCTTGGTTCCTCTTTCCACCGATTGCCTGGTCACTTGCAGGGAACCACGACTTAAGGTATCACTCCAACCCCAGCGTTCCGTTCAGACGATATTGAATCTCAAGGTCCTTTTTCCCTGCCCCCTCTTTTAGGGATAGGAGTTTCGGTATGAAGGATCTCCCTTCCTTCTGATTGATTGGCGTAAGACCCCTGGGCCCCCCTGCTTTCCTTCTTGCTTTTCCCCCCCTACTTCCTCTCTTTCCTCCCTGATGAGAGGACGCTACAACATCACTTGGCGACCCCGGATACGCCTCTCAGACAGAAATCTTTCCCCTCTCAATGTCGATGCTTTTTTGCTCGTTTAAACTTGTCCCCCCTCGGTCTTTTCCGTTCAGATTCCTTACATTCCCCGCCATTCCCCCTTTTCGGCCCGTTTTCGATACTTGTTGCTTTGAGTCGGTGTGGCTGATCACCCCTGGAAGAATTTTACGACACAGCTCAGGCAGTAGCCTCTAGGGTCTGCCAAGTTGAGTGATTCTCTCCTTCGAGGGATTTCCCTTTCGGCCCGTCTCCGAACGGACTCCCTTCTTCCCTTTCTTCGACTCCTGAGATAATCTAGATAGAAACGTTTCACTTTTCAATCAAGACATGGCGAAGGCCGTAATCCGCCTTCTTCCTGATAACTTCTGGGATCGGTTCCCATGGACGGGGCCCTCCTCTTTTTTCTCCTAACCCTTCTCCCAGACTTTCCGTATGGGACTACCCCCACCATGTACTTGGAGCCACTTTATACTATTTACTTCGATCCTTGTATAGAGTTGTCCCTTCTGTCCTCCGACTTCACGATTCTTTCTAGTGATCCCGGCAACCCCTTGATTTTCCCCTCCCCCTCGTGTGGCGTGGAGAGTCAGACGAGCACTTGAGCCTGAGATTTCTCCCATCCTGTACCCTCTCCCCCCCCCTTGGATCTGATGGTCCCTGACGGCGAGGTTTTTCACCCCAATGGTTGGCGGCTTGGACGCGCTAGTCAGAAGCACTTTGTCGGGACAGATTCCTCTGGACTCCATTTCCACTTTTACACGGGCCGCCCGGACAAAAGGATAAGTTTTAGCCCCGGGGGGAGCTTTCCGGTTCCTCCTGACGTCTTTGACATCTCTTCTTTCCCATCACCCTCCGGTGTTAGGTGTTTGCGATTTTATGAGCTGAAAAACTCTCCTCTACTCACGTAAAAGTCTATTTGCTGTTCCCCGGTTGGCCCGTGAATTGAAATTTGTCCTGTTTCCGAGGTCTTCTCTCCAACGGGGCCTTCCTTCCGATCTCTCCTTACAATCCATTAGGTACCCACTGATGGCTGCCCCCACCTCCCATGCCCCCATGATCGATTGGGCCTTTACTCTGCTATAAGCCGTGTCGCCCTGGAACTTCCCCCCCCACTAGAAAAAAGATCGGATGAAGATCAGATACCCCCCCAAGAACTTTGCGCTAACGGAATGAGACTCCTGTAGATCTGCCATTTCCTCCTCTTCTCCCCCTTTTCTCCACAAGAGGAAAGGGTATCTCGTACGCCCTCCCTCCTTTTGTTCGGCTGGAGGCGACCTCGATGCCCCCTCACTGTCCCCGAACGAGTCCGCCCCGATATCCCGTTCTCCCTTCCTTCGGGAAAAGTACATGTTTTTTCCTTGGTGATATTCCACTGATAATTTTTGAAGTCCAGAGCAGGCTAAGAAGAGTCCTCCCCTTTGTAAATCCGGTCGGCTCGCCTCCAGATCCCCCCCTCGTCCTCCTTTTCATGGCTCGCGATCCGTTTCTTCGTCAAATTGATGTGATGAAGATTACAGTTGGTTAAGTGTCCGATTAAGACGCCCCAGTCTCTTACGCAACCACTTCGTCTCTGTTTTTGTTTACCCGACTGGGGGTCCTGTATTCCCTCTAATAGAATTTTCGCCGCTCGCCTGTTCCTCCCTTGGTGAGAGATGGACCCCAGAAGAAAGGGGCTCCCTCCTTTTGCTCCTTGCGGTACGATTGCGCGTGCGAGTCCTCCCGAGTGGAAGTCGGGCCCCCCCCCGCCCCCCGCGGATGATCTTCCTCCCATTCTTTTTTTCCTTGCCTTTCTCCTGCCTGACGTTCCCTTGACGATTTGGACCATGATCAGGTTGCCGAAGTCATTCTCGTCTTTCTCCAAATGATTCGCCCCTTCTCTTTTTTTTCCTCCCCTCCCTTTGGCATTTTTCCTAATATTTGAGTCTTACGTACAGAGGATCGGTGTTACCTGTAGCAACCCCCGTTAAGGATCAGCCCTTGAGATCTTTGCTCCCCTATTCTCCCCAAACTCCCTTTCTTTCATTCCCTGAATCTCCTCCAGCAATGCCCCGCAAGGTACCCACTGTACGCTCCCTGGTCTTAATTTGAGGGCGGAGTGGGTCTTCATCGCTGTCTGGACCCTCTTCCCAAGGCCACTTTTGAAAGGTATGACCCTTTTTCACATGATGGTCGTGTTGGCTTTCGAAAGGGCGTTAGTCCTCCGGGGAAGACCTGCTTCACCTTTTCAAATACTTTTTTTTTTTTTTCCGGCCGAGAGACCGCCCTATGGAGCACGTCGCTGCACAGAGTGTAAATAGGCTGAGGTGATACTACTTTACTTTCTTTCCCCTGCTTTCCTTTCCCCCTTCCTTTTCGTCCTTAAGTTTATTTACTAACGGAGCATTGAGAGTGACCACCTTCTGGCGCCTTGCGTCAACTCTCCCCACAATCGCTCTTTCTCTCTAGATGGTTGGGCGCGCCTCTTCCACCACATGAGATTCCTTTTTCTCTTCTCTTTTTCTGAAGGAGGTGCCCCCTTGGCCGATGTCCCCTTTTTTTTCCTCAAGGTTGTTGCGCCGTTTTCCTTTTTATGCAATCGAGTTCGTTCGAATGACAACTTTTGACACTCTGGGATCTCTCTTTCTTTCCCCTACTACTTTGTTTTTCTACTAGCCTCTGGTTCACAGGACAAGCATGTGAATTACCCTCCACTGCAGCGGGCCCCCTTCCCCCCCCAAGTTTTCAGATTGCTTTGTTCCTTCGAGAGACCCTCCCCAGAACCTTTCTTTTCCCCGGCTGTTAAGAAACGAAGTTTTGGCCCTTCACCTCCTTACCCCTCCCCCCAAAGACAACGTTCTGGTGATCGGACCAGACCCACCTGCACCTACCACTCTCCCCGAGCCCTCTGAACTGAGTGATTTGTGTCCCGTTCTCTGCCTTCGACGGTGGTCGTGATTTTCTCCGGTTCATACTGCAAATGGCCTTCACCCCCCCTCACACCATGACTCGGATTGGCCCGCATTAGCTACTCCCCTTCCTCCTTAATGTAAAATTCTGTCTTGCAGGGCGCCTAACTGTTTTGCGTTCCTATCTTTTTCGCAGGAACCAGGTTCCCTGTCACCAGGCCATCCCTTTCCCTTCTCCCCCATGACCTTCCCCTCCCCCCGGACCCAATCACTTCGCATCGGATAAAGACCTGTTTTTTCTTTGCCCTTGTTGCCGACAGCGCGCTGCGCATCACCCTCCCTTTCCTTCCCCTCGTTACCCGTTTCTTGTTTGCTTTGCTCGGGCTTCTTTCCCTTCTTTAGGTGGCTATTCGGATCAACCGGGTCCACTGCAGGTTGGTGGACGTGCAATAGGGCAAGCGGCCCGCTTTGAGATCCTGGCCAGCCCGATAATAAGCTTTTACCTAAACGCGTTTTGCCCCTCCCCCCCTGACGAATTTTTTGATTCCTGAATGACGCTGAATTCTTTCCAACAATGGCCACTGCGACGTCCGTTTTAGTCAAATTCTCCTCTTCTAAATTTAATGTGAGAATAGATCCCCTCGATAAAAGGAGGTTTTTGCCACGTATCCCCTTCGAAAGCGCCCCCAGCCTGATCGCCGTCCTTCTTTTTACTCCATCTCACCCACCTTTTGCCCAAAGATGTAGTTAGATTTGCCAGGGATCCTTCCCCCTTCCAATTTTCCTCACTCACGTCCTCGAGATCCCCCCGTGTGGTATCGCTTACGGATCACCACACCTGTTCCTACCCCTCTTTTCTCACGGAGGCTGAATCAGCATGGGTGCCATTGCTGCAGTCCTTCCGGCGGGCCTGGCTCCTAGCCCTTCTCCCTTTTTTCACTCCTCTCCTTTCTCGAAGATTCGTCTCTGCTATTTTTCGTTTTTTTGTACACACGTTGTCATTCTCACAAATTGATTTTTGCCGGAAGAGAGGAATACCTCCATGATGTTTGGGGTTTGGTAGTATTTGACGATATTGACTGATGGCAGGTAAACTCTGAGTAAAGAAATCCCCCGCCAACGCCGTCTATCATTTTTCCCGGAGAGTAAAGTAGATGTGGATAATTGAGATCCTTATTTGTCTTCAATGCTTTTTCTCACCGTTGAGACTTTAGACGATGCTGGTCGTTTCTCGGACAATCGTCATTTTTCTAGGGTCAGTAGGCAGGCCCGCGTACACCTAGGAGCTTCTTCCCCCCTTCTGCATTAGAAAGCCCAGGATCCAGACCACGTGTGATGTGATTTGCAGACATCAGGCCAGCACTTTGGCCTGCCCTCTGTGAGTAGATCCTCCTCCCTTTTCTGAACTCAGACTCTGACGTTTCCCCCTATTCCAGCCTTCAAGGTCCCCCCACAGGACAGACGATCCCTGCGCCTTTAGCGGGTGTCGCGCGCTTTCGTTCGTTTTGTCGCTGTGACATCT
>Ga0179593_1410223_pt1 | contig 13244 bp, 20 predicted proteins | sample CZODoug2_1_08_16_FD_185931 | JGI IMG/M metagenome (GOLD analysis project Ga0179593, IMG submission 185931) | Vadose zone soil fungal communities from Angelo Coast Range Reserve, California, USA - CZODoug2_1_08_16fungal (PacBio error correction) | ecosystem: Environmental > Terrestrial > Soil >... | reverse complement strand
TTCTGACCCCGCTTTTTTTTGGTTTTCCATCACCGTTTCAGCGCAGTGGCCTCCACGTTTCGCCCATCTGCCTTCCCGCCGCCCGTTGTTCCTTTTTTATCTGAAACCGGCTCCCCTGGCAGTCACTTTCGTGTCACGCCCTTTTTTAACTTGCTGTTTTCCCCCCCGGGCGCGCTTCCTGCAGACCTGGGTGTCCCCCTGACGTTTTTTCAATGGGGATTAGCGTTTTCGGCGGAGTTGCCCTCCCTGATTTAGGAATTCCAAGTTTAATTTCCCTTCCGACCCCCAGCAACTTCGTTCCGATTTTTTTTTTTCACGACCCCACTTTGCGGGTCACAGGGGTCGGACCCCCCTTTTCTCTTGTCACCTTGTCTTGTCCACGGAGTGCCTTTCCCTCGTTTTAATCCACGGTTTCTTTTCTTTTTTGTATTCCTTTTTGTCTGGTTTTTTTCCCCTCATGGGTGAATTTTTCGCGGTCGCCGGCTTTCCCCACTCGGCCCCCCCGTATCTTGGGAATTACCAAGGTTTCCCCCCCTTTGCCCACTTTGCACCTCAACCTTTCTTGACCCGGTCCCTCCCCCTGACGTTGTTTTCACCCCCCCTTTTCCAACTCTCGTTGTTTTTTCCCCCCGTGCCCCCCTCCAACCCGTTGGGGTGCTGGTTCCCCTCACCCCTCCTTTTGCATCCCTTTGGTGGAAACATTGTCCGTTCCTGTAGTTCTCTTTTTTGCTCCGGTTTACCCTCCAACCCGTCCGTCTTTTTGAGTTTCCTTACCCGTCTGTTGGCACCGACGGTTACCTTTTTGCCTCATAGAACCGTTAATTAAGCTTTTTTAGGCCAAAATTCTTTTCTCGGTTCCACATTTGGCCCGGTAACCCGCAAATTTTTTGTGGGTTCCTCCCCACCCCCTGCGCCGCTCACTATTTCTCTCATGACTGTTGTTTTTTTTCCTTTCTATTCTCCGTTTTGCGACCATGGTTTATGGACCATTTTCGGGTTTTTCGCCGTTTTCCTGGACCCGAGAATTCACGGTTTGGTGACCCTGCTTCTTGCGTGCCGGTTTCTCACCACGTCGGTTTTGCTGTCTTTGATAATGGTCCAAATTTTTTTTTCTCTTTTGTGTCACTCCGCCTTTACTCCTGAAACTTCCCCTTTGTCCTTTCCAAGGTGCTCTCTTTCGACCGTTGGTTTGACTGGGAACCATTACACCGGGTCGTTGCCGTGGTCCCCCCCCACTGACAGAGAGGTTTCACTGTGGACGGGCATCTTTGCGTGGCTTTCATTCGCGGGTTTTGTTTTTTTTTTTGCGTTGACGTTGTATGTCTTCCAGGTGAGTTTTGGCCGTGGTTTCCGCCGTCGACTGCCAATTCTTTCCCTCATGGTCAACGGTTAGATTCTTCTTCGCCTTTTTTGAAGGTCAGAGGGGGGTTTTTTTCCGTTCTTTTTCCTGTTCCCGTGGCGAACCGTTTTCCGAGAAAAGTTTTTACTTTTGCTGTGACCGCCCTTGTTTTGTTTCGGTTTTCCCCTCCTCTGTGCGGCTGTTTGTTTTGAGAATTGCTCTTTTGTATGGACTTCCCCGTACCCCTTTAGCCTGTGTCTGGGCCTTCGACACTCCGAAAATCCACATTGCTTTCATGTCCAAGGGCGTTGGGAAGCTACCTCCTTTTTGTTTTTTCTGTCCCCAGCGGTGGTTCAGACTTTTCGTGACCCCGTTTGTTTCTCAGTTGTTTTTTTTCTTTTGCTCCGTCAGGTTGTCCGAAATCTTCCAAACTTTGCTGCCCGCATTGCTCACAACCCCGTGCTCCCCTGTTTAACCTGGTGTCTGTTTTTCTCTCTTTTTTTTCACCCCAACCATCCGGTGGCTCGCTGTTTCACGTCGCCAACTACTGAACACTGCCATTGACCTTAATTTACGGCTGTCTCTTCGGGTGCCGCCGTTTGGTGGACCAGTCCACTGTGTGGTAAGCCTTTCTTTTTGACGAAGTTTGACGGACCATTTCTTCTCCCTCTCCTTAGTCCTTCTCTCCGCTTGTCTGGCGCCCTGCTTTTCCTACCTGCTTATCGGTTTTAACCGTGTTACTGGCTTTATTTCCCGAATTCGCTGGTTGGTCATTAGTGGACGCCTCCCTTGAAGCCAATACGTTGAAGTAATTCCTCTGCTGTTTTGTCTTGTCTCGCTCCTTTTTATGACCAGCCCCTGGGGTCGGCGTTTCCCCACCCTATTTCCAACACACCACCCCCCTTCCCACCTCCCCCCCATTGCCCAGCGTAAACGGCAACTGGTGCCCAAGTTCTTGCTTTTTATCCTCCCTTCGGGTCGGTTTGCCAACTTTCTTTCCGTTGCCGAACGTTGTAATTTTGAACTCCACTCTTGTTTTTCCCCTTTCTAGTTCACCGCCGAAGCGTCTTCATTCAACCATTGCCGTCTCTTTTCCCTGATTGGAATGTTTCGCGCTTTGGCTCCCTTCCCCCTTCCCTTTTTTGGGGTCTTTCGTTTGCCGAAGTTTTTTGACCCCGAAGAAGTGTCACCCAAGTTAATTTTTCCGCTGCCTGTCTTTTCTTCTTTTCCAAACCGTGTGTCGCTGGACGTCCGTTTTGGTCACTCCTTATTTCCCCTTTTCTGGTCCGATTTTTTCACCCGCCGGACCCTTTCGCGAACCCTCCTGGTGGGGGTTTTTTGCGTCCCAACCTTTTTTCTCTTTTTTTCCATACGGCCCTGTTTTTTGATGACCCCACGGCCGGTTTCTTTTTTTTTTACTTGTCCCCTTAGTGCCGCACAAGTTTCTGTTTGAGGACCGTGCGGTTTTTTCAGTTTTGGCACGCCTTCCGGAGTTTCCCCCCCCTTTCCACTTTATGGGCGGCGTAGGGTTTTTTTTTCCGTTTTCGTTTTTCATTTGGTTTCCCCCCTTGCGACACTGACTTTGTTTTGACTTCTCCTGTCTTCGCAGACTCGTCCTCTATCGTCGTCTATGACATTTTTCCTTGTGTTTTGGTCCCTTTTTTTGCTCCCATCCCCTTTTTTCACTCTTCGTTGAGGCTACCTCCTGCCCCAGGGTTTCTGCCCTCTTTTTTTTGCGATGGATACTGAGCTTTTTTTTTTCAAATCGTTTTGTCGCCCGCGTGTGTCATGCTCGTTCACGTCATGTTTCTCTGGCTGTGTTGAAAACAATCGTTTGCGGTCAGCCCCCCTTCTTTCCGTGGAGCCCCCATTGTCGACAGTGCTTTTCCTGTTGGTTTCAAATGCCCCCGGCTTCCCTTTTTTTGTGTTTTCAGTTTGACCGGTAAGCGTCGAGTTCGGTCTTTTTGCGGCCCCTTTAATCCTTTCCATTCGTGGTTTTTTTCCTAAACGTGACCACGTGCCCATTTTTCTAACGCTCTCGATTTGTTGGGGCCTTCCATCCTACATTTTCTGTCTGTCCCCCCCTCCAAACTTTCTTACAGCAGGCCCCTGACCCCTTCCGAAAAACGTTCACTAATCTGTCGTTGGGCTTTTTTTTTTTTTTTTCCCGTTCGGGTTTTTGATGCATTTTTATCCGCGGGGTTTTTTTTAGGTGGGTGATCTTCGATGAAAAACTGGTGGCCTACTTTTGGGCCTGAGTGGTTTTTCCAGCGTCTTTTGTTTCCCCCCGGTCTGCGGCTTTTTGTTCTCCCTTCCTGATGGTCCGAGCTGGTCGGGCCCGTTTCACGTCTTTTTGTCTCCGTTTGCCCCTGTTTTTTTACCTTTTCGATCCTGGTTTGTTAGTTCTCCCTTTCTGCTTGACGGCTGTAGTCCTGTTTTTTTTGTTTGACACGGTCGTGCTGGTTTTTCCTTCTTTTTCTCGTAACTCGGTGTGGACGCAGCTTGTTTTCTTCCCGCAGTAATGCTGGTTGTTTGTCTTTTTTTTTTTCGCAAAATTTCTTGGTGCGTATTTTCCTTGTTGTTTTTTGTCTCCTCCTTCCCTGTGCACAACCCCTTCGTTAAGGTCGTTTTCGCAAACGACCCTTTGGATTTCAGGTTTTTCTTGGGGGGGGACTGCCGATTCCCCAAACGTCCCCCCTTATCCACGAATGTTTTTACGTGCTTTTTTCAGTGCCGGTGAAGTCCCTTTCAGTACAGGGCAAACCCTTTTGCCCTGTGGGCGTTGCGTTTGACCGACACATTTCCTCCCCGTCTTTTTTGTTGATATCTTTGGTGGATTTGTTCTGATCTGTCTTTGAGCTTCCACGCGGGTCCGGGTTGTCTCGCCTGATACCCCCCATTCTTTTGACACCCCCGGTCCGCCGTTTTTCGGCTCCAATAGCTGAATTTTCGTTCGGATTAGGTTCCCCTTTTCTCTGTGGAAGCCTGTTTTGGTCGCCTCATTTCTAGGGGCGCCCTTGGTCTGACATTTGGGCCCCAGTTTGACCATCGGTTTTTTTTTTTTTCTCTTGCCTTATCCGTGTCTCTGGTTCCTTATTACCTTTCTTTCTGCTTAGGCCTGCCCGTTTTGTGTGGATTAGTTCCTCTTGGCCGGAAGTTTCTCTTTTTTGCATCTTTTTGTCACTTCCTCCCTCTGTCCATTTTTTTTGCGGCCCCATTGCGTGCGTTCTCAATTTTCCTTCATCAAACCCCTCGTAGTGTTTCAGTGGGCCATGCCGGTCCCCCTTTTCCTTTTTTAAATCAGTTTTTTATTGTGCAGTTGGAAGTTCAGATCTTCTTCCTTCGGTGCCCCACCCCTTTTCGGCTCAGGTCCCTTTCCCAATCCCCCAGGGCCCAATTGTTCCGGCCTGGGTCGTAGCCGGTTTTTTTTAGCGTTTCACTGTACCTATCTTCTTAGGTATGTCCTCTCCCTTGACCCTTTTTAGATGTTTTGCGGGCGTCTCTTTTGCTTTCCACCCATTTTTTTTATTGATTCGGTTGCTTGCCGTGTCCCCCCCCTTTCGAACGGTTCGGAACCATGATGCTTTTTCCCTTTCTTCTTGCCCTTCCACTCCTCGATGCCAGGTTTGGTGCTTTTTTTTGTTTTTTTTCGACTGAGGTTTGTCGTTGGTAGTTCCTTTTTCCCTCCCAACGTGCCCCCGGGTCTTTTTTTTTAAGGTTTTTGACGTTTTTTCCTTTTCCCCGGGTTCCTCTCTTGAGCATGTCCTCCGCATGTTTTCCCTTTAACCTCCTTGATTTTTAATTCACTGCCAGTCCGGCTTTTTCGTTTGCTTTTTCCCTCCTCCGTTTGTTTTTTTTTTCTCGTCAGAGAAGGCTGATTTGCCCTCGGTTTTCATGACCCCCTGCTTCCATTATTCTCAAGTTCTTTTACCGGGAAAACAGTCTTATCGATGACACATTGCTCATTCCTTTTCCGCCGCCTTAACCCACCTGCGCTCTTTCGTGTGGTGCCCATTTTTTGGCATTCGACTGGTCGGGGACCTTTTGCTTAGAACCTTTCCGTAGGGCCACAACCGACGCACTTCCCTTTTTTCTCCTCGAGCTTGATATCGTTTGTCCGCGGTCCACCCCCGTTGCGTATCATCGTGGTGGGCTTGGACCGGTCTTCCTTTTTTTTTAGCCCGCCCTTCTCATTCCCACAATGGTTCAAGCCCCCACAATCCTGTCCTTGTGACGCCTCTACACCTTTCCCAGCCTACTTCCTATCCTTTTTTCTCCCACTACGCCGAATGGTCATTTTGCTCCCTTTCCCCCTGATTTTCTACTCCCATTTTTTGCCCCCTCCTTGCCTTGGCTACTTTTGGACTGACGCTGTCCCTTGTCCCACGCAAGCCGTTTCTTTTTCTCTTCGGACTTGCCTCAGCCCATCTGTCCCATTTTTTTCGTTAGTGCTGTGTCCCAGGGATCTGCCCTTCCCCCCATTACTTGCTTCTCTTTCTATTCGGACCTGTTGCAGTTCATCATTGGCAGCCTCCCACTTCCTTGTTTGCGATCTAGTTTTTCCGCTTTGCTGCATTGGAGTTTCCCCCCGACGTTTTACACCATTGGCCCTTCCCCTCATCCCCGTGGGGCTTTCCAGTCGGCCACTTGTCGGTTTTGTGCAAAGATTTTTCTTTCCTTCCCGGACTTTCCTCGCCCACAGTGTCACCATTTTCGCGCTCATGATTTTGGGCTGTGCATCCTTTCTAACGATGAGATCTGGAACCTTACTACCATCCTCCCCTAGTGCTCTGGAGTCCCCCGAGACACCCCCTTTTTGCGGCTTTCATTTCTTTCCTACCGGCGTTTGTTTCTTTTTCTTTTTACCTGCGCTGTGTGGGCGGGCTCCCGTCATACCCCCCTTTGAACCCCCCAATTGGATCTATTCCCCACCACTAGCTAATTTGTTCCTGGTCACTCTTCACTGACTTTTGTGTCCCCATTTACTTTGCCTGCCTTGCCTCGACCTGGATGGCCCCTTCTTCAATTTCGTGATGTCCACGGCCCACTGTTGTTTCGTACGTTGGGTAAGTCCCACCCCGCTGCTGGTTGACTCTTCCTTTGCTCTCCCCTTTTTTTTCCCCACAGGTGTTTGTGGGGCTGAACTTCCACATCCCAGACCAACATCCCCCTTGCACGCTTCGTCTTTCCATCGTTATTCTTGTCTCAACAGCATTCGGTTCAGATATTAGTTCCATTCTCCTGTCCCACACCGTCCCATTTTTTTTTTTCTTCCCCCCCACCCTGGCTGGTAGGTTTGCCGTTCATCTGCTTTTCTTTGGCATTTTCCTTATAAAGTCCCTCTGGACCCTGTGCCCCTCCCGGTTGAACTACTTCCGACCGTTCAACCGTGCCGGACCCAGTCTTTTTTCAATCCGGTGGAGTGTCTTTCCCTTCCGCTACATTTTTCTTTTTTCGACCCAATTAGCTGCGACCAAAACTTCCACTTTCATTCCCCCCCTCCCCTGCTGTGGCCCCCACCTGTCACCGTTTTGACCCCTCCCCACCACATTTGTTTTCCTTTCAGAATTTTTCGTCAGATTTTCCCCCCTTACCCGACGTTCGTCTTTTTCTGCAATTGGTCCTGTCCGTGTCTTCTGTACGTTGGACTTTTCATAAAAATCGTTACTTGTTCCCCCCCCAATTGCCCTTTGTAGATTTTCACTTTGGTCCCTTTTCGACTCAACCCTACTTTTTCATTTTCTATTCCCCGGGTACAGTTCCCCCTAGGCCCCGGTTTCCTTTCCGGTAAACGTATGGAGTTTCTTGGCCCCCTATCACTTTGTCGACATGGGTGTTGGATCTTCTCCAACGTTTTTGGCTGTTATTTTCTTCCCTCCTTCTTCTATGAACGTCATTGGCTCGTACATCTGCGGTCCCTCATCCCTTCGATGGGCCTTGCAGCTCCGCCCTTTCATTCATCACTCGTTTTTCGTTTGCCGTTATTCCCTTTTCCCTTCCTTTTTTTTCCCACCGTCGTTTATTTTAGGCGTGCCCTTTGGCCTCCAGTTTTCTTCGTTGCCTTATGTGACAGCTTGCTCGCCTTACGCTTTTTTTTCTGTCCTCCAATTCATCTCCCAATCTCTTTTCTTTTCTCGGTTTTAATTCCCAGGACACCGTTTCCTTGCGATTAACTATTTACCGTCGCCCTTCTAATTCGTTTTTTTGTACCGGCTCCGCCGTGTTTTTAAATTTTTTTTTGACCCACAACCCACCCGTCTTTGGTTCACACAGTCACCTTTTTGGCGTTTTGTTTTTTTTGACTACTGCGTGCCCCGGTTTTTTTGCACCCCTCACGGATTCTTTTCCCCCACTTGTGAGTTTAGCTTTTCGTGCTGTACTTCCACCGGACCCTTCATTTCGATCGTTCTTGTTTTACCATCGCGTAAACAGGCCCTATTCTTCCTTATTTTTCAGTTCCCCCCCTGCTTTTCCCCCGTTTTCAGTTTTGCCTTGGCGGCACGGCGAATGTGTGCCCAGTCTTGTCCCCTTTTTGTAGCTTCTTCTGGTCACCTTCGCACTGGACCCCCAGAACCAACTGGGGCAATCCGCTGTGTCGCAACCCCCGCAACGGTAGATTTACTGCCGGGGGCCCCGCTTGACGGTTCCCTGGGGGCCCTCGTCGCCACCACCCAGTCTGATTGCATCTTATCTTATGTCCCATTGACCTGTTCTCACCTTGTTTTCATTCGCGTTTATTTCAGGCGTTCCTACACCCCCCACGATTTCTTAGTCCACCGTTAGGTTGGCCACAGGACCATTCCTGTGCCTTTTCTTCTTCCCCCAGTCCCACCCCCGGCCAGTGCGGTTTTTGACACCTCGATATTCACTTTGGCACCACTTGTTCCCTTTACGTTCCAGACGCCGCCACGCCTTTTTTCCTCATCCAAAACCTTCCTGCTGATCTCCAGACCTTCGACATGAACTTACCATCCAAGGACGAGTTCGAGGTTCCTTCCCCTAGTAATTTTTCTCATTGCACTATTCTGTTGCTCCCTTACCCCTTTTTTTAGCGGCCCCCGATTACTATTACTGCCTTTTATACATGCTGTCGTTTTCCCACCCTCCGCTCTCTCGATCCCTTCTCTCTTTGTCCTCTTTTGGAAGTAACCTGCGTCATACTTTGCCTTTTCCTTGTTTGTTTGCCACCCCCGTGTCTTTAGATCTTTCTGCAGTTGGCCTTTCAAGTATTTCCCGGATGGTTCTTTCCCCCCCTGCTTTTTTTTCTGTCTGGACCATCGTCGAACACCTTTTTTTGGAGTTCCGTCCCAAATCCTCCTCCTTGCAGCATTTTTCCCCCCTGCAACTTTTATTTTGCAATTGCTTTTTTTTCGTTTCGCTATTCGTCCCACATCTTTTTTTTGTTAGTTCACCTTTTTGCCCTGATTTTGACCCGGGTTCCTGGTCCTCCCCACCCTTGCGCTTTTTCATTTTTTTTTAGCCCCTATGTCACCATGCCGTTTTCCGGTTTTTGGTTTCGGCTTGTCCCAGGCTTAGTTTTGGCCTCACTTGCTACCCTCTTTTTGGTGTACTCCCCACCCATCCACCGTTTTTTTCGCGGCACGAACCTCGTTTTCCTGTCTTAACTTTTCTCAACGCTTGTTTTCTTTTTCACCCCTTTTGGCAACTCCTTCCTTTTCTGGTTCGTTCTTAGTGACCCGGTTGTCCCCCAACGGGTCGGGTCTATTTTTTAATTTGACGGTTCCAATAGTCCATTTCTGCGGTCGTCCCTTGCGTTGACCATTCACTTTTTTGGCCGGATTATGTTAATTTTCCCATTTCACACAGTCCCTGCCCCCTGACAAACCCACTTCTCTTTTTGATGCCTGCCACTGCCAGGTTGGCTTCCCCACCCAACTTGGTTTCAACTCCTCCGGTCAGCAGTTGTTTTTCCCAGGTCAAAGAAACGCTTTTCATGAGTATAACCACGTCGAGCTTCTCTCTGCACTTTGTACATACGGTTTGTTTTATTTCGCGTGTCTTTCGGAGTGCCCATTCCCCCTCTACGCTTTGGTTGTCCAGTTCCACTTACTTTTGCCCCTCACAAGTCCTTTTTGGATGAACCCCTCACAGCGTGTTTCCCCAACTTTTCTTAGGTTTCTCTCTTTCAATTTTGGCCCCCCCCCCCCGGGTCCCACCGATTCTGGTTCATCCCAATGGCTGCTCCTTCCGATAGCTCCTCCTTTCCTCCTCAGTTCTTTGGTTGTGTTTTTCGGTTTTTTCGAGATAGTTCGTGCCATTTGTGATGACCCTGCGCCCTTTTTCTTTTCCTGTGGCCAAAAATGTGTGTTCCTCTTGAAAGCTGCCACTTTTTTCACCGCACCTTCGGCCGTGGCTTCTCAAAAACACTTTCGGTGCCACCTGTTACTGTTTTCTTTAACTCCAATCGGGTTTGATGACTTCCGTTTGTCTCCCTCTGTCCACTGACCTTTTCTTCAAGCTATGCCGAGCTCGCCGTTTTGATTGACTGCACGTGGTTTTTTCGTTGCCCCTGTGTCCTGCTTTATGGTCTTTTGGTTTTCCGGCATGGTTGCATGATTTTTTGGTCAAGGTGTTGTCGGGTTTTTTCTGTTGCCCCTTTTTCCCTTGGGCATTCCCATATTTTTCGTGTGGCCTTTTCTGGTCCCCTTCCCCCGGTGCGACCTTCACCTTTCCCCATTTTGACCCCTAATTTACAGGTTTAAAGTTGGTTTGCGACTCCGTTTGGTGTTAGGACCTGCCCCCCCCCTGGTCCCTCTTCGGGGCCGCACCGTGAACTGTGCTTTGTTTTCCCTCTGATTGTTCTTTTTGACCGCCACCTTTTTGTTTTCCCTGTTTCTCTAAAGTTTCTGTCGTTTAAGTGAGTTTGTGTCCTGGCCTTCCCTGATTTTTTCCGGTTACAGTGTTGTATTTCAACGACCCCTCCTACCCGACCATTGCGTTCCCCCCGTGTTTTTTTTTTTCTTGCGCGACTTTGCTTTCGTGTGACCAGGCCAGTGTTTCAGACCTCTTTCCCCCTGCCATTTGACCCGGGAGGGGCCTATTTGGGATCTTCTTTCTACCCTTGTGCTTCCTATTTGGCCGACCAAACTTGCTGCCCCCCTGTTTGCTGACGTTTGGTACTGGTTACTCCCAACTCCGGTGGCGAGATTTTTGCCCCCCTTCATCCCTGAACCTCCGCCATCTCCTTTTTTTACTGTACACACCTTTGCTTAGGCCATCGCCTTTGGTTTTTATTTACAGCCCCCCTTTTGGCTTTTTGGCCTTGTGCCGTTTCCTGGCCAGCGTGCCCCACCTCTTATTCTTTTTTTTTTACGTTTTTTGTCTGCGCCCCCTTCTGAAAACGTTCCATAGGTTTTGTTCCCTCTAACCGTGTACTGTTGCTCCAGATCGTGGTCGGTATTTTTTCGGCCCCGCCGTCACAGACTGAACTTCGTTTTTGCGTCCTTTTCGAAGCTGTTCGAGTCTCGACTCTGAGATGACCAAGGACCGGTTCGTTTTTTTTCAGTCGTGGCAATCTGTACCCCCTTGGCAGGGTGTCCCCCCGGTTCTTCCTTCCCCGCCCCCCAACTTGGTGGTGCCGGTTTTTTGTCAAAAGGTCTGCTGTTACAGCTGCGCTCCACGGTTGTACTTCTTTTTTACCTTTTATAGGTGGCCTTTGATAGTCCCCTCTGCCGCCCCTCCCTCCGACAATCACCCTTGTCCCCAGTTCAGGTTTCCCCGGTCTGTTCGACTGTCTTTTTTTTTCTTTTTTACACGTTGCCCCTTTTGGGTTGGTGTTCCCTTTCCTCTTTTTGAACCCCCTCTGACGCTCCACTTTTTACTCGACTTGAAACTCCTTTTTTGCTTGCTCTTTTCGCAACCTGCTTTTTCTTTACGGTGTGACCTTCTTTTTGGTGAACCTCTTTCTTTTTTAGCGGCGCTTGAACCCCCCCTCTTTGCCGATTCGTGAACCCACTGTCGTTATTTTTAGTTTAACAGCTCTCGTTTTTGATTTTTTTCGACGTTGGTTTGTATTCCCCACCTTTTTCGGTCCTTTACTCCACCCACGGTGTTCCCCGGTTTTCAGGTCGGTGTTGGTTCAGTTGTCTTGTTTTTCTGCTGTCCGGTCAACGTTTTGTACTTTTGGTCGGCGTCCCCTTAGTTTGTAAGTCGCTGCTTCCCCTTGTGACTGTACGCCGCGACTCGTGATTTTTTTTGACCGTCCCGGCCCCTGTTCTCGTAAAGCGTTTCAAAGCCGTTTATTTTTTTTGGTACCCCATTTGTCTTTGGCCCGGGTCCCCGTCCCCACAATGTTTTGGGACGGTTCTTTCTTTTGGTTTCGTTGATTTTGAACTCCGTTCCCGGTCAGACGAAGTTTTTCTGATAGGCGAGCTGTTCTGTCACCCACGCTTGTTTCTTCATCGTTTGGTTTCCCTCCTCTTTCTTGTTGTGCATGTTCCGCCTTTCTTCATTCGAGGCTTGGTTTTTAAAGCTTTGTTTCCTTTCTTTCTTTTTGGACAGGTCCTTCCGGAGCTGTCCAGGTATTCCCCAGACGTTTAACCCAGGTCCGTGGTTGGTCCTTTTCCCCCGTGGACTGACCGGTAAGGTCCCTGGATCTGGTAGGTGGTCGTTTCAGCTGACATCCGTGGTTGGTTTTTTCTTTTTTTTCCCGTCGAAACTTTTTCACCCCCTTCATACGATGATGGGGGTAGGTTTTCATTCGTCCCGCTGTACTTTCCCTCCCTGCCCCCCCCCTGGCGTCAAGGGAGGTCTTTACTGACCCACTTTTTTTTTTTTTTTTACGACTCGTCGTTGGTTGGTTGCTGGCGGTTCGGTTTGGATCCCTGTTCGGTCTTTTCTTCGTAGGGGGGCTTCCGATTCCTTTTGTGGCTCTTGCGTGAAGGTGGTTTTGTATCTTTCCCGCCCAGCTCCTCATTTTTTCCCCTTTTCCCAGTTCGGTGATCGTTTTGTCAACCGGATGCATGGTTGGCACGGTTGCGTGAAGTTGTCCCTGTGGCACGTCGATTTGTCTTGTACGGTGTCGTCGTGGCAGTCTTGTTTTTGAGTCCTTCCGTTTGTGGACGATTGCAAGGTTGTTCTACGTGTGTTTGGGATTGTTTTGTTTTTTTGTCTTTTTTTGCTCTCTTTTGACGACTCCGTTGTTTTTTTTTCCCCCCCCGTGAGTTGCATTCTTTTTTTTTTTCTGCGCCTCACGGAGTTTTTCCTTAATGTTTTGAGGGGTCTTTGTCGATTTTTTATTCAGCCCATTTCGTTTCCTGTTTTCCTTAATTTCCTTTTTTTTCCATGCCCTTCCTACCCAATTCCATGTCCCTTCCCCCCCCTATGGATCCGTTTGCCAGCAGTTTCGTTTAATCCGGGTCCTTTACCCGGGGTCAAAAACTCTGTTGTTTTTTCCGCCGTTGGACTGAAATTTTTTTATCGAGGGTTTGCTCCCTTTCTTTGGTTGGGGTTTTTTCTTTGTTTGAGGCCCTCCCACACTTTTCAGACTCGCCGTCGGCCCCATGACACCTGCGTTTTCCCCCCCCGAGTGAAGTCGTTGAGTGTGGTTTGATCCGGTTGGTATCCCTTTTGTGGCACTCTCATCTTTTTTTTTCGTGCTTTGGACCTTTGGTCCATGTGTCACCATTCCGGGATGATTAATTGCCCCTTTCCTGTGGTTTGCTTTTCGTAGTTTTCCGGGGGATTATTGGCCTGTTTTTCACCGTGTTTCTGTGGTTCCGGTTTTTTGACTTCCTGGGTGCAGTTTTTTTCTCGTCCCGCTTCCGCCCGTGTTTTTGTCCCGAGCTGCTCCTTTTTTTGTGAACTTCGTAGTGTTGTTTAGACTGTTTTTCGCTCCACACGTTTTTTCATTCTTATTTTGTTTTTTTTCGTTTTTTTGTTGCCA
>Ga0179593_1392691_pt1 | contig 13244 bp, 12 predicted proteins | sample CZODoug2_1_08_16_FD_185931 | JGI IMG/M metagenome (GOLD analysis project Ga0179593, IMG submission 185931) | Vadose zone soil fungal communities from Angelo Coast Range Reserve, California, USA - CZODoug2_1_08_16fungal (PacBio error correction) | ecosystem: Environmental > Terrestrial > Soil >... | reverse complement strand
AGCCAGAAGAGATCCGAGTGTCGCCAAGTTGCTGATGCCTGCGCCTGGCTGGTTCAACGAGCTTTCTTTTCGCTATGAACAGCGGTTTCTCTTTTGGCAAAGCGTCCTTAGTCGCTCCCTCTCCCCTTTCCCCTTTTCAGTCCTCAAATCCTTACCAGCTAGGTCACTGACACTATTTTTATAAGTTACCCTCTTGTTTATCTTTTTTTGGATTTTTTCCTAACTCCCCCCCTGAGTCCGTCATCCCTTCGGGTCGAGCAGAGCGTTTACTGTTTCATTCCTTTCTTCCTTTTCATGCTATGAAACGTATAAATCTGATCAGGGCGTTTTTTTTATTTACGATCAACCAACATCTTTGCCTCTGATCGGTCTTGCACAGTTTCTCGGAGAGGTATTTCTTAGGTCTTAATACTATGCGACCCCCCCCCCCCCCCCCCCCCCCCCCCAACCCACAAACGCTATTTTCTTTTTTCTTTTCGTCGCCTTCAGTCTTATCCCCCCTTTTCTCTATTCCTCCGTCCAAGTAATCATAGTCTTTAATCTCTTTCCCCTTTCTTCTTTATATGCATCGTGATAGTGGTCTTCTATCTTTTCGATCTTTTCGAGTGATGTCTTCCCTTCTTTGGCAACTTTCTAACCCGTTGGAACTTTTGTCCCCCCAGTTCCTCATTCCGAGGGATTTTTTCAGTCCCTTTTGGCTGGCCCCCCCAATTCGCCTCTTTCGAAGCTCGCCCCTGTCTGTTATTTCTCCACCTTCTTGCCTTCAAGAGGAAATTAGTCCTATGCCCAGGGTCGGTTTTACTTTTCCGAACTCCTTTCGGCAGAGGATGTCTTTTTAGCCCTCCCGATGAAGTGTCTAGGTATCTCGGCGTTTTACTTTTTCTGTGGCCTCCCGCCTTTTTAGTGGATGAGGGTTCTTACTGAGTTTAGACGGACATTATTCTTTTTTTACTTGTTAACCTCTTTGAGCAGAATTTACATACGTTAATTGCCCCTTGGAACCGAGATTCGGTTTTAACGTCCGCAGATCCAACCCTAATTCCCTGTGTCCCCGACTTTCTCCTCCGTATTGAAAACTCGCCATCTCCTCCTTCGCTCGACCCTTGCCCCAAGAATTTAAACAACGGCGCCCTGAATTAGGCCAGCTGCTCCTTTTTCTCCCCAGTGGACCGGAGACGTATGCCGCAGAGCCCAAATGCCGGCGAATTTTTTTAGTCCTTCCGCTCTTCTCCTATGATCTTTTTTGTCCGGTGATTATGAGCAGTCTCCCAACTCATGCCACTTTTCTAGCCTCCTGTCTTGTCCCTACGCACACCCTTCTCCCCGGACCCATGATCACCCTCACTAATCGAGTCTGTCGATCGCTGGTATTCCTAGTCCGATGTTCCCCCCCTCTACAGATCTCCCCTCGTCTGAGTTTGAACGAGAGAAGTCCGACTCCCTTTTACTCCTGACCGCTAATACCACACCCCCTCGGCGTATCTCTTCTTGAATTGATCCCGAGCTCTTTCTCGGTATTAAGCTCCCACGTTTCAACCAGCAACCCATCCTTGGCTCTCGCAATTTTTTGTTATTTCCCCTCTTTCAGTTAGAGGACTTTCTCCTGGACCCGTCAACTCTCCCACTTCACTCACCTGTCCCCCTATCTTCCCGTTTTCTCCGAGCATGCTAATTTGGAAACAGTAAACTGCTACGCGGAAACTTCAACCTGCGCGGATCAGACCCGAAGAACCTCCCAGTGTTTGTTTCAGACATATGGAACCCAGTCCCACTCGGTTCCTCCTCCGGCTTGGACCCTCATCTTTATCGCCTCGTCGAACTCCTCCATTGACGACAGGCCCGTTAAGAGTTTCCCAAACGATTTTTTAGTGTCCAGGCCCCCAGTTTCGTCTGGCGGTGCCATCTCCATTCCAGGGATCCTTCCCAGTGACGAGGTGGTGGCGGCCTCTTTCTTGTTTCGGGTATGTTCTTTGTTTGGAGGGTGGTGTGGGGAGCCACAATCCCATTTCCCCTCTGAGGTTCCATTGACCATACATCTGCCTCAAAAAGAGGACACCGGTGAGTACCGGTCCCGATGTACCCTTTCCTTTTACCTCTTCTCCATTTTTCATTCACCCCCACCGTTTACCGCACGGACCCCTCCCCCCATTGGTGAATTTGCCAGGTGGCTTCCTTCTTTCTACCCACATCTGAAGTCTGTCTTTTTTGACCGATTTGGCCACTTTTTGACTTTACCCCATTACTGTTTTCTAATTCTGTTTCGAAGTCTACTTTTCGCCCACACTGTTTTACCATCTTTACTTCGTGTTTTTTTCCCTTGCCACTTAGATTGAGCAGAGAGACTAGAACCTCGTGTTTGCCCCCCGCTCCCCGCTTGATGACTTCTTCATTGTGTTGCTTAAGCAATCATATCTTTTGAGGCTCCTCTGTTCATACTCGTGCCCACCCATAACACTTTCGCGATCCTATCCGCCCCCTTATCGCTCCATCCTCCCCCTCTTTGCCCGTTCTTTCTTGAAATGGTCTAAGCGCCCCCACTTCACTGGGGTCTTTTTGTGGTGTCACTGAACGTGCCCTCTCTCACGTGTACAGAGTTTTAGAGAGCGTTTTTTTAGGAGAAACACGACTTTTGCTACTTCTTGTAGTTAGCTCCCCCCCAAATTCGACCCGCCGTGGCTTATCTCTCTCTTGCTTCCTTGTTGTTGTTGAGTTCGTCATATCCGCCCAACCTTTCTGTTTGTTTTCTTTCTAAATATCTAGCGCTTCTTTTACTCATCCCTTTCTCCCCCAGACCAAGCCGCTGACCACGTCTAGATTGATCTGTTAACGGTTTCCCCCGTCCCCTTGTCCCCTTTCCCCTTTTGCTTCTTTAGAAAATTTTCCCGCACTTGGGGGCCGCTGGTTGCTCTTTTTTACTTTTCCTTCTACCGTGCTTTCCTGAAAGGGGGTTTCTTTTGATGCACCTGAGTATTTACAGAGGCGTCCCAAATCTATTCAATGATGTTTAGTTTTCTAAAAATGAACACGTCACTCCAATGGTCCTTTTTGTTTTCCAAAAGAGTGCGGTTTCCAGCGCGTTCTCCCTTTTTCTTTAACTGGACTGACAACCCCGAAGCGATTTTCAGATCCGTTTTTTGGATAAATTCTGTTATGCGACAACATTTGCTGGACTGCTTCAAACATGCTGGGTACTCTTTTCAACTAGTGGGCAAGATAAGCCTCGGAGCGAGATTCTTATTCTGTGGGACGCACTTGGGCAACGCTTCCCCCCACATTTGGAATGGTCCAGTTCCCCCTGTTTGTCGGTCCCAATCGCTCGTGACGGTCCCCTTTTCCAGCTTTTTTTCGCCGACTCAGGCGTCTTTTTTTTCCCTTCTCTTGTTTTCTAATATTTATTTTCCTTCCTCCCTAATAGGACTAAGGATTATCCTCCCCAACCACCATAAAACCCTACTTTCGCCCCCACCATTCTTGAGTACTACGTTTGTTATGCCAGTGGCGGCTTTGGCTCTTTCTTCCGCAACCGCACGCCTGGGGTCATCCCCATCAATTTGGGGTTCCCCAACCATTTATGTTCCGGCCCGGTCAGTGTTTTTGGACTTCCTTTTTCGAAGTGACCGCCCCACGTGATGTTGGTCCATCCAGGTTCCTGCTTTTTCTGCCTGATCTTTTTTCGGGCGAGCAAAAAACCTTTTTTATCGGTGGCGACCTTGCTTTTCTTGTTTCCGATTTTAGCTCTTTCCTTTTTTTCCCCAGCCTTGCTACTCGGGCTTAAACCTGTATTGGTATCGCAGGAGTGACCTGATGCGTGTGACGTTCATTTTCACCTCCTTTCTTCTGCCTCTCTCCAATGATCAAAAAAATTTACCGCTGATTTCGCTTGGTCCTGTTAACCCCAGACCGTGTGGTGACTGAATACTTTAGCAATTTCTGGCTCAATTCATTTCAGATCTTCCTTGTGTTGGTGGATGCGCTCTGAGGTGGTACCGTCCTGGAAATTTTGATTCTTCGGCCATCTTTTAGGTTTCTGAGCTGTCTTGCTCCAGTAAGACCGTCCTGGATTTCTGAGCAGATGAGTTGGGATTCTCTCCCTTTTTCTTCTGTCTGAGTCTTGCGGATCCACTTTTTTTGCGGTAACCCATAATGAGTTGTTTGTGTACTTAGACGGCTCCAGTTCATCAGCCACTCCTCGAGACCTTCCTACTCCTCTTCCGCAGTATTAGCTGGCTTTTATTTCGTCCTCAGTTTTTACTTCTTCGTATATGTCTTCCTTTTCAGTTGATTTGTTCTCAGGGTTCATCCCTTTTCGATGCGAGCTTTCTTGTTCCCTCCCCAAATCCGGTGCCCGTTTCTTGGTTCAAATGGTTTTTTTCTGCATCTGGGAACTTGACCTTAGGTTCCATGAAATCATTTAAATGTGTCCCCCTCTTTCAAATCGTACTCCTCTAAACCAATGAACTGTCGCCCACTCTTCCTCACCCATCCCCTGACTCCCCCCCCGAGACTCGAATTCTTCTTTTTTTTTTCACGTTGATAACTCAAACTTTTTCTTTCTTTGTGTCCTCATCTCTCCCCGAACCGATGCTTCCCCCGATTTAGACAACCTTTTACGAATTCCCTCATCTTTCATTCGGCCGTCAGCCGCCGTTTTTTGTGGACATCAAATTCTTGCTAGCTTTCTAACCTCTTCTTGCCTAGGAGCCCTCTACAACTCCTCGGAGTGATCGTTCCCCCTACTGCGGTTGTATACGCTTTCCTCCTTTCCGTCCCTCCACACTCTACAAGAAAATTTGACCGATAGAAGACACCCTTCATCATATATGAGCCCCTGACCTGGTTCCCTCCTTACCGTCAGACTTTTAGCGTGGACTGATGAAGCTAGGACTTGGAAAGACTGACTTCTCGAAATAGCCTTTTGAGGCTCCCCCTCTGTGCCTCTTTTTCTTTCTTAAAGGCCTTCTAAGACCCTCTTTGCAACCGGTTACCTTATGCACGGTTTTGTTTTATCGTAAAACTCTCCGCTCTGATCAGATTTCTCTTGGTTCGAATCAGCGGGGGAACCCCTCTGCTTCCCAGGCAAGGGGTACGCTTCTTCCGTCTGGAAGATGACTCCTCCTTCAATCTTGCGAGCGTATGATCCACGCTACAACAGGGAATGTTAACCCCCTTCTCCCGATAGGTACGGTTTTCAATGGTATCTGGTAGGATTTTTACTGAAGGACTATTGATAAATTCTCCTTTACCCCTGTTACCCCAACCGCTTTCTTTTCTCCCATTTCCCTTACTCATGATCGGATGACCCTTGCTTCGGTGTCCCTCTCCGCTGGCATTACTTTCTTCTTGTCTTTTTTATTGTCCTCCTCCGTCCGTTGTTTGTGGTGCTCTCACTCCAGAAAGAAGACCCGCGTTGCCCAAAGTCGGGCTGACGGGACCTCGCAGGTTGGGTCAGTCACGCTTGTTCACTTGCCCCCGTTCTGAGTGAACAGCGGGTTATCTTGTGTAAGACGCCTAGTCCGTCCAACGCTCATTAATTTTCAGAATCCTCCCCGCTACATCATTACACTATCTGAAGGCCCCCCCCCACACCCCTTTTGTCGCGGTTTGTGATCTACCACATGAGCGCTTTTTCTTACGGCAGATGTGACCCCCGTTACCCCTTTGAATTTTTTTTGATTGCATTTTTTTTCTGTTTCCCCTGACCCCCTTGATACTTTGATCCGTGACCGTGTCCTTTACGCTAAACACAAATCTTGTTCGATGGTTCTGAACTTTTTGTCGGCCCGAGGTCATTCTTCCCTGCGCCTCTACGTCAATTATTCTATGCTGCTATTTCGTCGCCATTCCCTTATTCTTTCCAGTCCCCGTACTCATGTTTTTCTTAGATTTCTTAGGGTTTTGCCTAGTGTTAGTGTTGCTTCGGTTCCGATTTGCTTTAGAGTGATTGTCTTCACCTTTCCGCAAGACTGGCTTAAAACCGTCTTGACCCTTTGGCACAGATCATCACTAAGCGGTTTTTTTTTATTTTTTGTCCTAGTTTTTCACTTCGCCCTTTAAAGTCGCAATTTTCCTTGTCAAACAACGGCGCGCTTGGCCGGAAATCCGTCCCGATTTTACAAGGTTAGGTGTCTTAAAGCGCATCGGCTCCGGAGAGCTTCCCCCGCATCACTCCTCGCTGTTTATGTTCTTTTTCATGGAGTGTTCTGCCGCATTTCATCGCTTCGGTTCCCTGCCGTTTACGACACTTTGGCACAAGAGGCTTCATTTTTAAGTAAACGATGTTGACGTAATGTCACCCCCCCCCTTTTTACTGATTCCCCCGTTACACCCTACTCCCTGTTTACCGCAGCCGTCTCCCCGAATTCCCGGTTCCCGACGTGCTTCTTGTGGTCAATACCGAAAAAACTTCTCGAAACGTCTCCAACCACGAACAACTCACCCACGGACGCCGTTTTTCCTATATCCCCTGCTTGCTCTACCCTCTGAAGGCGACGTCAACGCCATCATGACGGCGAGATTGCGCCCTCCGTCTCTTCTTTTCATTGGTTGATTTTTCCATTACACACTCTCACATTTTACGCGCAGTCACCTTTCCCCCCCGCACGCCTCCATCCTGACACTATCCTGAGAGAATTCTTTCCTTTCTCCTTTAACTAGAGCGGCGTTTGCTTTTCCCAGGAGTCTGCACCCACGTCTGACCTTCGCCCCTATTTTTTTTTGACCTCCAGCCTCCCCCTCCCCCTCTGAAATAATCCCAACTTTTAAGAGCTTCTCCTGGCCCTTGATCCAGAGTCTCCCGATTTCCTCCTCCCCCCACTTTCAACAGTACAGCTACCTTCAGAGAAATTTTTTTTTCGATCCGTCAGAGGTTTACCCCTTTTTCCCACCTTCCCCCTTTACTCCTACCCCCCTCACCCTTTCTTTTTTCCCTGCTCCCCTGTTGAGCCGTAGCGCGGTACTTGTCCTCCCTTCCCTGTTATTTTCCCTTTTTTCCACCCCTAAAAGCGACGAGTCCTCCCGATCCTCCTTTTTTTTTCTCCTGACACTATCTTTTTTTTTATTTTTTTTTTTTTTTTTTGGGTCCCCCTTCACCTTTTTCTAAGCAGACGGATTGGGAAACCATCCCTTCTCGGCGGCTCTTCACCTCACCACCCTCCAGCCCTTTGCTTTGACTACGTGTTGGTACCCCGTTGCGCTGGTAGTTTACTGCCCCCCAGTCTTTATCTTTTGCTCCTCTTCCCCCGGCCAGGGACCGCGTATCGCCATGGTGGCTTTTCTGTTCTTGTTCTTTTCTGCTTGCTTATTGTTGGGAGCATACAATTCCTTCCTATTGAGGTTTGCCGCAACTTCCATCTGTAAGCCAAGACGGCCCAAGCCGTGTAACTTACGCTGGTCCTAAAACAACTCCCAGCCGTACGGCTAATTTTTCCCTCCCCACATAAAAGCCGTCCATTCACATTGTTACTGCTGCCCCTTTTTTGTCGAATTCTATAACAGTAATCTCTTCCTTTCTTCTTTGCAGTCGGTCAATTACCATCGTTTGATCCTTTCTGTTCGTGCCAGCAGTCTCCATGAGACACACTTGAACCGGTTTCTCGTTTACGTCCCCTCAGCTTGATCCGTCGCTCTCCCCTCATGCACCGAGTTTTTTTGCAAAAGAGTTACCGATTGGGGCCAATTCTTTTTCATTGTGGCCGCTAGTTCCAGAATATTTTTTGACCTTTTTCCCCCCTCAGTCCTTCCACAAACTAAAACCCACATTTCGGTCTCCTACGACGACCAATTATCGGCTTACATCAGGCACTCGTTCCTTTTTCTTTCTTTTGCACCTGTTGTAATCGTCCCAAAAAGTCACTGTGTCTTTTTTTGCTGGGCTTGCCCAAAGTGCATTCTTATCCGACGTTGTCCTCGTGATCTTGAGCCTGTTTATGGGGAGGAGGACCGAAGCGCTGACCCACTTTTAGTCTCGCCACCCACTTGAACAGCAGATTTGGCTCTATATTTTTTTTCTCTTTCTCCTACGGGGTTTGTTGTTGCTTTTTTCTCTTCCAATCCCCTCGGCGGGTTCCCCTCCTTTGGTTCTTCATCCAGTATCTAGCGGTTTCTTTCTCTCCCCCAAAGTCGCTCTCTGGTTCCATCAGCTTTCAACATCGTCGCATTGCACTTTAGTGACCTCCCAAGCACACTTGCCCCCTTTTGCCCCTTTTTACTTTTTTTTTTTGAGGACAGGACCATTTTCCCAAGATAAGCCAATCCCGTTCCTTCTGGTTGTTCTGCCGGCGATAATTGTTCTTTCCATAGTTCTCGCGCACGGGGTTTTTTTCCGAGATTTCCTTTCTTTGGTAATCCAAAGCCTCTTAATTGACTGGTCAATAACGTACTCCTCCCCACTCGTTCCTGCTTTTTTTTTACCAAAGGGGTTCCTTTTTTCCAGTCTTCGGCAGATCCCTCTGACATGTCGGGCCCCCCCCCACGACACGAATGTTATCAGTTGCCGACCTTCCTTTTCCTGAAACCGAGCCACCAAACAGATGAACCCCCGTCAAACTTTTGTGTTCCCCCTACTCTTTGCGACGAGATGTTAGAGAAGGCTCACCACCTTGGGCCCCTCACATGTGGATTCGGGCTTTAAATGAATTATGAAACTCACGGAAGGCCTTTGATTTTTATCCTCTTTCGCCGTTAACGTGGTGTTGACCTTATGGTCTTAGGCTGTATTTTATTCCGTCAATAGAAGGAAGGATTTCTTTCTCCCCCCCCCTCCAGGCGCATTACCCTCCACCTCGCCCCACCTGTTTAGTAAAGTTGGGCCCTGGCATTGGCGCTGGCCCTGCCCCCACTCTCTTGGGTTCCAATAACAGCCCTATGTGTTTGGACCAACCCGTGGATTCACTGCCACTTCGGGGGTTTTTTCCTCTCATAGATAACGATAGTGCCCAGCCGGTTCATTTAGTTTTCCCCCTTTTTGACTTGGTTCCCCCCTTTTCGGTCGATTCAAAAAATGCTTATCGGTGTATTTTTTTGCCTGCTTCCGGCTGTATCTTCATGCTCCCCCCCTTTGAATTCTTCACAAATGCTCCTCTGTTCCAAGTTGTCTCCCCCCTCCGCATTAGCATTTTTGATTTTTTTATGAGTGCTTTCAGGGTTTAGAAGTCCTTTTCCCTTTCCTCTTCCATCCCACTTTCCACGCTGTAGGGACGGTTCCAAAAGTCCCCTTTTTTTGGGATCTTTTCCGCGCCCTTCGTGGATCAATCAGAGAAACCTTCTTTAGTGTGGTGATAGCTTTTGAGGTACTGTTATTTTTTTTTTTTATCTCGTTTCCAACCTTCCATCTCATAGATTCTGGGGAGCCTTTGGTGCCGCCCTTTGACATCAGACTCCGGCTAGTCTTTCTCCCCTTATTAGGTCTTTCCTTCTTTTGATCGTTCTTTCCTTTCGTTTAGGAAGTACAATAGCCTCTGTACCCTTTCCATGAGTTGTTGTCCCTAGACGGCTACTTTCCTTCACGGCAGATCATCCCGACTCGCGCTTTCTTTCTTTCGTCGACTTCCTTCCTTGTCTAGCCCCATATTAGTCCTCTCCTGTATTAGCCGTTCTTTTTTCAGTTTGTTCTTCAGGGTTCCATATCGCCTAGTTCGATATCGCTGTTTATGCTATTGCCCCCCCTTTTCCTCTTTGTTGGGAACCTGATTCGTGTTGAGCGATTCATTTCCGTGATAATTTTCCAGAACTCAGTATGGGTAGGATTCTGGTACAAGTTACTCCTCTACGGACGCCTATTGTCGCCAACTGTCGTAACATCTCCAGAACCGGACTAACTGCCTTCCTGGGCAGTACACTCTTCTCTTCCCTCTAAATAGACCTATTCCTCTCTGTTGTGCGTTCATCTCCCTCTTCCGATGCTTCCCGCTTTTCGGACACCGACCCTCAGAATCTGTCCTTTTCGTCCTTTGAAATGCCGCCGTTCGGGGCTCAACCTCCAGTGTATGCGTTCGAAACGAGTCCCTCTGCCCGCCTGACCCCCCCATCCTCTGAAGCTGATCTTTCTTGCTCCAACCCGGTCAAGGGTGGTTCTATCCCTTTTGCCTCTACTGTTCAAGCCCCCTCCTCCCCCCTCGTGCCCTCTCCCGAAGACAACCAATAATAACTTTTAGTGGCATATATGATCCCCATTGGTGGAAAAGCACTTTTCCCTTCGATGAGTTAGTGGACTCTTGAAGATCTCTCCCTTTCTTTTGATGGCCAGGGACTTCCCTTGAAGAACTCTTTTCTAGGCCGTAAGACCCTATTAGACGATCCACGGTTCAGACCTGACGTCAAGATTGTTGTTTTCGTAAACTTCCCCTCCTACCTGTTAAGAATACCCCAATGGGTTCGGAGCAGACGTTCCCCTCCCTTCCCCAAATTACTCACTGCAAGGGGGTCAAAGGGGTAACTGTCTTTCTGCGCCCGACTCAGCCGCTTCAATATTGGAGGTGATCACCGCTCACAGGGATGTTCACCTCCGCTAGTGTCACTTTTTGCCTTGTCCTTCAGTATTGAAGACAGGAGCTTTGAGCTGACTAAGCCGCTTTCCCCCCGATGACCCGTTTCATTCTCTACTTTTTCATTCCCTTGCACTCGTGCTCTGTCGGTCCCTTACGCTCGACTTGGCCGCACGCTCCTTGTCTTTCTGTTGCTACTCTCTCTTCCTATCTCCTTTTTTTTTTGTTTCTCTTCGCCAAAGACATTCTTGTGTTTAATGGCGAGCCTCCTGGATCTCATGGTCTTGTCTGCCACGTCTTTGACCCTTCATGGTCTCTACAGAGGTCCCTCCGTTTTTCACCGCCGGCCAGTCCGATCCCATTGCTTCTCAATCTTCAGCCCCCGCGTACCAGGTCCACTGACCTTTAATTTTACTTCCTTTTTTTCTCTTTTTCCTACCATCACAATATTGAGCGGGCTCTCTTCTGAGAGAAGTACCCTCGACCTTTCTTTTTTGCATTTCGTGCTTTCCTGAACAAATGATTCTAAATTTATCTGCGTGGATTTAACAAAATCTGTTTCGCTCTCCCTCCCGTTCTCTGAACTCGGAGTAGTTGTTTTACTCCTACTCTCCATTTCTTCTCTTCTTCCTTCGTCTCATTCTTTCTTCCAATTTTCTAGATCTCCCTCACGTCCATGAGTAGAACTGAATTCCACTTTCGGGGATATCGCACTAGGGATTAGTGGTTGTCTCTTCTCTCTTCATTTGCTTTCCCTGCGTGGACATTACGGCCCTTTGTCTTCAACGTTTCCCTTTTTGGAACAGATCATCCTATCGAGGGAGGTGGGATGCTCCTAGGCTGGCCCTCCTCCTTTCGAACTTTTCCTGGAATTTTTCTGTAACGGCCCCCGGCCGGAAACTCTTCTTCTCCCCGGGTCGTTTTTTCTGCCAGCGTGAATTCTGTCTGGTAGTCGCCCTCCTCTCCGACGTGTTCTGTCAGGCATGACGATTTCTTTAATCAGCATTTATCTCGATTCCTTAGACATTTTCTCCCCGAGTTTTTCTCATTTTTTATTGGCGTCAACCTTGAGACCATGCTCCCCCCCCCCTTCCTGGAGGTCATTGTCCCCATATTTTGTCAAGTCCTTGACGATCGCTCAACTTAAGGTTCCCCACTCATTCTCTTTTTTCCCTCTGCCAGCCACTCGCTCGAATAAGCGTATGACTGAAGGCCCATCATTCCCCCGGATGATACCTATAGCGAAGATCTGTTCTAGACCCTTGACCTGGTTGCGACTCCCCTCCCCTCAATGAGAACGTTTTTGGCTCAGTTCGTAGCCGTTCCCTTTTTATGGCGTGAATGCGTACCCAACTTCCTGTCCCCCACTGTGTTTTCCTAGAAGGCTATTTGTACGTACGATGACGCTCCATACTAACTCTTGAGATCATCCCTTCCCTCCGGTTGCCTACCGAGCCGGTTTGAGCATGTCACATTGGCCTGACTCTTCGATTCCTTTTCTTTCTAATGCCCGCCAAATATTCCAGTACCTAGTGTTTCTCCTCACAACCCTTTTACCGTCTTTTTTCTCTCTTTTTTTCTCAAAGAGTCTTCTATAAGACTCACCCCCCCCTTCTAACGTACAGCTTACAACCCCAGATTAGGAAACCTTTTTTCTCCTTTCCTCTCCTCTGACTTTTCTCCCCGACCCACCGTCATCACTCCACGCACTCACCTGTCCCCGTCCCCTTACTGATCTCGTGCTCATGCTTTAACTTTGGCCATCCTTCCCTGACCCCTCGCGGAAACAAGACTTTGATCAGTCCCCTCCCAAGCAGTTTTTTTCTCGACACTGTTTTTTAAAACCGTCCCCTCGGTTTTCACTCTCCCTGCTTGGAACCGTTATTTACGGCGGTTCCTTTGAAGCAATGGCCTTTTTTTCCCCTCCGGTTTTTTGTTACCCACTTTTTTCTTGCTCTGTGGACCGGAACACCCCAGTCTCTGTTGCGGTGCCATCTCCAATGGACAGTTCTCCCCGTATACCTTGGTGGTGTCGTCTGCTTTATTTTCTTTATTGATTGGATTTTTTGGTTGGGGTCCTCCCTTTTCCCCCTTCATTCTGAGTTTGTTCAATAACTCTTTAAGACAAGAAGGCCACCCCACTCCGTGATTACCGGCCCTTCCCCCTTCTTTTCCTAACAATTTTCCAAGCTCCCGTCCGGAGAATTTTCAACAGTTTAACCTTCCTGCACAACTTGTCCGGCTTTGCCCCCTGGGTCGACCTAAGGCATCTTCTTCTCCTCTGTCTATTTTTCCGAGGTTTGAAGAACCATCCTCGTTTTGCTCAGTCTCCCCTGTCTCCTCTCCCAGAAGATTCGTTCCCCCCCCCCTGACCGAAATCTGCCTGTGTTTTCCCCTTCCCTTTTTCTATTGTATCGCGAGCTGCCCGCATTTCACTTTTTTGCCCACCTGCTCAAAGATTGCCTGTAGTTCATTTCTCCTCTAGTCACATTCATACGTTGGGTCCCTCTTCTTACCTACTCATCACCAAACAACTACCCACTAGCCTCTTTCTGTCCAATTCTTCGCACCGTAAATCACAGCGGGCGGGTGTGCTTTCCTTTCCCCATGTCTCAGCCCAAAAAAAGTCACCCGTGGCGCTTTCTTTTCTGGTCCCGTCCCGTGCCCATTCTCTCGGCTTTTCAGCGGCTTTCCCAGAGAGGATATGGAGGCTCCCTTAAACACTCTCGATCCATTAGTCTCCTCTCAAAATTAGAAGCTTGG
>Ga0179593_1577654_pt1 | contig 13245 bp, 23 predicted proteins | sample CZODoug2_1_08_16_FD_185931 | JGI IMG/M metagenome (GOLD analysis project Ga0179593, IMG submission 185931) | Vadose zone soil fungal communities from Angelo Coast Range Reserve, California, USA - CZODoug2_1_08_16fungal (PacBio error correction) | ecosystem: Environmental > Terrestrial > Soil >... | reverse complement strand
GCATCAACTTTTTTTTTTTTCATTGGGGCTGGGCGAATCTTTCCGGTCCCTTTCACCAAACGGGCCGCACGGGCGTCTCTTTTTCTTTCCCTTTTTTTTTTTTTTTTTTTTGCCTTCGGAAGCCGTCCCCTTCCTCTTCTTTTTTTAAGTGGACCCTCTTTTTTCCTGTTTTTTTTCCCGTTGGGTTCTTTTTCCCGAACGTTCAGGTTACCTGCTTCTTCTTTTCTGTGTCTTTTGCCCACTGGTTGCATTGAAATTGGCGTCTTTTTTTTTCTTTTCTCGCGATAAAGGGTCCTTCTTCTTCTATGTTTCCTTTCAGTCTTGTCTGGCAGAAAAACCCGGCAGGCCCTATTCATCTCTCTTTCCTTTTTTATTTGCCGGCAGGCAGGCGACTTCGGCTTCTTTCTGGCGCAAGATGGCGCACGCCTTTTCCAATTTTTGGGTGTTTTTGCAGGTTTACGACCTCCCCCCTCTTCTCCCTCCTCCGTCGATGGCACAGGGTCCTTTTTTTTTCCCCTAGTAGGAAGGCACGATGCTTTTTTCCCGACTTCTTTTTTCAGCCTTGCACCCCGAAACCCTATACCCCTTCTCCCCCTCCATTCTTTTCCGCTCTTTCTCCCTTCTCCAGGTCCGGCGGTGATTATTGAGGGCCTTTTTTTGGTTTTTTTCCTTTTGCCGTTAATTCTCGTAATGGTTTTTGCGGTTCCCCTTCCCTTCTTTTTTTCATTGCAGTCGAGGGGGCGGCTTTTTCTTTTTTTCATCGGAACACAGAAGGTTTTTTTGTCTCCCTTGTTTCCAAAGATATTCGGGATATGGCGCTCTTTCTGTCCCCCCCTTTTCTCGACGGGCCGGCTTTTTTTCCCCTCTTTCCGGCCATAGCGTATCCTTTTTTTCCGGCCTTCTTGAAATGCCCGCTATCGGACGTGCCTCTCTCCTTCTTTTTTTTTTTTTTACCCCGGCTTGTGGTTTCCCCTTTTTTTTTTCCTGGGAGCAAAGCTTTAAAAACACAGGCCCCTTTTTCGTCGTTTTTTGCTTCCTGCATGGGCGATCCTTTTCATATTCTTTCCCTTCTCTTCCCCTTGATGGGCGGGCCCTGGTCGTATTTTCCCCCTTTCCTCCTCGGAGTTCAGCAAGGCGCCTTTTTTTTCCTTTTCGCTGGACGAGGAGTAGTTATTCTCTCCTTTTCTTTTTTCCTTTCTTTGGGGGAGTATCTTGCCCAGCCTCTCCTTTTTTCTTTCCCCCCTGACCGTCACAGAATGCGCCGACCTTTTTGAGTTTTTTTGTTATGATCGTTTTTAAAAAGCCGTTTCCCCCTGTTCCTTTTTCCCCCCCCTTTCCCCCAGGTCTGCCTGCGTGATGACATCCCCCTTTCCCTTCCGGGGTACGAAATTCAGATTTCTTTTTTTTTTTACCCTCTCCTTCCTTTTGGACGATTGTCGCGGACCATCTGCGGGCTCTTTTTTTTTCCCCCTTTCTTAAGAAGATCGAAAAACTGCTTTCGATTTTTTTCTCAGTCATCTGTTAGGGTTTCAGACCCCCCCTCCCCTGCATTTAGCGATGGCCTGCCGCTTCCCCTTCGTGGTAGTAGAAAACAGCGCTTTTCCCCCCCAGGTTCCCCTCTCTCTTTGCCGCTTGATCCTCTTTTTTGCCTATCCTTCCCGGCAGCCAAATCTGTGGTGCCCTTTTTTTTTTTTTTTTTTCCCCCCCCGCAGGAACCAGAGCCGGTATCTTTTTTCTCCTTGGGCCTTTTGCACCCCTTCAGCCGTTTCGAGGCCTCCTTTTTTCCTCTCTTCCTCCCTTTTGTGGCAGGAATGATGTGCCTTTTTTTTCTTTTTTTTTTGTTTTCGTTTCTATGAGAATCAACGCCCCTTTTTTTTTCCGCTGATCGGCGTATGGGGCGCTTTTCCCCTTTTTTTTTGTCTTTTGCTGCGAAATTCCTTGCTGGGATCTAGTTTTCTTTTGCAAGCGGAAGATCCCTCTTTGAACCCAAGAGCGTTGGAGCCGTGTGTTCTCCCTTTTGCTTGAAATAGCCAGATGCGCTTTTTGCCTTCTCCTTTTACTGGTTACAAAGACAGGCTTCCCACTTCCCTTTTCCTCCTTTTCCCGCTGGATTAAGGCGGGTTTTCCCCTTTTGCAGAAACCGGGAGCTCCTTTTCCTTCTTTTTGATCTGTGGAAACCGGGGCAGCCGCCACAGGGCTTTTTCTCTCCGTGCCCCCCAGACCCCTGCCGCTTTTTCCCCAAAAAATTCGCTCCCTCCGCTTTAAGTCGACCGTTCGCTCGCCACCGAACCTCCTCCTTTTTTTTTTTTTCCCTTGCCGACGCCCAGCACAAATGGCCCCCTTTTTTTTTTTTTTTTTGAGCGTTTATTGCTGGTAGAGGCCCCTCTTTTTCTTTTTTCACCTTTTCCACGACCGAGACCTGGAGCGATTTCTTCCCCCTTCCTCCCCGCCCGTTTCGCGAGTTTCCCCGGGCGCGATTCTTCTTTCCTCCCCTCCTCCTCAGGTTTTTTTTTCTGTCTCAATCTTCTATCGCGCCCGGGTCGTCCACTCCTCCCCCCCCCCCTTTCTTTGTGCTGGTAGAGCCGCATCCTTTTGAAAGATTTCGCGCAAGGTTCCCGGCTTTGCTCGCGGCCAGATTTCGGCCTCTACACCTCCCTCCCCCCCCCCCCCCTTCTTTTGTAAAAAAAGGCGGGCTTTCTTTTTTTTTTCAGGCAAGGAGCCCTTTTTTTCTTTTCTTATTTTGTTGAGCGAAATGTTCTCTTTTTTTTTTTCCCTTTCCACTAAGTTTGGGATGTGTGCGCTTTTTTTCTTTTTTTGTTTTGGTGTTTTTCGGCGAGTTTCCCCCCCCGCCTTGTGGCGGATGCCCTTTTTTCTATAAGGATATAGTTTACCTTTCTTCAAGTTCGACTTTTTCTCCCGCCCTCGTAATCCGGTGCCTGCTTTTTTTTTTTTCCCTTCTTTTTCTTTTGGAAAGAGGTTTTCCACCCCCCCCCTATGCCCGGCTTCCCCCCCACCTTCAACTATCGTCCTTTTTCTTTTCCTGGCCGGATCAGGAAGGCTCCCCTTTTCCCTCTCCCCCTTTTCAATTTTTTTGTTTATAATCTGCCGCTTTTCCCCCTCGTCTTTTCCCTCTCCCTAGGTCAAGATTTCGCCCAACCCCCCCCCCTTTTTTTTTTTTTTTCCCCTTTCGGCGCGCCAGTTCGTCTTGTTCCCGTAGGCCACCGAAGAGCTCTTCTCCACTTCCCTTTTCTTCTTTTCCTGGAACACGAGTTCAGGGGGCCAATCCCAGTCCTTTTTGCCAGGCGTCTCGAAAACTCGGGCCACCTTTCTCTTTTTCTTTTTTTTTTTTGTGAGCAGAACTTTTCTCCCCACGGGACTCACGTACCCTATACCTTTCGGTTTTTTCTTCTTTTGTGCATGCTTCCCTCGAGGCCCACCACAGCTTTTTTTTCTTTTTTTTGTGAATATATAGGGGGAAGGCAATTTCGTATTCTTTTACCCCTTTTGAGTCGTTGGGCGTGCCTTGGTTAAGGCCCTGGCGCCCCCCCCTCTTTTTTCTCCCCTCCGATGGCTACACCGACTGTGCCCCCCCTTTTTCCCCGCAGGAAGGAATCCCTCCTCCTTTCTTCTTGAACAACCTACAGATTATGATTTTGCTTCCCCCTCCCCCCCTTTTCTCCTTGCCCAGTAAGTGGTTAGCATGCTCCTCCCCCTCTTTGTTTTTTCCCCTTCTTTCTCTATTTCGCTTTGTTTCTTCTTTGGGTTTACCACCTGCTCCTACCGAGCTCCCTCCTTTCTTTTTTTCTCTCTGACAGGAAAGTGGCTTTTTTTTTTCTTCCAAGAAGGCAGAATGACCTCCTCTCCTTTTTTTCCAGGTTCTTTACCACGATCATCATCGGGGGGGCCTTTCCTTCCTTTCCTCCCGTAAATCGCAACCGGGCCTTTTTTTTTTTAGTCGGGACTTTTCTCTTTCTTTTTTTCTTTTCCCTCCATTCCCTTGGCCCCCCCCCACCCAAGGAAATTCCCCCTTTTCTTCCCTCTCTTCTCCCTTCCGACTCGGTAATATAAAAAACCAAAGTGTTCTCCCCTTTTTTTTTTTCGAAGGAGAATTTTTTAACGCGCTATCCCTCCTTTTGGAGGTCACCTATACCCCCCCCCTTCCGAAAGTTAATGGGAGGTTTCCTTTCCCCTGAAATTCGCCGACGATGCAGCGGGGCCCTGCCCTTTCCCTTTTCCTTTTATTGGAGCGTGCTGGGCCTCCTTTTTTTCCTTTGGAGGCCCCTATTTCCTCTTTCCCTCTTTCCCCAATCTTCTTGGAAACAGGACACAGATTTTTTTTCTTTTCTCTTCCTCAAAAAAGGGAGCTTTCTTTTCCCCTCCCCCTTTAACCCCGGGAGGAAGCTCATTGTTCCGCCTTTGTGTCTCTTCGCCTTCGAGCAATTTTCAGACATCTCTCCCCCTTTGATTTTTTTTCCCGACTATTTCGTGGAACATGTTACCTTCTCTTCTCTCTCTTTTGTTCCCCTCTCTTCTTTGACTGGAGCAGGGACAAGTTCTCCCCTTTCTCAACTGCAATGGAGCTATCTTTTTTTCATTTTCGAAGACGCCCCCCCTTCTTGTCTTCTTTTTCAGGTAACTGAAAAATTTTCTGTTCGAATTTCTCCCCCCCTCACCTCGGTCTTGATAGATGGGCGCGTTTTTTTCCCTTTTCCTTTGATCTTTTTTCTTTTTTTAGGGGTGCAAATCTCTCACCCCTTTTTTCTTTTCCTCTGCAGGCATCGGGTTCCTCTTTTTTTTTTCCTTTTCCTTTTTCGGAGACGCCGGGCCTTTTTTTTATGTGACGATCTGCGCAGGGTTTTCGTTTTCTTCCCCCTTTTCCCCCAAAAACCATCCGCTGCTGTCTTTTCTTTTTTTCCGGCGAGTTCCCCCTCTGATTTCTGCGGCCGCATCCTCTCCCTTCTTTCTTCATCTGGGTGGCCTGACGGGTTTGCGTGCCCCCCCCTCTTTTCCAATCAGGAAGAGCACAGCAACTGTTTTTTTTCCTTTCCCTCTTTTTATTGCCCAAACTCGCACCTTTTCCCCTTTCCCCCCCCAATCTTCCCCCTTCGGCGGCGGGGCCTTCCTTTTTGCAAGTCGTTTTGCCCCGATCTAGTCCAATAGGTCCATGAAACAGATGAGACTGCTTCGGTTTTCTCCTTTCCCTTGCATCGTTCGCGCTCCTGCCCCTTTCTTTCGTGGTTTGTGCACTGCCGCCTTTTTTTTTTTTTTCCTTTCCCCCCCCGCATTTTCGCCAAAGCTTCAATGCCCTCCTTCTCTTTTTCCCTGCGTGAAGGCATCTCTCTTTTTTTTTTTTTTTTTTTTTGGCGAGATGCCTTTCAAAGCCTCCTCTCTTCTTTTCGTGCTGTTGGACATTGCGGTCAGTGAAGAGCACCTTCCCTTTTTTTTCCACCCAACGGGCCGGCCGGCGTTTTCGTCCTTTCGTCTTCGGCGGGACGCCGTCCATCCCTTTTTCTTCTTTTGTTCATGGGGACGAAATTGTACCTCCCCTTTTTTTTTTCGTGCGTTAGTCGACGGCAGGCTACCCCCCTTTCTTTCACTTTTTTCTTTTGTAAAAAAAGGTTGCATGAAATTTTCTCTTTTTTTTTTCCCTCTTTGCTCCCTTTCCCTGATTTGCTGTGCGCGCGATTCTTTTTTTTTTTCATGAACGGGAGGACAGAGCCCTGGATTCTTTGCCCGCAGCGGACTTAGGAGGCCCCCGCGCGGCCTTTTTTCGGCCTCCCCTGAACAGCAGGCGGCTGGTTTTTTTTTTTTTCCCCGCGCAAGATCGGCGACTGTTTTTTTTTTTTTTTTTCAACCTTTTTCCTGGCTGCCGATGCGGAGCGCAGCCAGGCTTTTTTCCGCTGGATTTGGCACCCCCGGACCCTTTCTCCCCGAAAATTCCTTTCCCCTTTCCCCCCCCTTTTTCTGACTCCGTTTGATCTTGCGGACCTCGAACCTCCTTTTTTTCTTTTTCTTTCCCCTATCGTAATGTTTTGCTGTTTTTCTTTCCTTCTTTTCTCTCATTGGGGGGGGCAAAGGGGGGGTCCTTTTTTTTTTTTTTTTCCCGTTTTTTCCGGCAAACGCAGGGCCGTGGCCATTTTTTCCCAGTTCGTTTCTTTCACTCTATGCGGGATTGGCGGCTCCGCCTTCCCTACAAAAAATTGCTCACGTTCCTTTTTTTACCTTGTTGCCCCCCGGCCATTTGTCTCTTTGTACGTCCGGATCGGAATCAAGGCGCTATTCTTTCTTTTTTTTTTTCTGGCCGTGAAATCGGTGGTTCTTTTTTTTTACCTGGGCAAGCAAATCTTTACACCCCCCTTTGGCGCCAGGGCCCGAATCAAAGACCGTCGTAGTCTTTTTTTTTTCTCTTTTCTCAGGGAGAGATAAGCCCCCCCCCCCCCCCCGCCCCCCCTTCTTTTGACCAGTGTCGTAGGTGACCTCCAGGCGAATTTTCTTCGGCTTTTTTTTCCCCCCCTTCCCCTTAGACTTGCACACTGTAAGCTTGTTGTAGTAGGGCCTTTTTTCTTTTTCCTCAACGTCCGCCGGTTCATGGCCCTTTTTTTTTTTTTCTCATCCCTCCCCCCCGTTCCCCCGCCATGTCCCGACTGCGCCGACAAAGCGTTTTTTTTCTCTTCCCCGCTACGCTGAGGGCCCCTGTTTTCTTTTTTCGGTTTTTTAAAAAGGCCGTTCAATCTTTTTTTTTTTTTCCTTTTTTGAGGGAATCAACGAAACGTCAGTGTCATCTCGTCTCTCCTTTTTTCTTTTTGCTCGTTCGAGCCGGTTGCCGACCCCCCTTCCCGCCTGAGGAAGATTTCTCTGGCGTTTCCTGAACTACCACCGACTAGCTGACGGAATATCGCCCCCCCACCTTTTGGACTTTTTGGCGGGAACCTCTCACTTTGGGTTTTCAGATCTCTTTTTCCGATGGGCCTGCATGCTTTCCACGTACAGGGTAGATAGGAACCCTCTTTTCCTTTTGAACTGCCCCTTCGCCCCGATTTGACCATCTTTTTGCCGCCTAGCTATTCACACCGCAGGGGCCCCCTTTTTTTTCGAAGAGGGCAGGCCTGGCCCCCTTTCTCCTTCTCCAGGTTAAGTGAGTCTCTTCCGCCCGCACACAACTCAGCCGTTCGATGTCCCCCTTTTTTCCCCTATCCTGGTCCTTTTTTTTAACTGGGGGCTGGAGCCCCCTTTTTCTTGTGCCTGGATTTGGCCCCCTTTTTTTTCCCTGAGATAAAGAACCCCTTCGCCTCTTTTTGCGCCCCTTTTGCGATAGCTTTTTCTTCTTTCCCCGTGTCTGGAGGATTGGCGCACCTCTCGATATAGGGGAAGATGGAAGAGGTCAATTTCCTTATTGACTGTCAACCAAAGAGAGTGTAGAAGTATTTATTTCCGTTCCCTTTTTCACATTATGCCTGATGCAGATATGTGCCTTTTTTTTTTTAAAGGAGCGGTTTTTCGGACACCTTTTTTTTCCCTGGTCCTTTCCCCCCCCAAATTATTCTTGCTGAAAAGCGCGCACTTTCCTTCTTCCCCTTTTTCGATCAGGATAGAGGGCGCCGCCCGGTCCTTTTTTCCCTTATATCAGGATAGATTTCCCAACTTCGCCCCGCCAACAGGCGTTGTTAATTGCTACCCAGACCTGCCTGCCTTCCAAACAACATAGCGCCCCCCTTCTTTTTTTTTTCCGGATTTAACAAACGAGACGTTCTTCTCCGCCTCTTCCCCCTTTGTCGTGGGCTGCGGCCTTGCCTCCTCTTTTTCAGTTTTCACGGCCAGTGGAGCGTTTATTTTTTCTTTTTTTCTTGGTCCTCTTCCTGGGTTCGGCAAACGTCACGCCGACCCCCTTTTTTTTTTTTTCCCCCCCCCTTTTCCTGCCTCGACCAGCACCTCATTTTTTTTTTTCGCCCCCGGCGCGAGATAGGATTGTATCTCTTTTTTTTTTTTTTTTTTTTTTCTGATACAAAATCCCGATATCGGTCCCTCCTTTTTCCCCCCACACCCTTTTTTTCCCCACCAACAAATGCTGTGGGCCTTCTTTGCCTTTTTCATGGTGGAACTTTTTTTTCTCTCCCCCCCCCCGGTTTCTAGGCCGTGGACGTTTTCCTTCCCCTAACTCTCTGTTCTTCTCCCCCGCAAATTAAATAAAACGAGCCACGCCTTCCCCTTTTTTTTTGGCATTTTTGGGCGGGACGTCTGGTCTTTCCCCCTCCCAAGAAAAACTTTCTTTTGTTTGTTTGCGAGGAGAACGTCTTGTTTGTCCTTTTTTCCCCTTAAAGTTTGTTGTGAGCATTTTTGTTGCGATGGCCAGGTCTTTTTTTTTTTTTTTTTACCCCCCCCCTTTTTGTTGGAAGGCTTTCTTTCCCTCTTGCTCCTCGTTCCTTTCGACGCCGGGGTTTTCTTTCCTATTTTTTTCTGATCGGCTCCCCCCTGTCATGAAGAGTGGCACTTTCTTTTTTCGACCTTTTTTGCAGTTTCTGTTGTCGAAAAACCCCGCTTTCCTTTTCCTCCAAACGTTGCATTTATCCTGCATCTTTTTTCCTTTCTTCCGAAGGCACCACCGATATTGTTTTCTTTTTATTCCTTTTGACCTCTGGCCGCTTTGCGCGGGCCCCCTTATTTCCTCCCATCCAAAGGATTTTTTCTCCTCCCCTTCTTTTCCATTTTGCCGGAGCAGCCCCACTTTTTGGATTCCCTTCCCCCAAGCTTGCCACCTCTTTTTTTTTCGCGATCTTTTTTTTCTCATGTAAAACGATCTTGGAAGGCCAATTTTTTTTTTCATCACTTCTCCAGGCCCCTTTTGTCGGGCATCTTTTTCCTCCCCCCTCCCCGGCCAATCGAAAAATGCCTGATTTTGGGAACCGGCCCCCTTTGACCCCTCCCTATTACCGCGGCGGGGGTCAGGCGGTTTCCCCCTTCTTTTTTCCCCCTGTGCACCAACCACAGATTTTCTCTTTTTTTCCTTGTTGGTGAGGAATATTTTTTCCTTCCACTTTTGCCTACACCACAGCGGGGTTCCTTTTCGTGCCTTGGTGCACGCCCGGCTGCCTTTTTTTTTTTTCGAGCTACCAGCGTTTTTTTTTTTTTTTTTTTTTGCCATTCGCTAATGAGTTTTTTTCTTTCCCCCCCCTAAAGATTCTGCTTTTTTTTTCGACAGCCAAGACTTTTTTTTTTGGCTCCTTTTCTTCAGAGAAAGTTTTTTCCCTTTTTCTTGGTGTGGAAGGAGCCCGCAGCCTTTTCTTCAAAAATCTTCTCCCTTTTTTGCCCTTCGTTTTCAAAGGCTCGACCGAGTTCTTTTTTTCCCTTCCTTTTTTTCCTCCCCCCCCCTGTAGATTACCCTCACTTGGTTTTCCTGTTCCTCAACAGCAGGCAGACCTTTTCCCTTTTCCTTGTCGGCCAAGGCGTTACCTTCTCCCCCCAACCGATCATAAATCTGTTTTTTTTTCGTTTCCTCCTCCCAATGGCTTGTCGGTGGGACGGCAGTCATTCTTTTTTTAAGGGTTTTTTTTCGTGTCTTTTTTCTTTCCTCGGGAGGGGGGTTCATTTTACACCTTTTTTTTTCTTTTTTCTCTATTACATAGAATAGTCCCCCCCCCCCCTTTCTTCCCCTCTTTTCGTTTCCTGAAGGCGCATTTGGCACCCATCCCTTCTCCTTTTCGGCGGGAGTTCCTGGCCTCCTTTTCGTGGGCGGGGGATCGTAGGTTCTTGGCCTTTATGATTCCTTTTCTTCCTTCCCTCGACTTAAGAAAGTGGGGAAGCTTTTTTTTTTTGCACCTCTTACCAGTCCGCAAGCTTGGAAAAACTCCCCCCTCTCCCCCCCCTTTTTCTTATGAACAGGCTCTCTTTTTTTTTGTGGTGAAGATTAGATGCGGCTCCCTTTCCTAGACTCTTTCTCCCCCGCCGAGTTTACTCGCGAGCAGTCAGGAGCACCTTTTTTTTTTTCGTGAGTAAAGCGAAAGATAAAGAATCCCCTCCCCGTTCTCTGACTATTTTAGGAACCACGGTCTTTTTCCCTTTTCAGTCACGCAGACGGAAAACGCGTCCCTTCCCCTTCTTTTCCTATGACAGGGTGCGACCCCCCCATTCCTCCCCGGGTTCGGTTCACATTTTTTTTTCCCAAATTCTTGTTCGAGGGCCTCCAGTGATCCACCCTTCCCTCTTTCTCTTTGAGAGATTGGTCTTCTCCGGAGGATTGTCCTTTTTTTTATCGTTTTTTTTCCCGGGGGTGCACTTTTCCCCCCTTCCCCTTCTGAGGAAGGCATGGGCCGGTTTTTACGAATTTTTTTCCGTGCAATTCGGACGTCGTCGCCCGATCTGCGTTTTTTTTTATGAAGTAAGGCGTCCCTTCCTGCTGTTTTCTTTCCTTTCATTTTGCCGCGCGGAGGGGCCTTTTCCCTTTCTCTCGGGGGCCGCATCCTCTTTTTTATGCGATATTAATCGGGCCTTCTTCCCTCCCCTGATTCCCATCGCCGCGCACAGCACCTTTTTCTTCCCCTTTTTTCTGCTCGGCGCCCAACTCGCCCCCCTCCCATGTTTTCCCTCCGGCCTTCTTTTCCCCCCTTTCCCTTTTTTGACCGCGCGCCAACAGCCTTTTTCCTCTTTTTCCCTGGAAACAGTGGAACCTTTCTTGCGTCTGATGGGACAGGATTGCGCCTTTTTTTTCTACTTTCAGCTCCGCCGTGGCAGACGTTGTCACTCTTCTTTTCCTGACCGGCTATCGCAATGCTCAATGCCTTCCTGGCAACAATGAGTTTTCCTTCCTTTTCCTTCCTTTTTGTTTTTTGTTGAAGGTTCTCTCTTTCTCCCCCCTTTTTCCCCCGCGATTGAGGGGAATTGAGCTGGCTAATGGCTCCCCTTTCCCCCCTTTTTTTTTCCCGAAAAAAGAGTCGTGAACAAACGGCCCCCTTTTTTTCCTGATCCTCCCCCTTTACGCCTAGGAAGACGTCCCATCCAGCCCTCCTCCCTCTTTTTTCTTGCCGGAAAATTGAATGCGTATCCCCGTTTTTTTTTTTCTCGACGTAAGGGCTTAACCGTTGTTTTTTCCCCTTTTTCTTGTTAACATTGGCGAGTGGGCGCTTCTTTTCGCGCTCCAGGGACCGATGTGATGTTGCGTTGCGTATTTCCCCTTTTGGCCTAACCAACGGCAGGCCCGATTTTTTTTTCCCTTTCGTTCTTTTTTGCATTGGTCAGCAGAATTCGGGCTGGCCCTTCTCTCCTTTTTTTTTCCCCATTCTTGGCGGCGCACAGGAACAAGCACTTTTCTTTTTTTTTGCAGGTTACGCCCTACCCCCCTCCCCTTCTCCTTCTCCTTTCAGTGGGCGCGCAAAATCAGTCGGCTTTTTTTTTCTTTTTGCGGTCATGCAAGGGCATGCCGGTTGACGCCTCTTCCCCCCCCCTTCCACAGATAAACCTCGCCCATTTTTCCTCCTTTCCTCGCCTCGCATTCAAGACCGAGGACGCTTCTTTCCTTTTTTTTTTTCCCCCTCAATTTCGTGGAAAGCACCGCCGGTCCTCTCTCTTTCCTTTTCGCAAATGGCATCGGGGAGTCTTTTTTCCCCTGGTCTTCCTTTTGGGGGCTTTCATTTCGGCAAAGAGCCGTGGGCCCCTCTTCACTCTTCTTTTTCCAACGTATTAGGATCTTGGCGCTTTCTTTCTCCTTCAAATTGATAGAAGGGCCGTCTTTTTTTTTTTTGGTGACCCCTTATACGGTTTGTAAGTTTCTCTCTCTTTCCCCTCTTTATAGAAGTGCAAGATCTTTTTTTTTCCTTCGGTGTCGGTTTAAAGATTGTCCCTCTTTTTCACATTCTTTTCCCAAACTCCCCGGGTGGAGAAAAGCACGTCCCCCCCCCTTTTTTCTTTCTTTCGTGCAGCGCGATCATGCCCCTCCCTTTCTTCCCTTCTGCGGACCGGGTAGTAGGGTGATTCGATTTTTCTTCAATTTTTGCTTCAGAACGAACCAATTTTTTTTTCCGCTTTTTTTTTTTCCTTCGTCCGAGGGAGTAGTTCCTTTCCCCCTCCCTCCCTTTTTCATGGAAGGGGGGCGTCTTTCCCTCGGTATCTAACGTTTCCCCTGTCCCGGACTGAGCCGTCCTTTTTCCCTTTAGTACTCAGGCCGGCTGAGCCCTGGTCGTTTTTCGATCGTGTTAAAAGCCCCCCCCTTTTACTTCTCCATTTCTTTGTTTTCTAACATTCCCCCCTTCCCTTCCCTTTTGCAATCAGCTTATTGCGCTCGGTCTCGTTTTTCTCCACCTTCAAAAAGGCCCGCCTTGACTCTTTTTTTCCCCTCTTTTCGGGTATCAGACACTCTTGACCCCCCCCCCCCCCCCCTTTCAGAAATCTCGACAAATGCTTCCGACGTTTGTCTTTTCTCCCCCCCCCCCTCTTGTAGGTTTCAGATTCTTTTCCTCTTTAGCGATGCCTGCCTGCTGCAAAAATTTTTCTTTATCTCGAAACAGCGCTGTCCTTCATGTTCCCCTAAGACTTTCCCCCGCCCGCTTTGATTACATCTTCTCTCCCCTGATGATAGTAACCGCCGCCCCTTCTTTTTTTTTTCCGAAGAGGGACCGACTGCCCCTTTTTCTGCCTGGTCTGTGAGTCAGCTTGTCCTCCTTTTCCACCTCAGGCAGTCGATTGCCGAGTTTTCCCTTCCCTTTCTCCAGGGGCTGGGCTTTCCCTTTTGATTTTTTTCTGCCTTCGTCGTTTCATTCTCTCCTCCCTTTTATCTCCGCTCTCGTGCGAAACTTTCTATCCCTCTTTTTTTTCCCCCGGGTCGGAGATTGGCCGAAATCCTTTTTTGTTCCTTGGTCTTTTTTTTAGATTAAACAAAATGACGCTCTCTTTCTCTTTTTGTGAGCCGTTCTGGGATCGCTTGGCGGACATATGTTCCCCCCCTTTTTCTTTGCCGTTGGCGATTTTTCTCACCCCTCTTTTCCCAGCTCTTGCTGAAGAGGCACTTTTCTTTTCTTGGGCCTCTTTTTTTTTTTTCAGATCGCTTTTTTTTTTCCCCCCTTGGAGGCGGAAAAAGGTCCTCTTTTTTCTTTCTCTTTCCACGGTTTTTGAGCCGCCACAGGCGTGTTTCCTTTTTCCCCTTGCCGAGTCCAACCACCCCCCCCCTCTCCCGGCAAAACAAAACTTCTTTCCACGGCGACTTTTCCCTTAGAACCCGGCAATCTAACTGTTTTTTTGTCCTTTGGCCGACGCCAGGAC
>Ga0179593_1552938_pt1 | contig 13245 bp, 17 predicted proteins | sample CZODoug2_1_08_16_FD_185931 | JGI IMG/M metagenome (GOLD analysis project Ga0179593, IMG submission 185931) | Vadose zone soil fungal communities from Angelo Coast Range Reserve, California, USA - CZODoug2_1_08_16fungal (PacBio error correction) | ecosystem: Environmental > Terrestrial > Soil >... | reverse complement strand
TGGACCTTTTTAAACATGATTTAAGGGATAGATGATATTTTTTTTTTGTGATTTGTTTTTCCCAAGTGAAGTTTGGAACTTTTTTTTTCTGCGTCTTATTATTAACTGATCACGTTTTTTTAAATGATGCGTTCCCTCTTGGGACTTTGAAACTTCTTTTTTTAGAAATCTAATAATTGTTTGACGGTCGTTATGGTTTTGCAATCTTTCTCCTTACATCCCGTGTGTCTGATTGGGATCCTTAGGTCAATTGTACAATCGCCTTGGTTTGTTTTTTTTTTCTGGGGCCCCCCTTGACTCCCCTGATGTCCCCGGGAGAAAAAGGATCTGGGCGGAACATTTGGCGACTGGCCTCTTCGAACAGGCTTCCCCCCCCACGGCTCACTCGAATCATTTTCCCTTTTTTCATCGTTCTTAATTTCACTCCCTTATGGAATGTTTGTCCGTTTTTTGCTTCCCTTACTTTCAGCCTTCCGTTTCCCCTCAGGCCGCTCGGCACAGTTTTCTTATCCCGTCCTGGCCTCAGGTTGGATCAATATCTGTTGTGACCCTTTTCTTTTACCGCAATTTTTAACCGCGTCCCCCCCCCTAACACCCCCGGTCGTTTTCTGATTCATTCCTGGATTTTCCTCCCGGATGAACCAGCCCCCTTATGGTCTTTTGTCCCCTTTACAGCACCCCTACTTTCCGTAATTCAAACTCTTTGATGGCTTCCCCAGCTGCGCCCTCTTGCCCCCACAGATTGATTAAATAGGGAGAGTCCCTTTTTCTATTCAGCCTTTTCCCAGGGGATTTCCGGCCCCATGTCTTGAGGCACTCTGCTTTATGTCGCGTAACCCCTTATTTCGCGAGGCCGATTTTGACTATTCCTGCCCTGTCTTGGCTTTCCTTTATTCTGCCCGGTCCGGCAAACCCATCCAATTCCTTTCCCCCCAGGTTTTCTAGGTCTCTGCGGACCCTCTGATATGGAATATCATGGTCTTGGCCTTGGGACGCGATAAAGTTTTTTCTTCGCCATTTTTTTTGGGGATCCGCTTTTGAAAACCGGGTCCTGGACACGGCCCCGGTGTCCCTGGGAAAAAACTTTTTTCTCCACCCCCCCCGGTATTGCCCCGGTCCCTTATGGAGCGGGAGGGAACTTCAAAAACACAACCCAAAACAAATCTTCGTGCCCCCCCCCAACACTGGGCCCCTTTCCCTTTTTCTCAAACCTTTAAACCAACTTTTGGCCTGCCCGTTCTGTGAATTTATGATGACTTTCTCCACATTGCCCTTGTCCGCGCATGATTTCTCCCCAAACCTAATGGTAACCCCATTTTGGAACCCCCCGGTTGGAAGTTTCCCCCCCCCCCTGGGATGAGCGCGGCTGATCTGTCCGTGCGCTCTCTCCCCGTCGCTCATGTTTCTGATTCCCTTTTCCCCGACTTATTCCAAGACTCTGGGCCGAACTTCTTTGGCTTTTCTATATGAGCTGCGCACCGCTGATGGATGGGGGACTCAACCATCTCGCTGCCAACGGCCAATTTCAGACTTTTTTGTTCCGGAACCGGCCCATGGCGTAAAGGAAAGACTTTTCTTGAACACCGGTGCCTTTAGACGATGGTGGAACACCCCAGAACCTGGGAAACTAAGCTTGCCCTTGCCTTGCCCAAAACCAGGTATTGTTTTACCCTGTTAAAAAAGCGAGATTTCACGAGCTCCACAAAGTAGGTACTGGTTTCTTCCAGGGTCCAGACTTTCGATCCGGATTAGAGTAATATGGGGGAGTCTGTTTTATAGGCCTCAGCGAGATCCGACCCCTCTTTAAGATTGCGGGATTCTAGGTGGTTGGGCGTGACCCGACAAGACCTTCCTTGTCGGACTTCCCTTTTTTTTTCTCCACGGGATCCGCAAAACTCAGACCGAGATGGAGCACGAAGATTCCGGCTGATTTTGTGACTTTGCCCTTCCCCTCCATAGGGATGGGCTAATAATCTTCCCCTTTGATGAAAGCCTGTTTTTTTTGATGGTTCCGAGAGATCCTATTTGGTGGTTAGACTCCCCTCCCGAAGACCACCCCCGGAAGTGTGCATACTGTTCCTTCCTGGACCTCTTTCAACTGCGGAGGATTAAATCTATCTCCAACACTTTACACCTTTTGGTTCCACGTAGGGTCTTCCATCCGAGCTGTCTTTTCCCAGGGCAGGTCCAAGAAATCCAGTTTCACCTGAGTACAGGTTTCACGAGGGGTTGTTGGACCAATACCCTTTTTTGTTCACACGGGGGGGGTTCGATGATTAAACAGTGCTTGCCCCTCTGGCCCCTCGGGCAACACTCCGCTTTTCCCCCGTGGATCTTTCCTGATCCCTTCGATGTAGTCTCCTTAGATCTCCGGCCACACTCTCATGGGGCGTCCCCCCCTAGGTCGGTCCACACATAGAGATTTACCGCAGTTTTCTGGCAACCAAGATGCCGCCGATTGAAAAAAAATTCCCCCTTCCCCAGCCGGTTTTCCTTGTACCGCCTCGGGCGGGCCCTTGAATCGGTTTTCCTGTTAATACGAGAAAGCAAATTTGAACCCGTTTACGCCATTTTCTTCCTAGTTTCTTAGGGGCCCTCGGGACCCCTTAGGGTGATTGAGCCAGGTCGTTAGCCGGCAAAGGTAGATGGTTGCTGCCACTTTAAGGCAAGAATCAAGTGAGAGTCCAGAGGAACCTTTTTTCTGCGCGCCGAGTTGCTGGTTGGAGGCTTCCCCCCCCCTGGCAGGGGTTATGCTGCTGCGTTTTCGTTCATTTCCCCCCCCCCTTTTTGAGGAAAAAGCTGGCCATTTCGACGCCATTCGGCTACCTGTTGTGTCTGATTCTCTCTCCCCCGCTTTTTTTTTTTTTGATGAGTGATCAGCACCCCCCCCCTTTTTTCTGATGGGGATTTTCGATCTGGCCGCTTTCCTCGTTCGCCTGGGGATGAAAGAGGACCCTTTGACAAGCAGGCATGCCCTTCTTGGGGGGGTTGCTGCCCGCAACCCATGCGCTCTTCGGGCGCCAGTACCGGTCCGCTGCCGTCTCATCCTCTTTCTTTTGGGCTGATTAGTTTCTTACCAGATCCTTGCTATGAACGCCCCCATTTTCAGCCTCGTGTGGTAGGGGCCGGCCTACTCTTCTCGTGCATCGTGTTTTTCCCGTTCCATGCTTTTCTTTTCCACGCGAAACCTTTTTCTTGCCCGCCCTCCTTGCAGGTACATTGAGCTTTTCCCCCACTTTTTAGAATTTCGGAGCAAGTTGGTTTGGTCATCGCGTCTTTCCTCCCGCTTGCCGCGACGTTTCATTTGTGGCCGTAGACCCCTTTGAAGGGGGACGCGGATCGTCCTTGATAAGCCCCCAAGGCGCACAAGTTTTTTCCAGAGTCTCTTTCCGTTGACGGCATCTTTTGTGCACAGTCCCAGACCTAATTAATATCCCCCCCTGAGACGGTTCCGTCGCCGGTACGCTTTCTAAGTGATCCTGTAGGATGAATTGTTCATTTGAAGGCGAGCCTCACGCGGAAAAGTGTCTTTTTTAGGCAGCTTTTTGTCTAGGTCCATGATCGTCCGGAACAGGATGAACCCCCCTGGTTGAGTTTCCCCCGAGATGAGGCGAGTGGTCTCTCCTCTTTGCGCCCCCCCAGGCATCATCGAGGTGGGCCCAGGCAAGGCCCAGAGGATCAGGGGCGTGCGGCTGTCTGAGTTTGCTCCCTTCTGAGCCAGGGAGCCTTCGATCGTTCAGTTTTTTTTCGTCCACCAGGACCCCGCCATCCTCAGCTTATCTGCCCCAGGGCAAGTGCTTTGCGTGCATTAGGTGGTGCATTCCATTCCCCCCCCCCCCTCCGTTGCGATCGCCTTTTCTCCCCTGCTTCTCTTCACCCAGTAACCTTAACGCGGTCCTCTCTTGAGCAGGGCCCTGAACCTTGTTAAGTGCCCTTCTTCTCTTCGCCCCCTACTTCTTTGCTTTACCGTTCGGAATCGTTTTAGCGCTCCCCCCCTTTTACAGTAATAGTGACACTTTGCGCGGGTTTCCTCTATGATTTTTTCTAGCGTTGCGGCGAATACTCCGCACAAAATCCCCCTCCGGCCGCTTCGGGACATGTACCCCCCCAAGGCCCATTTTCACGATTGCGAATGGCGGGGAAGTTTTTTCCCAAGCAGCCTTTCCCGCGCAGCTATTGGCCACTCGCCCTTTTTCACCTTTGTCTGTCCTTTGATCTTGTCTCGAACGTGCAATGTGGCGAAACTCTTTCCCGAGGCTGCTGGCCATTTTCACGGGGGCCCCCTTTTTCCCTGAGGATTTTAGTTTCGAAAAGCTTTGCCGCAATTGTGCGTAAAAAACACTCTGTTCACCTTGATTGCCCCGGGTCCCCCCCCCCTTCCCCCACAGCGGTTGTCCCTAGGATCCAAGATTGCGAAGCTTCTGCCCAAGTCGTGCCAAAGAACGATTTTTTTTCCCCCGATGCGCGGAGGCCCCCCCAAGTGTCGGCCGTCTCATGATGGACCTGGATGTCACGCGCTGAAGATAAATAGAGGACAGCCCATGAGCTCCCCTATCCAGTCCTGGGCCCCTTAACCCGCAAGACTTGACAAGAGCCCCAACGACGGACACATCCACCCGATGACGATCATCTTCGTTAGGACCGGAAGCCCTTTCTTCTTCTTTTTTTCTTTAGAGTATCCTTGGGTGAGCGCCTTCGGTTACAGTTCCTTTCGTCTGGTCGAATCACGCTGTGTGGATGTGACGGAGGCTCGGTGTTCCCCACAATGGTCCCAACCTCATAATTGATCCCCCTGCAGAGCTCTTCCTGTAAATGAACTGGTTTACACCTTCACCCCCTTTTGTGCTGTCTTTGCCCGCAGGATTTCCCCCCTGAAGGTCCCAAATGGGTCATTTGCTTCCCCCCCCACTTTTATGCCTGCCCGAATTTATTTCGGAGCTTGGACGGACTTGAGCCGACTTGATTAATGAGCGTTCCTCCAACGCCCATCCCCCCCCCTCTGTGTGTCCCATCCTTCCCCGATGAACGAATGATTCTAGCTCCCGCTGTTCGCCGTCGCAGTCGACCTTCCGTCCCGGAGTTTTCCTGGCCCGGCAAAGGGCCGTTCGATGGTAAACATGTGCGAAGAGCACATTTCCGCCGCGATCCGGTAAACCTCCGTTTCTGTCAACCTCAAACCGCGCGTTTACACTTCGGTCCAGGCGAGGGCATTGAGATTTCAAGCAGGGAACCCAAGTCTCCCAAAGCCTCCCCCAGGCAGGTTTCCACACACACACGATCCGGTTGGAATCTTCGCGCACTGATCAACAACTCCACAATCCACCCCCTCCCGATTCCCCCCCAGCCCCTGACCCTTCGTTTAAAACGGTCACTATATATTTACATAATTTCCCTTTTGTTTTTTGTTTTGAGGGGATTTCCCTTTTGTTCATGGCTTTGTTCCCCCTGTGAGGTGCTAGAGGTAGGTAATTTGTTTTGTTTTCCCTCCCTTGTGCTGAAATTGCTCTGATATTTCAATCCCATAAGGGTTCCCCGCTGGTGTGCTTTTGCAGGACTGGCCACATGCTGATCTTCCCGGCCTTCGCGGACCCTTCCCTTTGTTGGACCTCGCTTTTTTCTTTTGGCCAAGACGTCTGGTTTGGGGACTCTCGCGGGTCGCTGAGTGCTCTCCCATGTCCCATCGCCTTTTCCTGTTTCCCCCCCCCCATTCTCCTTGAGTTCAGCAAACGCGGAGCCGGCGAATTGTCCGGACTGCGACCTTGAGAACAGCTTTTCCACGGCTTTTCCCCCCTACTCTATTTTGCGTTCACCCGTTCATTTTTAATAAGATCCATGAATATCAATTTGGGCGGGTTCGGCCTCCTTTTTTTTTCCAGGACTGGCAACCGGCCAGGAGAAGCTGTAGTTTCCCCACCAGATTCTCAAGGCCGAAGGCATCAGCGGGAACCCTTTTAAGTTTTGCACGGTCACGTTCCAGCCTTTTTTTAAACGGCTGCCACTGTGGACCCTTCTTAAAGGCCCCCCCCAGGTTCTGTGACGTTTTCATTTAACGGTAGCCTGACGATAAATTCTTTTTCTTTCGTGTCGAACCTTTTGTATCAATGCATCCTTAGGTCGCAAACAATCGTATTCTCAAACCCTCTTCCTGGAACTTGCCACCTAGCGTCTAAATTCTTGTAGGAAGCTCCCCTGTCATGTTACTAGCTCTCAGAATTCTTTATAGGCAACTGATGGGACTGGAGGCTCTCGTTCAAATATTCTTAGTTGCTTAGGAGTCGGAGGGTGTCTTTTCGCAATGAATTGTCCTTCGGATGGGAGTTTCCTTTAGTATGTACACTCCATCCCGGGAAAACATAACAAACCTCTTTCCATTAAAGGGATCTTCTCTCTTCGGGTGGTGACTTTCCCTACACTATTATCACGTGATCGTTTTTTGGGCATGGAAGACGCCGCATAGTTTCTTCCGTCTGCACCTCTTTTTGTGGAAGGCACCCTTGGTTATAAAGGAACCCCGATTTTTTTTTGACACCCCAGGATTTGAGCCAGGGCGGTCTCCCTTACGAAATTCCTAGCAAACTGGCACCGCCGCGTTCAATAAAACTGGCCCAGTCCTCCCCTAGGATTGAATTCTCATTGTCAGTTCCAGATAGACCAAACGATCCTGACCCCAAGTTTGATTTCGAATTTTTGCAATTTGAGCGGCGGATGAGTCGACTGTTGGAGCTTGACCTGCTACGCCCTTTCGGAGAATTGTAGTTGATCAATGGTCCCTGTACGGCGTCCGTGAATCTTCCGTGATTATGTTCTTTCTTCTACGTGCTGAGATGGATCCAAGATTTGCGCCCCAGGTTCACGTTTCCGTAGCGGCCTTCGAACTTAACCGACCAAGGTAAACCGCCCGCAGACTTCTGACCGAAACTCTCCATTGCAGGAACCCAAGGTCGGTCCCGGCCAAGCGCTCCCTGACCGCTCACACAAGTAATGGGTGTTGCTTGCAGGACAGATTTTGCGAGAGCTATCGTCTTCGGGGGCGTTTTGATGATCGTCGCAGCTTCTCTTGCCTTACCTAAAAGCTGCCTTCTGATGCGGGGGCCTTAACGAAAGCTAGATAAGTTTCCTTCTTAACTTCCTGCAGGGTGTCTAAAACTGCCAGAAGCCTTTTTTCTTTCCCCCCACCTCCCCTATTCACTTTTGAAAGGGAATGTTCCTAATAGGGCATCTCAGGCTGGACGTGCTTTTCGCATCGAGGGTTTGGGCTGAGACGCGAGCCTTGCGGGCCCCGCAACCAAAGGCCGTGGGGTCTGTTCCTCGATCTGGTCCTCAGCGCGCTAACGTCCCCTTTTGGGGACAACCCCGACTGTCTTTAGACTCGCTTCTGCTCTTTCAGAAGAAACAGCATCCCCGAGAACATGAGTCGGCCTGACGGATGGTTTTTTGCCCCTTTTTTGGTCGATTGGCAATACCTTCTGCCTGTAATCTGACTTCCCGGAAACCTCGGGGACGATTTTGTCAACTGTTGGGTACGTTTGTGTTATTGATCACCCGATTGTTACGCCTACATTAGAGGTCTTACGGAAACCCCCCTTCCTAAGTTTCGGGGTCCCCGGCCGCCCCACGGGGCCATCTTGCCTTTTTACCCAGCCTTCCTGCACCCACTGGCGTGAATCTTCTGTTTTTCCCCAAAAAATTTTGGAACCCCTTCGCAATAAAGCCCCCCACCGGCTTGCGGCCCCCACCTCCGGTGTCGAGTTTTTTTACGAAGGGAACCATGAACGCTGAGGCGCAGGCGTCTTTTTGGGCCTCGACCCCTCTCTGCGCAAGGAGTTCTTCGCAAGAGCTGGTGCTGCAACTTCAGCTTTCAGATCGTTCTCGCATCTTTTCCTGGTCTTTCAGAAGAAGGGCGCTGTGCGATGGCAGCCCCCCCCCCCCCGGGGGCAGGGAATCTGTGGCGGCCCGGGCGTTTCATCCTTAGCCGAGGAAAGCTTTCCCTTTCTCCTGGAACTCTCTGAACCTTTTTGTGCTGACTCTCTCTTTCTTTCCCTACGTTGTTGTTGTTTTGATTTCCTGATCAGACACACAGGAGCGATTTCCCGATCAGTGACGCTTTACCTCCGTTGGGAGGGGTTTGCTTTTTCTTCCCCCCGGGGACTCCCCCATTGGCCCTTTCCGGGGGTGCTTTCTCGCACAAATCACTAGCGGCTGCAGACCCAGGTCGCAGGCGCATTTCGATATTTTTTCTTCTGATAGTGGCCTTCCCCCCAGATCTTTGGAGATACGTTCCTGGGCCAGCTAGTGTTTTTTTTTTAGGGCCGCACAGACGCCCTTCTTCCCCTCGTAAGTTCATGTTATTCGTCGGTACGCGAACTGACTTCCCGACATAATTGGGCGCGGACCCCGCTGTCGGCTTTTAATTTTTCAGATCGGCGCACGGTGGTGCCGCGCGGGTAAATTCTCTTCCGACGCTGGCTCTCTCAATCCGTTGTGGAGTCTGACTCGAAGGGGGGTTTGACGCTTTTGACAAGCGACTTGATTTTTAAGAACACACCGCTCCCAACGTTTCCCCCTCGTACGACTGCCGACGGAAGATTCCAGCCAAGACTTGAATTCAATTCTAACCTGGGACGGGCCACAGCCGTAGCCGGTACTTTTTTGTTCTTCTATTTGTAGGATGACTGTGCAGAAGCGGGTTGCGGCGGACAGTTTTTTCTTTGCCCCAATTTTTTTCTTTAGCGCTTGAAGATGACCAATCGAGGATGGATGGCCCATCTCTGGAGGGGTCGTGTCGGTCTTTGCTTCGAGGCTTGTGGAGAGCTCTGGAGCGGCCCTAGCGTCAGCACTGAGGACACTCCCAAACCCCAAACCCCCATGTACGGCAGGCCCATTTTCAGAGGATCGGTTTGAGCAAAATTGTTTCAGTTTGGGACGACAGTTCGGAGCTCTCTGAAGGCTCCTTCTGGTAGTGCAACCACCCGCAGCCTTTCCCCTCAAGTCATCAAGAGGGTCAGGTTTCAAGCTCCGCTGACGTTTTTTCCGAAGAATTTCAAGTCATTCAAAATACGCCCGGCAAGGGGGGCGGAGGAGATCCTGCCACCCAGTACTTGTGTACCCGCGGACTAGCTTTCTTAGACGGGACAAGACACCTTTTTTCCGGAACTGTCGGCTCTTAGGTTCCCAGCCGGATTTGGTCAGTGGCCCTTGAGTTCGCGCAGCCCCTCATAGTTAGCGTGATTTTGGAATATTGGGCCCCATCTGGGCTCCCCTGAATAGATCCGGCATACTCTGGATGCTTCGGATTTGGTTTTACGGGCCCCCCTTGATCCCGGTGGACATTGGCCTAATGCGTAGGCGCGCAGGGACTTGCTTATGGACAACTTCTCAATTTCCAAATTGTCCCCCGGTCATCGTTTTGTCTCCCTGCGACTTCCCCCGTTCAATGTGGTTTTGCGAAATTTCCCGAGGAGGCGGGGCCCCATTTTTAGAAACGGCCCGTGACCCTTTTCTCGCTTTTCTTCGTGAGTTCCCCTGCTGGCAAATCTTTTTTGACCCCCGAAAAAACATCAGTTGTTTCTGATGCCACCGGGTTTTTCCCCAAGAAGTTACTCTGCAGGGCGTGCATCCCCCAGCGGCGGAACCTGTTCTTTGCCATCGCGAACCCCCCCTCACGATTCACGCGCGGTCGGGCCATTCCGATGAACATGGCCCATTTTTATGTTGCCGGCTTTTTTATTTTCTTAATCGAGTCACTGCCAGCCCGCCGATCGGTCATTTGTCGGCCGAGGCCGACATTGACCGTAGCATCCGGACCAGTCACCGCCGATCACTCTGGCGAACGCGCCCCCGAGCGTCTCCTCGTGAAGCGTTGGGCAAAGTTCAGTGGCTTGGTGTACGCTCACGAGGTTTGTGTCCGTGACGGTCTTTAGGTTTTTGGGATTTCCGGTAGACCCTTCCCATAATACATTGCTCGGCAGTCGCGTATTAAGGACCCATTTAAAGAGTCACCCGACCTTTGTATGTAATGTTTTTAGAAGTTACGGCATGGTCCCTACGGTCCAACCGTCCCTCTGATACAACCCTTTATGGACCCGGACGCTTTTATGAAGGGTTTTGCGAACCGGTTCGACGGCGCTTTAGCGGCGGCAGAACAAACCTCCCCTTCCCCCCATCTGTTTCTATCCCTCCCGATGCCCTAACTGATTCGAGTTGAGCGTTGGACGTTTAAGCCCCCCCCAGTTTCAGTTAGCATCTCCCTTTGCTAAGCGTTGATTCCTCCTGCGTTTCCCAAGGCCTTTTGCGATGGACCCCACTGGGCTTACCAGAAGGTCCCCTGCGCCGCGAGGACCTTCAACGACCTGCCAACAAGAACCCCGCGTCAACATGAGGTTCTCAGGGCGTTAAGCCCCATTGCTGGGGCAGGCGGCCCACTCCAACAGCATGACCCCCACCGGATACGTTCTTTTAATAGTTTCTTTCAATTTAAGGGCAAACGTTCCCCGGCCAAAGTCAAAAGGCCCGATGTCAGGCGAGCCCTGACCCCAAGGCAATTGTTCCACCAGGCAATCTTTTGCTAATACCGTTGTTGTTTTTTCCCTTTTTCTATTAACTGGTTTCCCCTGCTGGTAAAGTTCTTCGCGATCGTTGTGAGTGGCAGAGTTTTTGGATGGAAATTTGGTTGCGATATTACTCCGGAACGGTTTTTTTTTTCGATGGTGTTCATCTTGTTTTTTCGCCTGAATTGCTGATCTCGTGCACTCGAGAAACCCATTTGTTGAAAGAGGCGTCCTTTTATGGTTCCCCGCAAGGGTACTTGCCCGGTGGAAATTCTCTCCCATTGTCTAGGATGTGGTCTCGCACATTGTCACTCTTCCCTCAGGTCCTGTGGCCCCGTGGCGCCTTCTGTGCAAACACCTTCCTGTTTTGTACGGCTTTAATTGCGACTGTCTCCTGCGAACAAGAGTTGCCAGGCTCACTCAGCCCCCTTACTGTCACGTTCCGGATCCCCTTCTTTCCATGGAGTTTTGGCGGCCGTACCTCTGACAGTTTCGGCGCCATGTTAGGAAAAGTTTTTCTCCTCTACGGCCATCCTCAGGTGCAATAGCCATTTGGTACCCGTAGTCCTCTTTTTCCTGTAACGTGCCGGCACAATACCGCACAAAAATGTATGGTGACGCTTTTTCCGGGTCGTCTTTTTCCGTCAATTTCGTAGGTTGTCTACAATACCCTAAAAACCTTCTACAGGGACGAAACCCTACTTCTTTTTTTCCGGTGACCAAAGCTATGATGCCCAAGATAGATAAATTCTTCTCCGATTTTTTTTTTTTTTTGCCCTTCTTGAGTTGGTCCTTCTTCACGAAGATCCACGGTGATGGGGGGGTAATTTCTAGGGTTTATTGTCTTGGAGACTTTTGAAGCTGCCGATTTCTGGCTGCGTTTTTTTTTTTTTTTTGCTTCCTGATTATCTTTTGCACCGGAGGCAACAGACCCCCCACTTATCACATTTTTTATACTGGAGATGTCCGGCGCTCTTTTTCGATTAGTTTTTTGGGGCTGCGTGGCCAGGAGGCGCGTAGTCTGTGGTATCCGCGCCCCCGCCCCCCTGCCCCGGCACCCTTTTTTGTTTTTTTTTTTTCTTGGGCAACCCCGTTTTTCACCAGATTGCTGCCAGCTTTGGCTTGGACGACATTTTTTTTTTCCCACCATCCGGCAACCTGTGCCCAAATGGTCAAAGTGAAAACTTGCACCCCCGAATCCTTCGTGATGTTTCGCACAAATTTTTTTCCTTTTTTCGTGTAGTCCCCCCATCAGATCGACCAACGATCCTGACCCCGTGGACATTGGCGAAGCGTTTCAAAAGTGGAGCTTTTTTTTTTTCGCTTGCCTTTCTTTCCCGATACGTCAATTCGTGTTGAGCATGTCGTAATCATGGGCATGTTTTTCCCCCTGTCCCGAATTGCAGAGTTTCTTCGTCTTCTATGAGATTGCGTTGATGGCCCCTTATTTCCGCGCCAAAGTCCCCTTTGACGGGAGGCGCGCGGAAACGAACCTTGACCCCCGTGTACGTCCTGGCCGGCTGTTTACGAAACTCCTCCATTGCAGTTCCCCCCTTTTCTTTTTCCAACGTTCCCCACCTGCCAGCCCTTACCAGCTGTAGCCCCCCTCCCTGGGGTTCCAGACGATTCGCTGCCCCCCCGGATTTTCTTTTAGGGAGTGTTTTTCCGGTGAGTATGCTTCCGGTTACTTTGAGCTTGCCCTGAAGCATTTTTCCTTTCAGGATTCTTTGTCGGCTTTTCCCAGAATATCCGCTATCCATTCTACCCTCCCCTTAAAGGTTTTGTTTGATCCTCCCCCCCTTTTCTGACGATGGGGTTGCACGCCGCATCCTGCCTGGCATGAAGCAATCGTCATTACGTGTCTTGAAGCTTGCCATTTTAGTCTTATCGTCTCGCTCCCACGAGGAGCCCCCATTTCGCGAAACTCCCCCAAATCCATCGGTGTCCTACTTTTTTTTCCCCTCCTATCTCCGTCTTAACGCGATGATCCCTCCCCCCTTTTGGTGCAAAGATGGTGGTAGTTTCAACCTCGCTTGCTTGGCCAGGGCATCGACCGTTGCCCAAGGAGACAATTTTTTTCCCTTTTTAGAAGCTTCTTTTTCTACCTTCCCGTGGGAGTCCTTTTTTTCCACCGTCTTGTTGTGTCACAAATCTGCCATTCCCAAAAGCCTACGCTGGGCCCACCTTTGGAGTTGTTTTGGTCTCCTTTCAAGGAGATTTCCCTCAGCCCCGAGGTCTCTTCCCCCCCTCGTTTTTTTTTTTATCTACCTTCCGCCAGCTTCGGCCACCTGGGCGATTAAACCGCACTCCCTTCCACAACGCGGCAGCTCCTTCCCTGGTAAATTTCCCGTCAACCCTGCCATTTTGTAAAGAGACCCCCCCAGGATAGGGCGGGCTGCCCCTTCATTGTTTTCTTTCGCGTTTTTTTCCCTTTTCCGCAGAACCTAATTCCAAGTAGAAGGCGCCCTTTTAGGGGGCGGCCTTCGACCCCCCGGAGCTTTTCCCCCCCTTCGTTCTATTTTTTTTCCCTCCCCAAGGTGTGTTGCAAAATCTTAACTTTTCGTATCGATGTGCGCCCAGGCGGGGTTCTGCTCCCTCTGGATGATTTGTTTTGCAGCACCGTGCTTTGATGAAGGGCCAAGCTTTCTCCCTCTCTAGTTAAAGGGTCCTTTTTCTGGCCTGTTCCTTTTCCCCTAAG
>Ga0179593_1515286_pt1 | contig 13245 bp, 13 predicted proteins | sample CZODoug2_1_08_16_FD_185931 | JGI IMG/M metagenome (GOLD analysis project Ga0179593, IMG submission 185931) | Vadose zone soil fungal communities from Angelo Coast Range Reserve, California, USA - CZODoug2_1_08_16fungal (PacBio error correction) | ecosystem: Environmental > Terrestrial > Soil >... | reverse complement strand
CTCGCCTTTTTCCGTTTTTTCTTGTCATAGACGGGGCCCGTCCGTCTGGCTGCCCTCCTTACACACGCCACCATCTGTTTGTTACCCCCTTTGTTTCGCTTTTTAATTCTACTTCTTCCTCTTCTCTATCTTTTTCGGCCCCCGACATGTAAACTTACCTTTCCCTCTCCCGTCATCAGTCAGCCCCCTTTTCCGCTGACGTTCGAAGCCATGTACCTTGATTCCTCACCCTCCGGGTCGTTCACGCTTCCCCTCCCCACAGTTCCTTTACTTTCCAATCCTGGGAGCGTTCGTACAAGCTGCCTTGTATTTTCCCACACCGCCGCTTCCTCCCCCTGTAATGGAAGGTCTTTTTTCCCACACTTTGTTGCTTTTTTGCCCTTTGTTCGGTTGACGCTGTTTCCCCCCCTCCTGTGGGGCGTCCGGCGTGACATTGGTTCTTTTCCCGCTCGTAGGCTTTTCCTCTCTACACTGCCTTGATCCCATGTGGGTTTTCTTCCCACCCCCCGTGTTGTCTTTCCCCCCTCCCCCTTTCAACTTTCCCCCAAACGAGCCCACTGGAACCCTGGACCGTGACAGCCCTTAGTGACTTGTTGTATTTTTCCCCCTGGACGGCACTGAGCTCGCCGTACCCTTTACAGTTTTTGTCAAATTGTTTTCAATTAATGGTTTTTTAGCCAAGCCCTGATTCACCCATACCCCTTTTCCCTCTCCCGGAACCGGCAGGGAAGCCCCTCGTCCTATTCAACTATCGTGGCTCAGCTACTGGACCCCTTGTCGTACCCTTTCCGCAGCCATCTTTTCAGGCCCCCGAGCTTTCTACCATTTCCGACTGAATGCTCCAAGCCCTTTTACTCTAAAGGGCCCTACACTTGCCCCCCCGCTTCCTTTTTGCTTTTTTTCCCCCCCAACACGAGTCACCCCCGCCCTGGCTAGTTTTTTTTTCCCCAACATATTGGTTGGGAAAGGCGGTTCGTTACTCGGTCTCTCCCCACACAAATTGCCCCCCACCCCTCCATCAAAGGGTTTCTTTACGCTTCAACGTACGGTGACAGCGTGAGTTAATGGCCCCAGGCCATGCCCAAACTCCGATTACCGATAGCCACATTTCACAACCTTCCCAGCCCTAGCGCCTTGGTTGGTTTGTGTACCCCTCCCTCTAGCTTCCTTACCCTGCCGGTACCTCTCCCCCTGTTCAAATTGACCGCACTTCACGAACTTCCGGTTCCGTGTGCATGCCCTCCCAGTCACCGCTTTTCGCTTAGTCAAATGCCATTGGTTGTTTGCTTTTTCTTGTTTTTCCCCCGCCTCTGCCGGGAAACTGTAACAACAGTCCCTTCCTACAGACCGTTTGGACCCCCCCCCCGTGGTGCACGGTTCTGCGGTGCAGATGCAACTCTTGTTCCACATGACACCGTTTCATCCTCCTTGGTCTGCAACCTTTTACTTTAACTCCGCGCTGGCGTTTTGGGCCCGTCATTAGGTAACCTGATTGTTGAAGACTTTTTCCCCCTAGTGCTCCGGGCCTTCGTTATTGCCGCGTGTTGCCCCATACGCCGTCCCATCCATAACGGTTTCCGTGGCTCGTTCATAAATTACCAACCTTCCCTGCACGTTTTTCCCCCCATTTACTCAGCCGGACCTGCTATTTCCAACCGGAGCCTCCTTTACCAAGTCCCCATTCCTAATTCGACGTCCCAACGGCTTTTAGCTCCAATCTCTTTTTCCTCATCCCCCCTTTGTTTTTTTTCTTTGAGTTTGGCGTCAGACCGACCTTTCATTAGGCTTACTTTCTGATTTGGCGCGTTCTTTAGCGCTTCTTTGCGAGGCAATTCGCCCGGCCCCCCCCCCTATTTATTTGCGAACGCCCCTTGTTTCAATTTTTGGAGGGACTGTATTGCCCTAGCCCCCCTTGTTGGTCCACCCCTGAAGAATACCTGTTTTTCTTTCGGGTTCCCCCCTTTAAAGTTTGCGTGCCTTGCCCCTCAGGTTTTTTTCCGCCTTTCATTCACGTCGCTTGGACCTTCCAGTTTTTATGTAAACCCCCAGGGATTGCCAACAATGATTACCTTTTATTCGACCCGCCTAACAATGTTCCAAGTTGAACCGGTTTTTTTCTGCCATCGGGAGACGGGTTTCCAGTCTTCCTTGGTTTTTTTTTTTTCCCCGGGAGCAATTGCCACAATTTAAACACTTCTACCGCGTTCTATTTTAACCGTCTTCGTTGCCCTTTATTAACCCTCCCCCCCCTTGTGGCAGTATGGCATAAGGCCATTTTTCAGGGACCCTTTCTGATGACGTTTGTCATGTTCTTGCTGTTGGGGCCTTTTTCAGTCGGATGTTTCCTCTCATCTTAGTTATGGAGTTTACTGGTTCCCCCGGTTCACCCTTCTATAAAAGTTTGGAAGTCATTTTTTGCAACATGCGTTTTTAGCTTTTTCCCTTTTTTAACTTTCCCAGTCACTGGCGCAGACTTAGAACTCTTTTTTTGGATTCTCCTCCTTTTTTACTGGCAATTGGAAATCGTGTTGGTCCACCATCCTTCTTAGATTTCTGGCGTCCTTTCACGTTGTCCGTTCCGTCTTTAGTCCCCTTAAAGTTTGTATCAGTCTTGCTCCTTTTTATTGGTCCCCGGGAGTTTGAATCGCGGACCGATTTATAAGTTTTCTCCCCCTCAGTGGCTCCACCGTTTCCGGCACGTTAAGCTTGCTTTTGTGGCCCTGACCTCTCTCCCATGCTTCCTTGTCGCTTTTGACTGGCGTCGTGTCTCCTTCTTGGAACATTAATTCTTTTTGATGTCGAAAGGAACTGTGACTGTTTTTGATGATTTCTTTTGTTTTGCTTTAGTACCATACCCCCCCCGTCCCTTCCTGTACAGCTCTGTCTATTGGCACTTCTTTCTCGGAAACCACGCGGTGTGGTCCTTGTACCCATTGGGACTTCCCCTCCGACTCTACGTCCTTAGTCCTACTGACCCGGTTTCCCCTTCGTGCAGGAGCGCATTGCTGTCGCCCCTTCACCGACACCTGCGCCTGCCAATGTTTTTGCAAGCTTGCAGATTTTGCCGGCGAGGCTTCTCCGGTTTGATTAAATTTTTTTCGAAGATCACTGGTACCGACTTTTTTTGACGTTTTTTGTGGCCTTTGAGAACTTCCTTGGGTCTTCATCATTTTTATGTCTTTCCAAGTAGAGATGCCCCGTTGTCTTGTTGCGATTACGGATATTTCTTCTATTCTTGCTTACTGCTTACTACGCTCCGTACTCGGTCCGGAGTCCCAACCATCCCCCCCACCGCGTTAACCCCCCTTTGATTTCCCCCTTGATTGTTCGGTCCCTTGAGCGACCGTTTAGTTTTCCCCGTCTTCCCGTTTTTTCCGGCCCCCTTCCCCGCCAACACAATGACCTCCTAGCCTTTTACGCGGAGACATGGCCACACCGGTGTTCCTTGCACATGCCGCCTGAGACCTTTTGAGATTTTTCGTTTCCCCCTTTTTTTCTTTTTTTGGAATGCGCGTAACCTTTCTTACCCCCCCTGTGTTGGTGATCCTCTCACCTGATCACTTCCCCCTTTCCTGTCTGCGTCCCCACTCCCTTTTCTTAGCGTTCGCGCGTACAATCAAAGCTCCCTCCCCCCACGACTTATTGAAGGGCAACCCCGGCGCTTTTTTGGTTCACGGTGTTGCTCGTTCTTTAACCCCTTCTTTCGACGGCGCTTAGCGCGGGATGGCTGGTGCGCCTCCACCCCCGCAGGCAGTTATTTTTTATGCTTTTAGGTCCCCTTTGAGCACGTTGTTCCACAAGTTGGCCGAACACACGGGTTCACTTGCACGATTTTTCCTCTTATTTTCCTCCTCCTCTGTTTTTGTTCGCGTCATTGCCCGGACTCCCAATGTTCTTCCTTTACTCACGGTTTGGAATGGTCTCCAATCTTCCTGACCAATAGGCAGACGAACATTTCCCCACCCCTCCCTTAAATGGTCTCCTTTAGTTTCTTACCCCTCCTGTATACTGAGCGAGGGGCCTGTCCACGGTTGTCCCCTCTACGCACCACCGTCCCCCTTTCGCTTGGTTGCCTTCAACCCCTTTTCGTTATGTTCGGGACTGATGCCCTGCGCCCCTTCTTTTCATTCTAGGTAGTCCGCAAGTCCCCGATTGCCTTGTGATCGCTTTTTTTTTTTTTCTACAAAAACCCCCCCCGTCTCCGTGAGGCTCCCCTTAATCCAATTGAGTAACCAGGCCACTTTGCATCTTTTGTCGTTTTTTCGAGGCAGGCCACACTTTTATTAAGCTTTTCCCCGTTCCTTGCTTCTCCCCAACTTTCCAGTTGGTGCTTTTTGGTTTTTGCCTGAAGTCCACGGCAGCCAAGACTCCCCCTCCCGTCCCTTTAAACTTCTAAAACATTCAATCCTTTAGCTGTTGACTGTTTGTCATTTTTCCTTTCTCGCGGGGGTTCGAAGTTTTCTGACCCCTTCATCTCCCCTAACTTCTCCGTTATCTCCTTTTTCCCCAGTTCCCCCCCCCCAATCTTTGTTGAACCCCATTTTGAAGCCAGCGTCTTTCCGACCTAGCAAGATCGTCATCCCACAGCCCGTCGACTTTTCAAGGCGTGTTCACGGTAAACTCATTTCTATCCCCGGTCCCCCCCGTTGTCAGCCTACTGGCAATTTTTCCCCCGCCAAGTTTGCAGTTCTGAGTGTCCTTTTTACGATTTTTTTGTCAATTTCAGTTCTCGAGTCCTTTTGCCCCCCCTGTTTAGCGTAAGTGGATTTTCCCTCCCCCTCTTGATTCATGGGAGTTGCCCCCAAAACTCCTTGTCTTCCGGCACCCTTCCCGCTCACCCGTTTTCCTAGGACAGCCGGAACCTACACTTAGTCTGCGTTCAGTCTTGGTACTTACCGCTTGCACGCGCCAGCCTTTGCTCCTTTGTCAAATTGCAATTAGAGTTGGGAGTTAGCCCCCTGCGCCCCCGCGAATGGCTTTTCCCGTAAGGGCAAACGCCGTTTCATCCTTCCACTTTAATGCGTGTTTTTTTGCTGCCCCCTTTTACACCCAGTGTTTCCAATGATCCAGCTTTTGCCCTTCCACCTTTTTCTTGCCCCGCAATGCCGCTTTCACTTTTGTCCACCACCCCTCCAACCACCCTCTAAAACGGCCGTGTCAGCACCTTGATTCTGGTCAATCATGGGCTTTCACCCCGAGTCATTCCGGAAACTCAGGCGCATTTGCTACAACTCCCCCCCCAAACGGTCCCAGGGGTTTTCGGCAACGCTTCGACCGGTTCTTTAACTTTTCCCCTGTCTCGGCACTACGGTTTGTCGGGAACTTCCAATCTTCCCCCCTGGTGAAGCCTTTTTGGACTAATTCCTGAATGCGCCCGAATTCCTCCTTACTTCTGACATTCTTCGCCGGTAATCCCTTCACAATTTTTTATTGGTGGGCGGGACCACCCTGATATCTACCTTCTTAACAAACTTTTTCCTCCTCCCTGTCCCAGCAGACCTCGATTTTCCTTTTCGCGGTACCGGAGGTTTCTTGAAGCACCTCCCCCTTCCCGCTTGTTTAGCTTTGTTAACCCCCTTGTGGCGCCCGGGTGATTTACCCTTCTCGGGAAACGACGGTCAACCGGGCCCGATCCTCCCCCGGACAGAGGGGACTTGCTTACCCCTTGCCCTTTTTAGCGTTTTCCCCGAGGTCCCCCTGTAAAATTGTGGTACCAGTCCCCCCTTTGTATAGCTTAACCTGTTTCTCTTATGCACCCTTTGGGCGGTACCAGCGCTCTGTTTCTCCTAGTTCTTGATGTCGGTCCCGTACATCCGCACCACTTAGTTCGGTGCCCCATTAGGTTTACCCTTTCTCCTAGTAGGACGGGCAGGTCTTAAAGTGCCCTTTCGGCTTGGTCCCCATGCGGTCTACTCAAATACGCGTCTATGACAACCAGGGCATCCTATCCCCCCTTACAAATCCTTTGTGCCGTGCGAAATTCCTCTGCCTTGAAGGTCTTTTTTGCCAACCTCCCCTCACGCCCGAAAACGATCCGAATTTGGCGACCGAGATCGAGCCCCTCTCTTTTTCTCTCCGGTTTTTTTAGTTGTCTTTTAGAAAGATTAAAGCGTATGAAGGTCGGTTGATCTTTGCTGAGTCGTGTCCTAGGGTTTTCCCGTAGCATAAGGGAGACCTTTTCTCTTCCCCTTATTTGTATTTAGCGCATACGGGCCCTTTCGTCTGTAATTTTTTCCTAGCACCGGGTTTTTCACTATTAAGCCGTTCAGATGCCGTTGCATGGATTCCTTGGTTCAATGCCCTTTTTTTTTGCCACTGCCGCGGCTTTGGTTTGACCTTTTACTTCCTCTTTTATTTTAAACGGTGTAACCACAATGTTGACGTTGGCCGCGACCCTAACGGTGATTTTCAACCTCCGTTCCCTTTTTGCGAGCGGTCGGCCTTTTTTCGCTAGTATTTCCTTTCCCGATAGTTTCACCCTTTGAACCTCAATGCCCTTACCGCCATGGTGGTAACCATTTGTTTCATGGTAATTGAGGCCGGCCAGGTTTTTTTTTGGCGCATTTTTCCCCCCCATCTTAGAGGGGGGACGGTGAACAGGACCTTTATAAGGGTTTTAACCAGAGGAGGTCTACCAATAAAAATGGACATTTTGGGAGACCCTTTGCTTGTAACAGGAAGATGTCAGTCCTGTCAGTTGGGATCTTTATGTTACCTTTTTTTTGACACCCTTGTTCCCCAAGTTGAGTTGCAGGAAGTGAGCCTCTGCCATCTCTGATCGTTTTGACTGCCCCCTTCCGGGCCCGGCCCTTTTCGCCCTGTGAGACCCTCGTTTGTCTTGTCAAACAGTGCCCTCTCAATTTCCCAAGGTGCAATAGTGTTGGGGAAAGACAAGAGTCGAAAGGATTATGTCGGTTAAGTTAGTTTGGTGTCAACGCGAAGCCTCTTTTCTTCACTGGTTCATGAGCCCTTGAGTGTGGCGACTACTTCCAACTGCCTGTGTGCCTTGTGTTCTTTCATTCACCTAGGTTTCGGAATCTTTTTTCCCCACGTGAGTTGAAGATCCCCGGCGTTTTTTTTTCCGCACTCGTGTTTGTTCCGCCTTGCCTTGTTTGGTGCTTTTTTCTGTGCTCATTCAACCTTTTCATTTCCTTCCCCAATGAGCGGATTCATTTTACTATCTAGTGACTGCCCCCTTGCCCTCTCCCCCTTCCCCGGTATGGACTGTAGTCCCTTGGAGTCCTTTCCTTGCTCTTTTTCTTTTTGCTACAAGACAATTTCCCGGTGTTTTTTCGCGTCCAATTGGTCCCTTCGTCGAATAGCGGCTACGATAACCCTATCTCCCTGTCCACACTCTCTAGTCTCTTGATTGAAGTCCCGAGTAATCCCACCCTCCCTCCTTGAACCCCTCTGGCCAAGTTTCTTTTTTCGGACGGGGCGACGGTTTTTTTTCTTTTTTCCCTTAAAACATGTGAACGCTCCCGCCATTTTACCGCTACCATGTTGTGTGTTGCGTCCCTTCTTCTTCTAGGTCGGACGTGTTCTTGTGTTCACGCTCCCCTCCTCTTTGCCGTTTGGGCTTAAGATGTTTCCGTCCCGTCGTTTTCAAGACCTCGATGTTCGTATCTCGCTCCGGAGCAAATTTTTCCCTTCCCCCCCCAGAGTCCCCCTTCTCTTTAATGGTTTGTTTGAGACCCTGACTGGCGTTCCCGTTTTGCTGCCGGTCCCCACCGGAGCCCCCCCCCCTTTCTTCTTCCAGAAGCTTTACTGGTGGCCACAATTTAAGGGTCTTAGATTCAGCTCGTCGCAAGATTCTTCGGGTCCCTTGTGCGCCCTGTTTCGCTTTTATGTCAAAGGGTGTTTCCCCGATGTTGGACCCCCGGCCAACCCCCCTTCCCAAGTCTTTTGCCTGGCAAGTACACACGCATTCTCGGTTTCTTTACCTCTACCGAAAGGGGTCCTTCCGCCCCTTATGTACATCTGCGCCTCTGATAGCCCGTCCCCACACATTACCACGGCACCTATTCGGGATGGCGGGATAACTTCTTGTCCCCTATCTCTTTTAGAGCCGGCCATGTGTAACGTTGCCGATGGGCTTTCTCCACGAACAACATTGCCGGTAACCCTGCCGGCGCCCCCTTAGGTTCCACAGTGCTTCTCCCTCCAATTGCGCATGGAATGGATGCTTTTTTATGTCGTTGATGAACCGTCCCCCCCCTTTTGGTTTTACAGGATGAACACGCCACGTCTGCTATTTTCGGGTACACGACCGATCATGACCCGAACGAGGTGAGCCTTCCTCGACTCACACCGGAATACTTTGCATGGACACTATGGAGAGGTTCCGCTAACCAGCCCGGTTGACAAAAAAGACCTCTGGTCAAAAGTGCTCTTAATCAATCAACTAACGGATTCCTGCCGTTACCAAGCGTAGACCACTGTTCTCACTTTTTCGTAACGGCGCCGACCCCCCCGGCCAGCGGAATTTCCCTCCGCCCTTGCGGGGGGCGGGGTGGACCGACCGTTTGTTTCGGGAAGGGCAGTCTGCGTGGTCTCCGTCCCTTCTCATTCTCCTCCCTGCCTCCACAACACAACAATGATGCTCGCAGCATTGTATGGCGAAAAAAGGGCATCTCATCGCCACTCTCGTTGTTCCAGGTACCGCCCTAGGACCTCCCCTCACTCTTACTGGCATCTACCCTTCGTGCAGTCCCGGCTGGCATGGGGACAAGCACGTCATCTTTGTAGATGCAGGTATTATTCCTTTAACATCCAAAGTGATCTTGTTGCCCTCCTTGATACAGCCTTGACAAGACGAAACCGACAATCCCTGACCCCTATTCTTCTCACGAACTCTCTACCCGCATAGCCCATCTGTTCCACCATACCCTAATCCGAGTAATTTCCTACCCCTATCGGCGTGCGTTTACGCTTGTCTTTGGCTTTCCGCACGGAGTGGACCTACACGCGGTTCGCGTAGCCTTTGCTTTTAATAAACCCCTAATTTCCCTCCTCGTCTTCTCCGCACACCATCGCGTGACACATGTGTGAGCTACTACGATAGTTAACCAGCAGGGTCCCGCTTATTTAGCATCGCCAGAATATTACCGTTCTTAACCTTGCCCCCTGAAACATCGCTTCTCTAACCCAACGCCACACCCGTCCATCCACCTTCCGTGCTGCTCCGCACTGTAAGCTCTGGGTTCTCCCCGTTGACCCAGAAGACTTTCCTTCATTGGTTTACCTTCCTACCATGACCCCAACCACACCCTGCCCCGTTTCCCACCGGTTTTGGCAACGCAGCTTTGCAGTAACCCGTCGCTGGCCTTATTCTTGATGGGGTCAAGGGAGTAGAGCAGAGAGCATTATCGAATGTATGCGCCCCAAACCTCCTTCACCTCCGTGGGCACCATTCCGGAAGCGGCTTACGACCTAAACGGCTCTCCAAAAGTTTCTTCAGTCTCCATCCAATGGCAGCGTCTTTCACAGTGCGTCACTCCCGTGCCAGGCCTCGCCCTCACGTGCCTCTACACCAAATCAGCTCTCGCCGGATTTATCTGGGCAATAAAGCAGGTGTTCCGACCGGCGGTACCGCCAAAGCATTTTCGATAACATGCGTGGGCGCCCACACTCAGCTGCGCGCAGCTAGCCACAACTCCTACCTATGAATGACACTGGGTCACGCTAACTTGTCCGTCCCACCGGTGCCCACGCACGGGCCCCACAACGGGGGCGAGGCTCCCCCAGGTCGTGAATGTTTTCTGTCTAAACCCATGGACCGAGTGCCTAACCAAGACTGGGCCTTTTTCCTGTTTGGACACGTACTAACCGGGTGTGCCATTTTCCCCCAGCCCGGACTTCCGAACGGCGTGTTATCGTAGAGAGCCCGCCGTAGTGACCCCGAAAAATCCAGTCGTCCCATGTGTGCGCACCCTCCTACGCGCCGACAGAACGAGGCCTAAACATCAGGACGCTCAAGCGAACACGTCTTTGGTAAATGGCCAAGTCGTGGTCGCCCGACCGGGCTCTCACACTCATCGCGACCTGTGTGCTTCGGCACGCTCCGGGTTTTTGCGGCTCTTCGCATCTCCCGTACATGCCTAGGCTGTAGTACCGGTCTATCATTCTGTTGGCCGCTCCCAGAAAGAAGACCATCGCCTTCTTTCTTCATGTCAGCTCATCCTAGATCCCAGTACCCTCCCCTGTTTGCTATACTAAGCTGAACGCCGGGTGCGCTACCGGAGATGCGCCCCCATTACTCTCCCGCTCTCACACATCAGCGTTATCGTGCGCCATGACTGGCCGAGCATATGTTGCTGTACTGCCCCTCAGATACCGCTAATTGGTTTGTGATGTTCTTGTCACGATAAAACAGGAACTTGCGCTTTAAGAAAGGATTTCCTTAGACCGGCCTCCTACTTCCCACAGCGCCGCACCCCTTATACAACATCTGGTCCGGAACTCACATCGTATCTTCCTACTTGATACGTCTCCTCATATTGCCGGCTACGTCCGAACTGTCCAATTCTAACGAAGACGGGTGATTCCCCCCCCACAGCCCCTACGAGCGCCCTCCTGTACCACCCTTGCAGTTACCTTCCATAGCAGGAGCGTTCAACTCTTGTGAAGTGGGATTGTTAGCACCAGGGTGGCCACCTCTCCCGAGAGGGATGTCGCCAGGCCCTGTTCTCAGCGGAATTGAGAGTCGCTTCTTTTTACACCTCCGGCGCCCAACTTCTCATCCCAAACGACGGACCCTTTTTGCTCGAACACCCCCAACATCCCCCCCCTTCAAAGCCCGGCACCATCGCGACATGTGAGAACCGCTAACCGTGTAGCCCTCTCTCAGCGCCAAGGCCTGCCCGCGTGTCCCATCTCTATATGGCATCGACACCCATGAACGGTGTGATTTGAACGGGTTATGTGCCGCTATTTCACGGCCGAGCCCGCTTGTTTTCCCTTCGGTCGCCCCCCCGCATTAACTTTAGCAAAGTTGTTTTGTCGGTCCACGGCAGTGCCACTAGCCGACGTGTGCCGATCCGGCGAGCTTTTTTTTAAACTGACCCCTACCTCTGTTAACGCCTGTCATCTTTCGCCTCCTCTCACTCCCCCTTCCCCGGCGCTTTCTGTTTTTCGGACCGCCCCTCGGCACCGAGCCCCGCGCCCCCCACTTGGCTCTCACGCGATGCCGACCACTATGATGGAATAGCACGCGTTCCTTCCGCACAGAGACAGGAGCTCTCTACCAGGTATTGAGAAGTGCTGGGACTTCCGGTTACGCCTGCCACTACTGGTAGACACTGTTGATGCCCTGCCCCTCATTGCTACTCTTCCATAGAGCCCTTTTGTTTTTGAGAAAAACATGGCAGGCATGTCCAGTGGGTATACCTTTCCAAATCATCTCAAACCCCGCTCCCCGCTTCGTTTGGTGTGTTGTGACGGCCCCAAAACACAACTGTATACCAATGCCCCCGGAGACCACAAGTTTGCCCTCCCAATTCGCCCTCTTTTAATGAACTCCCGTACAGGGCAACGGATCGCTTCAGAACCCCCCTCCGTTCCCGGTACCCAAGCGGGACTCTACTATTACCAGAGCCCCCCCCTGTGGACTGTGTGTTTTGCTTAAGGCGTGGGGTATCCCCCCCGTGTATTTATGGCCTTTTAGTTCCTGCAAGCACTGGTATTGACGAGTTTAGAGACGACTGTCCCAAAGTCCCACAGGTCGAAGCGGACAAAGACGTAACATACGGACCTGTAGTTCTTCCCCAAGTGGCGATGTCCAGGAGGTCTGCCGAAATTAGGCCACGGTGTTAGACAAGGAGAGTCGGCCCTAAGCGGGAAAATACCATGAACGCCTAGTCCCTCATTGTCTAAAGGCTCCGTTCCAGCCGCGTCTCTCCTGCATGAATCTTCCGGAGGTTTAACACTTGTCCTGGGCCTACCCACCACTCGGCTCCCCTTTTAGCGCATGTCATTAAGCCTCTTCCTTCTCCCATGTCCCAGGAACAACGCTAATCTCCCGCTGTGGTAAGTCGCTAGTCGCGTTTTACTACAAACCCGCGGTCACCCAGGTGCGCCTCCCTCCACAACGGATTAGATATCCCCGCTGTGCAAGCCCTCCCATCTTCCGATCATACCGTGATCCCCCCCTGCACACAGTTCTCCGTACATCCGTTCCCCCCCCTCGCGAAATGGGCCACTGGCCTACCAATTGCTTAACTAGGCCTCGTGTGCCGTCAATCTATAAATTCCGGTTCAGAGTAGAAGCATATTCCCGTGTAAAATTCCCCTCCCCCGACGGTGCACCCGCGTTAATCAGTTTTTTGGACCAAATTGTAGTCGTGCTGCTCCCATGGGTGGTTTTGTAGGTTCCACACCCTCCCCACACCCCCCCACACCCCGCACCCACAACTTTTCTTCAACCCCACAGACTCCCTCCTTGCACACCAGACCCCCCCCCCAACCAAAAGGAACCCATTTCCCCTGTTTTGTAAACATCCACACGATTGTTGGTTCTTTCCTCCCCAAAGTGTTCTGTGTGCCCCCCCGAGTCCCATGGTTGATCCTCCCATCATTTTTTTTTCTTTCCGGCAGTCAACCGTAAGGTGTACTGTTGTGGACCTTCACTGCCCCATCCCCCTTTCCCATACCCTTCAATTCCCGTTTGACTCCGATAGAGTCAACCTTCCCCCCAAAATTCGGCCTTTTGTTGGGTTGCCCCCGGACCCCCCAGCGCTCAGCGCCTTAACAACCTTTTATTTCTCCCCCCCGACTTCACAGTCTTCTTTTGACGACGCCCCCGCTGTCCGGCCGCAATTGTCACGAACGCGGGGTTCCCCCTCTTCCTGTCCTTTCTCCCCTTTTTGTTTTCCACTAAACGCAGCGAGCCCAAACCACCTCGAGGCCGAGACCTCGGGGAACGATCACTTCATGTGCCCCCCCCTCTTCCCCCCTGTTCGTGTTTACCAAATGTTACTTTTTCTTCAAGACGGCCGGAACTGCTCCAATCCCTTTTTTGGCCTTCCCCCAACCTTTACTTGGCTCGCAGGCGGCCCCGTTGCTAAGGTATTTTCTGAGCCAATGCCGCTAACTGCCAATACCCTCCCTTCCCCCCTGTGAACCTGTTCTACTTTATAAATTTACACCTTGGCGAACTTTTCTCTCCCGTCGCCCTTTAAACCCCGGCGCACCCCTTGCGCATACAGCGCATTTAATGCGACAGTTTTCCAAAGCTTTTCGGACCCC
>Ga0179593_1270297_pt1 | contig 13245 bp, 12 predicted proteins | sample CZODoug2_1_08_16_FD_185931 | JGI IMG/M metagenome (GOLD analysis project Ga0179593, IMG submission 185931) | Vadose zone soil fungal communities from Angelo Coast Range Reserve, California, USA - CZODoug2_1_08_16fungal (PacBio error correction) | ecosystem: Environmental > Terrestrial > Soil >... | reverse complement strand
CCGGCTTCCTGGTCTTAGCCCCTTCAGTTCTTATTACCCCGCTTTTCCCCATGTTTTTGTCATCCCTTCCTCGTGCTAAGATATAATAATTTTACCGGAGCAGGCTTCTTGCTACGCTTCCCGTTCAATGATTCTATGGAAGCTCTTTTCTTCCTTGCGCCATCACCATTCAATTTTTAAAGATGCCCTGTCGGTGCTAATCGGCTGAAAAAGGCAGACGTACAACCTCGATGGTCGTCCTGATCATCCTGCTTTCGATTCTTTCCATTCTTGGCACCCCACTCTGTAGACCCCTTTTTCCGTTTAGGTACACCCCCCTCCTTCCGAGGCGTGGTGGTTTTGAGCTCGTCGAGGTCATGGGGAGCGCTCCTCGTTTGTGCGCCCGTTTTCCGGCCGTACCGGCGGCGGCTACTTTCCATTATTCCTTTTTAGAACCTCTCCTTGCTAGATTCTTCGTATCGGCTGCTGAGCGTGCACTGGTTCGCCGTGCATCAGACCGACTCACTAGTCCTGAACGCCCCGAAGATAAGTCGACATGGAACGTTTCGGCGGCCCGCGTTATTAGGAATTGCCCGATCCGCTCCGGCCAGTTTCGCATTCCCGCCCGCGGACTCCCTGACCGGTTCTCCTCAGTTGCGGCCCCCTACGATACAAGCATCAAGTTCCCCCGGTCAACCATAGAATCATTTCCAAATTGAAACTAAATCGGTCCGCCGTGACCGATAGCCTTGCCGTATCGGGAAAGTTTTCGATGGCCTCGATTGTCTAGTTCTTCCTTCACTGAGAATTACAGGTGAGTCTCAGTTCATAAGGATCGATCTTGCCACCGGCCTGTACAAATTCCCCCAACCCCGAAGGTATTCTAATTGACCCTTTGCGGATAAATTATGCTTTTGAGTTATCTAGACCGAGATCGCTCCCCCGGTTCACCCGACGTGCTCCGCGGCGTTTTCGGGCGATTCGAACGGATCTACCTCTTCTTATTCTTTTTTTGATGCTGTTCTTTTGAGAAAAACCCTGTCCCTGTTGCCCACGAGGGTCTGTGCGTTTACGGAGTAGATGTACCTTCAGTCTTGTCGTGTAAGTTATCCCTGCCCCTCCTCTATCCGACGTTTCTTCGAGTTTTCCGTATGGGATTTGGCCTACTTTCGAAGCCGCTTCTCTCTGGCTCGACCAGCCTAGTCCCCGGGGAACCTCGCGGCTTGTTTCGTAAACTTTGGAATCCCCCCCCGTCGACCGCCCTAGGTCGTTCCGTCAATCTCTTCTTCACCGAATTTGGGTCTTTTCCCCAGGCGGTTATTTGATCGGTTTTTTTTGAGGTTGCTTTACTTTCCCCACAACGCGATGCTCGCTTTTTCGAAACTCGTTCGCTTCCGTTGACACCTCGTTTACAACTTTACTGGAGTGTACTCTCTTGTCGTTTCATATTTCCTTCCTCCTCTGAACACTAAGCCTCTTTTTGTTCGGGAATCTACCCCCCCTTTGATATCCGAAGTTTGTCGCCTTTCACGTGGCCCCACCCGAAATGTCTGGTCCCCCATATTTCGTAGGTTTTTTTCTTCCGGGCCCCGGTCAGGTCTTCTACCCGGCGTGGACTTGACCGATTTAGCGGTCGTTCTGCACGATCGCGTGCAGGCATCGGCGCTCCGGACGAGGTCGATTCGTGGTGTCCTTCGGGCTTTGTTTTTGGCTGCGGCTAACCAATTTTTTTAAGGGCCCCAGCTCCGTGTCGCGTGCTTTTTTCTTCTTTTCTCTGGACTTCTGTTTGAACACGATTCGCGCCCCGACCCTGTTAGTAGGCGCCGGGATCGCCTCTTGGGCCCCGCAGCGCGGTTCGTAACCCCATCCCGGCCGGCCCTCTCCCACTTCTCGGAACGAGCTTGGACGCTTTTCGTCCGGGCTCCCGGCCCCACGTCTTCTAGTCTTCTATTACTTTGCGCCGCTCAGAGTGACGAATGCCCTATCTTTGCCCTTTTTCCCTGCTTTTTTTTTTCCACTGTTCGCGCTCACGTGATATGGAATGCGCTTCGTTTTGGTGGGTTTGGGGTTGGGAATTCTTTTGGGCGATTTCTTAGCCTCCACGATACGGACCCCTAGTCGCTGCCTCAAGAGTTCAACCGTCTCTGTTCTTCCACGGGCCCGGCTCTTCGGCTTCTTCCCCTTCCACCTAGGACAGTCTGTTTTTTAAAGTGATATGACGTCTTTTCTCCCTCCAAGTCTGTGTCTAGTTTTTTACGGACTGTTGCTCGCATTTAGTGTTGACGCGCCAGGTGTTCCTTTTTTAGATTTTCAGTTACCTCGAGCTGGTCGTCCCCTTGGGGCCCCACTTAGAGGTCTGCCCACCTCTACCAGCCGTTTTCAGATCCGCGCTATTTCTCACGACGGAAGATCGGAGAATTGCGCAATCTAGTGGCACTGGGCTGTCGATTTTTTCTTCCACCCTGACTTGCGAGGAATTGTGCCCATTCCAGATCGTCTCTGACTACTCCTTTAATGTTGTGAGAGACATCCAATTCGTCCAGGTTAACAGTTTGTATTTCTGTCCCTATCGCATTCGTTCGGCCGTGTCCACTCGCGTGACTGCGGAATCGCTCCCTTTCACCCGTCGCTTTAGAGACAAAAGGGGTTTTCTGGCCAGCCATTCGATTTTTATGGGGATGACCCGGCGCGTTCGACTTTCTCCATGCCCAAAGCATCCCTTTTTGCTCGTCCCAACTGCTATCAACGTCCGTGCCCCTATAGCGTGTTCTGACGTCGCCATACATTGTCCGAGACATGACGTTAGGTCGAATTTAAGTTTTCATCAGGACTCGCGAGCCCGGGCCCTTTGCAGCCTAGAACGTTTTGGCCCGTTTTTTTTTTTATTCTATTTTTACATGCTCGATTTTCTTAGGTCGGCCTCCCTCATGGGCCGAGATTTCTCAAGAGAACTTCTCCGAGGAAACACTGGTGGGAGGAGATGTCGTGCAGATAGATTATAGATCTAGTCGGTTCTCCCTTTAGCACCTCGACCCGACGTCCTTTCCTAGCCCGAACTCTGTAAACGAGGTCGCCCTGTATAGTATGGAGTCTACTTTTGGTGAACTCATTTTCGAGGACCTACAGTCCCAAGAGACCGCGAGGCTTTACGTCGTAAGTCTTTTACTTTTTGTCGGCGACCTGTGTTTGCCAGGCTCCTTCCTAATGACGTTCCCTCTCCGCGACTTCGCTTTTTATACGGTCCCACCAGTTGGTAGCAGCCGAACCGTCAGTCCGGTCAATACCCCCATCCTCTTACTGCGCGTCGCTACGCTGACTTCTCCGCGAGATCGTGCGTTACCAGTGGGATTGTTCTTGATCCTGGCCACCGCAGTTCGTAGTATGGGACTTTTCCACGGCCCCTCCCTCGTTTCCCCTTTGCGACTTTGCGGTGACATCCAGTTTTCCTCTTGGCACGTGCCCCGAGTTCTGAGAGATCTCTATTCACCTCGTCGGTTTCTATGTTCCGGTAGTCCCCGGATACAGATGTGACCCTGCCCTTCACGCGCGACTCTCTATCTCAAGAGTTAACGCCAGAAGATTTCTTTCCGCCCAATACGAGAGACCAGAGGGGGTACTTGAGGGGCCAAGCAAGACAGGTCCGAACGCAGGTTTAAGCGCACGAACCAGACCCACTTGCAGCATTTTTACGGACATTTTTCCCGTCGCTTGCCGTCGCGGGGAGTCACCGTCGGCCAATAAGCAAGCCCCCTCGTGACGTTATTTTTTTTTTTTTACTGAGGGTCGAGGCCTTAGAGTTTGCCCTTTACGTCGGAATCCAGAGGTGACAAGTCTGACAGTCTGCTCCCACCGTTGGTGAAGGGCGAGTACAACTTCACGCGCGTGTGTAGTGTCCCCCCCTGACCTCGCGTCGAAAGTAACCCTCGTTGTTGCTCAATCCGGGTCCTTTCGAATAATTCAACCTCCCCCGGCCGCCCTGATGGCTATTCGCCCCTTTACTTTTTACCGCAGAGGAGAAGTTTTGCCCGTTCATGCGATATAGTCCCTCGCGGCCCTCGCCCCACGAGTGATCCCCCGTTGCACCCGGCTTTTAGCTCGACCGCTGTTGGTCTCTCTTTTCCTCGGGGCAGAGCTATCCTTAGGGATCCCTCCGGTGTGCAGCGTCACCGACGCGCACCTCCGAGGCCCTCCCCCTTCTCCAGAGGTTCCTCCGACGCCGTCAGCTTTTGTCGAGGGACCGTCAGTTCGTTTCCCCTTTTTTCGTCCCGCCGGAGTTGACTTTGTAAGTAGCGTGCGTCGTAGGTTTGTTTGAGAACCAAAGTGCCCTGAATCTACCGACAGATTCCCCTGGCGGGTTTTGCAGCGCATGTGACGGGCACTTCGCATTCCCCCTCTCGCCCATAGTATCCTCCCTTGTCCCTTTTTGAAAAAGTGAAGGTAGCCTTGCCACCTTCTGATTGTTCAGTTTCGCTTTGGCGTTGGAGATATGCTCTTTGCAATTTTTCCGTCCCCGCCTAGATGCGCGAGACCTCATTCCTCGCGTTCAATTTATCGTTCGAGTGTATTTTTTTGATTGACCGAGGTAGCCGACTCCTTTTTAAGTCACACGTCTCCTGAAAAATAGGTGAGCTCGAAATATTGAAAGCTTGAAATAGATTCCCCCCACCCGAAGCCCAAGTATTGATGTTGGAGTCTCCTCACGACCGCGCTGAAGAGGGGAGCCGGAGGTTGTTGGCAGAGAAGCGCAGAAGGACTTATAGGCCCCCCACTCCCTCGCTTTGTCGTCTTATTCACGTTGGTCGCTCTATGTGTAGCCTGAAATCAGCTTTCGAGTGCGAGTTTGAGTCGCGCTTCTCCCCAGGGTCATCGAGCTCACAAGCAGTTTCAGGTTCGCGTCTCCTCCCCCCCGCATCTCTGTGAGGCGGGAGTCTTCCCGGCCAAGCGCATTTCGCAGATTCTCGCCGAGGGTGTCTTCTTCTTTCTTAACGATGAGTCAAAAGTCTTTTTTGAGTCGCTTTTCCCAACTTCCGTTGTTGTGTGATTCGCTCTCTTGCTATGTCGACCAATAGGCAGACTTCCCCTCCACCCTCGGTCCTCTCCATAGGAAGACTGCGCGCTTTCCGGCAAGATCTAGAATCACTTCTCGGCTTCCGGTACGACGACGCGCCCCCTTGACAAACAAAACAACTATGCTCCCCGACGAGCCATCTTTCCCCTTTGCACGTTCCTTCCAAGGCGGGACTTTTGTGCTAATCTCTTGCGACCCCCCCCCTTTCCCAGACGGCCGACAATCGATGGTCGCCTGAGATCCTTCTTTTATAGGCTGCTCCGCTTTTTTTACAACACCCCTCCCTGTGTTTCGCACCTCGTCTCCTTGGGTCTAAAATTCGGGCTTTGGGTCTTCCGTGACGAGACTCGGTCTATTTAGAGTTTCCCCGATGAGCGGCTGGTCACGATTTTGGCTTCGCCGTGTCGGACTCCGGACGCTTCTTATCCTAGCAATCGAGGAGAGACTGCCTGATATGAACCCGCCTCCGGTCCTGGCGCCGTGCGAATCGTCGTCCGAGGCGGATGGAGGGTTCCGCTCCTACGCTATCTAACAAAACTTTGTTTCCACGGGATATCCGATCACGGGAGTCGATACCTGGTAACCGTTCCCCGTCTCGCGTTTTTCTCTGCCTCGACTTGCTCCGCGAAGTTCCCCTGTCCCTCCTGATAAGCACCCCCCGATTTGACACTTCTGGCTGTTCCCGTTGCCCCCGCCACCCTAACGAATACCCCCCAAGTGCGCTCCCTGTGAACCTCTGGGATACACGTGACAGCCCTTCGTTCCTTCGCCCCCGCTCGACGTCGTCGCGCTCGGAATTCGAGTATACTCTTGTCCCTTCCCCCCCCCGCCCCCTATTTCAAGAAATGAACTGCGGTATTCCTTTGGATCGATACGGATCGCGCTGACATGATTAACCTAAACCCTCGTTCCTGAGACTGGCCGCACCCCTTTTGGCCTCCTGGCGCTCAAGTTGCGTGGTCATCTTCTGATACTGGCTTGGGCTATTCCCTGCCCGAGGCTTTCGGGCGATTCTCCCCGGCTCTACATCTTTTTGAAGGAGGTGCTTGATCAAGAACCCCGGCCTTGATCCAAGTCTGGTCGTGAGCCGCTCTCGAGGGCAGCCCCCCCTCTATTGGGCCCCATTTTAGTGCCTCCTTCCGACGCTCACCTTTTTTTTTCACGAAGAATATCGCGCGTGTCATTTTTCGGGATGGTGGATGTCTGATCCCTCGCCGTTTTCTCCCTTTTGCCTCGACAGCTTGTTCGCACACCTTTTAACGGGCCTCTGGAGAGGCACTTTCTGAACGGGGGCCAAATGAGACGCCTCGCGTTCGTCTTCTAGCTTCCTGAACTCGACCCTGGGTTGCACGTGGACCCGGCCGGGGTCCCTTGGCTTTTGGCTCCCGACCTCCACACTATCTCTCGCTTGTTGCCGACAACCAGCGTGAGTTACGGGGCACCGTCCTCCCCGTACCCTTTGAGTCAGCGCTTGATGTAAGTGTATAGAATCCGTTTCTGGAACGTCCCCGGAATACCTGACCATTCCGCCTTTTCTCGGGAACCTCCGGTGGCCTCGCAGACCGGTCTGCTGGGGCTCTTCCTTTGTCACCTTTTGCAACAGAACTTATTGTTCTTGTCACTCCATCGGCATTCCCAGGGCTTTTCCGTTGCGTGTTCGACCTATCATCCTTCTGCGGTTTCGGACAGGTCCGTCCCTCAAACCGCAATGGGTACGCCCCCCTATGAGTGAAGGAATATTTTACCGATAGCCTCCCTCGGTCGATTGGTTTTGTTTCCGTCTTTGTGTTTGTGTTAGATTCCCCCCAACTGTTGGGCCATGTACTCCCCCTGATATGAGAGCGAGGAAGCAGTTTCCCTTGATGCTGGCCTGCACACGGCTCTCCCCATCCCCCTAAAGATTCTCGCGACGTCCTCTCGAGTGAGATGGGAATGGGAGAGCTCTCAGCGACCCCGTAACGCCGCCGATCCTCTCAAAGGAGCGGGTTGGAACCCGCTTGTCCTGAGTTTTCTTCTGTGCCGGCAACGAAGGCGAGTCGGACGAGGGCTCCCGCTTTTATCCCAGAGGGACTCTCCCTATCTTCCCCCGTGCCCTTATGCCTGCCAACCGTTTTTCCTCGATTCCCCTCTTTGTTGAGTCCGCTCTCCAATCGGGCTTCTGACTGTGCGAGAACCGCTTACTCCCGAGCTCTTACCCCCCCCGACCCGCAAACCCCTTTCTCTGTCCTGCAAGGGCCCGGTCTTCCGGCGTGCCTCGACACTTAAATTCACCCTTCAGTGAGAGACCCCACCCCGATCCGACGTCGCCCAGCCCCTGGAGGTGGCTTGTGGCACGGCCTTGTTCGGCAGTTGGACTGAAAGGGATCTTTTTCAGGAGAGCGACGAGGGCCCCTCCGCTGGTCTCCATTGTACTTCAGGGGTTCCCATCCCCCCTCCGTGTTAGATAAGAGCGAGGGGCCCGCATTCCTTAAGAGCAGACTTTTAGTCACGTTTTCTAAGTTCGCCCTTCTCGACGACCGCCTCCGTCGAGACCTGGGACCATTACTCCTGAAGGTGTCTCGAGCGCTATTTTTCCGTTTACTCCTCCTTTTGTGTTTTGTGGGAAGATTCTATCGCGACAAGCTGACTGGACCAGGTCTCGCCTGATTGCCCCTTCTCCCCAGATCGCGCTCGTGCCACTCGCTTGCTCCTGCGGCATATCTCCTCCCGCAGCTCTGACTCGCCACCGGCCATGGGTCCCTCCTTCGCATAGTTTCACGTTTTCATTAGCGGCGAAACTCGTCGCTCCCTGACCCCCCCATCCCCCTTCGCGTCCAAGCGTTTTTTAACTTTATTTTTTCTTTAGTGCACGATCCCCCTTACTTTGTAGACGTCGCCAATCCGACTCTGACCGGGTTTCTACTTTTTTAAGGGCCCAGTACCTTCCCCAGCCCCCGATAGCCCTTTGGCCCGTCAGCAGAGACGGTTTCACTCTTATGACTCGAGCTCTCGGCATCGAGACCCTATCCGCCTAATGTGAGATGCGCTCCACTAGACGTTCCCCGCGTCACCAAGGGTTGCGCGAGAGACTGTGGCTTGAATCCTTGGCCGTAGCTTCCCGCTCCTCGTTCCTCCGAGTAAGGTCGTGATCGACGTATCGTTCAGAAGCCACGGTTCGACGTTACAAGCGGTCCGAACGCAGTTTTGGGCGAGTATTAGTGAGGAGGCTTGCGTTCTCGACAAGTCTCTTAATTCTACCCCCCGGCCCACTTCCTAAAGTCCTAGGAGTACCTTTTCGCCGATAAAGGCTGTCGGAGTCCCTTGTGAAAACTTGCCGCCGCTCGGACCGCGTTCCCCTCGCCCCTCGACTTAGACGTTATATTTCCCCCAAGTTTTTCGCCGCCGCCACCCCCCCCAGGAAGGAAGCCCCTCTCCGCCCTGAGTCGCGGGCCCCTGAATGCTCTTAAATTGAGATCTTGCGCGACCGTTTTTTTTTTTCGCCTGATCCTGGCAACAGCGATGTATACGAAGGCCCCTCTACATGTCCCTTCCCTTCCTCACTCGTAATCCGCTTGCTGTTCCCCCCATTCGTGGCCACGTCCCGCTCCCCCTTTCTGATAGCAACGGAGATTCCAGTTTCGGCGAGAGTTCCTTTAGTCCCAGGATACAGGAGTCCGCCCATTTATCTTTTTTCACGACGATGACTTCCCGTAGTTCCTCCTACTGTGACCTCCTGTTACCCCTCAGATTTTGCCCATCGTCGCGGTGATTTCGGGAGCACCGCCCAGCTACGCCTTCCCGGTTTGTAAGCTGTCAACGCCCAGCGGTAGCTCCCACATTTGAGGAACTCCATCGCATCGGTCGCTTTGGAGCGTAGGTCGAAAAATGCATCGCACGGCTCAGCTTTATTTTAACTGCTGCAATTTTTGAGTTGCCCCAGCTGGCCTCTTCCTTTCTGACGTAGACCCACCCAGATCCAGGGACAGTCTCCCTCCCACGTCGGCTCTTTTCACGTGTTTCATTTGCGATCTCTCCCCCGCGCGTAGTCAATCTTCCCCTAGTAGTAACGACATTCTCCCCTTGGTCACGCTTCTTATGCTCAGCAGCATCAACCAGCAGAAGGTCTGCTCTGTGAGATCCGTCGCAACTCAGAACTACCTCTGGTCTCCCGCCTGGCATTCCCTTCTGGATTCTTCTCGTCTCTTGCCCTCCACATGCGGTGACGGAGCAAGTTCCCCGCGGCGGTGTACCGCACTTCTCTGTTGTACAGGCCGTAAGCGAGACATGATGGCGTTCTCTCCCCTTCCGGCGCGTGTCAGCGTTGACGACGCCGCTCGAGGACCCCGAGCCGCTTGTCCCTACAGTCGTTCCTCTGGGGGGTGCGTGGAACCAAGCATTAGGGCACTTTTTCTGTTCGCCCGGGGATAAGTTTCGGCTGGATTTGTGCGCTTGGCCCGTCATCGTAGAACTTTCAGTATTCCCGCGTTCTGTCCTCTCGGTACGGGCACGGAGAGGATCGTCGTGGAAGTACCGCCTCGATAGTTCCCCATTCGCCCCGGCTCCGACGGTGTCTCCGTAGACGTTCCTGACGTAGGTGTTTGGGGATGGTCTGCTCGTTCCCTCCCTGCAGCACATTCGGCCGTCCCCGCTCTCCAGAGATCGCCGTCTCTGTCTCGCTTTTTCGAGGACCCGGATTGCCTTAGGACAGCGCCCTTCGGCTGAACCCACTCGGGGGAGCTTCCCCCCCACTTCATATACCCCTCGAAGAGCCCGATCAGGCCCCCCTCCGAACCGGAGAGGGTTGGCAGATCTTGATCCCGAGGTTTAACCGGAGTGTTGTGGTGCGGGGCCCTAGACCGCCTCGGGACGGCGGTATATCTTCCGCCCATCGCGGGTGTCTTCGTATTCACGTTTTTCCGCAGGATGTAGAAAAGAACAATGTTTACTTGTTTCGCTTGAGGTTTCGCTGGTCGACTTTGCTCGTCCTTTCTAGATTAAAAGCTGTCCGGTCCAGCGTTTTCTTCCCTATTACCCCACGCCGCGCTGTGATTCCGTTTAGAGTTTTTCAGGCCCCCTCTCGGGCTGGCCGATTCGCGACGCAGGGGGACGGACCAGAGAGCCAGTTTTTTAGACTCCGCTTCCTTTAGACTTTTCCTCTCCGGTTGTTTTTTCTCGATATCGTCGAAGTGTTCTTTTTCCCCCAATCGTGCGCCTGCCCCGATCCCCTACGTCTTCGAATCGTCATCCCGGTGTCCTAAGATCCTCTGCCCCCGTAGATGCGTCCCCCTGGGACTACTCGTCCCGGCCCCTCTGCTCTGGAGTATCAAGGTGCGCCATCGACACTCCTCTCACGACTTTAGTGAACCCCCCCCCCCCCCCCCCCCTCCCCCCCTCCCCCCCTTCTCCCCCCCTCCCCCCCCCCCCCCCCCCCCCCCCCCCCCCCCCCCCCCCCCCCCCCCCCCCCCCCCCCCCCCCCCCCCCGCCCCCCCTTCCCCCCCCCCCCCCCCCCCCCCCCTCCCCCCCCCCCCCACCCCCCCCCCCCCCCCCCCCCCCCCCGCCCCCCCCCCCTCCCCCCCCCCCCCCCCCCCCCCCCCCCCCCCCCCCCCCCCCCCCCCCCCCCCCACCCCCCCCCCCCCCCCCCCCCCCCCCCCCCCAACCCCCCCCCCCCACCCCCCCCCCCCCCCCCCCCCCCCCCCCCCCCCCTCCCCCCCCCACCCCCCCCCCCCCCCCCCCCAAAACCACCTTTTTGTTCAGGTGATTCCCCACCCTTCTTCCACCCTTTCCTCTAAGAAAACGCGTCTTTTTTGTCTAACTAGATTCTGCGCAGAGGTATGCCTTCCCGTACGCAACAACCCCTCCGTGTCGGTCCACCTCTCTTTTCTTCTCCGGAGTGTTCTACCCCCTAATAATTTGGGAGGGGGCCCGCTCTTTCCTATCCGATGGTTCGGTAGTCTCCTATCCCTCGGTGGCCGCGTGTCCGGAGAATTGCTTCTGCTTGGAAATATATCCCCTTCCCTACCAGCCTCGCACTTTTCCCTTAGGGCTCGAGAATCGTTCCCTGGCGCGCTGGCGGGTCTTGCGTGTATCTAGACCCCTCAGCACACCTCTATGCCAGCTGACGATTCCTCCTGTCTTCCCTGACACTGGACCCTTTTCCCCCCCGGACCCGGCGCGAGGGTCTTACTCCTTCACTATTTTCCTCTTGTTCAGTAAACCTGTAGCCCTGCCTTCTTTTGCATTCCTCCGCGAACGAATTCTCCCGCCGTTGTGCCCCCTATACCCATTACTTTTTTAACCTCTGCTACCTACAGTTTACAGCCTGCAGTGCACGCAGACGTAACCGATAGAAGTTTTTTTCAGCCCTTGATAATCTTAGTAGCTTGGCCTCTAGTTTCTCCCGTTTACTTTTCTGAAAGCGCGGGCCCTTTTGAGGATCCACGCTCGGATAGTACTGCACTGCCCCCGTCTATTTAAACCGTCCCATAACCCATACGTCCCCCTATGTGCGTAAGACTTTCCCAAGTGGATCTCCTCTTGGGTGACGATACTACTATACTGCCTCCTTTTTAGGAAACCGTTCTCAGCTTTCCGTTCTTTTCAGAGTCGTGAACTTTACCTCCCTCTTCTACCCCCCGGCTTCTCATTTGCTTGATGATTATAAACGAACACTGAGTTTTCAGCACCCATGGTCTTAGTTCTCTTTCCTATGAAGAACCTGCCAGCTCGTGTGCATCTCTCTCCCTCCAGAGTATGCCTAATTCTCCAGAAGTTTCCGCGTGTATATGGGATTTCTCGTCTCCTCTACACGTTCTCTTTTCTCGAAACGTGTAGAAACCTGTTTTTTCCTGTTGTTCCAATCTTATCTTTTCTATGCTTTTTATTATCCCCACTTTTATCCCCCTGACGACTACTCGTGGTTTCTTCTCACTACTTTATGATGACTAGACAAGATTTCCCTTTTCCGCTTCCCCCTTCCCTGCAGGTTTCTCTTTCGGGTCTCCCCGACCCCAAACAGCGCTTGCTCCTTTTATAACTCGGGTCCTTTCCGAGTTCCTTTCTTCGCACGCTCCGAGGTACGCTTCCTTTGAGATCTTTTCTGGCCCTCCTTTGTACCCGGCATACAAGGACCATTAAGACCTACCTGTTTTAATAGAGATGTTCCCGTACCCATGGTGAGCGTTACCAAGTGAGACTTCATCTCTCCCCTGCCCCAATCGGCCTGAAAGAGGGCATTTCCTTCTTTCCCTTTCGAAATCTTATAAATTAGGCAGTGGCCACTTATACGAGCAAAGTCATCGACCCTTTCACGATCTCGCGTTTCAAGGCAACTTCGCTATGATACTTACTCTCGTTTTCGGGTTGCACTTTTCTCTTTCTTTTACCACAAGTTGTTCACCCTGTTTCTAAGTCTAAGTAGACTTTGCTCTTAACAAGATCGTAGGGCACCCAACCCCCCCCCCCCAGACGGCGATGCCGTTTTCACAAGGTATCTCCCATCACCAACTTATTGCTCATTCCATTATTAATTTTACCTATTTGCTATTTTTGCCATTTTTGTATTAGAGAACCCTTCATTGTTTAGAGAACCCGATCCGCCCCGATCCTCGCAACTTCTCTAACCTATTGGACTCCTTAGTCTAGTTCTTCTTCAATCATTTTTTTGATTCGGATAATGTCTGCGACTCTTATCCTCTTCCTTTAATAAATATATAGCCCAGACCGATGTCTCCCTCTCCAACCCTTTTTTCTCTGATAACGGCTTTGGAGGATCTTTTCTCCTAGGGAGGAATCCCCGATTCTGAGAATTATTCAGGACTGAGATCGAGCAAGTTAGCACACCAATTTCCTTCTCATTGGCCAGGGATCGACGGCCCTGGCTTCCTTACCCTTCTTCATCTCCTCCTTCCTTTTTCTCTTGTATTTTTAGGAACCCTTGTCGGAACGTCTTTCCCTGCCAATTGAGTCTTCTGGCACGGCCTTTCCTCATTTTCACGCGAACGGGGATGCTTTTTCATTTCTCGCTTCCTGAGTTCTCCTCATGCGTTCGCCCTTTTTCACCATATTCTCTTCGTTCCAAATATTACCAAGACTTGTTGATGTCATGCGTTTTTCTTCCTCTCCCTCCCTGCCGGTCTCAAATCCTTTTCACTCCCTCCCTCTTCTTTTTTATTCGACCTCCCCTAGGAGATACCTTTGGGCAACTCAGTTAACGGTCTCTG
>Ga0179593_1268054_pt1 | contig 13245 bp, 21 predicted proteins | sample CZODoug2_1_08_16_FD_185931 | JGI IMG/M metagenome (GOLD analysis project Ga0179593, IMG submission 185931) | Vadose zone soil fungal communities from Angelo Coast Range Reserve, California, USA - CZODoug2_1_08_16fungal (PacBio error correction) | ecosystem: Environmental > Terrestrial > Soil >... | reverse complement strand
TGGCCCGTCCGCCCTTTCGTAGACCAAACGGATCTAATTCCACTGCCAGGTTACAGACCCTCTCTTGTCCAGTCCTTTTTTCGATGGGTACCGGGGCCCTTTCCTCCTGTCAACCGAGTTAATGCTTCCGTTTTCGGCTGTGTACCTTTTCTCCACAGCGCGTCTTCTCTTGAACGCGACGCGTTCTCCCCCCCCCCCCCTGCCTTTCTGCATTGGAGCTCCTCCCTTTGTTCCTCCCATGTTGTTTCATTTCTGTTTCGACCCAGTTTGCGCCCCATTTCAAGAGTCTTTTCTTTCCCTTTTTTTGCTCTCGAGCATCCACCCCAGGTAAAGATTGGAGTAGCTATTTCCGGCCCCTCTCCCCTTTTTCTGTTTCAACACTTCTGTTATTTTTACGCTTCCCTTCCAAAGTGGTGCGTGTCGACCTTCGACAGGTAACCCCAACTGAATTTCGCGCTTCCAGGCTTGGAGACGGTCCGATTCCGGGCCAGGAATTCCCCTTCGTGTGGTGTATCTTAAGCAGGTTTTCTCTATATCCACATCTTCTGAGCTGACAACATCACAATTCTTTTTGTCGCCTTCCAGCCGGAGGTAGCAGGTGCGGGGGCTTGCGGTGAACCTTTCCCCACTTGCGTCGTGTCCGTTCTCCTTTTCGCCCCTTTGGCTTTTGAGGCAACAAGTTGTCTTTTGCCAACTCTTTTTCTACAATCCGGTCCGTGGAATAACATCTGACTGTTTCAACGAATCTTTCCGTAGACGGCGACCCCTTTCTCCGGCCTCCCCCTTCGTTTTTCTCTTTGCTTTTGATTCCCCGCGATTACGAGTGGCACCGATTGGCTCTCCTCTTTCAGTTGTCACCTTTCCCTAACAAAGGTTTCCCTCGTTTCAAGTGGGTTCCCCCCCTTTGGAATAGGACACTTTCTTCCAGAATTCCCTCTTTCTCCCGTCCGGCGATGTCTTGGAATTTCTTTCTATTTTTTTCCCCAAGGGTCCGCGTTCAGTGATGTTTTTAACCCGGTCAGAGTCCGTCGATTCCCAAGCAAATGGTTAGGTGTAAGACGGCTGTCCTCTATCTTGAACCCCCGCTTTTATGGAGAGGCGTCCATAGAGTCCTTTTTTCCATCTTATCCAGGTAGTGGTGATTCTCTTAGATGCAGAGACTTGGGATGTTTTTCTTTTTATGTTAGCGCGAGTTTTTTTTTTTTCAAATGCACTTCCTTTTGCGAAGACCTTTCTTTCTTCCGCGTGTATTCTTGTTGGGTGAGGGAAATTCCTTTCCGCTCCAGCCCGCAGCCCAAAGTGTCAGCTTTAGAAAATTGTCAGTCGTGTGGTGAAAATAGTTTTGATCCTTGTGTGGTGGGTGGTTTTTTGGAGTGATGGTTGGGATGTGGTTGGTCTGTGTACTTTTTGTTTGTTGGTTTGTTTGGGGGGGTGGGGGGGTGGGGGTGCGTAGTCTCCTTGTTCTTTTTGGGACCCTCACCACGAGGAATCTGGCGTCTCTGACAAAACCTGGATCGTTTTTTATTTAAGTCCCTTGTTCTTCCTGGTCATATATGGACGGTTCCTTCAGTCGGATAAATTTTGAGCATACGCGCATCCTATCTTTAGCGAGATTGTGTCCGTGGAAGGCGTTTTGAAGGACGCTTATTTGTGTTGAGAGGACTCCGTGGCTATATCCCCCTGAGCCCCTTAAGGCGCCTGTCCTTCTCAAGCGGCCCTAAAGCTCGTGAGATTTCTGGCTAACCATCGGTTTGTCTGTCCCTTTCACCCTTGCTGGCTTTGCTAAAAAGTAGGTCTTTCTTTTGATTTTCTGACCCCCCCCCCCCCCTTTTGTGCTTTTCCTTTCCTTCTCTTTCTTTCTGAAGCCGTTGTACCCGCCCTGGTATCCGGCTTCTACTGAATCGGGAGATCGCGGTTCCTTTGTTTTGTTTGACCGACCATTGAGCTTTATCGAACTCCGAAGTTTTTTTCAGTCCGGCGGACTGCCCGATCTTTTCAAGCAGTTGACCCCCATCGGAGATGGATTTAGTCCTTCCTTTTTTCCCTCGCTGACTTTTCCATCACGTGATGACTCTTCCAACCAGGCGCCCGCCTTCAATGCCGTCCGCATGTTCTTCCCTTCTATCCTTTTTTTTTTTTTGAGCGAGTCCCCCCTTTCTGCCCCCAGTTTCTGCGGGAATCTTTTACGTCGTCTCCCTTCCTGCCATACGGTGAAGTTCTTTGAAAAAGGACATGATCAACTGACCTCGCGTTTAACCATTAGTCACCCCCTCGGTCGTTCTTCCCGCCTTGTTCCCCCTTCGGAATAATGTCGGATACCTCCCGAAACCTTTCTTTCAAACCGCCTCCTCCCCCTCTACAAACCCCCTTTATAGTCAAGCCGTATTACCCGGGTCTCAGTACCTCACTTACCATCGTTCCCTAAAGGCTTCCTCTCCCCAATTCAATTAGTCTGCATCATTGGTAGGCCCTTACCCCGGTCCTTCCCGGCCTATACCCATGACACCTCTCCCTGCTTGCGAAACTGTTGGCAAAGTAGTAACGTGCGCCATCATTCCTCCCCACTACTAAAACAGCAACGCAAAAATATATGTCTTCCACTCCGTCCCAGTCAAATCGACCTTTCCCTGCACTTTTCTTTTTCTGATTATTTCCCTATTCAGTCTTTCTCACCGTCTTTAAGATTTTCCCCGCTGGCAGAACAGTGAAATATCGCCCCCGAGAACCGCTGTCCCTTTTTTCTGGACCGCGCTCTTTCCTGTCCTTCCCCAGAGAACAGATTGTCTCTCTCGAACTTTCACTGTTCAAACCCACTCGGTTTTTCAATTTGTAGTGACCCTTCGGCATCCCCTCTTCCTTGAGGATATTGCCGATCAGTATTTACCGTTCCCCCCCCCCATCAGTAACAGCCTAGACCTTACCCCCCCTCCATGGGATTACATTCCTTATTGCGAGCCCGCTAATGGCCCAGCCATCTTAACTGGAGAAAGCCCATCCCCCTCAGCTTCCTCGCCATTCCTCCCTGACCTCTCACCACCATAAAGTTGACTACTATAGTTTCCCATGTTACCCCCCTTCATTGAAGATATCATTTCTCTTTTCCCCCCCACTTGATTTCCCGCCCCAATCGGTAAGCTCCCCCGGTTTAGACTTTTCTAGTCTAGACCCGTGCTCCCTTATCAACCTTCCCTCCTGGCCTGCGGAAATTTTTTTCCCCAAGCGGCCTAACTAGTCCCTCATGCCGTCATGAAAGTACTTTCAGATTTCATGTAGAAAGGTACTAGCTACCTCCCACTTTTTTCCTCCTTTTCCCCCGTCATTAGCCTCGTCCCCCTCTTCTCTCCTCCCCGTCCTTTGCCCCGAATCGCTGATTCCACACGTCTAACAAGTCCATTCCTTCGTTTTTTTTTTTTTTCCCCCCGGGGTTTTTGTGTTGGGGGGACAATTTCCTCCCCTCTTTTCCTGTTTACCATGTAAGTTTCCATTTCCGGCTGGTTAGGTTCTTTTTTGCGAACCCCGTGTTCTACACGAACTGCTCACCTTTTTAGGAGACCTCCCCCCCGAAGTGACAGGGTTGGTCTTCACCCCCTCAGAAACTTTCCCCACTCCGGTCCATTTCGTCTTCCCCCCCACCCTTTTGATGTTCCTTCTCACCAACTTTTTGATTTCCTCCCCCCTAATTCCCCGCTGTCCACCCGCACAGGGAACAGTTTTATCTCTCTCCCCCCGTCTCCCCTGAGAACCCCCAGTTTTTATGTTAATTAGGAAGGTCTCCTCCCCCCATTTTTCGGTTCTGATCTCCCGAGCCCTTAAATGTCCCAGTGGTTTTTTTCCCCTCACCCCCTGGCTAGTGCGGCATTACCCTCCTCCCCCTTCTCAGGGTAGTATGATCGCCGCTACCACTTGCCTCTTTTTTGACCCTTTTCGCTTCCCAGCTTATCGGCTAAGAGTTTCCCAAAACCCTCCTTGCGATACCCCAGGGTGCAATCCTGCACACCTTCTCCCCCGTCCTTATTAACCACTTGGTCTTCTTCGGTATCCCTGGGTCGAATGTAATCTAATACAACATCCCCCTCCACCCGTCACTTCTCCTTTTCCCCCCTTTCTGTACCACTTGCACGCATGTTAGGCCAATCTTTCCTCTCCCTCTCCCCAGCTTTGAGGTAAAAAGTCTTGCCATTTCCTTCTCCTTTGGCTTCCCCCTCTCCCCTGCCTGTTTGCGTTGGAACGACCATACTTGTCTCCTGCTTTCCCATGAATACGATTTCCGCCTGGGTTCTCTTTTTCTGCCTGCACTAATTCAGATCTTGACCGTACCCTGTCGCCGCGCCCCCCAACCTTTTCGTCCCCCCGTGGTCTTTTTCACTACTGCTTTACTCTGCCTTTTCCTTCGTATAGATGGAAAAGTTTGGCCGTTGCCACTTTGTCCTGTGTTTTTTATTTTTCTTTCGCACTGCCGGTACGCTTTCAACGTCGTTCGTTATCAGTCAGTCCTAACCCCGCGAGCTCCAACGTTATTTTCTTGCGTTCCCTTGCATTGATCACCCTTACAAGAACGTGAATTTTCCTGCGGCCCGTAAACTCGTTGACCCTCCAGTTGACTCTCCTTAGGAATGATCCCCACTGGGCTCCCCCACCAGGCAGAATCCCAAAACCCCATTCCACTTTCCCCCGCCCCCCGTTTGCGCATTTACAGCTCTCCCCCTGGTTTTTTCTTGAAAGGGAAGTTCAGTAGGCCCATTTCTTTCCCCCCTAATTCTCCGAACCTATCGACAACCGAAATTTTCAGTCTAACACCCATTCAGCGCACTTTTTTTGATTAAATCCACTGAAGATAGTTCGTGAATCAGGTTTCGCCAAACTTCCCTCGCCTCCTTCTGACGTTCAGCGGTATCAGTTCAGATGACCCCTCTTGTCTCCCCCTTTTGGTCACGGGGTATCGTGCCCCTAAGAATTGCAGCTTGTTTCCCTTTTTTCTTCCTCTCCCGCCAGTTGTCAAAAACCTGGCCTGCACATCTAAAGTCCGCTGCCCATCCACCCACAACTCAGTTTCTCCCCCCCACTCGTCCTCCAAATTTCCTACGTGCTCGGTTTTTTTGCCTGTTGCCTCATTCCCACCCCCGGAGAAGCAGATTTACTCCCTCCCTCCCCTACCCCCACCTTTTCACTTCCGTCAGTGTCAGGGAATCCTATCCTTTTCTTCTACCTCTTTCTGAGCATGAATCGGGTTCTTCTCCGGTTTACGTCGATATCCCTCCACGTCTGCTTGCTCAAAGCCCTTTTCCACGCTTCTTTGCCCTTGCCTGCGACCCGCGCGGCTACTCAGTCAAGCCCACCACCCCCCCTTCTTCCCCACATGTCCAAGAAAACGGACTCCCATCTTTTTTCCAATCTTGCGAACTTTTCCCCTCACCCTCCCCTGACCTAAAAGCCAGGGATTACCGGCTCGAACCTCTGATTCAAGGACTCCTTTCCCGCTCGAGTACAGCAGCCTGAAACCCTCCTCCCCCCTCTCCCGCAAACCTCTTTTTTCCTCCCTAAACTCACCTCTGACAGCCCACAGATCACGGCTTCTTCTTCGAAAAAGACTAGTCCGCCATCGCTACTTTTTTTTTCCCCGCCCCATGCATTTCCCAAAAACCCCCAACAGCCCCGTCCTTCTTTCTTTCCCCACCCATAAAGAACGCGTCCTTTCGACCACAAGTTAAACGACTTAGAGTTAACCCCCTCTCTCCTCACCTATCCTGCCGCGCCGCTTCCTCCCTCCGCCGGAAACCCAATTTCGGCTCTTACGAATCCCCTTTCCGTCTCCCCCATAATCATCTCTTGTCCTTTGTTTTTTTGTGGAGAGAGAGATGGGCTCCGGGCACTTTGAGGCCTCTCCGACATTTTTTTCTTTTTTTTGGTCGAGGACGTCTCTCTGCTGAGTAGTGATTACGTCTTTTGTTTTTTATCTTCAAAACAAGGTTTCCCTTTTTTTCTTTCTTTTCCTCTTCCTTTTACGGATGTGATTTCTTGTTTTTTTTTCTTTGCACTGTTTCTATCAATTCTTCTAGTGCGAGGGCTTTTGGAAGGAGACGTAGTCATATGGGTTTTCCCCTTGTCTTCTTTGGTCTAGGGCCTCTCTGTTGCGAATAGGAGGCGTGCTTTCTTCTTTCTTCTCTCCCATTGCTTCTGTTCCTTTTTCTGACTTCCTCTCTCAGGTTCCACGAGTCTTCTCCCCTCTTCCTACGGTAACGGAGTGGAGTCAGACGTTAAGACTTTGTTTCGCCTATTTCAGGCGCCTTTTGCTTTACCCCCATCCTTTTTAATCCTGTTGGTTTTGAATGCTTCCCTATGAGTCTTCGCAGTGGTTCCTTCAAGGGTCAACCGACTCATTCCCATTGAGTGCCGACCCCCGGAAGTCTTTATTTGAGTTTGGCCTGCTACTCATCGTCGATTTCTTCTAACCCCCGATGAGGCGACACAGATTGATGTCCTTTCCGATTGCCCCAGAATCTTCAGTTGCATTTTTAGGAAGGTGGACGGCGGTCTTTTTTGCTTCGCGGTTTGGCACCTGAGCACGATCTTTCCCCCCGCGAACCAGTGGATTTTTCTTCCTAGAATTTTTTTTGAGGGCACGATAAGTTGTGTGTAGTGCCTTCGCTTCCTCTATCCTGTGCCCACGTTTTTCTATCCCTTTTCTTCCTTTAGAGCCGATTTCTTTCACGGAGAACCATTCAGAGTTCTCCCTCTTTTCACTTAGCCCCCGCGTCCCCAATTTTTTTGGTTCCTATTCCCAACTGATCCCTCTGACCAGGAGAACTCTTCCCTCATTTCCTTTCTGTCCCCCCCTGATCTTTTCTAGGCCTGTTTGGCGTTCATTCAAACCTTTTTTCCTCGTTAACATGTTTCGGTTGGCGTTCGGTTGTGGTGATTTTTCTTCTCGTTTCCCCTTTTCCTCATGGCCTTCCCCCCTCAAAACATGGGTGCGCGTACTGGCGAAGCTTTTTCCACTGTGGCGGATTTTTTGTTATAGGCCTGTTTTTGAACTTCCTTTCCGGTTCCGTCGGGATACGAGTCAAATTTACAGCGGACCACCCTCGTTTGAATGAAACTCTTCCCGCGACATTTTTTCCTTTGGACGGTGAAAGCCCCTTTTCCTCCAGTAACAGAGTGTTCCCTGTCATAGCTGGTTTTTGTTCGCAGGATAAACGCTACTGATCTTTTACACTTGCCGCGGCCCTTTAGAATCAAAGTCCCACCGGACAAGTTTCCCTGACGCCCCGGTTCCAGCAGATGAGTTTCCTGATTCAACTTAATTACATCATGGCTTCGTTTTTAAGAGTCCCACCGTCGGAAAATTTTTTTTTTTTTGTCGCTCGTCCCCAGTGATTATTAAGTTCTTAACGGAGTAGGTTTCTTCCATTGAAACCGCTCCCATCACCCTTCCTTACTAGTCCTTTTCTCATTTTCACTGTCTTTCCCTTTCACAATTCAGGGCTGTAGACAAACGGATTCGACTCACATTGCAGCTTTACCCTATTGAATCTTGCCTCTGCTTTTGTTCCTTGGGGAAATTTTCCGAACCTGGGTTTACCTGAGTTTGTTTCGGAGGTTGATCTTTTCAGTAATCCTTCAAAGTTCGTGAATCTACCCTCGATCCGGCGTTCGCAATGCCTTGTCTCCTTTTTGTTATCTTCCCGCTTGTATCTTGACACCCCTCTTTTTGGCTGCCTCCGCTCCCAGTTCTGACAGTCCTCCCCTTTTTCATATGGCGGTGGCTCTGCTACGAATACTACACAATGGAGTATTCCTTCCCCGTCGTGCTTATACCAGGTGTTTTTACACCATTCACCTTTCCTTTCTTATTCGCTTTGCGATCACGCGTCGAACCGTGTGCTGCTTCCGGATACCACTGAAAAGTTTCTCCTTTTTTTTTAGAGGGGCAGTTCCTATTTTTTTCCTTTCGGGTTTGGACCAGTGACCGGTGTTGGTCTCTACCATGTTTTCTGATGTGTCAACACACCATTGATTTGGTCCCCCGCAGAAAGCATTTGTCAATGGGTTGCTTGGGGCTTGAGGAACTCCCCGTTTCTTCCCCCGTTTTTCCTTCCTCCGGTTGTCCGCAAGTTGGCTTTTTTGAGCAACAAGGTATTTCGCAAACACCTGACCCTCCAGGAAACGTTTCCTCACTGAGTGAATGTGGCAAACCGGTCAGTATTGATGAGATATCTTGCGACCCCTCTTCCCCCTGAAGCTTCGACGTTTTTGCGGAGTTGAGGACTTGTTGCCTCAAGTTCAGATTTCCCCGCGGTGGCTTGCCTTCCGAGATGCCCTGTCTACCTTTTCCTGTGGTCCTCTGCAAGGGACCCCTTTTAATTGGAGAACAATTCCGAAACCCTCCCTCGGTCCCTCACCTTCGGCGATTTCCCTCGCAATTTCTTCTCTTTGGAAAAAGAGTTCCCCTTCGGCAAGCAGGTTTGTAATACCCTTCTCCCCTTTCCCTCCTCTAATCCTGGCTCGGGATTCCCTTTTCGTCATAGGATCCTTTGTCCCCCATGAGATTTGGAGAGTGCCCTTCTCATTTTAAATATTTCTTCCGTTATGGTTTTCTTCCTTTCGGCGGCCCCCTCACTCTGCTTCTGCCGCAAGCTTTCTCTCTATGCCCTCTCCTGTCCGACTCCAAATTGCCCCTTGGGAAAAGCCCAGTCGGTTATTCTTGATGTTACTTCTTTTTTTTGAGGCCTTTCCTTCCCATCCTCTCCGTGAACAAAGATCGATGTTTCTCTGTAGATACAAAATTGCCTTTCAGGTTGTTCCCTCGTACGGTTAGAGCCTTTTTCTGCTTATATTTTTTATATGGTGCTCACGAAACCGCGGACTTTCCCTCCTTTTAGCGCACGACACACCGTGGCACATTGCGCTTCGAGTTCATTGATGCCAGAGTTGTACCTCAGACCCCCTTGTCCGTTTCAAGCTACGTCCCATTTAACTATCTTATTCTGCAAGCACTTAGCTGCTACTTCGATTTTGAAGGTGACTAGTTATCATATCTGAGTTGGACCGTTTTGTTTTGTACCCTTTTGAGGTTCGGGGCGTTCCAGTCTTTGATTTCAGTCGCACTGTTCTCCCCGCGTCCGTTTTTCTTGTATAACATCTCTGGTTTGCATGAAAGGTCAAGTTGTACTTTTTTGTACCACTTATGGATTTCCCTCTTTTGTTGGTGAGCTTTTTCCACGATTTTTCTTCCTTGAATCGGAACCCCTTTTTCGGTTGCCTCCTTTTCGAAGCAACCTGGATCAGTCTCTTGGCGGAGGGTTTTTCCCATCACTTTTCTGTTATCCGACCATTACTTCCCTCCCTTTTCCCCCAGAGTTTCCCTGGCGCAACTCGTTTTGTGTCGGTCAGTCATGGGACTTTCGTCTTTCAGTTTCCCTTCCCCCCTTGTTACAGCTTTCCCCTCTCAGACGGGAGGACGCCTGACACCCCATGCTTCACGCTGACCGCAATGTCTACTTCTGTTGCTCTCTTTTCCTACCCTCCTTTTCCCTTGTTGTTGTGATCCGCATACACCACTTCTTCTTCGGATTGATTTGAACTTTTTTTGTCCCTTCTTTCCCGTTTTTCCCCTTCCTGCCTCGATGTTTCCCACTTTCTCCCTCCCGCACTCCGTGATGTTTCCGGTTAAGCCAAATCGGTTTTTTAAGCCCTCTGTTCCACTGTGTTCTGACATTTCGTATCCTCCTTCATACATTTTTGCGAACCACCCCTCACTTTTGACGCCCCCCTGCTCCCGCCAACGTCTTGCGTCTCCTCCATTAGCACCTAACACGGTTCTTCCCGTTCCGGATCCCACTCCTCTTCCCGGACCTGCTCCTCCCCCTCCCATAGCATTGAATCTTTCTCCCCGACCAGAGGGTAAACCCTTTTCTTAACGCTCTGTCTATAAACTGTCACATCGCGAGATGACCTCTTCTCCTCCTCGTACCCGTACGTTGCCGGCGACCTCTCCACAGGATTCCCCCGCAACGTTTCCAAATCATCCTGTATTCACCTCCTGCCCCCGTCACCATCTCCGTCCGCCTACACCTCTCGTTGTTCTCGTAGCCCTCTTGACATTCTTCCCGCCTTTCGAACTGGAACTTTTTCCCCTGGCCCCCCCTTTAAATCGCAGAGAGCTTTCCCCTTTTTCTTTTGCGGAGATCCTTTCCCTCTTTTTTCCGTATAAACAAGAAAAGCGAGCCTCCCCGCCAGTTTTAAATGACACGAGGTTCACCACCCCCCCGGCCCCACTTTAGATGACAAGGGTAACATCTATCCTTGTGGAGGATTCCTTGAGATTCATCCAGCCCCAACCCACCCCTCCGTAAAATTGAAGAGAAAGCCCCACTCCCCTGCGTTTCTCGGACTTTCTCGCCTCTCATTTCGTGCCTCTTTTCACAGATTACTTTAACTGACTCCCATCGTATGCGACCGCACCCCAGATAAAACCACCATCCCGGATCATTTCTTTTCCCCCCAATTTGACTCCTTCTGCTCTCTAAATTTTGGTTCCCCCACTTCCCCTCTTCCAAGTCCTGGTTAGTCCACTTCCAGTTGCTTCTCTTGCAATTTCTTATTAAACCCCCTCCTTTTATCCCCTGCCTGTTTTTTTTTCAAACACAGGTCCGTCCAGAGTAAAGGCCCCCCTCTGACAGCATGCCGCCTTCACCTTTGTTTAGTAAGAAAGTTTTCTCCTCGAATTACCCTTCCCTTTTCCCTCTGCCAGTCCTTTCGTCAGAGTAACTTCTCTATCCTCAAACCATTTTTCCCCCCTTTAACTGGAGTGCTGAAACACTTACCTTTACCCACGAGTTGCCTTCCGTTCTCCCTATACTCGTCCCCTCCTGCTGTTGCCTTCTTTTTGATTACCCCTTCCTGACTGGTTCAGGATACCCGGCTTTTCTCACAGTTGTTCTCCCCCAGCCACCCATTGCTCAACCTCTTCGTTCCAGGCCCCCGCCCGCCCAGTTTTTTTCATCCAGCATCCTCCATGATAACTTTCGTGGGAGTCTTTCCCCAACTTGTGAGGTCCCCCCTCCCCCTTTCAGCGAACATGGATATAGACTCACCCAGTTTTTCCCCTTTCCTCTGTTCCACAGACGGTCCAAATCATGTCTCTTACCGTATCCCCCCTTGCGAAAATTCGTGTGTTTGACAGAAAAAGGGACCCCTTTGCTTAACCCTCGAATAGCCAGGTCCACTTTCATCGTGTGTAAACCTCACTGATCCTTCTTCCCGGATTTCGCTCAGACCCAAATTATCCGTTTTTCTTAGTATTCGTACTCTCTGCCCACCTTCTGCTTAAAGTGACTCTTTTCTTAGCCTCTGAAAAATTTTTCCCTTCTCTACCCACGGGCTTCCTAATTCCACCTGCTCACCGGATGAAGAACTATTTGTATCTGTTTTGTTTTTTTTTTTTTGGTGGTGTTTTTTTTTTTTTTTTTTGGGGTTTTTTGGTTTGGTGTGGTTTTTTTTCTGTAGTATTTTTCTCCTGGGTCGACCTACACCTCCCTCCCCCTCCGCCAAACCAGGAACTATTTCCCTTGTGACCCCGGTCGTAAAATTCGGTACCCCCGCTTTTTTCTCTAAAAAGCTCTTCGGTTCCCCAATTTAACATTTCATTCTACCCCATTGTTTTTTACTTGAAGTGTCCCCCCCCCTCACCCTTTCTTTGCTCAAATTTCCTCCGATTTCCGCGTGTCCCGTTTTCCCTTCCTGACCTTCACTTCAGACGTCCCTTGAAGACCTGGTCTTTTTCCTACAAACTTGTTCTTCCCCGTTGTGTTTTTTCGCTTCGCACCCCTTACGATTGTTCTTTTCCCTCCTTACTCTTTGTTGTCCCCGGGTGGCGCCATTTAATGTTTTTGAACTTCCTTTTTTGACCCAATGGTACTTCCGTCGCGTTATCGTTTTTCATCTTCACACACAGATCGCGCCCCCCCGGTTCTCACTGTCCGACCACGTTCCCTCCCCCCTCTTTCTCGGTCCTTAGACCTTTTTTGGGACCCCTCCGTTGACTCGCGAATGGCATTAACCGTTTCTCAACACATCCCATCCCCAAAACTTTCCTCCACCTCGTGATCGTCGCGCCTCACGCGAGAACCCCGGTTTTTCTTTACTTTATTTTCCCCCCCCGTTTTGCTGTGTATCCTTCTCGACACGTCCCCTAAACCGGTCGTGGCCTTTTTAAACCATTTTGCGAACACCTGCCGATACCGTACTCATCAGTGTCCTGACATTCCATGGAATATTTCGACTTTTTTCATTTCGGGAATTGCCCCTCCCCCTTTTCCTTTACGCGGGTGTTGAACTCTGACGACATATTGCCGCGCCTTCTGTTCACCTTCCCGTGTGAGCTCTCCGACCGTGGTTCCCCCCTTCCTTTCTTGCAACCTTTCGTAAAGTTCTTTTGCCGAAAACCCACTGTATAGTCTACCCTAAACACAACAACTAGGCCTAATCGAACCCTCCGCCTTTTTTTGTCCATATAGCTCGCCCTTCCCAAATCAAGAATCCCCTCTTCATAGTAAATTCCCCCCCACCTTAAAGTAACAGTATTCATCTTGTCCAATCGTGACCCCTCAAATTCCTTCTACCTCTTCGACTCATAGTTCCCTAACTAGTTTCCCTCTAATCCTTTGCCCTACAAGTGTCTGCTCAGACTCTTCCCCTTTCTTTCAACGTGCCGGCTTCCCGCCCCGGGCTGAATAATCCCCCTCCCCGGCCCCCTTTATCCCCCCTACTTACACTTTATCACCCAAATTTCTTAATCCCCAAGGAGCCCTCATAGCCCCCCCCCCTCTGATCTCCCTTTTTCCCGCAACCGCCCCCAGGACCGTACACCCCACCCTCCCTCCGGATTAAGGAGCGGGAATCTCTCGCCCTTATACCCAACTCTAGTAATGTCTTGAGCGAAAGTCATCCGACCCCCTTCCCGATTCCTAACCCCATCCGCGTAAGAAATTTCTACTCCAGCCACCCCCCGCTACCTTCCATTCCTCTGACCCCCCCAAGCAATCTAATCGAGCTTTCGAAGTCTTCTCCGCCCATTGAAAGAACCAACCAACCGAACGGACTTGTTCGTCATCCACTCCTCAGACGTCTCCCCCCACTTCCGACTTGTATGTGCCCCCACCCTCGTGATCCTCCCTTGATCTCAGCGCTCCTCGTTCCAACCGGATCCCAATTTCGGTCTCAGTCATCCCCTGGCAAGTCTTTTAA
>Ga0179593_1258376_pt1 | contig 13245 bp, 15 predicted proteins | sample CZODoug2_1_08_16_FD_185931 | JGI IMG/M metagenome (GOLD analysis project Ga0179593, IMG submission 185931) | Vadose zone soil fungal communities from Angelo Coast Range Reserve, California, USA - CZODoug2_1_08_16fungal (PacBio error correction) | ecosystem: Environmental > Terrestrial > Soil >... | reverse complement strand
GACCGACTTTGAATGACCCCCTGCGCTGGGACTGTGTCAACTCTCTCTTGCTTTAGACCCGGAGAAAGGCACGATCGCGCAACTGCCGCGCTCGCTCCCGTAATGTGCTGGACTAGCCGCTGAATTTGATTGCCGCGTTCCTTACCCTCCCCTTTCAATGATCTGGAAAGCGGCGACCGTCTTCCCTGGCCCAATATAGTCATTTCGCTTCCATCAATTTGAAATCGTCTGACGTCGGCCTCTCCAGCTCTTTTGAAAATCTGGAAGTGCAGATGGCGCTCTTTTTAAGGTCTCCCCCCGTTTTTCGATACCACCCCCAAAATTTGCTCCCGCTCCGGCTCCTATTTTTCTTTTTAAGATCGAATACTTAGCCCCCCTGTTCGAGAAGCGGCAGCTCCGCCTCCAGATATAGATTCATCCGGTCTCCCTTCTTCGCTGTCTGATTTCGGTCAGAGCTCAGATTCATGTTGGTAATTTTCCCCCTAATTCCCTGCGGAACGGTCCAGGATCTCATTCTTCCAAGTTGCCTCACCGAGTTTTTGCGAGTTGCGCTCTCACCGATGACCTATACCCTCTCTTACTTTGCACGTCAGGAATGGCGCAATAACCTGACGCTGCGGCTTTGGCCTGAGCACTCCGACATCGAGCTTGCCCTGATCTTTGGCCTCCCTCTCGTTGTCCTTGAGTTTTTTCGACCATACCGGCCTGACCTTCGCAAACTCCGCGTGGTCAGTGCCTTCGCCCATTCCTTTCTTTCTCATTTTTCGTTTTCCTAGGTTGCGCCCCAGTTGCTTTCTAACCCTTTCTGATCGACGTCGTAGCACTTTTCCCGCTGCTTCACCAGGAGTTTTCCAGTAACAAAAGGCACTCCGTCACACCATCCTCCTTCTCCGGGCGACGGCTTCACGCACCCGATTTCAGGCGGCGTTCGCCTTTCTCCTCTCATTTGCGGGTCTGTCCGCGGCATTCTGTTACCTGGGCATCGACTGAACCATGCGCGCCGGCCTTCTTTTTTGGACGGCGCTGAATGTGCCATCTGTGCCCTCCTTGTATCGCGCTATCGAGGCTCGCCGATTTTCCAAGAAAAGTCCAGAGGAGTTTTTTTTCATCGGCGAAGCATTCTTCCCGCAGCCTGCCTTCCCCGCGGGCCCTCAGGTTCTTTTAACGGCGATCGATAACACGTTCGACACCCGAGTGTAGTCCTTTGCAACACTTCACGATTTGCGCATAGAAGCATCCTCGAAATTCGAAATGAACATACCCAAGGCCTTTTCTTCCGGTGTTCAGGCCGTGTTTTTGCTCTCCTCCCTCGACTGAGCGTTCTGTTTCCCTAGACCCTCCCTTATGAGCCGATTGGAGGTTTCCCTACTCCACCCGTTCTTTTGGTGACCTGTTCTTTCCTGGACATCCTTTAGCCGGTTATTCTTCCTCTTTTCCTCCGCTGATTACTGCTGTCAGAATCATAACGCGTCGAATAATCCACTGCCCGCGGTGATAGAGTGGGGCTTTCGTTTCCGGGAGCTGACGCTTACTCACCCTTACCATTTTCCTCTTTTCTGCAGGCGAGTGTTAGGCGAGTCGCGTCCTTTTTGAAATCCCCTTTGACTATGGAGAGTCCCTTTTGCGCTCGCCTTACCCCTCCGCCGAACCTATGTTTTTACCCTCCAGCGCGTCACTCTTTTGCCTCTTACTTCCGGTCTCGCTTTCTCGATTCAACTGAGCTCAAGTTCCTTTCCTTCAAGAGACGCAGGTGAAGCTTTAAACGCGCCCCTTTATGCAGAGATATTCGATATTTCTTTGCAGCCCCCAGGGGTAATTTTTTTTCTTCGAGCGTCTTGCGTGTTTGGCGGCAAGCACTGATTTTGTTAGTCTGAAGACTCTTTTTGGGGTTTTTGTGTCCCAGCTCCCACGGCAAGAAGACGGTTTGCGGTAAAGCTCACTCTTTTCACCGCGATGAACAAACTCTACTCTGACGCTGGTTTTTGCATAAGATGCGCGTCACTTTTCTGATGGGGCCGACCCTTGACGGGCAAGTCCCCTCTCCTCGTGCAGCTCGAAGTGACTCTCGAATTTTTTTGAAATGGAATAAGCCAGCGAAAGTGATGTTACCTACTTTCGGCGAAAGCCCTAGTGTCTATACTTTCCTTTCACAAGAAGGTTCGTTTCACTTTCCTATAAACCCACAAGTTTCCGTTTGTTTGGCTCCTTCCGAGGATACGCATTCCCCAACTCACCCGATCGCGTGTTGACATCCTGATAGACTCATTTGTCCCTGCACCTGCATTCCCTTTTTCGAGATAGATGCGCCGTCTACCCTCCTCCCCCAGCCGTGATCCCATGATGTTCGGATACTTTTTTCAAGATGCATTACGGCTCCTACTGCCGATCAGGGTGCCTCGACCTCGCTTCGATCCTTCACAAGGATCTCAACGTCAGGACCTCTTTTAAGTCCCCCGAAGATAGAATCTTTTCTCCAGATTTCCTCTTTGATGGCCTTTCGATGGCCCCATGATCTATTCCAGGACGCCACGATGGCCAAATCGATTGGCTTCTATACGCCTCGGGACAGACGGCGTCCTTTATTTGACGTCTCTCGGTTCTTCCCCCGTTCCCCAGCACCCTTTACCCTCCCCTGATCGCGTGCGGCTCTGCAACTCTCTATGTTCCTCCTCCTTCCGTGTTGTTTGTTCCCTCCTATCAGGCGACTTTTTTCGCTGATCTGGCAGGGTCAACGGTGCTTGGTGCCGTTGCAGAAATCACCGCCTTCCGACACTTAACTCCCCAAATCCGCCGTCGTCCCTCCTGTCCTTTTTCCGTTCCTGAAGTAGCGATGTTTGCAACTCGTTCGTTATCTAAATGACATCCCCTGATCAGCCACTCTGCGATCTTTCTTTCAAAAAATTTTTTCGGGGCCTTTACTTCAGGTTTCGTTCTTTTTCCCTGCATGCGTTTCCCCAGGTCGAGGCACTGATCTGCACGTCTTCGCTTTAATCCGCTTGGCGGCGACCGCATGGATAGCAGGGTCCGAGTTTTGCTCCCTCAGAACGGGTCGATCCGAGTTGCATTGACATTTTCCCTGGCTCCAATCGTTCCGGATGGGGGATTCAGGAGAAGAGAAGGTCCCGCCGGCCCTGTTGCCTTGCTTCGAAGGAATCGACTCTTTTTTTTTCGCTCCATTTATATCCCCTCCTTTCTCCTCATTTTGCGTTTCCCAGCAACTTGGAGTTGATTTGATGCCTTCCCGTGGTTTCGAGAGCACGTCGATCTTCAGAGGTCCTCCTTTACTTTCGGTCTCCCCTTCACGTAACGAGCATCGGATGCCGAGCAGGTTTTCTGACCCTTGTTCCTACGGAGGGTTGCAATCGCGCTCCCTGCCGCCCGGTCGGCATTCCTCTGATCTTCGATTTTTTCCTGACGAACATCTACGCCTTTTATCCGAACCAAACGCCGACGAGCTGCAGAAAACCAGTTTTACCCTTGGGCGACTATAGAAGATCTTCCTCTTCGAGCAGGCGTTCAGTCCCGGAACATTTCTCTTATCGGTACCGTCTGGACGACGTTGTAATCGATTCCCGGAGCCCCCCCATGAGGTTTCTAGATGCGGCATGCTGCTTTTTGCTGGGTCGTGTAAGGTGCCATTCCTAGTGCTGTCCTTTTGAGTTTCCTGAGCAGCGCAGCCGGTGACGCGCCCTATCTTGCTTTCGACACCTTCTAGGTGCGCGCGTCCTTCCCCTGCTGCCCCCGTATTCATTTTCAGTTAAGGTTGGCGCGCCCGGCTGATCGACCGCCCTTTCGATTCAACGCGGGAAGGATGCGTACTCCTGATGCGGCGCAGACCTTCCTTCTTGCTTGTTTGTTCTCTCGCCCGGCCAGGCGACCCTTCTGTGATTCAACGGACTTTCCTTCGTCTCACGAGGGTGTCGTCAGGGTCATTCCCCTTCATGCGGGCCCAGGTTGAGAACAGACGCTCAGGAGAGCCTTCGCCCCCGCTAAGAACGGCTTCACGGGGACGTTTCTCTATGGTCTTGCTCTTTGCGATTCTTTTTCTGCGTGCGGCGTAGTCCCTCCAAAAGCTTTTTCTGTGTCCATTCCCTTCTCTTTATAGGTGTAGACCGTGTAGACTGCTAGCCTTTCTCCCTCCACTTTCCGTAGGGGTTCTTGGCTTGGCCCTCAGGCTTCGCCGGTTGATGCCTACTCCCATGTCTTGACGATAAGAGCGCCTCGATCGCTGATCACCCTTCCCAGCGGCCCCACAGACTGCCCTTCAGCGCCGAGACGAGATCTTCCCAGCTTTGCGCATGTTCAGCGATACCTGTCAGGACATTCCCTGCGGTTCAGAACCCTCATACATTCCTGCCTCTTAACGCCTGATGCATCGTTTGATTTCTTGTAGACGCGAGACGGAGATGTTTTTGTGGGTGACGGCTTTCCTTGGGCGCGAAACGCAGGGCTTCTACCCCTTTTCCCGGCCGCCCGTCGCTAAGTTTCAGGCGCCTCCCTCTGAGGCCCTGTGCAACCCTTTTTCCACCCATCACTAGCTTCGCAGGCAAGGTCCTGAAGGCACCCCACCAGTCACTACGGAGTTTGCGCAATCTTTTTCTTTTGGCTTCCTAAATCATGAACAATAGCGGGGAAGCACGCTCCCCTGCCAAGATCGATTTTCTTTCTAGGCCAGCCAGTTTTATTTTGATTGCGCCATTTTCTTTTTTTCTTGCCATTTCACATCAGTGTGTCGAGTTCCTCGTTGGTTGTCATTTCTAGCCCCGACCGAAGCTCTTCGGGTTCGGGCAAACAAAAACCTTTGCTTTTTTTTTCCTCCTTGAGAGTCTCCCTTTCTATTCCGTGGACCGTCAATTGCCTTAAGTCAACCCAGTCGCGAGCATGCCGATAGTCGAGACGACAGTCACTTCTGACCGGCTCTATATATCTTGCGAAGTCTCGCCGGTCTTCAGCGAAGTTAGAGGCAGTCCCCGATATTTGAGCAAAAGATCGGTGCGAGCGACAAATTGTGTTTTCTTTGACTCAGTAGGAGATGAGAGACTCTCCCTTGCCCCCCGCCAATCAGGGCATGAAGTTGTGCGAAGCGACTGTCGGCGCCGACGCAGCTTCTCATTGTCCCGTGCTTGGTCGACATGCATTAGTCAAGCCTGAACAGGTCGTCCCTCTCCATAATTGTTCCAGGAGTAAGACAGCCTGTCGGGAAGAATTTGCTTTTCAGCCTCTTCCCCCAGCCATTTCCAGGCGTGTGTTCTCGCTCGTACAGTTTATCTTTTAGTTCATTTCGCCCGCGATCGAAGTTCTCCTGTCAAAGCCCTCCTCCCGGCCTTAGTTCGCGTCCCCTCATCCTTTTTAGCATCCTAAGTGTTGTTTTTCGATTTTATGACTGCCCTGAATGGGCGGCGATGCCCTGTGGGACAGATAGCGTTCTTTTCGTCTGCGCTCCCGGACCGAAGAGACCCCCATGGAAGCCCTCTTCCGGGTCCCGCACGGAAGGGCTTCGCAAGAACTCAATGCTCAAATTCAATGCTGTCCGCTACGTCTCGCCGATTTAATCTTTCCTGGCCGACCGAGCCCTTTCTGCAATATAGAACTTTCTCTCCGACGGCTCAATTCTCTCGCTGATTTTCCTCCTACGACGTTTTTTGCACTCTTGGCAGGCCGCTCCAGGATTCGAAAGGTTTCTCAGTGCGATCTGTCACCTGCAACCAGCCCCCCTTTTTGCATCGCGACCGTCTATATGTTTCTTTCCCTATTTCTTTTCCCGATCACGGAGCTGACCTCCCCCTTTTCCGCTCCGAATTCACATCCAGTATAGCTTTTTGATTCGGCCCTATAGGCGTTCGAGCGCGCGTAGCGAGTGTGGTCGATTCTTCGACGGTTCACCGACATTTATTCACAAGGCGGATTGTTTCCGGCTATCCTTTTCACAGTTTCCTCTCTGCGAGACTCATGCTGCGCTACCCTATTACCCTTACAAACCCCTATGTTGCTGTTCTACCCGGTGCGGTCTCAATCCACATGACTGCTGCTGTGTCCTCTTTAAAATTACTGCATACGAGATTTCCGGCGCTGGGGAACTTTTTTTGTCTTATTTTCCCTTCCCCATTCCATTTAACTCTTATACACCCCCCCTCCGATGGGCAGTGCCTTTGACTTCATTGCGAAAGTCTTGGATTCTGTGTCACTCCCGTTTGGTTTGCTACGCCGGCGTCCCCTTGCGCCTGAACCATTTTACTACGGCTAGAAGGTGAAAGATGACATGATCGGCCCTCGGCCCAAGTCCAATCCGTCACCACCTCCCCTCTCGAATTGAGAAGGAGGCCCCTATGAAAGCAGTTGAGTTCCTCGACTCTTGCCCTTCAGTGCGGTTTCCTTTCCCCCTTAGACCTGTTTACTCGCTGACCAGGAGTCCCGAGTTTTCTTCGTCTATACGGCGCTTAGCTGCCAGGGAAACACGTGCCCTCCTTTTATTCGCGCGATCGTTGTCCTCGCTCTTGGTCAAGCAACCAGTCGAGGCGTCGCCGAGTCCGAAAGCCTTCCCTGCTCCTGCCTTGACCGCAACCGCCGGGGCAGCCCAAAACGCTCTCGCTACCGCTGTAGACCCCCCGAGAGAATTCTTTACACATCACTCTTTTGCGCTGCCGCAGCCCACCGACAACATCCCGCATCGTCCCCCCCAAGCAACCGGATCTCGCCGTAACCGGTGTTTCAGCGTGATTTCGAAGACTCGACTTCTCGTGTTCTCGAACCTCCCCTTCCATTCGCTCGATATGGATGGACACCGAAGACACCCACGCGTTAGCAATTGTCGTCCGCTTCATCGGACATCCTCCCTTCTTCGCCGAGACCTCAAGCCCGTCTTTCCTAAGGCTCCCGCCGCATACTTTCCTCCTACAGCCTCCTACAGAGGGGATCGAAAATGGCGTCTCGGGCGTTCTAGCGAACGGGCGCGACCCCCTCTAAGGCAGCGAGCTGTTATTCCCCTTCTTGAAATAGAGTGGCGGAAGCCCCTTGGAGAAGGAATTTCCCCCCTTCCAGTCACTGTGAAGATTCGCGACCTCCTTCCGAGTCAACCTGAAGGCCCGACCCAGCGCGTCCAGCACTGCTCCCGATTCAAATTTGCCTCGAATTTCGATTCCAACGGCGTCCTACCGGGTCTCTCATCAGGTTGCCTGTTACTGAAACGCCGAGCGCTCTGCGAGATTCTTCGATCTCGCCGAACTGCGCTTTGTTATGATGAGTCCTCTTGTGATGTTTTTCTTTCCTGCCAGGCCCACTCGCTTCGAGAAATCCTGGCGCTCATCGCATGTCAGAACGGGCGGCCCCTGGTCCGCTTCTAGTTACAAGACTGAGGGAACACTCATCGCGCCCCTCTCCTTGGGCATCCAATGCGCTTCACGGTTGACCCATGCGTGCGCCGACCAGTACGAACGGCCGTCTGGTGCTTATCGAACACGGGCTCATATGGAAATCCTTTACAGTCTACCCGTGCTGTTTCAAGGCCTGCGGTTCTGAATTTTTTTCGTGCTTTTTTTTACAATTGCGAGAAACCTTTGAAGGTCGTTCGTCTACACCAACCACAAGTGCCCTTTATTGCGGGCCCGAAGCCTTCCCACAGGAAAATTCCCCTTTGGAAGGTCATTCGATTCTCCTAATTGGCTGTAACTTTTTCAATCGACCCGTGCGAGCTCCTCCCTCAGACGGAGAATCTTCAAGCCCGTCTGATCCCATGCTGTCGCCGCCGGATAACTTATCACGTGTGCATTCTTCTCCCTGTCGATTTTCCTCTGGTTCGAACTGTTCTTTCCGGGCGAACGCCTGACCTAAGGCCTCACGCCTCTTGAACCCTCCTTTTTTTTGGGCTGATGGTCGATGCATTGCGTTCACATTGATCTTTTGATACCGGCCGCACCGATCCCCCTCTGAGGAAAGCATATCTAGCTTTTGGACGGACGTCGGATTTTTGCCCGTCCGGCACGGCGGGTGGCCAAGCCCCGCCACCTCTCGCAGATCTTAGCGGCGTCCCGCTCTGGAAATATACCTTCCTCCTCCTCCGTTGTTGTCTTTGATTTCCTATCCCGCGCGGTCGCGCTCTATGGCGCGTGAACGGTTGCTGGTGCCGTTGCCGATCTCACCGTTGCTGGACCGTCAAATTTAAACCCTCTCCTCGTCCGAGCTCTAGTCCGCGATTGCAATCGTCGTCACGGTCCGACAAGCGCTTACCATCGCCGATCAGCCATCGGGCGAGTTGTTTTTTCTCCCTCGGTTCTTCGTTAGATCACTTGGGAATTAATAGCGATTTCGAAAAGGTCGGCATGCCCTTTGAGAAGTATGGCACATCGTTATAGCCGTTCTTTTTTGGACTTTGGATTCGCTGTATTTGACGATGTTGCGGCGGCGACCATCTTCCCGGGTCCGCTTGTTGTCCCAATTAGTCTATCGCGGAGTCACTGATCAGGTCTTGGTGCATTAGCGCGGAAGTTCTGCCCGCCGGTCCACTGTGTTGGTGTATCTTCTCTCCTAATTGCATCGACATTCTTGTTCGCGTCCCCCCTTTATAGACACCTCTTGCAGCCGCAGGCGTTGACAAAAGCTCTCTTATTTTGCAATAGGCGCCCGTGTTCTCGGAGCCGTCTATCTTTCAGTTGTGTCGCTTGACGTCATGTCGGCGGCCGCCCCCGTGACGCAACTCGGATCCGCCTTCGCTTGTTTCCTCGCGGTGAAATCTATTTCCCGCCCGGTTTCAGTGCGGCGAGAGGACAGGAGGCTTGCCAACCTGCTTGCCGAAGAACCACCTCACGACGCGCTCGTCGACACACCGGACATTGTAGGGCGGAATGATCTAAGTCCATCTTGACGCGCGCTGTCAGTGTCCCCTCTTGGAGCATGACAGTGAGGAAATTTTTTTTAATCAGAGTTTCCCCCCTTTTTCTCCCCCGCAATGGGTTTCGAGTCTCGCGGCGTCTTGGACGCGCGGTGTTCGTCATGCTCTGTGCTTCGGAGTTTTATCGAGCGAAGAATTGACTTCCCATCTCCCATTTATTTCGCAACTAGATTGCGCGCCGCGCCGCCCCACGCCAAGATCCAGGCGTCCTTTTCAGTTTGAAGGTATACGGCGAGCATTGAGATCTACCGAACAGGGTCGATCAAACTTTCTTATGTAGTATTCTCCCTTGATTCTCTCGCCCCTTCTCGGACGGCTGCTTCCCGGTTCGACATGACAGGGCGAACTTTGTCCGATGAAGATCTCAATTGCTTAGCCAAGCGGGTTGTGGTCAAGGCGCCCGATTTCTTCTGCCTCTTGCCGGTCCGAGAACAGCCGATTCCGTGTCCGAAGCTCAGCACGTCTTGACCGGGTGCTCTCTCAATTGGTATTGTCGCTTGACTATGATTTTTTTTGGGATGCGGCTTTCGCACAAGCTTCTGTGTCACTTTTGATTTGACGGGTCGAAATTTTATCGCTTCCCAGAAATGCGGACGGCGGGGTCTGGAAGGCCGCGGGTCTTCGCCGGCTGGGACTATCTCGTGGCTTGCCATCCTGAGCGAGCCCTCCAGCCGCTATAACAAGTGCAGGGCAAAGCTTTATTCCCCCCGCGACGAGAATTGTTCTGTGTTAAGCGCATGAACCTGATGATCATGCGTCCCCACCTAACCCGCACTGAAAGGCCTGAGATTTTTCCGACTGCTTGATGGGTGCGTGAAGCCGTCTTCAGGAGACCTTCGTCTTTTGTGGGTTGGTGTTTGCTTTTTGATAGCGGGTCGGTGCTGGACAGTTGTCTGATTGGTACGCGAACGCATTGATCGTTAAGCTATGCACAGTCCCCGTCGCCTAAGCCGTGCAGGCGCCGTACACGCTCCCCTTCGTCGCAACAATTTCTTGACACGTACATGCCTATTTAGCAGGAAGGTTCCCGACTTCCCCCACGGCCGCGTGTTGCGATAGTGCGTTGATTTTAGTGAACTCATTACAACCCGCGGCTGCCGGTAGCCGGCAAGATCGATGATTTCCTTCTCGGCCAAAGTCCCTTTAGTTATTGCTTGCGCCAATTTGCCATGTCGATCTTCTTGGTAGAAGGTCATCGGTGATGTCCCGTAAGGATAGCCTTTTTACTATATTCTTGGTTCGGGCAAACTTGGAGCCCGTGAGATCCTCGCTCCCTACTTTAGATCCCTGAAAGTTCCGAAAGAGCCCCCACTCTCTACGTTTGAACGATTTCATGAAGGCGCGCGCTGACGTCCCCGGCTCCTAATATGTGCGGAAGGAGGCGTCCTCATCTCCTTGAGCGGAATTCGTGCCCGCAACAGATCGCTGCGAGAGAACCTCGTCCTTTTCGGTTGTAAGCAAGTCGGAGGACGTCTCTTCCCTCCCTGACGCCGCCCTACGGACATTTGCCAGCTTTTTCCTCAACGCCGTCGAGCTCTTCTTCCTCGAGCCCTGGCCCTCTGGAAGCGACATGCACTTTCTCCTCCCGCGTCCGTTCAGTCCTTCAAGCTCTTGAGGTGCTTCCTCTCAAGGAGCGTTAGCTATTGGAATAAGCGGCGCGGCCGCCCTTGTGGGAAGGCGAGCTATTTTCGCGATCGTGCAGGGTGCCGCGCTCTAAGCCTTACGGTAACAGTCCCTTGTCCGCCATTAGGTCACGGTCAGACCTTCTCTCGTGTTGTTTTGCGAGAGACCAACTTCTGACCGACCTTGTGAACTTTCGGCGATGCTGTACCTTAGAGTGATTTCCCATGCGCCGACTGACGATTCAGTCCTCCCGCATGTATTGCCCTCCGTACTGGTTTCTTTTTCACGCCGGCGATCACTAAATTGATGCTCGCCTTGCCCTTAAGGACTATGGAAGACGGGACGAGGCTTCAGAATTGTCGTCCTTTCAAGACGTGTTCCAATGATCTCGATTGACTTCGGCCTTCCGGAGTTTCCATCTGGTGCAGTCCGTCCGGGACACGATTCCCCTTTTAGCTCGCGAATTCGTGAACCGGCACCCGCCAATTTGCTAGGCCCTTGGGATCTGTTTCTATCCGATCTTCCGCTCCAATTTTGCGGCGCATCCGAACTATTCCGAAAGATCTTTGAAGGCGGGGACCGCTTCGGTCCCTCGTCTGATCGGACTCTCGACGAGTTTGGCGCGAGTTCCGGCTGGAAGCGTACGGTTCCCGACCAGTAGGTCCGCTTCCCCACTTTCTCCAAGTTGCACGTCAAACCCTGAAGAGCTGCGCGAGTTCTTCCTGCTCATCACCGTGACCCCACTACGATGTGCCATGGAAAGACCCCTTTGGAGCCCCCACCTTTAAATGACATCGTGTTTGCCCGAGCAAATCCGAACGAGTTCGGCTGCGGGCCTGCACGCAGTTCTCATTGGTTTCGAATCAACGGCAATACCTATTCGCAACTCAGCGGATGGCAGTGCCTCCCCCCTTTTTTTCTGCACTTTAGGTTGTCAACGACTCTTTTCGACTTCCCTCGCAGACCTGAGGCGATGCACCTCTTGCTCCGAGGATGAGCGTGTTTCAAGCTCTTCCATGATCCCGGCGTCTCTCGCACGCCATTCACCACAAAGAACTTTTTCTTTAGAGGTGCTCCTTAGGAAAGCAACCAGATGCTCCGGAGTTCATACGACGCGCAGCCTTCCCTTTTTCTTCCCGGTATGTCTGAATGTTTCCTTCACCTTCCAGCAGCGGAATTAATACTTCCCTATTCTTTCTGAATGGTGCCAATCTGTGACGTTGCTTTTTGCGCGATCGAGGACGCGGATCGATGGTACCTCCGAGTCTGGGTCCCCTCAGAGTTGAAGCCTTCGGCACCTCTTTGTGACAGCCACGACGTTTCCGAGTTTGTTCAGGCGACTCGCGCTACACTTTTCTCGACCCACCACGCCTTCTTCCTTTGACACATCAAGCTTTGCGCTTCTTTCCTTCATCCTCCGCGAAAATATTTTTTCACTCGACACGACAAGGGCTCTCTTCCCCGTCTGTGTTAGGCAGTGCTGATGTAGGTTGACGCCGTCATGAGCGGCTTTAGCCCAGCCGGACATTGACTCCGTGGTCCCTGACTGGCACCCGCTGTGTAGAGCCTTTCGCTTTGAAAGACGGTAGACGACCCTAGTTACGTCTGACCGAAGCAGACGACCTACTTCAGTGCTGCCGAAGCATACGTCTCAGTGAATTACACCTGCCCGCGGGTTTGATCGACCCGGTGCTGGCCCGATCGCGATTTCCTCTATCACCGCCAGGAGCCTGGGAAGTGTGCCCTTAGAGGCGAGACAATATAGTGGCTTAAAGCCATGGCTAATATGCTCAGTAATGCTGCTTCTCGGACCTCCGCATCCCTATAAGCCCCACTACCCAGAGCTTCCAGATTGAGATTCCTTTAAAACAATGGAGGGATAGACTTTATCCACAAACTGAGTCATAAAAGGTACTAATACTTCTTTCTTCTTTACTCCTGCGCTCCTGATCTTCCTTCCAAATTAAGGGTTTTCATCGTATCGCGCTGAGGTGGAGTGGCTTCAAAATTATTATATTTTTCTTCTAATACATTCATTTTCTCCACGAGACCTTTCTTCATGTAAAGCTCTCCCCTATGGCCATCATTCTCGTACCTAGCCGCGGTCTCCTTTCCATTCGTGTAAAGGTGAAGAGGGCGCCACCAGGCGTCCGATACCCAACAGAGCTGTCAAGTAGCGTGCCTCCCACACGTTCGCCTCTTGCCATCAAGCCCGACGTGCTGTTTCTTCGGATTTTACGGCATAGGTGGATATAATTGTTCCCCCCGGAAGGTTTTTGCCGCGTAGCCTCACACACAAAACCAGTGCGCTTTTCGTCGCGGTACGGAGGCAACATGAACCCTTATCGCGTTGTAGCGCGACTAGCCGCATTGGCAAGCACACCTTGCTTCGATAGCCTACGCAACATGTCCCCAAGAATTTCCTGATACCTGCATTGTCGACGCCGGGATAACGGCTATCCTGTTCCAAGGCTATACGGGAGTCGATCAGTTTTAACACTTTTCTCGCGCTCGCAGTCCAAGGATCTAACGAATGAAAGTCTGAATGTTTCTATTTCCATATTCGAATGAGTGGTTCTCCCCCGCGATGTGCAGATGAACATGATCGATACGTCCCCCTGACCCCCTGGCCACATCGCGCGCCCTTCTCCGCCCGCGCGCCGGCGGACTTTTGAGGTCGGCGGGTCCTCTTTCCCAGTCCAATTTGCCCCGACAGAGATCTAGGCGACGGTTGCCCC
>Ga0179593_1668696_pt1 | contig 13246 bp, 10 predicted proteins | sample CZODoug2_1_08_16_FD_185931 | JGI IMG/M metagenome (GOLD analysis project Ga0179593, IMG submission 185931) | Vadose zone soil fungal communities from Angelo Coast Range Reserve, California, USA - CZODoug2_1_08_16fungal (PacBio error correction) | ecosystem: Environmental > Terrestrial > Soil >... | reverse complement strand
CGGCTCCGCCTCCGCTTTTTTTGAGATGATGCCAACTGGGAAATGAATCCCCTTCCTTCTTCCCGCCGCGCTTCTCTTTATGGCAGCTTCTTTTTCCTTCGATCGAGTCGGAGCTAGGACTCTAACCTCTCCCGGCCAGCACATCGTTCTCGGAGCCTTTTTCCCCTCGAAGGATCAGGACAGAGATGACTCTTCCGTTTCTTCTTCCTCTCCCGCAGATGAAATAAAAGAAGCTTCGCAGCTGTGCTTCTGAGTCCTTCTCTCCCACGGGTAGAGGTACACTTTTTTTTTTTTCCTGGCGGCCCTCTTGAGAGAGAGAGCAGGCTGTTTTTTTTTTTTTCCCAAGACCACCCCCCCCACCCCCCCCCACGTGAAGTCGGGAGCAGGAGAGCTCCTTTTTTTCCCCCCGAGCGCTCCTCTGGTCCCTGGGTCTCCGTAAAAGGCAGACGCTTTTCCTTTTTCCATCTTTTTCCCGAGATCGAAGACTGCGTCGATACTTCATAACGATCCCTCCTTTTCTAAAGAACAGATAGACCCTCTCCGGTGGAGTTTCGCTTTGTAGGAAGGGGGAATAGGACTCTCCCCTCTGCTCGCTTCCCCTTTGGCAGCCTTCGCCTTTCGCCTTTTTCCGTGATAGACACAGGACTGATCTTTCTTGCCTCAGATAAGCTTTCCGTTTGTCCCTTCTCTCGCCAGAGGAGGACGGCCCCTATTTCGAGCGCCCCGACCCCTTTCGCCAGGGGACCTCCCCTAGAGATAAGGAGATTTTTCATCTTCCCTATCACACCGATCTTGTTCCCTCAAGCTCAGCGATGCCTCGATTTGAAGGCCATTCTTAGAAACAATATCCCCCCTTTTCTCCGTTGCGGGCGGCTTCTTCCCCAGGGACAAATGGAGACCCCCCCCCTCCGCGCAAGGCCCTCCAGAGCACAAATAAGAGATTCCTAAATCCGGCCTTGGCCTCTAGACGGGACATTTTTGAAGAACCCCTTCTATTAAAAGAGTCTTTTTTCTTCCCCCCCCCCCACCCTCCACCAGAGATTGGAGAGCTTCTAAGCTCATCCATTGGCAGTTCTTTTTCACCCTTCTTTGTGAAAGTGATAGCTATCCTTTTCTCCATCTCTTCTCTCCAAGCTTCGCGAAGACGGCTTTTTGAATCCTCCAGGCTTTTCCCTTCGACTTTTAGAGACAGCGACAGTTTTCCCTTTTTCCTTCCTAATCCTTCATTTTTTTTTTTTCTCTCCCGTTTTACTTTTCGACTACCCTTTTCTCGGATTCCCTTTTCGGTGATAGAGAGCTTTTCCCTAGACTCCTCCTGGGAGTGATTTTTGGCCCCCCGATCGCAGGTCCCCCAAGTTCCCTCTTTTATAGTAGGAACGAGCTTTTTTTTTTCTATTCTCGCACCTCTCTTTCTGCTTTTTTGATTATCGGGCATGGACGCCTTATCTGTTGCTGATTGGCTCCTTTCCTTCGGTTCTTTTTTCCCTCGTGAGAAGACCCCCCTGATTGGTTCTTTCGTTTCTTGGTAATGGCAGAAGTGATAGTCCGTAGAGTTCCCCCCTCACTTGGAACCTCACCTCCCCCACCGCTCTGAATTTCACCTCCCCCTTGTAATTAAAAGAGATAGAGGGTTCATGCGACGAAGTCCCCTATCCAGATAGGGTGACTCTTGCCGTTTATCATATTTTTCTTTTATGTGACGTTTCCCCCCTTTAGATGTGTTTCCCCCCCTTCCCTTGATAGTGGCCAGGCTAGGGGGGAGCACTCTGATCTTTCCCTCTTGCTTTGGTCTCCTCTACCCTTTCTGAAATTAGGTCAAATATTTGCGAGAACGGTCTCGGGAGATTGTAACATTCTTGAGGATTCCCCCCATGGCCGCGTCTGCCGAGGTGAAGTCCCCCTCCCGTCCCTCTCCAAGGGCAGAACTCCTTTTCCTCCCCCCGCCGAAGTCCCCCCTCTTTTCTGTGGATAAGTCAAGGGATCTGCCCGTGATTCGACCTTTATGCGATTACCCCCCTCTTTTCAGCTGATCACCCTTTTTTCGGAGCAAGGGGATTTCCCCTCTCTCCGCGACCTTCTCTTCTTTCTTCTCTTTTCCACGTTTTCACGGTAGGGACGCCTTTTCTCTCAATTCCCGGTTCAGCACTGATGATAGTGATTATTTTTCCCCCAGGGTTCGCAGGATCTTGCTTTGAATACTAAGATCCTCACCATTCCTTCTCTTCTAGGAGTGGATTCTCCCTTTCCTCCCCTTCCAAGGCACAGAGATAAGTCCTTTTTTATAAGCTGCACAAGGGTTACCCCCTTTTCGCCGAAAGATAGTTCTCCTGAGGAGTAGATAAAAAAGTCTCTCTCCTTTGGCTTATCCTCTTGCCATCACTCTCTCGAGGACGGTTTCCCCGGTGCTAAGACGTATCCTCTCCGGCGTCGGCGGGCGACGTTCTTTCTCCTTGGGCATGGAAGGGGTGCTCTTCATCCCACAGGAGCTCGTTTCTTGTTTGCTCCTAGGCCCTTCCTGCCCTGAGACTTCTTCCGATCCTGCCCGCCGACAACCAGTTCTTTCTCTCTTTTTACAGGAGTAGTGAGAGAGATCTTTTCCTTTTTTCTTTTTTTTTTTCAGAATTTTTTTTGTTGAGAGAGATCAGGCTCGGGCTCTTAGACCGTCCTTTCGTCCAATAGTTTTTGTGGCTCCGGTGGCTCCGCTTCCCTCTCCCTCTTCTTTTCCCGCCACAGAAGGCATAGAAACAGCCGCCCCCTTTCTCCCCCAGGTTGATGGTGCTCCACTCTTTCCCGCATCAGTGTACGTGCATCCTTCTTGTCGTTTAGCTTCTTTGTGAAATCACATCCCTCTTTCTTCCGGCCTCGCCGCAGATTTCTTTCCTTCTTTCTTCGATCGATGAGGAATACGACGTGGGATCTTTCCTCCCCCCTCTAGGCGGCCACGATCGTCTTCCCTCCTGTTTGACCACCGGGAAATTCCTCTTATTTCCTCGTCCCTTTTGTCGTATTCCCTGATGCTCCCCTTTTTGCTTAAATAGCGATGGCGATCTTCCGTTTTCCCCCGCGAACCTTGTTATCTCCCTACTGCGCAGCAAGTTGAGGCTTTTTCCTGCGTCGGCCTTCCTACGTAGCCTTTTTCGACGAGCAGAGCATTTCTTCTTTTAAACAGGAAAAGGGCGCCCCCCCCCTCGAGCGCCTTGTACTTTTCCTTTTATCACAGAGTTTTCCTTAATCCGGCATCGTTACCTCGATCCTTTTGAATTGATACACCCCCCCTCCCCCCCTAACAAGTGTGCTTTTTTTTGGTTCCCGCGCAGGGCGGCCGGTTGCCCCTTTCCAAATCGGCATTCGGGGAAGTCCTTTAGACTCTCCTTCTGGTAACAGCTCCGCGCCTGCCGTGATCGCCCTCCCTGGACAGAAGGGAGAAGATACTTCTCCTTTTTCTCTCTGCAGGTCCTCCTCCTCTTGTCCCTAGCAAAGGTCTTTTTTTTGGCTCTATCGCTTTGCCCTCCGCGACTCCCGGCTACAGGGCCTCCTCTCCCCCAAAGAGATGGATTTTTTTCTGCTCTTCCTCCCTGGCCCCCCCGGTGAAGGACAGGCGTTCTTTTCCCTCTTTTTGGTCCTTGGGCAGTCCTTCTTGACCCTCTCATCGCCCTTTCCCCGAATAAAGAGCGACAGGACCCGTTCCTCAACAAATCCTAAGCCTCATCGCTGGTACGACAGATCCTTCGTTCCAGAAATGAGCTATTCACCCTCTTCTCGAGAATCACCCTTCCCGAGCTTGGCTCTCCTGACCATACGCTAGTGCTTTCTTGACTACTTGTTTCCCGAGAGTTTTTTTCCCGTGATCGCTTCTCTTCCGCGGAGGAGAGCAGAGAAGCTTCCCCTCCTCTTCTTTTAGGGGCCGTCTCATCCTCGTCGACGAATGTTTAAGGAATTTTAGATCTTATTTCCCCCTCCTCCCTGGTTGGTTGTTGGATCCCTGAAAAGGAGTAGAACGGTCTTTCTCCTCGGCAAATACCTTCCTCGCGCTAAGATATTAGTTTTATTTTCCTTATTCTATAACTTGCACCCCCCCCCTCTCTCCTTCACCACCCTTTGATATTTGTAAGAGATATGTGCTTTCCTAGAAAAAGTCTTGCTTCTTGGGTTGATTATGTTTTTCTCCTTGCTCTTTCTGTTTTCCCGATCGGCTTCTCCCTTTCTTCTTTTTCCCCATCGATTCCGCCGACCCTTGATTTTGTGCTCGTGGAGGAGTTTTCGTCTTCTTGTCTGAGTTCTCCTCGTCACGACCTCCCCTTCCTCCTCTTTCTCTATGGAATTAAAGATTCCGCCTTCCCCCCTGCTAGGGTCCTGTTGCCTGGAAGAGAGACGTTGATAGGAATTTTTTTTTCCTGTTCTACTTTTGACTCGAGATTCGTCTCCTTCCCTTTGTCGATGTAGAGCTCTTTTTTTTTCTGCGTTCCTCTGGCTTCCTCCTTTAACAGACGCCTTCTTCTCTCTGTCCAACTATCAGGACGCTGTGCTCTCCGTCTTCTGTACCAGGCGAAACTGAGGGTTTCCTTTTCCTTCCTACGCTTGTCTGGGCTCCGAGCCCCGGTCCCTCCTTTTTTCCCGCACACGCGCAGACACACTTTTCCTTTTTTACTCTTGCTAGCAGGTTATCCTGTATTCCATTCGACTAGAGGCTCGGCGTAGTTTTCTTTTCTACCTTTCTGAGCGCTTCCCTTCCTTTCCCCGTTGCGACCGGGGTCCTTTCCAGAGCGACAGAAAGGCGCTCCTCTTCACGACTTCACGTTCCCCCTTACTCCGGCGCACGAGCGCGTGCTGATCGTTTTCTCAACCTTTTACCCCGCCGCCGCGCATGACTCCCCCTCTCGGGAAGGCATGGCTTCCTTTTCTTTCTTAACGCGGTTCCCGCCTCTACCGGCCGCGATCCGTATCTCGTTCTTTTCCCACTTGGACTCTGGGCGTCCTCGACGATCGTTTTCCTTTTGGTCGCTTCCCCACGTCTTTCTCTCCCAGGGGATTTTCATTCCCTCCCTCCCCACTCCGAGGACTTCTCTTTCCCAGGTTCTCCTTTGGAATAACTATCATTCTTCTGCTGCTCCGGAGGAGCACTTTACACTGCTTCTTTTTCCCGGTGCTCATGAGAAACCTTTTTTTTTTTTTGTGTACGGGCTTTTTTCCTTCCCCCTTTTTCGCGGCCCGGCTCGAGAGAGAGACTCTTTTTTACAAGCTTCTTCTCGACGGATTTCTTCTTCGTCCCCATTCTGTTTCCAAGGAGCTGGATCTCTATATTTTCCTCATCTTTTTCCTCCCAAGAAGGGAAAGATCGGCGGCTCCCCCCTGCGAAAGTAAACTGCGAATAGACTCCCTCGATCTTCGATCTTGCGCCCCCCCTCGACTCCAAGAATTCCTTCTCCTCCTTACGTAGAGAAAGGTTGATCAGTTCTGCCCGAATAATGTACTGTCTCCTCCCCCTCATAAGAAGTGATATTCTTTTTTCCCCGACTCCCTATTGGCATCCCTCGTTTTTTTTGCTCGTATGAACTCTATCTAGAAGTGGGGAGAGAAAGAGAACCCTTTTTTACTATAGTCTTCTTCCTCCCTTCTTTTTTCAAATGATGGCGAGGATAAGAAAGAGATTCTTTCCTGATAGTCGCTATCCCCCTCTCTGCGAATACCTCCTTTTTTGGATAGGAGTAATAGCGGCTCTGCTTTCTTCCTGCAAGAGCAAGCACGTTCTTCTCCTGAGAGAGAGAGCTTTTTTTTTTTACCTTTTTTCGTGTGCTCCTTCCCTGAGCCAGCGAATTTCCCGCCTTGGGTAAAATGAAAAAGGGCGCTTTTTTCCCCCTTGCGAGACGGTGAAGTTGCCCTGCGTTGCTCCTCGAAGAGAGCTGTATTCCCTTTTCATACTTCTCCCCTCTGAATCGTTTTCCTGATAAACCCCATAACCTTTTCCCTAAGTGTGATGACTTTGTCTTTTTGTTTCCCTTCCCGGGTTCATAGTCCTCCCCCCTCTTTTTAAGTAAAATGAGGAGCGCGGCCCCCCGCTCGAAGTTCGCCTTTCAGAGACGCTAAAATTCCCGGTGAAAGCTTTCCTCAGATACTTTTCAGAGTAGATCGTTTTTTCCCCGCGAGAGCCGGCTCCTGCCTTCCACGGAGAGAGAGAACTTCTTACTCCCCTCCAGCGTCCTCTCCTAAAGAGACTTTTTCCCAGATACCGATCTGTGCTTCTCCCTCGCTGCCTAGGAAGACGTTTTTCCATAACTTGCCGTTAAATGCCTCTCGTTGGCTAGTTCTTTCCTCAGCTAATCGCGGCGTCCTTGACTATCCCTATTTCCCCGCCTACAAGAGCCTTTTCTCACTCTTAAGCCGTGACTTTTTTTTTTCCTTCCTAAGAGCTTTCCTTCTAGATTCAAGCGGAAAGCCAGAGACTCTTTTCGAGAAGTAGCAGCCCCCCTTAGTGACGACAGAGCCTTTCCTAAGTCTGTTTGTCCCGTTTCCCTCTTCAAATAAAGAACAGATCCTTTTCGAGAATCCTTCTCTCCCTCTCCACCGAGTAGGGTTTCCCCTACTTTTCAAGCTTCTGATCAGAGCTCTTCTCTATTTACTACTTGATCGGAGATTCCCTCTGGCGGCATTAACCCTTGAGTCGGCTTTCGGGTTGAGATCCCCCTCCCGGTGATCGCCTACTCTAGCAGCAGATGGGCCTTTATTGTAATTCTCGTCGATCTTGCAACAAAGCTCCCGTTCAATTTTTCGCTTTTGGCAAAGTAGTTCGTCTACTAGCGCAAAGATAGGCTTTTCCGACCCTTCGCTCTTCTTTTTTGCTCCGGAGTCTCCTTTTTTTTCTTCGTAAGAGATTTTTTTTCTTTGTATAGTGGAGTCGGTTTCCTCTTTTTATTCGTTAGACATTTTCTATGAGACCTCTCCCCCGCTTCTGGCCTGTCACCCCCCCTCTCCCCTTTCACGCGCTCTGGAGTTTTTTTTTCCTTCCTTCAGCTCCTCGTTGATCCGGAAGCCATCCTTTTTTTAGGCTGTACCTGGTCGCAGTTGATCTCTCGGGAGCTGGAGGATTCCCCTGTTTCCTCTCTCGAACTTGCTCGGGCAGTCCTCTTCGCGCTTACCGAAGCTGTTCCCTCAAGACCTATGCCTTCCGGTCCCATATCATTCTATAACGGCAGGCTTTTTCCCATTTTCGAATGGCGTTTCCTGAAATTGGCAGAGATTCCGAACTTCCTCTTCCGACCACCTTTCCCCGACCTTGATCTCCCTCTCAGAAAACGGCGGGAGATCTGTTTTTTTTTCTCCTAACTGGGGTTACTTACGGGATTCCTTCTTTCGTCCCTTTTTTTTTTGATGATGACCCCTTTTTCTTAGATGTAGGAAGGTTCGTCAACTCCCGTTTCCTCAAACGATCGAGCGGAAAGGCTACTACCTTCCCCCTTTTCAACGGTTCCTACGCCTGTGAGATCCTCCCTTACCTAAGCCGCAACGTGCTGTTTCCCTGTTAGATGCTCTCGTCCCGATCGAAAAAAGAGAGATTTTTTGTGTATTCTCGAGTTTTCCCCTCTCGCCCCTTCCTCGGAAGAGATACTTTTTTATCATGTTAACTTTGGTTCACCCTTCGCCCGACGAGAAGATCGTTTCTTCCCCCTCCCGTCGTTTTTTCTCTCCCCTCCGATCGACAGGTTCCCCAATCGAGCGGCGACGAGGCCTTTTTTTCTTCAAAGGTGTGCATCATCCCTTCGATCACGGCGGAGGAGGCTCTCTTATGATTCCCCAGGCTGTTTTTCCCTCTCCCCCTGCGACTAGTCGTGTTTTCTATGCATTTGGGGGATTAGCGCCCTCTTGCGAGACGCGGAATCCCCCTCCCGCCTCCACCATCTGAGTCGTATCGACAGTGGACGTTTCTTCTTTCCTCTTTCCTCTCTCTCCTCATATGTTTTTTTTTTTGAGATCGATCAAGCTCTTCCCTCTCCTTTCTTTGACCGTAAAATGGAGCTAGAATAAGATGGTTTTTTTTTCCTCGATATACGCGTCTCTGAGCCGTTCCCGGACCACAAGAAGGCATAGAAACCAGCCTCTTTCACTTTTTCCCTGCTCACTCTCCCAGGCCTCACAGTGTACTTTCTCCCCATCCCTTTCCTCAGCAAGTTCTTTCTGCTTCTTGCAACCTTGTCCCATTCCTCCGGTCGCCGGCATAGAAGACGCTTTCCCCCTGTTCTCTCCCTCTCTGAGGGTTTATCGACTCTAACATCCGATAGTTCCTCCCCCCCTCTTTAGGTGACCACAGGGAAAATGCTTCTTTTTTCTTTTCTCGAGGCCGGGTTCGGTTTTTCTTCGCGATACATAAAAGCCTCTTCTCCTGTTCCTCTCGATGAGTTCTTCCCCTTCAGAGAGTACCTCCCTCTCCCTCCGGCCCGATAGTACTTTTTTTTTTTTCTCTTTCTTGTAGGCCCGACCGGTCTTTTCCTGGCTCGGACGAGCAAGCGAACTTTCCCTCCAACCTTTAGAGGCCTTCCCTCCATCGCGCGCAGGGAATCAGCGTTGATAATAGAAGAGACGTCCTTTTTTTATCCAGGATCCCTCGATCCCTTTTTATGATAACCCAAGAAATGTTCTCCCCTTGCGGGTTTTTCCTCATTCGGCGTTTTCCCTCTCCTCAGTAGGGAGCCTTTTTTCCTCGCTGCCCGCACATGGCAGGCTGGGCCTTTTCACCTTTCCTTCCGTATCGCCCAGTTCCCTTTTTTTTCCCGAAGGGCGCAGAAAGTCTTTTCCTTTTTTTTATCCAGACGGAGTTACGATCTAGCTTCCACTCTAAGGCGAGAGAGACCTTTTTTCTCGCATCTCCCCCAGGCCGACTTTCCCCCGCAGACACCCCTCTCTTCCGATCAACGATAGCGTCCTTTTCCTTTCTAGCGACGGTGAAGGCCGGCTTTTTACACGAGATTTTCCGGGTTCCTCTTCCTCGACCAATTGGCTTCCTTCCTAGTCGCCAGGTCCCCTCCCCCCACGAGAAAAAACCTTTTTCTTTTTCTGGACGCCCGACCCGTCTTTTCGCCGCGAGCGGGACAGAAGACCTCCTGGTCCCCTCCCCTTATAACCACCATCAGCCCGAGCCTTTGGTCTTTTCAAATAGATCGTTTTTTCTAAATTGGCCTGACGGTTCCGCGAGCGTGAGTGCTGATCCCCCTCAAATGCCATGCTCGGCGAGCCTCTTCTCCTTGAGCAAAAACCGCTCTTTCTTTCTTCTAGCGGCGTCCGTTTTCTGACTGTTTCAGAGAAGAGCCCCTATCTCACCCCCTACCCTTGTGTGTTGAGAGCTCTTGACTGATAAGGAAAAGGTTTTTCTCCGAGGGCGGGGGCTTCTCGGCACTAAGAGTTTGGATCCTCGATTCTCGAGACGCTTTTTTTTATTGTATTTCTCTAGGGACAAAGATAGCTCTATTTCCATGGGCTCTTCGGTTTACGAGCTATGGTTTCCCTACTGGATTTATGGTGGTGAGTTCTTCCCTTTCTGAATCGATAAGTGTCTTTTTTCCCCTTTTTTTTTTAGTGGCCGGCGGTCTTTTCAAGAACCTTTCTTTTCTTTTGGATTATTCCCTTGGCAGCTTATTTTCTTCCTTCAATTGTAGAAGAGATGATTTCCCCTCCCTGAACGCACGAGCCCCCCTCTTTCCACGATAAGAATTTTCCCAGCTCTTAGGGGCCTTTTCCCTCGGAAGCTCTCCTTGACGGAAGCCAGATCGGTTTGCCTGGATTCCGGTCTTCTCTGAGACTGTGCGGATTAACCTTTTTCCTTTCTCCGGGTCCTCTCTAGAGACCTCCTATTGCGATAGACGTCTTCCCCCCTCTCCTTAAATTATTTTTTTTTCCGATCACGCCGTCTTTGTACCAGGAGAAATTGCGCGTTTTTTTGCGCTCCTCTGTCGGAATTACGGTCCTAGTTTCTTCCGAGGTCCCCGTTTCTCCAAGCAAACCGAGAAGAAAAACGGTTTGATCGGTTATGGTTCTTCCCCCCTCTAGCCTTTCTTTCTGCGCCACTTTACTCGTAGAGGAAGAAAACGTGTTCTCTTTAAGTGAGAGAGCTGGCCTTTTTTAAGGGGCATTGGGTCCGATACGTAGAGAGTCCTTCCCCAGCTTATTTTACGGGTCTTTGCCGAAGCCGGATTTCTGTCTTGGTCTTTCCGTACGCGTACCGGTTCGCCTGCTTTCCCCCAGTCTCTCTTGCGCTTGGACTTTCTCTGCGTGGAGGTTCCCTCTCCTTATAGACGACGAAAAGGCAAGCGCTCCTTTCCTATGTACCGGTTTTCACCGCTTGCTTTTACGATCTTGGCCGCCTATTAGGATTTCTTAGCTTTCTTCCTCTATTCAGGCTAGTCCTTCTTTTCCTCTGCGTTCCGAGGCCCCCCCCCTTTCCCTTCCTTTGAAAGAAGCCTAAAAGAAGAGAATTTTTTTTTGCGACGGGGGGCCGTACCTGTTCTGGGTTCTTAAGGCGGGGCATCCTGATAAACTTTCTCATTTCCTTTTTTGCTTCGCAGCGTCTTAACTGCTCTCCTCTTCTAAGCGCGAAAACGACAAGCCCTTTTTTCATTGGACGTTCGACGTCTTTTTCACGCGATCTTTCCACAGAGAGGGATCTCTTTGATCTCCAGAAGGTGCAGATCTTTTTCCCCTCCGTTCGACGTAAATTTCTCTTCTCCTTCCTTTTTTCTCGCTCCAGATCTAGCAGATCAGAGAATTCCCTCCTCATAGCCAGCCGACACCCTAGCAGCCAGGTTGAGAAGGCTCTTTTGTACTTTCTTGGCCGCCTCCCTCCTTCTCCTTGAGCTGCTGACACTGGGAATGACTAATCGTCCTTTTCCTCTTCGAGTGATTGCTCGTATGGTATCTTTTTGAGGAGCAGAAGTGTTTCTGCTTCCCCTACTGTCCAGAGCTCCCCCTTTAACATGATGAGATTCTCCTTCTCTGACGGATCGCGGAAGGGTCCCTTTTTCCCCCCGCTATGACCTCCACTCCCTCCTCGCCAGGCTTAAATAGAGCTGGTTCTACACCTTGAGCTCCCTTTCCCCTTATCTCCGGGTTGCTTCCCCGCCTTTTTCGAGACGCAGGCGGAGAGCAGTCTTTTTTTTTTTGTAGAGACGGGATCCACGTTCGCGCAGATAGTTCTCGTACCCTAACGACTTCCCTTTTTTTTCTAAGATAAAATCTTCCCCTTCGCCTCTCCTGAATCGGGAATAAAGGATAAGCTCCCCGCAAAGATCGCCCGCCGTGTTGGTTTTCTTGGGCGAGCAGGTAGGAAGGTTTCCTCCGTCCTCCTAATACCGCTTGCGTCTAGGGCCCCTTTTCCCTCTTCCAGTTAGAATGTTTTGCCGTGATCGAACAGTCTTCTCAGGGCGCAGAGAAGTGTCTTATTTTCTCGACAGCAATTCGTCCCGATGCACTTCCTATCCCGACCATCGAAAGGGGAAGCCGTTCTGCATCGCGATCCCGTCGTCCCTCAGCAAGAACGATAAAACCATCTTTCTCCTCTTCCCGGAGCCCATTTTCTCGCTGTTGGAGGACAGGCTTGCCCAGGCCAAGGAGGTGGCTCCTTCCGCGGCGTGACGCTCCCTTCTACAATGTCGAAGATTAAAACTTCTCCAAGCAAACTATTCTGGAGCATCCTTCCCCTTGCGGACATTTCCTTTTTTTCCGGGCCAGAATAACTTCCACCTCGTCCATGCCAGAGAATTCCCCCTTTTTCTGCTCCTTTTTCTAGTAGTTTTTTCTCCGTGCGAAATTTCCTACTTTTTGACCGCGAGCGTTTTTTTTTTGATACGCGGCTTTACATAAAGTTGCTCCCTCTCAGCTTTTCTCTAGCACGCGTAGGTCCCCTCTCCGAGACAGGATAAGTTTTTCAGGAAGAATCTCAAGCGGGAGCTTATCTCCCTTTGTGGTGGCTCCCCCTCCTGCTCGAATCCTTCTCCCACCCTCGGAAGGACTGCCTTTTTTATGGAGCTTTCGGTGCTCAGCTTGACCGCTCTTTTTCTTTCCCCAGCCCGTTGGAGTTTATTTCTCGCGATAACTTTTCGGTCCCCCCGTCGGCAATTGTAGCTTTTTTTAGATATGGGCGTCTCCGCAAAGCTCGGGTGGTTTTATTTCTCCCGGATGGCCGATTTTCTCTCTTTCTCTGGCAAGTTCTGCCTTTTTTTTTCCTGAGAGTAGGGCGCTTAATAGCGGGCTTTTCTCGGGAGGCGTTCTTATCCCCCCTCCGCAGCTTCTCTCACTGACCGCAGGCCCGTCACTTCTGCTCTGAATTTCACACCCAACTCTTTCCGGGGGGGTGGGGTTTTGTTTTAATGGTGCTCTAGAGTTGATACGTTCCCTCCTATTCCTATAGGGTGATGATTCCTTTCCCTTGGATACGCGACTTCTCTTCTGACTTCTGACACTGGAGATTTTCTCTGTTTCCCCCTTTTCCGTCTCTCTCTTTCGACTCTTCTCCTTCGTTAAAAGGAACTCCTTTCCTCGGTTCCCCTATCCCCCGGGAGCTCTCTTTACCAGGGCGATTTGCTGCAATGGGGAAGACCGTCCCCCTTCAAACGACGGCGATTTCGCCCCCGGCCGAAACTTTCCCCTGATTCCTCTCCTTGTGTTTACGCACTTATCGCGGGATCTTCTTTTGATCGACTCGCGGATTAGGAGAGTTTCCCCTCACTGAGCGCGCGTCCCTTCCTCGTCGCCAGGGGCAACATTTTTTGATTTTTTTCGTAGCTCCCTTTTCCTTTCCCGGTCGGGCCGACCCTTCTTTTTTTGCGCTCAAGGAATAAGGCTTTGATAGTGCTGTACGCGTCCCTTTTCCTAGCGCGCATGCCTCATGGTTTCTTTAGATTGTTTTTTTTTTTTTTTCAAATCGACGGATGCAGTAGCCTTTGCCCCTTCATCTCGGTCGAGATCTTGTCCTTTTGGCACGCGCGAAGAGAGGACTATTTTTTCCCCGTTCCTAGTTCGGCTTAATTTTTTTACAGAGGATTAATCCGCGCCCCCCCTTTTCCCCTCTTGCTGAGGCGGGCGATTCTCAGTCAACGCGGGAAGTCTCCTTGGCTGCGGAAGAGGAGGTCCTTTTGAGCACATTCCCCCCCCCCCCCCACTTTTTCGGATTGGGCTATGCATTCGGGGGCTTTTCCTCCCGAGGATCGAAGTACTTCTTTCCCCCCTCCCCCCAGCGGAGTCGCGCGAAAGTGGGGTCTTCGCG
>Ga0179593_1501603_pt1 | contig 13246 bp, 17 predicted proteins | sample CZODoug2_1_08_16_FD_185931 | JGI IMG/M metagenome (GOLD analysis project Ga0179593, IMG submission 185931) | Vadose zone soil fungal communities from Angelo Coast Range Reserve, California, USA - CZODoug2_1_08_16fungal (PacBio error correction) | ecosystem: Environmental > Terrestrial > Soil >... | reverse complement strand
CCGGCAATTCTGCCCCCCGTTTACAGCCCCCCCGCGCCCGTGATCCCCCCCCCAGTTATCTTTCCCCGAGTCAGGGGTGCGAGTCTATGGACGTCCCCCAGTGGACTTCTCCGCTCGCTTATGCCTCACGCCTTTCTCCCCTGCAGCTTCTGGTCACCAGCATCCACGTATATTCCAATCTTTTGAAAGGAGGACCCAATCCATCCCACGCATTGGACCCCGGACCCCGTTGGCATACATTTTTCTTGATTTTTCCTCAAAAGACCCGATATCGCTACCAGTTCGCCCTGCCCCGAATATATCTCGATCTTGTCAAGGAACCCCGTTTCCCGCTCCCCCCCAACGCCTTTGCACCCCCTTCCAGTAAAACCATTCCGCATGAGTCCCGAAGCTCCTGCCCGGGCCAGGTTTTGACGGATGACCAGGCAGGATCCGCGGAGCAATGACGAAACCTTTCGGACAACTGAGTTTCGGCCCCCCAAGAGCCCTTTTTCATCCTTCAGTACCCCTTCTCTTAGCTTTTCCGGTCAACCCCCCTTTCCGTTCAAAGAAACTTTGGGTAGGACCCTCTTTTCGCAGAACTTTCTGCTAGAGTGATCTTAATGCTTCTCCGATTATCCTGCCGTCTTCATCTTTAGATTTTTTCAGCAGACTCCCCAGGACCTTTACAAAATTGTATATAAACCTTCGGACCGATCCCCATATGTTAACAATTTCATCAGCCTCTGCCCCGACAAGCAAGAACCCCCGGCTATGATGCCCCTTCCCTTTGCCGACTTTCCAGCCACTCACTTTTTCTGACTTTAAAACCCCCGCACATATCGAAGGTGCGCAAGTCATTCCGCCGAGCGACTTCCCTCTCCAAGTCGTCCGAATCTAGAATCGAAGCTGCCCCTCCCGGAGAGCTTTCTTTTCCCCGCGCCCACCGTGCAAGTCTCGGTTTCACCCTATTGAGGCATTCCCTTCGGTTCACTCAGACAGTCTGATCACATGTCTTTCCTACGTAGTTAGCCTCCTTCAAGCCATATCCGATGATCCTTGGGCTGGCGCAATCCTCCGAGAACCCCCTCCCCAACTTTTCACTCGGTAATCCGACTTCCCCTGATCTTTCTTTTCATCCGTGTTCTTCTGTTGAGAACGCGATGATCCCGGCACCTTGGCTCTTTTATTCAAAGCCTTTTTTTTTTCGCATGAGTCCCCCCCCCTACGCCTCCCTCTGGAGTGAACTCCTGACCTGTCCGGTTCACGCCTGCCTAAGCCAAGGAGACTTTCCGCGGACCCCCTTCGATTGTTTTTTTTTTTTCTTTTTTTTTTTTTTTGTAATTCGTAGGCCCACCAGCGATCCTCGTTGTTCCGACGATCTTATCCCCTGCCCTCTCGTACGGGCCAGCCCTCGACCCTGCCTTGGGCTGTAATACAATTTGTCTCCCGGGCTCGATCTGTTGCAGCGTTGAATCTTTACCACAGCCAAACCCATTAAAAAGCTCCCCCGTACCTCATCCTTTATTTTCCCCCCCTTGGCTTGGGCTTCCCCCCACGAAACTGGACTTTTTTTTCTGCAATTTAATAAAGGGCATTCCCCTCTCGCGTAGATTTCAGCCGTGCTCACACAAGTTCCCCACCACGAAGGCTTCCTTATTCTTCGCTGTGTGTTCCCCGGGGTCACCTTACACCTTTCTCTGATTCTTTTAATAGGGCTGTTAGATAATCATCGTCCCCCCCCCTCTGTTAACTTTGACTCCCCCCCTCCCTTCAACCTTTTGACATTTTCACCCTTTCGTACCCACCGTTTGCGCCCGGAGTGAGGCCTCCGGTCCCCGTAATCTCTCTTTTCCTCCCCCCCCCCGGCACGTTTGTTGTAGATTTCGTTTTGCCCAGGCCTCCCCGTGTTACAGAACCTTTTTTTCCCGTACCGTAGGACCTTCCCGTACAGTTTTCTTGTGTTAACATTCAACCCCAGTTATTCTTCTTCCCTTCTCCAAAGCACCAGTTATAAATACTTGACCACTCATTAATCTTTTCCGTGGTGGCATCCTCGTTTGTCCTGACTTAGTTTTTCACGCAAAGCCCTTCATTTTGAGGGTTAACTGGGTTCCTCACGGAGAATATTCTCTCCATGTTCCCCTGAAAGTCTCATTCCCAAGCTTCAGCGACTCGGCGCTTATTCCCCTTTTTTGCGAACCCTTTCTCCCAAGCCCACCCGCTTCTTTTTTTAGCTTGGTATTGATTAGTTTGGATGTTTCCTTCCCACTGACCCGCTGCTACCCCCCCCCACGTGATCATGTAGTCCAAGATTTTCTTGCCGTCTCCCCCCCAAAGGCTTTACTTGGAGTTTCAAGGCGATCTGGACTTTCCCCGATCCTTCGGCCCGGTTCTCGTGGAGAGTAAGCTTCGGTTAAGGAGGATATATCTTTAACAGCAATGTGCTACGTTCTCGTTCTTTATGGGCCCCCGGTCTCTTCCCTTCCACACGAGTCTTTCTGTCGTTTTTTGAAACCCCTTTTTCCAGAAACTCTTATCCGCGGCCGTTTACTGGGTCTCGATTCCCTATACAACAACTTCCTGCCCCTATCTTTTTTAGTCGGCTGATACCTCCTGCTGAGTACTCTTAGCTGACGACCTTGGCGTCATCGTCCCCCCTCCTGTGTATCCTCTGTTTGCCGGCCATTTGCGACTTGTTAAACTTCCAGCGAACCCCCCTTTTCAGGATTAAGAAATAAGGATAGTTCCTTTCGTGTGTGTATGCAGTGCCCCTTTGCTCGAGTTTTCCCAATTAGATCCTTCTCCGGGCTTGAGGAGTCGAATTCATTTGATCTTTTATTTCATCCTTGTGCGGTATAAGAGCGATATCTACTGTTCAGAACGGGTTGCTTTTTTTTACCTTAAGTCCGTGTCTGTCTTGGAAGGACCCTTCTATGTGTATTGTCCATTTTCATATTCCGGAGTTTTCCGGGTTATGTCTATTCTTCCTGTTACAGATGCGGACACTTCTTATTCAGTACGAGGGAACCGTGTCGAAGTTTTGAACCCGCTCCGCACGTCCTCAACTGACTCACATCAGTACGGACGACACTCCTGATCCTTGGCGTTCCGATTTCTCTAAACTTCTGGACTTTTGTCCGACTCTCGGCAGGGTTTCCCTTTCTTCTAAGAGCGGTGCTGAGGTGGGAGAGGAAGTCCCCTCATCTTCCCCCGGTGCCTCCTCGTTGAGTATTTGCTCCACCACGAGGCACCAGGCCAGCCTGGGGGAATCATGGCCATTTTCTTTTACCTGCGGGTCTGTCATTGAGTCCTTCTTAGTCCCTTTGATTTTTAGTAATTTAGAGGTCTAGCTTTGTAGTCGGCGTATCTGGGCTTTTCTCGCGCTTCCCCCTTTCCAAACTCTTCCCATACTCGGTGGTCCCATTGATTTTGGTTCTGGAGTTTACCCATATCGGTCTTTCAATTTTGGAGATAGCGCCTCAACCCCATTGTGAAGTCCACGCTAGAATCTGTTCCGCATCCGTCTACCACCAAAGCCCCCTCGACTAGTGTTTCTCGAGCCCCAGACCTTCTCGTGGCATGTTGGGGTGTCCCCATTCCTCGCGCTTTTTCACGGTCTTTTGCAGGCTTTTTTTTATTTCTTTTTCCTCCTCCTCTTTTTTAGATCGAACTGCCCTCCCCATCTCCCCCCCCCCCCCCCGTTACATTTTTTTTGCCGAGCCCTGTCAATTTGCTCCTCCTGCCTGAATTTAGGCGCCTTTTGCTCTCCCCCTCCTTACGGCGCTAAACTTCCACATCAATTCTACCGATTGATATCCCTCTTTGAACCTTCCAACGTTTTACCCTCCAACCTTTCCCTGTTTGATGCCTGAGGGCTACGCAACCACCCCCGTCTCCACAGCGCTACACGTTGCCCGAGTCTTTTTATTTTTTTCTTCTTCTCTCTCGCAAGCCCCCCGGGTACCTGCATCCCCCACCATTTCCATGAGTCCCGACCTCTCCATGCCTGCAGCTTTGGGTTATCCCTTTCATCGTGAATATTTCCTATAACGCCGTCTCTTTCGTTGTCGGCCCGATCCCTTTCCCCAGGTCAGGACAATTTCCCTTAACCCTGCCGCGCTACCCCAAAGCCAGTAATTGTCTCTTCTCGTCGCTCATCCTAGATTCCACCATACCCTGTTTCTCTCTTTTCCTGAAAATCTCGGACGCTCCACCCTAGTCGTTGAACGCTACATCTTCTCCCAAGACCTCCTCAGCCCGTTCCCGTCTACATCTAGAGTTTTTCCCTTCACTTTTACTTAATAAGCCCTTCCGCCATTAGACCCACCCTCTATTGATTCCTGTAAAATTCTCTAGTTTCCTCAAAGCCCTCCCCCCCGGGCTCCGTCAAATTCCTAAAACCCCCCCCCTCTCTTCAGTCAGGCCCTATCAGCCCCAATTTTCCGAATAACCTTTCCTCCCCACGAGAATCCCTTCCCTGTGAGCTCCTCCGTTGGCTCGCTGCCCCTCCTGCAGGCTTCTCCAGCCCTTTTCCTTAAACTCTCGTTCTTTAGCCTTTTGACCCCCCCTCCTCTGCTCTTCGGTTTTTCTTTCGTACGTTTTCCTAGGCCAAACTAAACTTTTTTCAGTCCCTCATAAGAATAAATTCAGTTATGGCGCTTCCACTTGGGTTACGGCCGTTACCCCTTTTTTTTCCTCTTATCAATTTCTTACTCCCCCAGTTTTTCTCCCCGCCCTGCCTTCAAAACCTGCCCCTTTTACCGCCCTCCTTAATCTCCCTTAAGGATATCCCGCCCCTCCCCTTACAAGGCGTCGAAGGACTCCAGCTTCGTAATCCTCTTCCCGCTTCTTGTTTAAAATAGACCTCGTGCCCCGACCCGTCTTCCCCAATGGCTTCCAGTCCGTTTCCCAACTTTCCCCCTACTGACCCTTTTTTTTTGCGCTGCAGTCCGATCCCTTTTTAGCAGTCCCCTTGCAAGTGATCCCCCAAAAGTTCATAACCTGCTCAACATCAACTTGCTAGGTCGTTCCCTCTCGGACGCTGAATATTTCCTTTCTTCGTGGACGGTCCCTTGCAGTTCCCCCTTCTTTGCCCCCAATCTTTTTGAACACCCCCCAATCGCCCCGAGCAGAGTCTCAAGAGAAGGGGGCACTTCTCTACTCTTCTTATGATTTATTAATAGGGCCTCTCATAAACGCTTTTTCAACACCCCCCGGTCTCCTATGGTCCCCCTCCACTGTTTCACACATTTTTCCGGCTCCCCCTCCCTCTTCCCTTCTGTAATCTCCCTTTTCTTCCCTCCTCTTTTGTTGTGATTCTCCCCTCAAGTCCCCCTGAGGCCGGACATCATCCTGGACCGTTAATTTTGTGTAAAAAGTAACCCCTCTTTTTCGGGATGACTCCGACCGAGTCCCCCCTTCATTAATACTTTTCCCCCCCTTGATGCGCCCTTTTCTTCACGTCTTCTTTACTGGTGTGCATCCCTGCGTTAATCTCGTCCTCTCTCAGGGGTAACCCGTTTCCGTCCGCACACTCCCCTCGAATTCCCCCGCCCCAAGCACGTTTTATGGTGTACAGGTTTTTTTTACGTTCTCTGCGTTTCTCTCGCCTCCTCACTCTTACAAAGTCTTGCAGGCGCCATTTTCTGGTCCGTCTTGGTAACTTTTGATTCCCTGACTGATTGTCTCCCTTTTCACTACGTGTCACCAGCGTTTTCTCTTCTTTGTTTTCGCAAGTCTTTTTTTCTCTCTGGTCCTCCCTTCCTCAGGCGGTTCCCCTGAAAAAGGCTTTTTTCCTTTCACTTGGTGTAGCGGCTTTTTGGTGCTGTACTCAGTCGCATTTCCGGAGGTCCGTTTCTTTCTTCTCCACGATAACTTCTAACACTGTACGTTCCATACTGGGCTTCTGCTGACGGCTGCGTGAGCTTTTTCCCCTTTTTCATCGTCCTGCAATGTGTTAAATTCCCTTGAGGCTCGGTGGATGCATCGCGTCTTCACTTTGATTTTGCCCCTGCCGTCAGCGTGTTTCAACCTCTGTCATTTTTCTTTTCTCGCTTTTCCAGCACGCCCTCAGAGCGTCGATGAGTTTATTAAGCCTTTATCTAGGATTTATGCCGCATCCTTTCTGTTTTTACCCTTCCCCAGGTGTCTTAACCTAGGTCCGAACCTCCCGCCGTTGTTCTCTCCTCCTTTTCATATTCTTCTTTATATTGTGCTTTTCTTGTTAGCTATCTTGTTCTTGGCAGTATGGTACCTGTAACCTGTGTAACAGGCTGGCGAATCCGATGCCCCCTTCCTTTCGAGCTAGTCCTGCAGTACTCCTAGAATTTGAATCTATGCAGAAACCTCTCTTTTTTGATTTGCCGGAAGTTCTGAAGGGTTAGTTTTTCTATTCAGTGTGTTTTCCCTTTGCGAGCTTCTTTAGTCTTGTGTAGTATGATAGACCCTAGTCTGAAGGTTTTTCTCGAAACTTCCATTTGAGTTTTCATCAGGTTTCCGGCTGAGTTGTTTGGAGTTTTCTCTAATTGCCTAAATCGGAGCAGTAGATAATCTCTGGCTTTCTCAGGGTTTTTCTATCGATTCTTCCCCAACACACTTACTAGTGGGGACACCGTTTGGTTTCAGGGATGGGTTTCCTCCCTCCCACTTGACTTCAAGGGTTCGCCTACCCCATTTCTCTCTGCATCTTTGATGCCTACGGACGCGCCTTGACTTTTCTACATTGTAACTTGGGGCCCCCGTGAGAGGTTTGACTCGGTGATCTTATACATATCTCCTTGTGAGAGATCTCGGAACTTTTCCCCCTAGACCATGATTTCCCCCACGTTAAATGTATGGACCTCCTTTCAGGGACGTATCTTCCTGATCTCAGGGAAGTGACATCTTCTTTATTCGTGATGCTACCATTTCTCGCTTCCCCCCCCCCTTTCCTTCTTCACCTCAAGATTTGCCTCTTGGAAACCCTTCCCCCTCCAAGAAATGGACCCACTACCTTTTTCCGAGTTTGTTGCTCTTGCTCCTACGACCCGTACAGAGCATTCTCGAAATTCCCTTTTTTTTTAAATGTTTTTCCAACTATTAAACCGACTTCCATCAAGCCCCCTCCCCACCCCCTGCTTTTCCCCTCTCCTTTTTCCAATTGTTGACCGACTCCCGGCAGTACTCCTCTTGAGCATATATCCGTCGGCCTCAAGTTCTACATCATCCCCGGTTCTCACTGCTCTTTTTTTTCCCCGCATCCGCATATTCAGGCCAAGAGTTTCATACCAATAGCCGCACTCTTCTCCTCGGCCCGCTTAATGCAATCTGAGTCGTCTTTTTTCGCGTTGAAGCCTCCCCCCCATTGACGGCGCGGCGCGGCCTCCCGAGGCTCCCCCCCCCCCGGCCCCTCCTGCCCTGCATTTTGACGCCTCAGGGAGCCCAACGCCCAAGACGACCGCCATCCCCTCACCACGACCCCTGGCTTTGAATGTTTTTCCCAATCCGCCCTTCCCGCAAAAGTTCAGCCGAGATCCTCCAATTCGCCAGGTAGTGAAGAATCCCTCTCTCTTTTTTTCCTCTGCTCGATCCTGTAGGATCCTCTCCTTGTGAAGGTCCTAACACTTGACTCTCCGCTGGATCCCGTAGCACCATTTTTCAACCATGAACTATCTGGCTTGTTATTCCCTGCTACAGAAGACCCTTTCATTTCCCTGCCTCCCTTAGGGCGCCCGTTCCCCTTTTGGTTAAGGTCCCTTTGACTCTATGACCTTTTTTTTTTTTTCCCTGGTCAGTCTCCGTCCCTCCACGTGCCTCGCCTGTTTCCCCCCTCCGCCAGACCGACCAGGGCACTCTCTTGAAAAAGGTAATCTTCTCAGCCGGTGCACCCTTCAATGTCAAGCCCTTTCTAAGTCTTCCCGAGATCCTTGCTTTAATCGCCATCTCCGGGGTGCCGAAGCTGTATTCAATTTTTTTCACGCAGTCCGGTTCCTCCCTTCCCCTGAATTTGGTTTCTCCGTGGAAAACTTTTTTGTAAGGTTCCCCTTTTTTAGCGTCCCCTTTCGGGACAACCTCCCTCAGATCCAGATCACCCCTTTTCAAAGCTTGCTTGGGCCCCCGATTTAAGGTCTTCGTTTCGTCACTCTCAAGTCCTTTTCCACAATGCTCCTTGACATATTCCCTCCGCTATTCCAACCCTCCCCCCCCCCCCCCTTCCGAAGGCTGTCATCAGCGTGTAGCCCGGCCCCGCTCACTTCCATGAGTATCTTGCTTGGTAGTACTGTTGAGCTTAATCCACTCCTCCCCCCCTTTTGGTTAGCCCAACATGTTTTTTTTTCTTATTGCACCGCCTCTTAAAAACACCTCTCTTTTTCCTGGCTCGGGTCTCCGTTGTCCATTATTTCCCCCTCCGTTGTTTCCGGATCCTTCCCCGCACGCGCACTGCCTCCCGCGCTAACCTTTTTCCCCCTTCCCTTATTCCAATGAACTTCTGTGTTACCAAAATGTTCACCCCCCAGCGGTTTTTCGAATCACCTCCCCGCCCTAGTCCCTTCTCCAGGAATTAAGATTTTGCACCCTTTTTCCCCGTTGGCTACTGCAATCCTTATATTCTTTTTCCGGTTGCCTCCCCTTCCGAATTATCTCGTGTATTACCTTGGGATTGTTGGTCCCACGACGCGCCCCTCTCCCCGACTTCCCCCCCCCCACTGATTTTTTTCGGTTTTGTGTTACCTTTCTTCGTTTTTCCCTGTCCCTTTGCAACAAGGGACCCTCCTGCCTTCGCAAAAACCCCTTTTCCTCTCCTCCAAAGAGTGGTAACTTGCTTTTGCGCCATTTTTGATTCTCTTCAGGACCGCTGTTCCTTTCACATTAGGAGCTTTTTTGGTCCGTCCGTTCGCCTTGTCTAATTTTGGCGGTCTGCTGCTGTCTCTTTCTGGTTCACTTCATTGCGTCTGGGCCAGCACTGCACCCCCTGGCTTATACTAGGCTTCCGTAAGTGGAGCATCCTTTCTCTCCCCCCCCTATAACCCAAGTTTTTTTTCTACCCAAATATCGTTCTTTTGTCGCTCCCGTTTGCGTTTGTGGGTGGTCTTTCGTTTTCTCAATTCGATTCCCTGTGCTCTTCCCGAGTTCTAGTTCAGAATCGTACGGCCTTCAAATTTGAGCCCACCCTTCTGTTATTCTTCACTCCCTCGGTATCTCCAGGGTTTCTATTCGCCGACTTGGACTTTTCCTGACGTCTTCCCTCACTCTCGGGATTGATCCCTCTTCTCCAATTTCAGACCTTTTCTCCTGGTCCCGGCTTCCTCCTGCACCTCCTTATTTTTTTTACGTTCCCCGGTTGACCGGCTGGCATTGGTTTCACGTCAGCCGGTCTTTCTTCCCTGTTCCTTTCTAATGGTCACTGCAGTTGGTGGCCCCTCTCAGCTCGGATTTTTTAAACTTTCTTCCCCTTCTCATCTACACCCTAGACTATCTCGCCGGTCGAGGAACTAGACATCCCCCCAGAAGAGCAAGAGATTGAGTGGACTGGATTTCCTAAAAACCTTCTTCTCTTTTTTGATCCGGGAAGCCTGGTTCGTTTTAGTAGCAGTGTCCGAATATTAGTGGTCTTTCTCTTTTTTCGTAGACCCTGCCGCGGATGTATATGACCTGCTTAACCCATAAGGGCCTCCCACATCTTTTTTTCACTGGACTATCTTCTCACTGGGGCGGTTTCGTTTCGTTGGCTAGCGACTCTAGCAATGCTTCCTTTTAGCTGTTGAGTATCTGGTTGTTATTCAGCTTCAGCCAAACCTCTTTTCTTAGTTCTTGCTTTTTTTTTCCACCTTGACTTTGCTTGACTTTTTTCCGTTTTTCCCCACTCTTGCCCCCCGTTTACCTGGTTACCATTTCTAGAGCTCACTTTAGCGAGACTCTGTCATTTCCCTCTTCAGGCTCCTCCCGATAGTCCACCCCCTTCCTTGATCCCGGTGGCCTATTTAGTTTTTCTATATATATTTTCCCGTTTTGTTGCTTCCCATAATGATTGCGCAACCACTTTTCCAAATTTGGAAGGGTAAACATTAATGAGCCAGGCTCAGGTCAAGTTTCGCCACCCTTTTAAGTTTGTTAAGCTCTCTCCTCCCGGCTTTGCTCTCCCCTTTCTTAGGCGCTCGCTCTTTCCCCCTTGAAAACCATCCCCCCCCCGGTTACCCACTGTTGAACGTCCCCACCCAAGCCTTTTTTTCCCACCTGGAATCTCCCTGTGTTTCGTACGTCTCGGCGATCCCCAATTTTATACTGTGTGAATGGAATCCATCCCCGCCTCGTTTCGCAATCCTATACGGAATTCGCCGAACTTTTCCATTTCTAAGTTTCAAATATGTCCACCCGCTCTTTCTTCAACTCCTTACGCTGCCCAGAAGAATTCCGACCACCCCCGGCTGTCATCCCTGCGACTCCCGCCGCAACCTTTCCTAACCCTGGTCCAAACAATGACCCTTGTTCGTCGCCATTTTCCCTTCTCCCTTTTCACTCTCTGATCTCTTTTGACTACTGACCTCCTGCTTCGTTTCCGGGTGCCTTGCGGCTCGTGAGTGACAGAGTCCGTCAGACTTTTTTCCCCTCGAGACGTTTTCTTTTTCATGCCTCCTCTCAGTGCAGACGATCTCAAGCACTGCCCCGTTGGCAGTTCTTAAAACACCTGAAGTCCCATATGTAAGCGGCTGAAAACAAAGACATAGAGCATTTGGACCCCAAAGGTACACCGACGGCTTTTTTTTTTCTTTACTTCACTCGCCCTCGACTTTAGCTTTGCCATCCATTGAATTGCGACTCCATCTCGACGAAAATTTGTCCCCCGAATCTTTCGCGAGCCTTCTTTCCGAGGGCTTGTTTCCATAGCTTGCGGCCAATCCCGGCGTGGATCAACATCAGGAATTAGATCCGGACTCGCGCATGTCCCCTTGAGAAAATTTCCTACCTGCCGTATGCTCTCTACACTAAAAACCGTCTGAGTCTTGGGGTCTCCAAGATACGCTCCCCCCCGTAAATCCGAGTTAATAACCCTCGACTCGTCCCCTTGGCGTTGACGTCTTCTAACGTCTTAAACATTCCTTCTGGCGTTCTCCACCCCTCGACACAGCTTAAACAACCCATTGACGCACATCTTCTTAAAGTGCCCCCACATGGAAGCTCATCTGTCCCTTAAAGCCCCCAGTGTAAGACACCATCAGTAGCTTCCCTTATAGTACATACTACTTTTTGACGGAATCCCCTCTAAGGGTTTACTCCCCCCAGTCTTATTAACCCGCAAGTACTTCCCCCCCCGTGAAAAGTCGGAACATTCATGCATGAACGATAATTGTTCTCCGCGTTTTAGGGACCCCTCCCCCCTAATCAACCAATTCCCCCTTGAGCCTGGGCTCAGTTGGCCCCTATCATGAAGGACGCTGAAGTTCAGTTTCCGGTCCCCCCGGGTCAGGTTATGTCCTCGTTCTGCCCCCTCTAATTCTTAGATTCCCCGACGAAAGGTATGACACAGCGGATTGGCCGTCACGTTTTCCTTTTAGTCTGACTGTCTTTTTTCTGAGCTATCCATATCTTTTTCCTTGTCCCCCCGCATTCCCGTTCGGAATGGAAGACTTTCTCCCAAACATTCGGCCAAGTTTTCTTCCTGTTTATTTTTTGAGGGCAATCGATTACCGCCTCGTTTTTGTTTCTCTCAGTTCGGCAAGTAACAGCCTCCCGAATTTCAGCCCCCCCTTTCCTCATACCCTTTTCATGGCTTTTTTCCCAAAACCCTTCACCCACCGTCTGCTAGGGCCGCTTCTCTATCCAGAGGACCTTCTTTAATGACCCTAAAAAATCCCCACACCCGTCCGATTCTCCATTGTGTGTCCAGTTAGGCTCGCAATCAAGGATCCCACCTATTTTGTTTTACCCCGCACCCTCGAATATCCAACGAATTCCATTCCACCCACCACTTCCCTATCCCCCATTTAATTCACCCCACCCTGTCTCCAATCCCTTCGCTCTCTCGCCTTGTGTACCCGAGAGCCCGATCCTCCCCCCCCTCCCCCTCATCTCCTGCCCCCACCCCAACTCAGACCCAAACTAGTCTGCACCCCCTCCCCACCCAGGAAACCACCCCCTATGACGAAGCAAGCCGAACCCCGATACCGGGAAGAAATCGTCGCGTCCCCATACACAATGTTGCCCCCCCAGCGCATTCTCACCCTCCCCCCTCGTCTCCCTTCACTTCCGTACCCCCACCGGACTTCACTAACCCCAGCCGCCTTTGATGAACCATTACATTAACTCCCCCCCGCCGCACACTTTCCTACTTATCCCCCCTAATGATGCCAATTTTTTTGACTTTTTACGATGTGTGTTAGAGGTGGCCCTGGCTTTAGAGTCTCATGCCCGTCTTCTTTACCCGAGCATGTTTCGTGACTTAGTGAATCCTCGAAAGATGTTTCCCCCTCGCAGCATCAGCGCCCGAAGCCGAAGATGCGGCCTTTTCTCTTTTCCCTAATGCCGCTTTGAGCACCCCGACTTTTCGACCAGGATCACGAGGCTCTTCTTTGGTCACCGACATCAGCGGGTTTCAGGCGTCACCGACAGACCTTACGTAGTAGCTTCCGATCGCCCAGACACGATTTTGACGGAACAGGTCGGTTTTTTTTTTTTTTTCGCCTCCGGGGTTCCCTTTCTCTGGCCGAGCGCCTGGAGGAATAGCCTTGCGCTTCCTCGGGGCCTGAAGGGCCTCCTCGCGGATGTCCCTTGGCTCGCTCGATTTTTTTGTGACATGTGGCCCTTTTTCTTTCTTTTTCGATTGCATCGGTTTCCGTTCACCCGAGGGACCTGGGGGTAGGGGCCATTTCCTTGCACATTGACTGTGGCGGTTGGATGGATTTTGTCTTCGTCCCTCGCTTTTCCGAGAAATTCGTCTTACACGGGCTCTCTGCACGGTCGCCTTGAACGAGCTCTTACCATTTCACGGCCAGCGGCCTTCCTCCATGGTCGATACAGAGTCCCGGCGTAGAGAGCTTGGAGTAGATCTTTTTTCCCTATGGACTTCTTTCAGGCGTGGCCGTTTCCTTCCTTTCCTGGCCGGTCAGCACGGCTTCGACCTCGCCACCCTCCACATGCCCTCCTCTTGCTCGACCGCGATTTTGACGGACTGCAAGCCCGACCTCTTTTCCCATGGTCCGGAGAGCCTCGGAGCGGGTCTTCCTTTCTGGTATACAACGATTATCCTGCTTTCTTTTTAGAGGCGACGAGTCGGTCTCCTTGTACCCTA
>Ga0179593_1355084_pt1 | contig 13246 bp, 17 predicted proteins | sample CZODoug2_1_08_16_FD_185931 | JGI IMG/M metagenome (GOLD analysis project Ga0179593, IMG submission 185931) | Vadose zone soil fungal communities from Angelo Coast Range Reserve, California, USA - CZODoug2_1_08_16fungal (PacBio error correction) | ecosystem: Environmental > Terrestrial > Soil >... | reverse complement strand
AGTGCCTGGCCTCGCTTCATGATGTTATTGCCCCACGTTTTGGCATTTTTCCCGGTCCGCTTCAGCCGCCGTCTTGCCCCTTCGCTACGGATGCGTAGTCCTGTCTGTTTGGCAGGCCCCATCCATGCCTCCCGCCGCCATTTCTGGTTCTCCTGTGCATCGCGTCTCGGTGAATTTTAAACTTCCGGCGGAAATGCCGGGCAGGACGTCACTTCTCACCCATCCAAAATCTCCTTTCTCGTCCGGGTTGAGATGACCTGTTTACACCATGTACCTGTTCTTGCGCCACGCGGTTCCAGTCTTAACCTTTTCAAGGTTCATCCTGTGGAAAGAATTTGTCCTGCCCCTGGAAGTCCAAATTGAGACCCCCAACTCGCCGCCTCATTTGGTTCAAACTCTGGGGGTCTTGTCGTGTCCAGTCTCTTTTTTTTTAGCGCTCACATTACAACCGCCTTGCATTTTCTGCTTTTTCTTCGCTGTCTTCGAGCTTCGGTGGCCCCGTCGCTGCCACCCTCATCCCGGTAAACACCTTACCACCCCATGGGCATTGGTGATGCGGACCTTCCAGCATTTCACTGAGGTACGGTGCACGACCAACAATCAAGTTCGTTTCCCCCGAGCCCGCCCCATCCGGTTCACCCTTTTTTTTCATGAACCTATAACGTTGCATATCATATGTTTGGTTATTTACAACCAAACACCAAAACGCAATTTTTCTTTCACTTCACGCATTGTCCCCTCTTGCTGCCCTCCCACAATTCCCATTTTGCAGTGGTTTTCCCGGCAAGGTGAATCAACCCCTTTTGGAACGCGGTAACTACCCTTCAGGGTTTTCCCCGTGAACCAACCTCCGTATGGTCGCAGGCTAGTCTACCGTTAATGTCCACTGGGGACCCCCCCTGCAAGGGTTCCTTGTTGTCAGCCCCGTGGGTTTTTTCCGAACAGCAACTTGGACACTGTACGGTTCAAGGAGGACCCCTTTCCACTTCCCCCCCTCTTTTTTTCCAAAGGGATGACGTGGCAAGCATTGGGATTGATTTTCCTGGTGTTTTTGAGCCACTTGGTCCTGCGTTCGGACTTTTTGGAAAAGCCATGTTTAGGTCGGTTGTGTCCCTTGTCTCCCCCGGTTTTTACTAGTTTCGACTGGTGGTTTTTTTTTCCTCGTCGTAAGTGCACTTTGCCCCTGTCTCCTCTCTTTCCCTCTTTTCGAAACCGTTCCCCCTTCCCCCCACACCTTCCGCTATTCCCATCGTTTTCCCCTTCTCGTCAGTCATATGCCCATCTTGTCTCTCCGACCCAACGTCTTATCTTCACTGCCCCCCCAGAAGGATCGCCCCGAACAGTGTACTGACCTGTTTTTCGTCGCTCTTTTTTGAGGTCTTGAGGTTTCCGATGTTTCGTTTTTTGGATCCGGCCCCCAACCCCCATTGTTGCGACCCATTTTTGAATTTTTTTTCCTCTTTCTTTTGACCAGCCCTTCTAACCATCCTGCCCGGGGTGCCCCTCTTTTTCTTTGTGCCCCACGCGGCTTTTTTTTGAAGCTTTCCCCCCCCCCCCCAGGGAACGTCCGTCGCATCGTGGCGCCCTGCTTTGCATGAGGCGACGTCTTTCAACCATTTTTTTCCCCCGTACCCCGTTACTTTTCCCCCGTCCCCCCAACACCCACCATGTGCGCCCTGTTTATTCCAACGTTTTTTCGTCCAGTTTTCCTCCCGCCTTGACTCCTTTTCCCAGCTTGGGGCACAGGAGAAAACAGTGCCCCTCTGTCGCGTTGTGGGCGCTGGCGAACTGTCTAATTGAGTTGTAACCTCAGAGGCCTTACCCCCCGTCCTTTCTCCTTTCGACCATGAACTTTCTCATGGTTTTTTGCCCTCCATGTGGAGGACCTTACTAACTCCCTGGCCCCAATACCTTATTCCCCCACCTTTCTTGCTGGGCGTCCGATGCGTTTTTCTTTCTTTTTTCCAACCAAAGCATGACCTGGCCCTTTATTATTTTGAACATTGTTTTTTGAACCTTTCTTTCTGGTCGTGGTTGTAAGTTGATCTGCCTGTCCCAATATCAACCTATCTTTCGGATTTCTTCTTTTTGTGCCGAAATCCGCGAGCGCCGGCCCCCGTTCCCACCTTTAGCCGCTGCCTCCTGCCGTCGAGTGAGAAAACCCGACGCCGCCTTGGGTTTCTTGGCTTTTTTCACAATCTTCCTCAACCCTTCCGCCTTTCTTTTTGGTTCTACTCCCCCCCCATTTTAACCGTGCATTTAAAGACTGTTAACCTCTCTATCCTCTCCCCCTCCCAAAGATCGCAATCGGCTGAGAATATTTGCCCCCCGCCAACTCCCCTCTGCCTGAGGTCCTCATCCCCGAGTAACTTTTGAAATCCCCCAAGAACTCAGACTGTCATAAAAGCCCTTCAGTTTATCCCCTTCCGGGACCGTCCCTGGCCAAAGGACCACCCCGCAGTTGTCTCCCCGTGACCCTTTTTTGCTGTCCCCAACATCTTACGTCCCCAGCGAAGGTGCTCTAAGTTTTTTGAGCATCCCAACACCCTAGGCTTTTCTAGTAGACAACATGTTCCTACCCCCTTACACTGGATCAGTCCCCCCCCCCTTACCCCTCCCCAAGTCTTTCACGAGCTTTTAACAGCCTGACTCCCCTCCGTTCTTTTTTCCTTTCCTTATAACCCCCCCCCACTTTCCCCCCTGGGCTGCAATTGGACCTATATCCCAAAATCGCGCGTTGGCTGATCCCCTGCAGTCCCCACTTTCTCCTCTTTCAAGTGAAAGATTCCCTTCATCCTGATACCCCCGTTTTTTGCCGCTGAATGAAGGCCCACATGTCTCGAGATTTTCGATCGCACCGCCATTACAATTTTTTTGGTTGAACTGCTGCCCCTTGGACGATCGTGTTGTCGTCTGGTCCGTCGTCTTCTGGCCAGCAAGAACACCATGGGCGGATTTTGATCCCCACCCTCATTTGACCACCCTTTCTAAAAACCCGTTCCGGCAACCTGTTAGATGGACGGTGAATGTTTTGGGAACTGATTTCACCTTCCAGTCTCCCTTCCCGGTGGCGGGTTCTTCTACCCCCGACGTTTTCGGAACTAACCTTTTCTTAGTGTTAAGGCGGGTCGTTTTTGGCCCATAAACCCCTATATTGTTTGGTGCGTTGCCCCCATCTAGGGAAAAGTACCCAACAGGGGTGGCAAGGCGCCCCGGGTCGCCCATCCACGGGACTTTTTTTTTTTGGCCGCCCCCGACCTGACCTCCCCCAACCCATAGGAGACAGCCCTTGACGTTTTTTGTTTTTCCCCCCTCCGGCGTCTAAGATACCCTTTTGCCTTCCCCTTTGGCTCTGAGCGCCCCCCCCTCCTTCTTCCCTTCAACCACCCCTACCCACTTTCCCCTTCGCCTTTACCCTCTCCACTGCAAGACGCCCACCCCCAGTGAAACACATTTTGCACAGGAACATTAAGTCCCATTTTTCTTGCTACCTACCCTTCAACAAAAACCCCTTTTTCAGGCCAGCAAACCTTTCAAAACGCCATCGCCTGTTCCTCTTTACCCCAGTAGATACCAACCCCCTAGTCCAGGCATTTTTGTTGGAGGCCCATCCGCCTGGAAGACCCTGCTGCTACCCCCTTCTGCGGTCGAGGTCCCTTCCTCATCTCTTCTTCTTTTTTTTTCCTTCCCATCCTCCGTTTGTTTTGTTTCCCTATATATGCTTTGCCATTCTTCGACACTGCCTTTGTCTCAGCGGCTTGTTGTTTAAGGTGCCCTAGATTCACCCCTTCCTGGAGCGGTTTGATCGAACGGTGGTGGGCTGCTCCCTGGCGTCTTTGTTTTTTTGAGGGCTTTCCGGCCTGTCCCCCGTAGGTTTTGGTTGAGGCTTTCGACGGTTCCCCTTTTTTTCTAGTGTGTCCTGTGCCGACCTTGTTGACCAAAGCGTGTCGGGGCGGTCTTTTTTGAACTTTTAGGTTGGAAGTTCTCCTTCTTGGAGTTGTATTCTTTTTTCTCCTTCTGTCCTCTTTCCCCGTGCTCTTCCTCCCCCCCCCTGCTGCCCCCCCCTGGTCTTTCGTAGGACCCAGCCAGTCGTTCCCCCGTTTCCTTTTCTGCTCTTTTTCTTTTTGTACTCCCTGTCGCCGCAAAGTTGATCCCTTTTTTATGCCGCTTCCTTCCTGCCACCGCGTGTTGTTCCGGTTACTGGCCCTCTCCCCCCACTGATAGTTGTTTTGTCCCTGCTCCCAGGAAAACACCCGTGAATAGTAGTTCTCCCTTTTTTTTAAGAAGACGGGGGCACCCTACCGCCTTTTTGTTCCCAGTTCCACATGCCGTTTGTCCCTCCCTCGAGCAGGTTGCCTTCTCCCTGTTGCGACCGGTTTTTCTGATCCTTTGCCTCCCCTTCTCCCCCTGTTTTTCTGGTCCATAGAAGAACGACGTATGGTTGCCGCGCCACTCCAATGCGGCTCCCCTTTTTCCAGGAGTCTTCTTCCTTTTTCTTTGACGAGTTCCCCTTGGCGGTTGCCGGCGCTCGTTGCCCGATTGGTCTTGCAGGATCCGTTTACCCCTGGTTCTTCTTGCAAATCGCTTCCCCCCAATTGGAAATTAGTGTCTCAGACACGCCGCGGCTTTTGTTTGTTGATTTAAAGGTTCCACATGGAGCTGTGACAGCCGTACCCCCTTTTCATCTTCTCAACCAGTCGTTTGGACCGTTTGCCCTTGGCTTCTATTGTGTTGAGTATCTTTAATGAGTGGATTTTACCCCCAAGGTCTTTGTGCTCGTCTCATTGTTTTTCCCTCGTGGTTCTAGCACTTCCTTGTACTAATATGTTGGGCATCCTTGGTCGGCTTTTTCACGGCCGGGTGCCTTTTTCTCCCTTTAGGTCTTGACCCTGCCTTCTGGGGCGTCGCAAGTCTTTTCGGGGATTGGAGGTTTCAAAGGTCCTGGGTTCGGCAGGCAAGCTGTTGAGTTTGTTTTTGGCATACTTTCCTCCCTCCGATGCTCTTTTTTTTGATGTCCGCGCCCTTCGTGAGGGTGAGCCGGTACGGCTTGTTCCTTTGAGTCCCCCCGAGATCCGATTTTTTTACGATGTTGTAGACGCCCAGCCCCCCCCCGGCAGGGCGTCCCTTGTCGGCGCCTTTCTGCGTCCGGATGCGTCAGCGCTTGCTTTGATGGGGGTGGTGCTTATGGCCTTTGGCTTGACATCCGCTCCGCATCTTCGAGATAGGTTTCTTAAGTTTTCCGGCATATTCCTTTCACCCCAATGTTCCCACCAGATACGGTTCCCCTTGATTGAATTTCCAGGTCGTTCTTTGTTTTTGTTCAAATCAAGCCACGAATTCTTCCTGCCACACGATTTTTGATTCCTTGGGAAGTATTAGGTACTCCCCATTCCAAACGCGAGTTTTTTTCATGCTTTCCTTTCATTCGATGCCGCGGCGGACTTTTCTGGTGAGTCCGGAAACCCCCCCCACACCCTCCCCGTTTCGTCCTTTTCACCCCAGGGACCTAGTGGCCGTCGCGCGAGGCCCCACGGTTTTTTTGTTCAGAACAAGCCGTCATTGGTGGCTTCACCGTTCCCCGTTTCTTTTGCCCACCTTGTGACTTCCTTCAGGGAATTCAGGACCCCCTCAGGGCCGCCACGGTGACTCAGCTGGTTTTTTTTTTGCCCCCCCATTTTAGCGGAGTCTTTTGTGCAATTCGCCCGGGCGGTTCTGTTCAGCTTTCTGGTCCCCTCAACTCGTTTCGATCTTGACACGCACCCCACCAGTTGGCACGCCTTTCCTGCGCGACATTCTGAGTTTTCCATAACACCCTTTCCCAATTCGGAGGACCAACAGTGTTCGCTGTACTGCGTGGCTGTCCCCTCCGACGTGCGATCTCCCTCTCATTTATCTTCTTATCCCCTTTTTGATTTTCTCCTTGCTGGCCGTGAGAAGAGTGCAAAAAAACACACAACCACAACCAGTGGAAGCGGAGGTCATTCCACGACGGCCATCGCTTTCCACAACATTTCTTCCACGCTCCCCCTTCTTTTTTTGACCACTCTGTGCCATTGCTTTCCCAGGCGCCAGGGAGCCCAAGTATCTACACACCACAGGACCCCCCCTGACCCAATGGAGGTTCCTTTTGCCTTCCCGTGACACCTCGTTCAGTGGTGCCCAGTTCCTCCCTGGTCTCCCCCGTGGTTTTTCCTTGCTTTTTCCCCCACCTTCCAGTCACCCCCTTTCGCGGAACAGTGTTATTACCCGTTTTTAGCTAGATAGACCCCAGGCTACCCAACGAGTTTTCGTTGGCATCCGCGTATTACCTCCGTTTCCCTTTGATCTTTCGGTCCAAAAGGCACGGTTCCTTTGGCATCCTAATTTTGTCTTAGTTTCAAGAAAGACCAATTTTTTTCTCACAACTCTCCATATGAAACCCTGTCGTAGGGCCCATCCCAAACGTTGTGGCAGAGCTGGTTCCGTGCTCTGACGGCACTTTTCTTTTTTTACCAGACCCCCTTATCAATTAGTTAGAAAGGGCTGTCATCATTCCCCCCCTGGGTCCTGTACAGGTTCTTTGCTTTCTTCCCCGGGCCGAGTCTCCGGCCGCTGCATCACCAGTCCTCTTGTGAGATATTTCGTTTAGTTGGCGTGAACCCCCCCGGCATTTTTCACGCCCATGATCTCGGAATCAGCATCTCTCCCGATTGCATCCTACGTGTTCCTCCGTGGGCGCACCATTTCTCCATTCTCCGCGTTGCCGACGTGTGACCCTCAGACAAAGTCCCTTTTTCCAACATTTCACCCCGCGTCGACAACTTTTTTTTTTTTTGTCGTTTTCCGGACCTGTTTTTGGACGTCCTGCCGGTTCGTCCACTGTCTTACCTCGCTCCTTGAACTAGGTCCCCGACAAATCGGTCCCCGCCCGATGCTGTTATTTTCAGTGGACGACATCCCCCCCCCCCGCATTCCTTTTCCCGGACATCCCCCGGGGAGGCCATTACAGTCCCAGCTGCAAAACTGTGAGCAGCCCTATCCCTTTTCCCCATTGGTCCCCGCGCCGTTCATATCTTCTTTTTATTTCATAATCAAACTCCGTTGTTTGTTTTGAGTCTAGACCTTTTTGTCCCTTGCGGACTTGCATGATCGTCTTCTTTCCACGTTTTTTCCTTCTGAACTTCGGCCTCCGCCTTCAGGCTTGAGATCTCTATGTTTCGTTCCTTTAACTCAAAGTCATTGGCGCGCGAGTTTTTTTTTTTTTGTTTTTTTCTTTGCTCGTTTTTCCATTTGCGGGCTCGGACATCCCTCTGGAAGACCCGGCAGGTAAAGGTCTACTTCAGTCCCTAACAAAAGAATTTGTGTTTCGGCCGGTTTGTAATTTTTACTTGGTTGGGAACCATTCATTGATTAGATTTCCTTTCTTGTTTCAAAAGCCAGGTTTCCTCTTTCTTGGATGGAAGACTTTTTTAGGTGTCCCCCCCAGGTTGTCCCGTCGATCACACCCCATTTATAACGTCTCTCGGCGAGTCCTTTTTCTTGGAAAGTCACCATTCGGGCTGGCTTTTAGGGTATCGCGGCCCCCTTCACGTCTAGAATATTCTTTTTTTTTTCTCTCGGCCTATCTCTTCCCCGACTTAGCGTCCAAACGACATCAACCCTGTGTTACCAGCGACTTTTCATGGTGGGCTCACCTTCCCGAAGTCTTGATGTTTAGGGGCTCCCCACCCTTTCCATTCGTTTCCCCCGTCGGCACGCCCATCGCTTCACCTTTTTTGGTAATCTGATCCGTATTCCCGTTAATATTCATCCTCTTTTTTCTGAAAAAACAACCACACAAAACCCCCACTGCCTTCTTCCCCTGTACCGTTTTGAACCCCCTCTTCTCCAACCACACTTTCCCCCCAGTGTTTGGTTTCCCGCCCCCGGGGATCAAACACCCCGTGGTTAAACGTTTTGGTTCTCATGCGGTCTTCCCCGAACATTGGTGAGCTTTCTACGTCATCCGACCTTTAAGTCCCCCCATGGGGAAAGAAATTTTTTATGTTTAAGTGTGTTTTTTTACAAGACCCGGACCCCCTGTATTAATGGGATGACCCTTTTCCCAAATTGTCCCCCCTCGTTCCCTCGCGGAACTCCATGGGGCGTTTTGTCCCCTTGTGGTCTTCACTGGTTTTTTTTTTTCACTTTTGTTGAAAGCAGGGTCCCGTGCCGTGGGTCCGGGCTTCTACTGTTTCGGAGGTTACCTTCTTGACGCTGACAGGATTCTGATTTGTGCCCCCCGCGATTAAGTTCCATGGTCCTCAAGCCTTTATCTCTTCCGCAGGCCGCCGTCCGCTCCCCCCTCTATTTCTCCCGGCTTTCCGATCCTATTTGCATCTGCAGTCTTTCTGAAAAGTAGTTTTTTCTGCCAGCAGAGTAGTGGTGGGATTTTTTTTTCCTCCTGTGCATGATGGTGACTGTGAGCACCTTGTGGGAGTTATCGATTCCCCTTTCGGGCGCAGGAGGGCTGGCCCAACTTTTTCTTTGCCCCCCCCCAATTCAAGTATATGCACCTCCCTCTTTTGGAACCGCACTTCGTAACCACTCCCAGGAGATGGAAACCTCGGTCTCTCCATTCAAGTTCCCCTCCTGTCCCCCCTCCATCTCGTGGTTTTCCCCTGTGTTGCAGTGGATGGTGTCCCCGACGTAGTCACATGTCAAAGAAATTGTAACTTGGCGCCCCAACCCGGGTTTTCTTTTTTTTACTGAACACACCCCCCCGAGTGTCGTCTTAAATAGGCTCTGCTTCCCCTTACTTTTTCCACTTGGGACTCCAAAGGTTTCGCCGTGTGGGCCCCCTGGTGCAGTCTCACTATTTTTCCCTTTGCTCGGGTCCTCTGCTTCGCCCGGGCTTCTAAGGAAATTTTTCTTTTCTCTTTTCCGGTGTTCGGAAGAGTGTACGCCCCGGCACTCAACCATTTAGTGTCTGTCTGACTACTTTCTTGTCTGACTTTTCCCCCGCCACGACCTTTCCTTCTTCGCTTTGACCTTATTCTGTTGCGTTTGAACGGTTCTTATTTTCAATCCCAAAAATCTATTCTGCCGGTTTATAGTCTCCCGTGGGGCATTTTTTCCGCAGAACATCTCATGAATCTACTTCCCGTCAAAAACTTTCAGAACCGCTAATCCTGGCCCTGACCGGGTCCTCCCCCCCCCCCTGGTACTGCACTCAGGGGGTTCTGCGGACTAACCCCCCCTCTCCGAACAACAATCCCCCCGATAAGTTTTCTTTCTTTTTTGTTTCCTCCAATTGAAACCCCCGAAGCCAACCGCGCACTCCTCCTTCCTCCTGATATCACAGCTCGTTCCTTCTTGAATGCGGCCCTTATGTCCCATCCAACTCCCACTCCTGCCGGGAGGGTCCTCCGGTCCGATCTTGACCTCAGACTCCCTAATGGCCCGACATCAACGCCGGGGGTTCCTGGTCTTCCAAGCCTTTTTCCCCGTCGCCCCCCAAGGAACAACACCGTGTTTTGGGCCGTCCCTACCCCGTGATTCCCCAACCTCTGTTTCACCCCAGGAAGGATTTATTTCCCGCGGATGTTTTCCCTCCCCCAGATAGATGTGTCTCCAAATTCCCCCATGTCATCACTAAGTCAACCTTTTCCTTTCCAACAACTCTACTCCCCCAAAGTCGAGTCACCCCTCTTTTTTCCTTTGCATGAGGAAAGACACGTCTCCCTGCCCCGAAAAAGGGTTCCCAGCTGTTCCATGCCCTCTATCCAAAACATAAGACCTTCTGTTTTCCCTCTTCCCTGTCAAGGGACAATCGTTTTTCTGTTTCTTTGAAAGAGCCCCCGGTCCTTATTTTTTCCCCTTTTCCCCTTGGCCCATAGAGGAACTTAACCGAATGCTCGAAACATCTTGAGAGACTTTCCCCTTGAGAGAATTTTGAGATCGGTCTTCTTTCCATAGTCCGTTTCTTTCTATTTTCAAGCCCCCATCCCCTGGGCTGGGGTCGGGTTCTCAACCCTAAATCTACCATTTGGTCCCCACCGGTCTCCCGTTTTTGCAAACCTCCTAGTATGTTCGTGCTGGACCTTTTGGGAACTGATTTTTCCAACTTGCCACCAGGGTCTGGCATGGCCTTTCCACCACTTCTTATACCTTGTCCTTTAGTACTCATAGGCGGCGTTTTTTTCTCTTTTTCGGCGGCAAGTTCCCCAACTATTCATTTGGGTCTTCGTTCCGTCGTTTGGAAACAGTACACAAAGGGTTGGCATCCTGACCCTTGAGGCCTCCCTGTGGCATATTTCTTTCTTTGTTTCTATTCGTACTAACGACCCAACTGGCTTCTCCCTGTTTTGGACCCCCCCTGGTGCGCAAACGACAGGATGACGTCTTTCGATACCGGAGGTCCTTTTCCTTGGGCTCTGAGCAGCCACACACCAAAACATCTTTCTTACGGCCTTCGACCCCCCCCCGCTAAACCCCCTCCCTTCCTTTTTTCCCCTCACTACAACGGGCAAGTCACGTCCCCCCTCAAAAAAGCCGTTTTTTCCACCCTTTCCTCCCCCCCTCACTAATTAGTAAGTTTGGAACGTTCGACGGTACACATACCAACAACAAACCTCGCCCTGTCTCCAAGCCACCCTCAACGCCACCTCTCACCGGCGCCTGTCCAACCCTCCCCTTCCAACAACAAACCAGCAAGCCCCGTTTCCCCTTTCGGTGCATCCGTCATGAAGGCATCTCCTTCACAAAGTCTTTTTGTTTCTTACTTCCCCTGACCTTCATCTCTCTCCCTTCGGAGAATCAGAGTCGTTGTTGTTGTCTCTGAGATTCCCCCCTTCCTTTGATCCTGACAAGTTAATTTGTTTATTCCCCGCGGGGTGCAGGCGGATGGCCCTCGATGGTCCTTTGGCGATGGTTGTGGCTCCGTACTTTTTTTTTTTGCGCGTCGGGCGATGGCGTTGAGTGGTTTGATTATGTCCGGAAGAGGGGTTTTTGTTCTTTTTTTTCCTTCCTTCCCGGCGTAATAGGGCATTGAGTTCGCCAAATGTTGGGAACAGGTTTTGTTTTCCGTCTTTGAATTTTTCGTTTTCCCTTTTTTCGTTTTTGGAAGTTGAGGAAGTTGTAGCGGTTTCGAAGGCGAAGATTGTTGGTCCTCCCCTCTGCGCGGAAAAAGCGTGGCTAGGAGACGCCTTTTCCCCTTTTTGCTTGCACAACGTAATTGTCCGGACTTTTTGCCCGGGTGTCTCTTCGATATGAAAGGCAGTCCAGATCCCTTTGCTTGCCGCGTGTCGCTGCCACCGGTGGTGGGTGAAGATGTTACGCCGGCAAACCCCTTCTTCTTTCTGATGGACCGCCTGGCCCCAGGCCACGTCCGACCATATTAGTCGAACTTTTTTTTTTTTTTCTTGTACTGACGACGCCCCTTCCTTCTCCTTCGTTTCTCAGTGCCCACAATTGCCTTGTGGTAAGAAATCGTCTCAGGTTGGCCCCCGGGAGCGGTTTTTCCTCCCCCTGGGTTTTTCATGAGATGTTTTTTGATACTTTTCCGCATGTTCTGGCTGGCCATCGGAAGAAAGGAAGATTTTCGCACACGATTTTTTTTTGTTTTTTTTTTGTTGTGGTTTGTGGTTTTTTTTTTTTGTTTTTTTTTTTTTTTTTTGTTTTTTTTTTTTTTGTTTTTTTTTTTGTGTTTGGGGTTGTTTTTTTTGTTGGTGTTGTTTTGTTTGTTTGTTTGTTTTTTTTTTTTTTGGGGTTTGGTTTTTTGTTTTTTTTTTTTTTTTTGTTTTTCTCCTTGCGCTCAATGTCTTCATCTTTCGAATATTATCTTGAAATTGTGCTGGACGTTTTTCTTTTTGCCCAGTTCCTCCCCCTTATTCACGGAACCCCTGGCTCTTTTTGAAATCGAGTACCTTGACCCTTCTTTTTTTCGCGACCCTCCGCGGTTGGTGATAGGATGTTGGCCCGGGTCCATTTGAACTTCCCCCATTCCATTGCACTGACCGGCGTTTCTGATAAAACTCTGTGACCTTCATTGGATGTTATCGTTTCTCTCGGTTCGAGTGAGGAACCACTGTATGGTGTATCGATACCATTTTTTATTGATGACCCCATCCCATCGTTTGGGGTATTCTCCCCTGTTTCCTCTGTTTCCTAATTTTTTATGTTGGGAATCCCAGGGTCCTTTTGCGGCACGGGCCGTTGTGCATGGGAGGGAGGCTGCTTGGCTACCTTCACGTCTTTTAATAATGTGCAGTTTAGGGGCTGGTCTTGAACCTTCCTCTCTTCCGGCGCTCCGCCCAGATGTTTATGTTTCGGTCATTATTCTCCCCCAGCGTCTTTCCCCCAACTGATATGCTACTGCTACTCCGTCTGTTAATCCTCATGTGCAGAGTGTAACTTTTTTGCCGGCACCTATTCAGTTTCCCACAATTGCTGTGAGATCCAGATTCCCCCCAACAACTGTAGAACGTCTGACTTTGATATGGAACCTATTTTGGCTCAGCCTGCCCCAAAGGTCTTCTTTTGTTTTTCGCCTTAGAGGCCATTGGATGCTTCGTTTTTGTTTTGAGAGTTGACGTTCGGCTCTTTTCTGTTCTGGATGTGGACGTTTTCCAAGCTGTGGTTTCCTCGTTCCACTATAATGTGGAGATTTCATTTCCACTTAAACACGTCCAAGGAGCAGGGTTAGTCAGGACGAAGTCCCAGGGTAGTGTCTTTGGGTCCCAAATCCCTCCCCCTCCGTCTCACGCAGAAAGATGTCTGCCGTTCGGTTTTTGGCCCCCCATGCCCCCCACACGCGAGTTTGCAGTTATGCGTCTAAGCATCCATGGGTGCGTCTGGTGTCTACCCCTTCTTCGGGTGTCCTTTTCCCACACACACGACGGTTTGACGCAAGTGCCAAGGTTCCCTGCATGGCGCCTATGAGGTTCCCCCTCCTCCGGGTGTTGTTTTTCGAACACACTTTTTTGTGGTTGTCCGTCAATGGTTGTCTGTGCCATGTTTCCACATTGTTCGTTGCCACCCCTTTTTTGCCATCCGTAGGCCCTCTTCCCCCCAACGGCCCTGTGGCCCGCCCCCACGGATGAGCTGTTGGTCCTTTTTTTCAAGCTTTTTTTTGCGATTAGCATTTGTCACCACATCCCCTTTCCGATGGGTTTCTTATGGCGAGGTCCACCAGAAGTCATTTTCCTCTCTTACTTTTCCTTGCCCACCCCCGGTGGCAGACCTACCCCAGCCCGTAATTTTTACCCACCCATCCGACAAATATGTC
>Ga0179593_1304994_pt1 | contig 13246 bp, 14 predicted proteins | sample CZODoug2_1_08_16_FD_185931 | JGI IMG/M metagenome (GOLD analysis project Ga0179593, IMG submission 185931) | Vadose zone soil fungal communities from Angelo Coast Range Reserve, California, USA - CZODoug2_1_08_16fungal (PacBio error correction) | ecosystem: Environmental > Terrestrial > Soil >... | reverse complement strand
CAACTTTTAGGAAGCTCTCCTTTCTTTCAAGGGGACCTAGAGGAAAGGAATGAATTTCTTTTTTTCCGCCGATCCCCGCAGGAAAAGAACCCTGTTCGACCCCTTCCTATCTCCTCTTCTGACCCGTTTTTCCTTTCGGTGTCCGTCCAAGACGGAAGGCCCTTCCGCTCTCCCAATCCTTTTTTTTTTTGCCATTGAACTTTTTTGCGATTGCCCATCGAACGTGTTCCGCACCGGGCGGTGACTGGGGATCCACTTGTGCTTGCCATTGCGGAAGTCGAACCAACTTCCCATTGTTTTCCAGAATGATGTGTTTTTCTGCCCCATTTTAATTCTTTGTCTCCACTCTTACGCTTTTTTGGCAACCTTTATTGCTTCATCTTGCCCCCTTTTCTTCCTTTGCGATAATTGTTTTAGTTCGGCCTTTCTTGTAGCCTCCCCCCCCATTATTTTTCCCCCCTTTCCGTTGTTCCCAGCGGCAGTCGAATGGTTCGCGCGTCGCCTGGGCCCAAGTTGGTACGTTGTCGAATATATTCTTTCCCCCGCCGTTGGTTCCTTTTTTCTTAGCAATTATTTTTGGAGCTTCCAGTTTTTCTTTCGGTTAACCCTCGCTTCCAACATTCCGTTCCGCCGACAACCTTTTCGCCCTTTTTCTTCCCCCACCAACCCTTTTCTACCTTTACTTTTTTTTCCTCCCCCTGCCCTTCATTCTTTGCCGGCCCACCACGGGCAACGGTTCCCCCGCTTTTCCAAACCCGTTCGGAGCTTTCTCAGCAAGAACGAAGACCTCGGGCCCCTCCGTTAAACCTTATCTGGATCCGCGCCGTGGGGCTGTGTGTGGGGGGGTGGGTCGGGGTGTCCCCAAGTCCTTTTCCCTTTTTTTCGGACCCAACCTTCGACTCTGCCTGATGGTCCGTGACTTTCGTCCTGTTCTTCGTTATGGCCCCCTCTTGACGCCCCTCTATTGACGGTCCCCCCGGCTTCCGCCGGTGGAGAGGAAACTTCTATGCTTTCCCCCAAAAGTCCACGGCCCCTTTGAGCGTCTCTCCTGTTTCAGGTCGGGTCCTTTTCTCTCACCGTTTTTTCAGATCAATTTCTTCTTAGTTGCGGGACCCTGTGGTTTCTGTTGCACTTTCCCCCCCACGCCATGGTTTTGTTTGGCAATTTCCACCAATTTTCGCCACCTCCCCAGACGCCTTTCCCTTTTACTCCGCAGTCCTTTATGGCTCGATTCTCCCGCTGGTTTCCGCCCTTTTGACTGTATCCTTCCAAAAGCTTTTTTGCAGCGGTCTGGGTTCCCACAGCCTGCTCACAAAGCCGTTTCAGGCGTGAGGGCTATAACCACCCAGGTGTGTTTTTGAAAACCCCCCAGTTTTTACCTTTCTCCAGAATCTCCGTGCTCATGAAGCCGAGTGTGTCCCCCTTTTTGCCTAAATCATATCCCCCCAAAAAGCGCGTTTTCCTCCCCTTTTCCGTCCCAAAAACCCCCCCCCCCCTTTATAAAGCTGCGCATTAGATGGTATTCTTTCCTCGGCATCACGCTCCTGTCTTCAATCCTGTACAAGTATAAAGCCGGGAAGCGGCTTCGGGGTTGTGGGTCGACGCCTCCAGCCCTCGCAAACTCTTCTCTGTTTTTTTTCCCTCCGGCAAATCTGTCCCGCCCTTTTTAAGGTACGCCCTCCAATCTCGTTCCTATCCGTTCCCCCCGCGTTCGGCTGCATTCCCCCAGGTGTCTCTCGTTTAGGTGAGTTAGTTGAAATGCTTTGCATGTATCCTCCCCCCTCAAAACCCCTTTCATTTGCACAATCCCCTTTCAGCCGAGTCCAACCCGGTTCCCGTCCATCGCTCGAGCAGGTTCCCTCGTATCCGGTTCAGAACGATGGTTTTTGCGTCGCATTCGGAACACTTCCCCTTTTAATCTTTTCGTCCCACCTGTTTCTCTGCCGCCATCCTCCTTTGGCTTGCTCAGTCGGCCGGAGATGCCGCGCAGGCTCGCCTGCTCCTAGCGGACCCATTCCCAGATCTAACCCGCTTTCGACTTTTTTGAAGGTGTTCCGACGGCGGTCCCCCGTCTACGTTAGTGACAAACCGGGCCCGCTCTTCTTCTTCACTCCCTACCCGTTTTGCGTTTCTTCGTTAGGGTTATTTCTCTTTTTTGTGTTCGGCTTTCCCCGGACCGGTTTTTTGTTTACGAGGTATGGCAACCGTTCGCGCCGGGCCCTCCCCCGACCGATTCTCTGAGCGTTGAGTTCGTACTTATCCCCCCTTCCCCCCGTTGTTGTTGTGAAGCTCTTCGGCCGACTAACTTTTTCTTTCTTCTCGTTCGGTGTGGATGGCCTTTTGGCACGGGTGGTTGCCCCCCTCCTGTTCAGTGCCCCCACCATGGTGGGCCGTCCCCTCCCACCACCTTTGATCACCCTTAGCCCTCGGGAGGCGTCCCCGACCTTCCTGCGGGGTTTCCAGTTCCTTCACCGGGTGTTCCGTTCGGCCCAGCCTTCTCTGTTCCCAAGCTTGTGATCGTTTTTGCCAGATGATGTCGCGCCCTGCTGAGCGGAGCTTCTTCTTCTGGTGTTTCATTTTGGCCTGACTGCGGTCCAAAGAGGAATGCAGCCCTCTCCCACTTTCTGGCCTTTGCATTTTTCGTTTGGGTGAGGTCTACAGATTCCAGCCTATGCTTTGGGCCGCGCTCCTCGATCTCTGCCCCCTCTTTTATTACCCTGAGGTGGGTACCCACCTTTCCTTCGTCGGGGAGGCCGGTGGCCTGTGACCTCCTGGGTTTTTGCTTTCTTGGTCCCCCAAACCATTTTTTTGTTCTCCCCCCGGCGTTAGTGGGAGGATAAAGTTTTACCTTGTTCAACCGGACGCCTTCGACGAGACTAATTTTGTTTTTCCAACCGGTTTTGCTGAGTGTTACTCCCAATGCTTTTAATTTCTTGGCTTCCGTCTTGTGGCTTCTTTCCCCATCATTTGCCCGTCGTGCACCCCCTTTTTTTATCTTTTTTTTTCTAGCTTTGCTTTCCATAAACCCAATTGTATTTCCCTTTCAGCCTTTCTTTTATTTATTTCAAGTTGTATAGGCCGGACATCCTTGTATTCGTTGCCCTTGCCCCCCCCTCCCTCCGACTTTTTTTTGCTTTCCAAGTTTGGTTTTTCGGCTGAGCATGGGAGCCGACGCCCTTTTTATCTTCATTTGCTTCTTCATGCGGTTCCGCCCCTCCCCGGTTTATGTCATTGGATCACGGCGAATTTTGTTCCCTTCAAAAGTTTAGGTTTCCACCACCTGGGTGTGTCCAGCATCACTTTTCCCCGTTTTTCCTTAAGCTTGAACCGGACCCTCCCTCTCCCTTCTGATGAATACCTACCGTCTTGGTGTTTCGGTTCCTTCATTACGGGCTTTTCCGGAATCTTGCATGCGAAACAATTTTCCCGCCTCAGTAAAAGACTTTGCGGGGCCTTTTTGTGTTGGTTCAACTTCATTGCCCAAACTGGCTTAATTGTGGCCGTCCCTACGCCTGCTTTGTTCTCGTTCCCTCTATTTTTTGCCAAACGTGTTTTGATCCCAATTAGCGTGTTACAATCTTTTTTTTTGTCCTAAGCACTTCTAACCCTTCCGTTTTCCAGTCCGTGGTCCCAGAATTGGCTTCGGTTTTTCCTTTCTGGACATTTCTCATCTCCCTTAATGTAAAAGGGTGTCCATTTCGTTGCCGGGATCCAGAACGTCTCACCTTCCTGCGGAATTGAATCAGTTGCTCGTTCTTTTTTTTTGGACCCAGTGAATCCGGCCTTTTTGTAACGATTCTGCCACCCTCGGACGTCGTTTCTTAGTTTCCCTTCGGATCAAACATTCACTCCGAACGTTTTTGCAGCCTTTCCTTGGGTTTTCCCCTGGTGGCGCCCCCCCTGCTGAGTCGTGTGCATTGTCCCCCTGGCGATGGGTGTTTTTACTCGATCCTGGCTTTGCTCCCCTTCTTTCGTCCGTCGTGGCCAGGTTGGTTGCGAGTTCCCCAGAACTTAAATTTCGGCGCTCTTTATTCGAAGACAACCCTCTGATCCCTTTTCCGCGTATCTGCTTTCGGTCCCCCCTGGCCCCGCGTTTCCGCGAACCTCGACGTCCCCCCCCCCCCTCCCAGTTCCCGATTGAACGTGCCGCTTCCGGCGCCTGGCTATGGCCGCCCATGATTTCAAATTATCTTATCCATTCCCCAGCCGGGCCAGGTCGGCGCGGGGTAGTTTCTTGCAATCATAAGTGAACCCAAGAATACACCTCCCTGTCTGCAAACTGGGAGGTTAATGTTACTGTTCGACTTTATCCTCCTTTGAAACATACTTCCCTTTTAAACCCGTCCTTGCCTTTGCCTGCTCACGTTAGATGATGCCCTTTCGCCCCCCCTTCCTTCGGATTTGAGACCGTTGAACGGCGGCTTGGCACTCACGTCTCTTTCCGTGACCCCGAGCCTCTCTACGACGTTCTTGCATTGTTTTTTTTGACCGGCGCGACCCCACGCAGCATCTCGGCACTCCCCGCCTGCGAGTATTGAGTGTCCCTGACCCTTGCCCCTTCTCTTTCGTGTTTGGGCGAGAGACTTTGCCCCTTTGTTCTCGTTTTTTACTTGGTTCAGTGGCGTTTTTTGATGCCCCCTTACTAATTTGTCTACGGTAACCCACATGACTCCGCAGATAGTTTTCGTAACCAGCTCTTGAAAGCGCTTCCCCCTTTGCAATCTTATGTTGACTTGATCAAGAAAGTTGCCTTTCCAAGGGCCGGCTGTCTTTTTCTCCCCACGGTGGGTTATTCCCGGTTTTATAAAGTTCCCGGCAGTCCCTTTGAAGCGCTTTTCTTTCACGATGTTGTCTGCTCCTTATGATGCCCCAGCGGCCGACCTCATTTCCAAAAACAGTTTTTTTCTTTTTTTTTTTTTAATGAAGAGAATTTGAACCCCCCCTTCCCTGCGTGAAATAAGAGCAGCGCTTCCGAAGAGGAGGTTTATACGGGGCTCTGAACCCTGCGCCCCCATGTGTTTTGCCCCTTCGAGCTTATTGCAAGGGTACCTCCGATAACATTTTTCCAGAAGGTTTGTTTTTAGCCCGTCGCGTCCGCCCCCCCTTCTTTGAGTTCGGACCCAATAGACCCCCCTTTCCTTTCCCCTCGAGAATGAATCCCACTTCTCGAGTCACCCCCCCCGGGTGTTTTTGCCCGGCACGCCTCCACGCTGGCCGCCCACGTGTTCCAACACGAGGCCATCGCTTCCTTTCACCCCTTCTTGTGCTTCGTGCCCGAGCACGCGACCTCTCGGAAACAGATCGGGTACTCCTTCCCGCAGCCTTCACATCTTTTCCTAGTCCCCACAACCGACTGATCGTTAGTTTGGTTTCGTTATGTGCCTTACCGGCCCGTTCGATCCCCCTCCATGTAATGTTCAGGTCCAGGCAGTATTCCCACGCTTACTCGCGTCTACCCCTTCCACTGTCATCCCAGTTGAGCTTGCATTCTTCGCCCGGAGGTTGGAAGTTCCCCCCACGTTTGGCCTAATAGATCCTTGTTTCCGCTACTCGGCGTCCATGGCGTTAATGGCCATTCTCCTTTCCATTAGTGTGGCCCACTGTCCTGCTAAGCTATTTTACTTCCCCCGTTCTGTCCATTTCGAAGGGCGAAGATCCGTCCCGAATTGTTTTTCGCCCACCGACTTTTTATTTTTTTTTTTTTTTTTTTTTTTTTTTTTTTTTTTTTTTTTTTTTTTTTTTTTTTTTTTTTTTTTGTTTTTTTTTTTTTTTTTTTTTTTTTTTTTTTTTGGTATTTTACAAAATGCTGTTTTTGCCCTAGGGCTATTGTCTTTCCACATCTTCTCTCGAAACCGTCCAACCCCAGGTGGTGGACCCAGGCTCCATCTCCCAATTCGCTTTTCACCTGACCTCCCCCCTTGGTGCCCCGCCTGGACAGACGCAATCATATAAAAATGCGCGCTCCGCTGCTCGTAGGCCAACCCCCAAATTTCCTGAAGTTCCTGCATTAGCTTTCGGAGTTTTCCGCCCTTGCAGCCTTCTCCGGACTGCTACCTCCGTGAATCAAATAAGCTTGAAGCTGGGTTTTTTGTCGGGAACGCTCCCCCCTCTTCGCCCACACAGAGTTTCTTTTGACGGGCAACGTGAACTAACCCCCCCCCCTCCTTCCGCAATTTTCCGTTATATTTCCCGTGCACCGCCTGTTTTTTCCTGCCCCACCCGTTTCTGACCGTGCCATTTCAACATGAGCGGCCCTTTTTTATCCCCCGCTCCAATAAAATCTCCCCGTTTCCGTTTTCCCCCCTCAAGCCGCATTGCCTCCGATCCGGAAACCGGGCCGCCCTCGTCAGAGAATCACATTGTAGGAACCCCCTCGAATACGATTTCCTCGAGTTGAGAGGAAAGGAGGACTTGTTTTAACGACAACCCCCCCCGCCAAGGAGTCCCTGGCCCCCCCCTGTTTTTCTTCCTTTACCCCCTTCCTATTTTCCGTTTCCTGCCTCTGACCCCGCCCTTCCTCTCGTAGCCTCCGAAGCCTCCGCTTAAAGACTCACCGAATGCAGGATCCCCCTCCCTGGACAATTCAGCGCGGTCCTGCACAACCAAGGCAGTGCGCTTTACCTCGAACGAAGTTATTGCGTTTTGCACCTCTTCTTTGGGGGAGGATTCGGTCCAAACGAGGCCCCCACGGATGGTTTTTTTTTTCCAACCGCGGTCGCAAGTAGGACCACCAAGAAGTCTGAAGTCTGTTATCCCTTAAATCTTCCTAGCTCGTTTCCTCTTCCTTTTTGATAGTACTAGTGTGTTCAGTTCAAGTCCGTCATGGCGCCTCTTTCTCTTCTGGCATATTTGCGCAGGGTGCTTTTTTCCCCTTGTTCCCTAATTTTTTTCTTTCTGCCCTATATCTTATATAAATGCCTTTTGTCGAGCCCTCCATCGTCCTTGCCTGCCGGGTTCTGCCGACTTGTCTTTTTTGCATGAATTCAATTGCCCTGCTTTTTTTTTGGCTTCGTTGGAAGATTGCTGGCTTTTTGCTCTCCCTCTGAGCATTTATGGTTGTTGTCACCGTGTTACTGCGAAGCGGCTGCCCTGTCCATGAGAACGTTTCCCTTTCTCTTCCTTCTTGGCTATGGTTTCGGGTCGACGTTTTCCCTGCCTTCTGCGCCGTCCTTTTCTCTTTATCCGACGGCGTTCCAAATTTTCTCCCCTTGCCGTCTGCCCGGTGCCAAGGACTTCGGCGTGGGATGCCTTTGCTTGATCGCCCACCCGTTGTCTTGGAGACATGACTTTGACATAGCCCCATTGTTTCAACGGCCACTCTTGAGACAATGACAGCCCCCTTTTAGGTGCCCCCCAACTCGTTCCTGCAGATTCGGTACCCTTTTTTTTCACCCCAGATTTGCCCCCCGTCGGACCCCTCTCTTACCAATTTTTCTGGCGTTTCCACGTCAAAACCCCCCCCTCTCCCCTTACGTGCGCTTTAATTGGAGAAATCCGTTTACTAATCCTTTTCCTTTCCTTGTTCCGGCCCGGTGCTGATCCATTGACCCTATGGGAAAGCCTTCCCTGTGTTTTTTAGTTACTTGTTCGGAGCCCCTCACGCCAGCCTTTTCTTTCCTGCGCTCTTCGGCGTTTCTTCCCTCCGGTTTTCTTCACTCGAATTTGGGTGTAAATGAAAAGGCATGGGGTTTTTACACCCCCTGGCGGGGTGTCCCGCCCTAGCCTGTGACGGCTTTTTGCCCTAGATTAAGTCCCCCCTCCCTCCTGATTCAGCCCTCCATACCTCGTGTGGTGAGACTCCCTCTTTCGGTCGGGGAATCCGTCAGTCTCCCTGGTCGCCCTATGCCTGTAAAGAGCTCTTTCTGGGTGGCTCAATTTTGCACCTCCAAAACCTGGCGGCAAATCCGCCTGGCTCCCCACTCTCATCTGGGTGAGTCCGGATCTAGTGCCCCCCCTTTTCAGCGGTTCCACACTCAGCGCGCTGATCTCATGCACCCCCCGCCCCACTGCTGGTTCCCTTTTGGTATGTAATACCCTCCTTTTTCTACCACCGGTTTTATTATCCCTCCCTGGCCCGTTTTCCCCGCGGAAGCATCCGTCGATGTAAAGTGTGATCGGGCTTACTGGACAAGAACGAAGTCCTGTCTTGGCGTGGACATCGACGTTCTTCCCGTTTTTCTCGCTTGTCCCGCGAGTTTTCGTTTGCTCCTCTATGTTTAACCGAGGCTCGTTCTCTTTCTTATCTTTCCAGAATTCCTCCTCCCGTTGTGCAGATCCATTTTTTTTTTCCAGGTTGCCCTTCCCCGTGATAGCCATTGTCCCCACACGGTCCTGAAGGTTACTCCGCGCCGGGGTCTTCAAGCCTCGCGGCTTGCTGGCCTTTTTTTGCGGCTCTCGAACTCAGACTTCCCTGGTGTCTCGGTCGCACTGTCCTAAGGACCCCTTCGCCCCCAACCGTTTCCAGCCTTTTATTGTAGCTTCTTTCCTTTTCCTCCCCGCAACACCCCCGACGGCCGGCGTTACCGTAGGCCCCGATGCCTTCCCGATGCGTCTCGTCCTTCCCCCTATGGATAGCAAGATTTTTAAATGTTTCTTTTTCCTTCCCTATGTTTTGCAGGTGGACTAATTCTTAAACTACCTGGTTTCCGTCAGGACGCGTCTGCAATTCGTGCGAGTTTTTTTTAGACATATCCCTTTTTCCTACGAAGCCTCCCCCGAAATTGTGCCTGCTCACGTTATATTTGATTTCCCCTGCGCAGTCATTTTCGCTGATGGCTGCCCTGCTTCGGTCCCGCAGGACGTTCTACTTCCCCTCCTCTCTAGGGTTTGTGGTTAGCCGACCCGAAGGTGCCCCTTTTCTCGGACCACGCCGGACTTGCTGCTTTATGCCCTCCACCTCCCCCCCTCTTTCCTCATCCTCCGTTTTTTTTTTCTATTGTTTTGTAAAGCAAGTCCGGTAGTCAGTGGGCGAGCTACTAATCCCGGTCCCACCAAACCCCCCCTGCCCCCCCACCTCCCGTCGAGATAGGTCTCTTAAAGACCCCCTGTCGGCCGCGGCCACTGCAGTTCCTCGGACCTCTCGTGAACGCTTCTTTTCCCCTCATTCGACACTTGAGATATTGCGGGGCTCTGCTGGCAACCGTTTTTCCTGTTCTCCCCGCGGAACCATTAAAGAGCCTCCCTTGGCCTCGTCACCTGAGGTGTTGCCCTTTAATTCTGTATGCCTACCGCCCGCCCTTCCCTGTTGACCACACCCTGAAGCCCCCAAAATTTTGAACCGCGTTCTGCCCCTCGTGGCAGCGGCGTCCTTCCGGTCCCTCAGGGTTACTACGGGGCTGGTTTCGTCTGGTCGCGCGGCCCATTGTACCAGCCGCATCGCTTTTTCGACTGTCGAAATGCCCTTCCCGGGGCTCCCGCACCCCCCTTTTTCCCCTGTTTTCTGTTCTCTTTTATTCTTCACTCGCCCCAAACTGGCCACATCTCCTCCCCATTTGTTATCAACGGTGCTACGAAACGTTCCTCCGTGCTTCCCCTGCCCCACGGCTGGCCGCCCCCCAAGGCCATCTTCCACTCCCCCAATCGGTTCCCCTTTTCCTCAGTAGGCCGCTTCATCGCGGTAATATAGGTATCTCACCGCCCCCCGGAATCGGCTCGATCCCCACCCGAGACGACTGGCGATTTTCGTTTCCTTTAGTTCTTTGCCATCCCGAACGACCCATAACCCCTTTCCTTTTTTCGACGGTTCCCAACGTGGACGGAGATCCCTCACAGTTCTCCCCTCTTCTGTTCCTTACCAACCACTTGCGTAAGTTGTTGATCCCCGTGTGGAACGCTATGTAGAAAACACTAGAACCTAGATCCGGTCCCTCCCTTTAACCCTTTTCTCTTGAGTTGAATGGCTCTCCCGAATTCAGTTCTTCCCTGAACTTTGAGAAACAGCAGTGAACTGCTATTTTTAATCAGTGCGTCCCCTTGTGTTATGGTCTTCGATAAAATACCTGAGTCGCCCACCCGACGGTCTTCCCCAACGTTGTTTGCTCCTGTCGGTGTGTTCCATTAATTAGCCTCCCCTTTAAGGAGTTGAGGGATTGACCAAAACCAGTGGTGGTCCAAACAACGATCATTTTACAGTGAGTCTCCTTTCTCCTGCCCCTCCCCACTGGTTTGTCTAAAGCCTTTCCAGCTCGATCTTTTTTCAACACAGCTGTATCGGCTCTCCACGCTTTGCCCACACACACACTTTACTGTGCGGCATTGATTAGTTTTTTTTCGTGATTCCTCCGCCGGATCATGTCCGGCTGATATCACTTCCCTTTCCCCCCCAATAAATGCGCCGGTTCCTCAGTGTTTTCGGGAACCCGCCTCATCGCCCACTGGCTTGTTGGAGATTTGCAAACTCTTGAACCCCCACAGTCCTTCCGACCAGTCCAGTTAATTTTTCAAGTAACTCGTTCCCATCCTCCCCACGGCTTTTCGCGCCTGGTGCCGTTACCAATGTGCCGCCAGCTCTGATTACGCCACTCCCTTAGTTTTCGCAACTAACAAAATCTCCCCCGCCGCCGTTCTTGGAAAGATCCCCCCCCCGGCAACCGTCCCGCCATCGCCTCCCGAGAGACCTTTTCACCCTCCTTTCCTTCTTTCCCCTACGAGTCTCTTCACGGGCAAGGTCGCCTCTGGTAACCACCAGAAAACGCAAGGCTAATGCTTTCCTTCCCCCCCCTGTTCGCTTTTTCCCCTGCTTTTTGTCTAGCAATGTCCGTCTCCACCGGCCGCTCTCTGCCAGACAGCCCCCGCGCTAATCACCTCTCTCCCTAAAACGCTTTGCACGCAGCAGTTCTGCAGCCCCCCCCCCCCGCTACCAGGTCCTCCAGTCCATTAACCCGCAATTCTCTTCTTTCACGACCTTATGTTATGCGTTCTTGGAGCCCCTCTCTTTTTGTTTGCGATTCCCCTCCCCCACCCTGTTTTTTTTCAGTCGGCCTTGCCCCAGCCCGTGCTGCACTTCCATCCACCGGTCCTTTCCCATGTTTATTTCGTAAAGCCCTCCTATATCGCTTTTTCCCCCCCCCCCTTTCCCCCCTCCTCCGTTATGCGAGAATTGATGCATTTCCCCGTCACTCCTCATGGGGTCGGTGTTCTTTCGCCGGTGTTGCCAATTCCTTTGTTGTTGACCGGTGTGTGCTTTGAATCCGCCCCCCCCCCCCAAAATACTTTAGGTTCTCCAACGGCCACCTGCGCGGCCTTTTTCTTTGAATGCCGGCCTCTGACTGACGGTTTGGTTTCTGATCCTGGGTATTTAATCGTGCAGCCCCGGCCCAGCTTCATTTTTTGAAGTTTCGTATTTTATTTGGTCAGGCGTCTTCTGCCGTTCCGTGGTCCTTCCCTGGCGGTTTTTTTGTTCCATCTCCGTCCCTCTGCGTCGTCAACGCCCCAATTCGCCTCTTACTGTTTTGGGCTGTCGCGCATGCTCTTGTTTTCTTGTGAGGTCGACAGGCTGCCTCCTTGCGCGTTCTCCCGCTCCGCCCCCCAATTTATTTCGAGGCTCTTTTCCCCGGTTTTGCTGTGTCCTCTCTGCGGTACGGCTCCCCATGGCGTCTATTTTCTGGAGCTTTATCCAGAGCCTTCCCCGCGCCCACACCATGCGTTCAACTTTTCTACTGAAGGTACCTTTTGACCAGGTACTCCCTTTGCCCTTACATTAACTGTTTCTGGACCGTCCCTTGTGAGACTCCCAGATTTCCCTTTTCCCCCCCCAAGACCTCTGTTATTGTTGGAGCGGCGGGTTTCCGAAAACAACCCCTCCTTCTTCCCGGGCCTTTAATTGACGGCCCAGTTGATATAAGGACGGAGCCCTTTAGATGCCCGTTCGGACCTCCCTCACAACCTCTCAGTCTTCCATAAATTTATGCGCCTCGAGCATGTCGGAGCCTGCCATCCTTTTTTTCTCTTCTCCGCTCTTTCCCCTTCTGTACTCCACTCCATTGCGTCGTCACGTCATCTTTTCGTACATGCTAAAACTTGGTTTTCCCCCCCTGGGTGGGTGATAACCCCCTCACGCCTGAAGCTTTTTTTTTTTTTCCTTCATCTACGTTTTGACAGACAGAAACCCTGCTTCCTCCCTCTTTTTTACCTTCCACTGTTTGGCTGAAAGCATCATTAGGTCTGAATCTTCCTCCCATGACGCAACAATTGGTCCTCCACTCTTTTCCCAGAAGGGACTTTTGTAACCCCCCCTTGCATTGCAACCATGGAATTGCCCTCTGGCTTCAACTCCCATTTTCGCACGGCCGCGTCCCGCTATTTTTCCCCCTTACAGCGGTTCCCCAAACCTCCTTGAGAATCACCAACCCGCTCAACTGATTCAGCCCGTGGGACGTTTTTACTCACAGTCAGGATCCTTTTATCTTGTCCGTCCCGCTGGACCCCGTTTGACGCATTTCCTCTGATAAAGTGTTGGGCCTGTCTGCCTCCCCTCTCCCCCCAGGACTTTACGTCAGGGTTTTTTCCCTGAATCTTGACTTGAGCTGCGTTTCTCCCGATCTTGTTACCTTGTTTCCTTTTTTGAATTGAGTCGCCAGAAGCCCGAAACGTCGGAAGCTGATGTGCCGTGGTTTGCCCTTGGTCCTTCCTCTTTGGAGGTCGTTCCTTGCCCCCCCCCCCCCCCAAAACTCGCGGTTTTTCGCCTCTTCTTTTCCCCTGCCGGCTGATAGGTTGCTACAGACTTTTCAGAACGGAACTGGACGTCCCTCTCCCGGGGCGCCAATCTACCCCCATTAGACTAAAACTCCGTCTCTGTTCTCTCTTGTACAAAATGTTCCCAATCGCTACCGAGGCACACCATTTTTCCCTCTGGTCGTTAACCCCACATCCTGAAAAAGGCCGGGCCCTTCCGCTGTCCTCTTTCTCTCCCTGATTCTGTTCCAAATCGCGGGCATTTTTTTTTTGAGGTAGTCTAGGTTGCATCATTTCCGGGCAACTCTTATCCACAGATTTCAACTTGCTGTTGGGCATGTTGGAATATAGCCTTTATCCCCTCCCGACTGGTTGTCGCCAGCGCCAATTTTGCATAAGTGTTCTTTGTCTTGCAATGATCTTCCCGGAGCACGAGTTTTGACTCTTCTAGTGCAGGCGTTTTCTTTACCCCCTAGACTATTGGTTCAATGTTGGACCGGCGCCGAACCAATAGTCGGGTCCTTCCCCCCCTGCCTTCAGACCGGATTCTCTTGTGGACCCGAAAAGTGTACTG
>Ga0179593_1736140_pt1 | contig 13247 bp, 20 predicted proteins | sample CZODoug2_1_08_16_FD_185931 | JGI IMG/M metagenome (GOLD analysis project Ga0179593, IMG submission 185931) | Vadose zone soil fungal communities from Angelo Coast Range Reserve, California, USA - CZODoug2_1_08_16fungal (PacBio error correction) | ecosystem: Environmental > Terrestrial > Soil >... | reverse complement strand
CTGGGGGATTCTACAAAGACTTTTCCTTTCTGCCCGGCCGAAGCGGGGAATAAAGTATTAGATGGCAAGTTTTTTCCCCTTCGTACCCCCCCTTCCCTTTCCTCCACCCTTTTTCACTTGATTAAGCCAGATTTAGCGAGGCAATGACGGAACTTTGGTTTTCCAATCCTCGCTTGAGAGAGGAAGATCGTCTTTTCTGTCCCTTTTTTTTCCTTCTCCTGTAAGTTGCGAATAGAAGAGAAAGAAGGAGAGATGTTCTGGTCACCTCGTCGTCTATTTTTTTCCCCCCCTGCCCAATGTGAAATTGGGGAGTTGAGCAATCATTTCTTCTCTTCTTCTTTTTCTCACCACCTGTGTGGCGGTGAAGCAGATAAGCAAGCCGTGTTTTTTCCCCTTTCCCCGGCGGCGCTACGCATAGATGTAAGAAGAGCCCCTTTCCCTTTTTCATTATAGGAAGCATATGCCTACTCCCTATGCAAACAGCAGAATTTAAATAATGTACTAGTCTTCCCCCCTCTCCTCTTCTCTCGGGAAGTATGAAGAAAGTTAATGCAAAAAGAAATCCCTTCATCTTAGTGTTTTTTTTCCTGAAAAAAAAAAAATGGAAGAAGAAGCTTTTCTCTCTTCCTTTTCCTTTCCCTTTCTAAAATTCCCCCCCCCATAAAAATGAGAGAAATAGGCACCTTTTTCTCCCTTTTTTTTTCCTTGAAATAGTTATGAATGTAGATTAAGGTTTTCTTGGCGGCCTAGATAAAGTAGAAGTTCTTCCCCCTCCCCCTTCTTTCCCGCGTTAGAAGAAAATGCGGGCTGCCTCCCCTTTCGCTGCATTTCTTTTTGGATGCCCCCCCCCCCCCCCCCCCGGTATAACGCAGTTGTTCAAAGAAGGGCAAATCTGCTTCTCTTTTCCCCTTTTGCAATTCGCGGGAAGGACAGGAGATAAAGCGATCGGGAGAGTCCCCCCTTCTCCTCGTCTCGGCGTCGATGAAGACCTCCTTTTTTCCCTCTCCTCCAATAGTGGACGAAGTGCGCAAGCAGCATCCTTCTGTTTTTTTTTTTGTTGGGGGAGATGTGGACCTTTTTCCCTCTCTTCTATTTTTGTGAGAGGGAGGTGAGAGATGGAGATAAAGTATTTTCCATCCTTTTCTTTCTTCTTCGACACTAGAATGTAGAGAGACGTCTTTGTTTTTTTCCCCTCTCTCCTTTTCTCTTACCTTCCCTTTCTCTAGAAAGAGAGGTTAGAACGCATCTATCCTCTAAAAAATGATGGCTACTCCCCTCTTCCCCTCCCCTTCTCGTCACCGACCTATAAAAATAGACGACCATGCGAAAGGACTTTTTTTCCCTTAGGAAAACATCGTCGAGTTTCACCCCCCCCCAAAAGGAGATGATGCAGACACTGCTGTCCCCTCCCCTCTCCACAAGTACAGGCAGGATTAATCGCCCCCTAACGAAAGGAGAGCGGCGTGTTCACCCGCACGTCCCCCTTTTCCTTTCTTCCCTTTTTATCGAAGAGAGTAACGTAAAGCAGAATTGCACTGAACCCTCCTCCGGCCAACAAAAAGATTTGCCTTTCCTTCCCCCTATATTGCGCGATTTTCCTTTCTCGAACGCGTGATCAGACTCTCCCCCTTCTCCCCCCCCCCCTTTTACCTCCGATGAATAGAGCCCGTCCATGACTCTCCCCTTCCCTCCCTCTTTCATGCCAAAACCAGCCGTCTTTTCCCCTTTCCCTCCCTTCAGTCCTTTCCCTATCGATACATGACCGAAGAGTCCATTTCTCATCGCGAGATAGGAGAGAAAATGTGGATGTGCCTCGTCATTAACCCCTCTTTTCTTAAAGAGTGGTAGAATGACTGGCCATGCCACGACGAAACCCCCTATCCTGCCTACGAAAAGCAATGAGCTCGGACCCTTCTTACCTCCCTCTCTCGAAGTAACGGACCCGAGAAAGGGAATGCCGTTTCGCCTTCATCAGGGACGCGAGTCGACTCTCATTCTTCTCCTTCCTTTTCTCCACGTGATGATGCGAGCGCACCGCCACCATCCTGTCTCTCCTACGCCATAGAATGACTAAACAAAATTCCAGCTTTCATTTCCTTTTTCCTCCTCCCTAGACCAGTAAAATAACCCTACGAAGTTTCAACTTTCCCGTCGACCCTAGCAAGGAACGAAGACGATGCGAATCTCCCTCCTCTTCTCTCCTTCCCTCCCCCCCCCCTTTTTCTTTCGTAAATTAGACAGCTAAAGCGCGGCCACAGTACTTTTCTTCTCTCCGTGCTCCATTGAAAAAAGCCATAGAATACGAGGGAGACCCCCTCCTTGTCGTCCCTTTTTCCCTCTTTTTTCTCGTGAATAACAGAGGCTCTTGAACCCCTCTTCCTTCAAGCGGAAGGAATGTAGAAGCCAGAATCTATCTTGCCCCCTTTCCTTTCCCTCTTTTACCAAGAAAGAGGCTATGGTCACAGGTCTCTCTCCTCCCTTCCTATGCTAGAAAGAAGCATAAAGCCTGCCTTTCTTTTCATTCTTCCCCTCCTCTTTCTCCCCCCCTGCCTCGAAAGATTCTTGAAAGCAATGTGCTTTACGCTTCATTAGATTAGACAAACCGCCGCCTCGTCTCTTTCCCTCTTTCCATCTGCCGTTTTGAGACGCATAAAGTAGGTTTTGCCCTGCAAAGCCCTAGCCTCTAGGGTCCCCCCTCCCTAACTTACTCGCAAGAAGATAGCGCCGGCCGCTTCCCTCCTTATTCCTCGTTTCTCCCCTTCCCCCCCTTCCTCTGACGAAAGAGCACAAGTAAGAAGGCGAGTCGACGACGGACGCTCCCTAAGCTCCTCCTCCGCTCCCCACAATAATGGCAACAAAGGCGAAGAAGCCACCGTGTTCCCTTTTTTTTCCCTTCCTTTTTTCAGAGATGAAGCCCAGAAAGGAAGTGACTTTCTTCTTTTTTTTAGCGGGCCAGTTCAAGACAGAATGAGAAAAAAGAGATAAACTAAGACCCTCCCCCCCCTCCCTCGTGACGAATAAAAGATAGATGTTGAGAGAAACAAGCTTTTTCCCACCTCCTCTTTCTCCCCCGAAAGTTGCAAGGTAGAGGAATCCCTCCATCTCCTGCGATGAGGATGAAAGTAATAGGACAGCGCATTAAGTGAACCCTCCCCCCCTTTCCTACTTTTCTCCGAAAATACTCGGGCCCTCTCTTTTTCTCAATGAATCAAGGAGAAACATCATTCTCCGATAGCAAAGCAGAAATCTCCCCTTTCCTTTCCCCCCTCTCTCCACCGCAGATGATAGATGGCCGACAGAGCCCCACTTCACCCCCCCTTTCCTTCCCTTTTGTTGGTGTAGAGAAGCAGAGAATGAAACGAATAAGCGAAGCATGTATTTCCGCCTTTTCCCCTCTCCTCCCCCCTCCCCCACTTACCTTCATCGCGATATAGAAAAGTAAGTAGGCTCGCTTTCTCTCTCCTTTATCATTGACGAACCAGATGAAAGCGCGCATCATTTTTCTTTCTCCTTTTCTTTTTTCTCTCCCCCCCCCTCTCCCAATCCTCGCCGCCTGACGGGATAGTCGGAATGATTCCGCGACCTCACTTTTGGTTTCTTCTTTCCCCAACGGTATGTGTTGCACGCCGCGGTCAATACTTCCCTCAGGGGGGGGACAGCGGCGGTATAGATACGGTTCCATCTCTCCCTCTACTGCACGAATATAGAAGAAGATATGGCTCTTTCCCTCTCCTTTCGCGAGAAGGCAATGACGAAAAGAGTGCCTTTCCCCCACAAGCGACAAGGTGATGAAAATGAAGATAAAGAATGGTGCGCCCTGTATTTCCTTCTCCTCCCTTTCTTAGCCAGAGGAAAGTCTTTCCACCTTCCCTCCCCCTTCTCTTCCAGCCCGGCAAGTGATGAAGAAGAGAGCCCCCCTATCCTTCCCTTTCTTTTTCCTCTTCTCTTCTTTCGAGAAAGTGAAGGCGCGGGTTTGAAGTATACTCGCAGGCGCTTTTTCCCCCCCCTCCGCCCTCAAAACAAATTTAACCGTCTGCTCTCCTTCCCCCCTCTCTAAGAAATAGACAAGACAAGAATATGCTGCCCTTACCCTTTCTCCTCTCTACATCGTCGCGTGATAACGGTTATAGAAACGTCATCTCCTCCCCCCCCCTTCTTCCCTCCTCTATCGAGAGATGAAGACAAATCAATAGAAGAAGTTTTTCGACATTTTCCCTCGCCGATAGACCGAAAATTATTGAAAAGAAGCTCTCTACTTTCCTCCTCTTTTTCTCCTCCTCTGCGAAGATTACGAGCACCATGGAGGATTCTCCCCCCTTTTTCTCTTTTTTCGTCGTGTAATGCACCCTCCCGCCCTCCCCCTCTTTTTTTCCCTTTTTTTCCCCAATGCAACGCAGCATGCTAACTACAAGCGATTCGACCCCTTGCGTTTCCTTTCTCTTGCAATGAAGAGAAGAGAGCGGTTTAGTTTTTCTTTTTCCTCCCCTCCTCTTTAGAGAGGGAGATACGCACTCGTAAGGAGCAGAATTCCCCCCCCCCACACGATACGCACGAAGTTGCGAGAATATATCTCCCGATGTTCGCCTCTTTTCTCTCTCCGCGGCCGGAAACAATCGGATGACAGTTTTTCCCTTTTTCTCCCCTCCTCCCCGCAGCTTTCGAAGAAAACACATAGAGGTGGCCCTCCTCCTCTTTTCGATGAAAGCGCCAAGAGCAGTCTAATTTTTCCCCTCCTATGCCATGATGCAAGGAGGAACACCCGCTTTTCTTTTCCCCTTCCCCCGCGCGACGGAACGCTCAAGAAACCGTGCCAACTCCCTTCCCTTTCAGAGCTACCTGCTGGCAGTCTTCTTTTTTTTCTTCTCCCCTTTCCTCAAAAAGATAAAGATATCGCAGAGTGCCGTAGAAAATGGTGTCCACTCTCCTTTCCTCCCTAGTAGAGAAAGAGCCAGCAGCGATTTACTTTCCCCTCCCTCCCCCCCTCTTCCCCCATAGAAATGAGAAGAAAGCACACCGTTTTCATGCTTCAGACGATGACGACGAGCCCGCCCCTTCTCCCCCCTCTCCTTTCTTGCCGAAAAGGAAGGCTGACGCCAGGATCACTATATTCCCTTCGTGAATTGCGGGTCTCCTCCTTCAATACTAAGAGCCAGGAGATACCCCCCACCACATTTTTCAACCTTCGCGGAGAAAGGAAAGGAACAATAAAGTCCCCTATTCTTTCCCTCCAGCTATGAGGAGCAAGGCCTTTACAGCCGAAAAGGAAAAATTGTTTTCTTCCCCCTATTCCTCAGTAGGAAGAAGAAGATAAATGAGTGGAATGAACCAATTTGTCCGTGGTTAGAGAGACCAACTGACCTCTTTGGAACAGGAGGTGAGACTTTTTCTTGATAAGAAATAAGGATGCAGGTACGTATCTACTCTTCCTCTACCCCCTCGCTGATAGAGACGCAGAGAAGGTAATATATCTTTTATTCTTTTATATGATAGAAAATAAGGAGAACCCCACCAATCGACCTCCCCCCTCCCCCTCAGAGAAAGAATAAGAAAAAATGAATGCGACGCCCTCTTTCATCGAAAAAAGAAAAAATATACAACCCTTACCTTCTTAAGTAGTGAATAGCAAAACAGAAAGAAACCCCCCCCTTTCTCTGATGAAGAAAAGACGACTTCCCCCTTTCCCCTCCAGTCCGCGCTTTGCCCCCCCCCCTCCTTCCCTATTCGCGGTTAACCGCAGGACAGAGAAGTTACTTCCGCATTTCTTCCCCCCGTCTCAATACATACATTCATGCACTTGAACCACTCTTTCCTCCCTCTTTCCTTCGTTGACTACGGCCGACAGACCGCCCCCCCCCTGGATCCCCCCCCATGGAACTAGAACGACTTTTCCCTTCCCTCATTCCCTTCGAAGATGATAGAAACAAGCAAAGAACCTCTCGTCTCCCCCCCTCCTATTTTTTCATGAAACCCAGCGATTAAAGGGAGAGTGGCCGGATTTGGTTCCTCCCCCCCCCCCCTTCAACCGCGCCTCGACGGTCGCGAACGCGAGAGCTTCCTTTCCCCCCCCCTGACTTCCGCAAGAGAGAAGAGAAAGATGAAGCGTTTTCCTTTCCCCATACTCAACAGAGCAGAGACGTCCGACCTCTTCCTCCCAAAAGAGAGGGGAAAGGCTCTTTTTTTTTCTTCGCTCGCACGATCGGACCGACGGACGAATTCTCACCCTCTTTTACAGAATTCATACAGCGTCTTCTCCGCTAGGGAACCAGCACCCCTTCTCCCCCCCCTCCGCTCGATCGCAAGGAAACACGACCACCAGCCCCCATCTCGGCCGCGCCTGACGCCATGATAGCTCCAACTTTTTCTGTAAATTTTTCTCCTCTCCCTATTCCGACGAAAGGACCAAGCATCTCCCCCATTTTTCCCCTTTTTCTTTTTTCCCCGACCGCGACGAGCGAATCGCCCGCCTCAATTTTGCCTTCTACAATACCCTATTAGCCGTCATGGCCCCGCGAAAGCTTTCCCCTTTTTCTTTCTTAAACTTTTCTTCCCCCCCCCTTTTCCTTTGAAACGACCATCGAATACTGCCGATGCCCCGCTTTCTTTTCTTCCCCTCTTCCTTTCCTGGAATAACCCCATTTTTTACCCTACGTCCTAGGAATGGAGAAGGAATTCGAGGAGCGCCGGTTCCTTTTCCCCTTTTTTCCTCTTTTCAAAGAGCGACAACGGGCCCCACCTTCCTCCTCTCGATCGAGATAGAAGAAAAGCTACGCCTGTTCATTGCACCTTTCCCCCCCCTTTCCCTTTTTTCTCGCGATCCGAAAGATTTAGCAGAATGCTTTGACACCCCCTCCCCCTCCTCCGAGAATGTCGAGCACCTTCCTCCTTCCCCTTTTTTTTTGTAGGCAGCAGAGAGTTTTTATGAAGAATAGAGAACTTTTCTCCAATCCCGTTACGTAAAACACAGAGAAACTTCCACTTCTCCCCCTCTTTTCGAAAGCCTGCCGTCTTTTTTTCTCCCCTCAAAGTAGGCGCTTAGATCAGCAGATCCGCTGACGTCTCCCTCTTCCTTCTTCTCCTGCGAGCGAAGCCACTCCAGCCTCGCCCCGTTTCCTTCTCTCCCATAATGGAACGACGGCAAGACCTTTTTTTTTTTTTTCCCCAGATCGAAATTTCTCACACGCGCCTTTTCCAGACCCTTTTTTTTTTCCTCCCCCGGCAAGATGACGATAAGCACGTTCCTTTTTTTTTCTTTCCCCTTCCCGTCGAGCCCGAGAGACGAACGCACTCCTTTCCCCCCTCTCGATGGTCAGGCCCCGTACTACAGCGGCAAAGCATGCAATGAGAAGTCGAAAGACATAATGCGCCATCCTTTCTTCCTCCCCCCTCACTGGGAGAGAAAGAGCCTGCGCGATAGGTTCTTTTCTTCCCCCTTTCTTTCCCCCCTAACGAGTAAGCCGAAAAATATCGAGCGTGATATGCGCCTTTCCCCCCATGATCTCCCCCCTCTCCCCTCTCCGTCTCCTTTTCGCAGCGCAGATGAAGGAAGCTAATAGTAAGACGCACACAGCGCATTCTTTCCTCCTACAGAAGACCCCATGACGATGATGACGGAATAACTCTCTTTTTTTTTCTTTCTTTTCCCCCCCTAATAGAGCGATGCAAGGGGCAGCTAGTCAGGAACCTCGATCCCCCCTTCCTTTCCCTTTCCCCCCCAGTACCGGCGAATTTCTGGGACTGAGAAAAGACCCCCGGAAGTGAAAAATATCGGAAGACCCCTGATTTTTCCTTTCCCTCCTCTTTTCCCCCTCCTCGCGAAAGCAGCCGGTTCCACCTCTTCTTTCCCCCCCCCCCCTTCCGCCGATGCTAGGATGAGCATCCGCGACCTCCCTCTCTTTTTTTTTTCCTGCCCGACTGCCGAGCGAAGAACACCATCGAAGTCCCCGTCTTCCCCCCTTTGCAGGTGATCGCGGTAGACCGCGACGGCCCTTCTTTTCGAGGCGCACGCCTGACGCCCCAGCGACGTCCGCCTTCCCCCCCCCTACACTGGGTGTGCCTGCCGTCATGGAATAGTGCCGCCCGAGGTTCCCCCCCTTTCCTTTTTTCCCTTTCTGGAGGCGCACGCAGTCGCTCGCCGTCGTACCCGAATCGCTTTCCGTTTTTTTCTTCTACGTTGACGGACGCTAGACGAGGAATACTCCTTTATCCTTCTTTTTTTTTTTCTGGGCTGAGAAGTTTTTTTTTCTTTTTTTTTTTCACTCGCGGCCAATGACGAGGCGCATGTCCCCTTTTTCCCCCCCTTACCAGTCTGGCGCACGAGTTTTTTTTCTCCCTCCGCAAATAGACCAGCGCACAGGCTTGCGCCATACGGCGAAATCTTCTTTTTTCTTCTTCTTCTCACCGTAGACCATTGCACGAACCCCCTACTCTCCTCTCCGCCTGCACGCTACAGAAGGTGACAGGCACCCTTGCGCACGACTCTCCCCCCCCCTTTTTCTCCCCTTCTCTCGAGATTCCGATAATAATGCCCATTTGATTCCCTTTTTCCCCCCAGACTACGGATTTATGAGTAGTAATAAGCCCCCTTTCCCCCTTTTTTTTCCTTTTCAAATGGACACGGCCGCTCTCCACGCGATACGAAACGCGTGGATCTTTTCCTCCCCCCCCCCCCCCCCAGAGGCGTTTGTTAGGCCGCTCTTTTTCTTTCTTTTTCCCCCTATCGCTCGTCGGCGGTCTAGCAGGTCGCCGAAGTTTTTTTTAGATTCCTTTCATAGGTCGCGAGACCGCGTCGAGAACCTATGATGACCCTTGAAGTGCAGCCTTTTCCCAGCACACCTAGGTGAGCGAGTGCCGCCACGCTCTGCTTTTCTTCCTTTTCTTCCTCCTCGAATGACTCCGACGAAGAACGGCCGAATGAAGGCCCTTCCCCCATCTTTTCCCTTTCCGAGAACGTCGAGCTCGTGCATAACAGTTTTCCTTTTTTTTTCTCGCGCGCTCGGCCGTCTGCAGCAAGTCATGAAAAACAAGCAACACGCCTCTCGCTCCTTTCCCCTTCCACCACATGCCGCCCGAGATTCGTCCTTAGTTTTTTCCTTTCGGCAACGACATCTTGACGAACATGAAATCGGCACCTTCTCCCCCCCAATAAAAAAAACCGCGCTTTCATGAAATAGTTTTTCCTTCTTTTTTTTTCCCGGGACTCGATCACGTCGAAGGATGCGCCCTGGCTGGCCCCTCTCCTTCCCCCTTTTTTCTCGAAACGCAATTCGTGCAGGCTTTTCCCCGCTTTTCTTTTTCCCCTTCTCCGAGCATGGGGCCCGTTAAGAGTGAAAATTCTAATGACGAGACCTTTCCTCTCCCCCCCCCCCTCCCTCGGTCACTCGCGCCGCGCAGTAAAGCGAACTCGTCTTCGATTTTCTCTGCCCAAAGAGAAGAATAGATGCGCCGTGCCTTTCTTTTTTTTCTTCTTCCTACGACGATGTAGGACCAGTGGTACTCATTTCTTTTCCTCGGCGCATGCCGCTGGAGCTAGGAGAGCTTCCCTCTTCGCCATCAGGTGTAGAGGAATAGCCTCTGGCTTTTTCTTCTTTCCCTTCGGTCATCTCTCTATTTCATCAGAAATAAATGGATGTGTTGTTGACTCTTATCTTCTTCTCCTCTAGTCGCGTTCGAAGAATGCCATCCATCTTCATCCTTTTTTCTCCCCGTGATCGCCATAGAGAAACGAACTCTCCCCCCTTCCCCCCTCTTCCTCGACACGGCCCAACATCTGTCCTTGAAGCTTTCTTCCTTTTCCTGCCGCCACGCGGACAAATATGAGGAGAGTGTTCCCCCCCCCCTCTCCCCCTTTTCGCGCTTCATCGAAGAAGAGAAAGATAGGCCCCTCTTCCCCCCCTTCGATCGGCTTTCATATAGAAATGCAAGTAAGTTCCCTTCCCCCTTTTTTTCCTCCGGCCAAGATTTGCTTCATAGTGAATCGCAGAGACCCCCTCATGTTCTTTTTTTTTTTTTTTTTTTGTGTTTACGAACAATGAATTCCTCCCTCCTCCTTCTTTTCTGCGGAGCCGAAGTAAAAAATTGACTTTATCCTCTTTCCTCACCGCGCTCGTCAGTCATCGAAATGAACGAACTATTTCATTGCCCCCTTTGCCGACATAGGAAGAGCAAGACTGTGGCCTTCCCTTCGCGACGAGAAGAGATAGAGAGGACATGTTTTTTTTTTTTCCCTTTTTTTTCTTTCGCCTGGAGCGTGCTGACCACATGATGTCCCTTCAAAGTTTTCCTTTACTGACAAGAAATGAGCAACTCGGACAGTCTTTCCCTTCCCCTTTTTTTTTTTTTTTTTTTCCCCCCCCCCCCCAACGAAAGATCGATCACTCTTCTCTTCCCCCCTCCGGTTTTCCTCCTTCATCAAGGTGATAGTAGGACAATAGTAGGCTCTTTTTCCCCTCTTTCCCCCCCTCTGGTGACCGGCGGCACACGACACCCAGCGTTTTTTTTTTTTCCGCGACGCCACCCATGGAGGAGTTGAAAATCAATGTTTTCCCCACTTTTTTTCTTTTTTTTTTTCCCCCCCCTATTCCGACGCGGCCAAACAGTCTCATGCGGTCCCGTTCCCCCCCCTTTTTTTCCCGATCGCTCGACTCAAGCGAGGATTGGGAAAGGCGGCCCCTTTTTTTCCCTTGCCCGCGAAAGCGGGCAAGACAGGACGCCGTTTTTTTTTTCCCTCCTGAATACTGGAGCCCGAATGAGAGGGGGAAGGAAGAGACCCCTCCCTCCCCCCCTCCTCTTTTTTTTTTCCTCGACATCGACGCAGATCGAAATCAAGCCTTGGCATTCCTTCAGTCTTTTTTTTTTTTCTTCTTTTCAAGCGCGGAAAAGGATTTTTTTTCTTCCTCTCTCTCGCGCAGGAACCGCTACCTCTTCTCGTTCTTTTCTCTTCCGATTCCGGGGATTCGAAGATTTCGAAGACTTTTCTGCCTTCCTCTCATCAGCCAAGAATGTCTCTCCTTCTCCCTCTTCGGGCCCGGAGTTTTGGAAATGAGAACTCTCCTCGTCATCTTCCCCCCCCTTCATTCTCGCCAAGAAGATCTACTGCTTTTTTTCTTTATATCGCCAGAAAAAGTATGGGATAGAATAAGAGGCCTCTTACTCTCCTCTCCCTTTCCCTTTCTCCCTACTTCCGCATAGAACGGCGAATTCGACCCCTCCATTCTCAGAAGAAAGGTAGTGTGGTCTTCCCACTTCCCTTCTGCGCGCAGGAAGTGAGACCGTCCTCCTCTTCCCCTTTTTCTCCCGCTACACCTGAAAGGTATATCCCTCCTCTTTTTGGTTCTCGCGCCCCGTCGCATCATTGCGCCCAAGAAGTGATGGTCTCGGATCCCCTTTTTCCCCCCTCTCTGTGTTAACCGCATGTTTTTAACTGCTAGCCCCTACCCCTCTTCCTTCTCCCTTCTCTTCAGCCACGCGGTCGAAAGAAAGAAAATAGAAGGTCTTTCTCCTCTATTTAGATTCTCTTTCTCCCCCTCTTCCCCTACCATCGCAACAATGCAGGATTTATTTTCTTATCTTCATCCTCCTCATTTTTTTTTTCCTTCCCTCCTCTCACTTCGGTCCGAATGAAAGGGAAATTAATAGAGATCAGAAAGTACCAGGCGATTTAGGTGTTTTTCTCTCCCCTATCACTCGCGAGGATTTTCGGCTCCCTTACTCTACCTTCCCTCCTTTTCCTATTTCTTTTTATCCGCGAAAATAAAGGTAGGGAGAATGATGCGCCTTACTTTCCCCCCCTATCTATTTTCCTCGGGAGGTTTCCGCTTCTCTCCCTTTCTCTCCCTGACGGCCGCTATGCCGGAATGGAAATAGTGAAGGAGGCGCAGTTCCTTCCCTCCCCCTTTCAGAAACGATCTTTCCCCACAACTTACACCCCCTTTTTCTCCCCCTTTTTCTTCCTTCGAAAGGGAGGAGGAGGAGTCGCTCGCCGTCGTGATCTCTTCAGCGGAATGATGCTCAAGCCCCCCCCTCTTCCTCATCCTCATCATCGCCGGAGAGAGATGATGGAGAGAATTGATCTTCCTTCCTCCTAGGCGAGTCGGCAAACCCCCTTTCCCCTTCTTTCTCTTTCCTCGAAATGGGAGGATGAGAGAAGAAATGACCTCCCCTTCCTTCCTCTCGCACGGAAATTTCCCCCCTCGTGTGTTCTCGACCTTCCTCCCCTCCCCCTTCTGTAGCGGTGAGGAAGAATAGATAGATAAACATTTCCCTTCCTCTTGCGCGGGATTGACCACGTCGGTGCCGCTCTTTCTTTTCCCTCTTCCTTGAATGAAGATGAAAGGGAAACCGGAGTGACTCTTCCTTCTCCTTTTGGACCAGACTTCCCTCTTTGTATCGTCCTTCCCCTTTTTCCTCAGTATTCGATGGCGTTTTCAAATGAACGGCCTCTTCCTTTCCCCTTTCTTCCTGCTTTCCTTCCAGCAATGAAGTCCCTCTTTTCCTTTCCCTCCTCCCTGTAAAAATAAAGATTGCAGAGATGCTATCCTTCCCTTTCCCTAAATTTTCCTAGAAGGCCCGCAGTCTCTTTTCTTAGTAGAGAGGAGAGTAAGCAACCCTTTCTTTCCCTCCCTCCCCTTTAAGAGCGCGCCTCTCTCCCTTTTTGAGGTGCAGAAGATCAAGCATCCTTTTCCTCTTTTTAAGCTCGACTCCCCTCCCTCTGAAGGAGGAAAAAAGATCATGCCTTCTCTTTCCCTTCTCCTTTTTCCTTTCCCCCTAGTTCCCAATGTAGAGCTCCATTTTGTCCGCCGCGTAGATGGCGCTCCCCCCTTTTCTCTCTCTAGTGACCGTAGTGGTGTTTTTTTTTTCTCTCGCGTGCGACGGCGAAGGAAGGTTGAAGGTCGGCACGCTTCTTTCTTCCTTAAGAAAGGTTTCATGAAAGCTTTCTTCTCCTTTTATTCGGGCATCGATAAAGGTAGATGTATTCCCCTCCCCCCTCCTTCGGAACTGGGAGGAACTCCCCCCCTTTCCCACGAAGGCAAATATTGGGGAAGGAGGGGACCTATTTTCCTCACGGAAGTAAAGACCGATCTTCTTCCTTTACCCTCGACTAGGGAGAGGAGTAGATTAAGCCTCCCTTCCCCCCCAGTGGAAGAAGTGGAGAAGGAAGTCCCCTTCTTACTATTTTTTCCGTGGAGAGAAAGAAAAGCTGTCCATCTATCTTGAGACGATTCTATCTTCACTTTTGTCGAGAGACGAGA
>Ga0179593_1688060_pt1 | contig 13247 bp, 17 predicted proteins | sample CZODoug2_1_08_16_FD_185931 | JGI IMG/M metagenome (GOLD analysis project Ga0179593, IMG submission 185931) | Vadose zone soil fungal communities from Angelo Coast Range Reserve, California, USA - CZODoug2_1_08_16fungal (PacBio error correction) | ecosystem: Environmental > Terrestrial > Soil >... | reverse complement strand
GACCTTCTTTCCGCGCCAAAAAGGCTTTTTCCTCCTCCTATCTCCAGTCTACGAGGACCGCTGATTTTGTCCCCTTTTCTTGCCTGCCCGTCCAGTGATTGTAAATACCTGAAAACGTGACCAGGAGCGAGAAGCGATTCTTTTCCTTTTTTCCCTCCCTAAGGCTTCGTCATGTTGTCTTCCCCTGTGCTCTTTTTTTCCCCCCCCTCAGAGTTGAGTCAGTTGCACGGTTCTTCACACAAGCCACGGGAACTTCCTCTTCCCCTCTCCCAAAGGAAGGAAACCGATTCTGGCAAACTTTCTTTCCTTCCCTCTCGTTGGATAGGTCTCTCCTGGAAGGAGAAGATTTGCCCCCCAGGGAAATTGATCCTCTTCCTCCTTTTCGTTCAAACAAAACGCGTGACCAACGTTGTTTTCTTTCTTACTGGTCTTCTTCCCCCTCTGAGAATAATGAGTAATTCATTTTTCCGGCCTGCCGCCAGACAAAGAATCCTATGCCCCCCCCTCTCCTCCGGTTATAGCGAAATCGTTCTGAGCATCCCCCCTGTACTCCTTTTTACTCGCCAGGAGAGTAGAATTGGATAGATACTTTTTTTTGCCCCCCCCCCCGCTGTAGAGGCGAATCCTCCCTCCTCCCCCCCATGGACGTCACCGACCTCCCCTCAGACTCATTACCCCTCATGGAAAAGAATTTTAACTTTTTCCACAGCACGTGTGGCAGCGATCCCCCCTTCTATCGCGTCTCTCAACCTGTGTTGATTAGGGAGACGCACTTCTTCGGCGCAGACGTGAATAGACTTCTTTTTCCTCAGAACTGTCGCCGCCCCCTTTTCCACCTCCCGGATGCAATTCATTTTCCTTTCAGCGTCCCGGAACGAGAGCTTTTCCTTTCCCTCCCCTCCTTTGGTGAAGACTCGCGCCCGCTTCCTTAGCTTAGGTGATCCCTCCCCAGAGTTTAGACGATCGCAGTTACGCTCACATTGAGGCAGTCCTCCCCCTCCTCACCCTGCAAATTCAAGCCATTCCCCCCTTCCCCACTCCCTCAACTGAATGGGGTTTGCTTATTGAGATCTCCCTCCCCCTTTTGGCTGAGATCGAAGAGTGTAGTACTTCCCCCCTTTTATCAATTGTTCCTCCCTGCGAACGAAACAAGAACTTTTCCCAAAATAACGTGAGCAAGAGCCTGTCCCCTCCTCCCCTTATCGTTCCTTTTTTCCCCCCCTCTTCGGCCCAGCGATTTTCGCCGCTTCTCTACGCGGATCGCGTAAAAAGTCAATTCCCTCCCCGCCGCCAGACGGTGCCCAAAGAACCCTGTCTTTTTTTTCCCTCCTTCCCTCCCCCTGCATACCGTTCGAACTTTCCCGCTCGACTATTTTGAAGACGCGATCCCCCCCTTCCTTTCCTTTCGTTAGATGCCTCCTGTCCTTTTTTTTTTTTTTCTTCGCCCAATATTTTCCCCAAGATAAAGAAATTTTCCTTTTTTTTCCAGACTCTCGAGAACTTTTTTTTCCCTTCTTTTTTTCCCTCCCCCAGGGTTAAGGGACCACTCCTCCTCCCTCATGAACCACTCCTCATCGCATGGACCGATCTCCTCTTGAAGGTAACGGACGTCCCGGCCGTGGCTGGTTTTTCCCTTTTCCTCACACCGCGTTGGCTTTGCCCCTTTGAAGGAAGCGTTCCTTGACCTCGGATTTTTTCCCTCCTCCTCTACCCCCTTCAAAGAAATCGGCTTCTCTTTTTCCGACAGCGGGGCTTAGTTTCTTGTTTAATTGAATGAAATTTCATCTTTTCTGTTGAGAGAGATTGAAATTGAAGCATTTCCCCCCGTCCTTGAAAATAATGCGCCCTTCTACCCGGATTCTATACCTTTCTTTTTATGAGTTGTATTACGCTTAGAAGAGCTCCTCTTTTTTTACCGCCGCCAACTCGTCGAACTCACCAAAGAAACTTCCCCCCCCAAAGAGCGTGTAACGAATTTTCACTTTGAAAGAGCTCCCCCTTTGAGAGCTCCTCTTTTAGATGGCTTTCTAAGTTTGATTCTGTATGGGTCCTTTCCCCCTTGGATGCCACCCCTCTCCTACCCCTTTATTCCCATCGAGTATGCGCGCTTGAGGTCGATTTACATTGGCATAGGTTTCTCCTTTTCCTTTTCCTTTTCGCGTGCAGGCTTCTATCGAAGCCCCCCCCTCCTCTCTTGTCTCGTCTTTCCCCCTGAAGGAAATTCGATATGCGAGCGATCCTCCTTTCTCCAGGTATGCCTTTTTTCCTCGGCCCCCCTCCTCCTCCCCATGAAGGCGTTGGGCACCTTTTTTTAGATCTGGGAAGTGGTTCGCGAAACAGAGTCCTTTTTGTTTTTCCTGGCTGGAGAAGGGCGAAAATTCGCGTTTCTTTTGTCCTCCCCCCGCCTTAAGCATAGGAAGAGAAGGCTAGGTTTTCAAAGTCTTTGTTGCGTTCTCGCGAAAAATCCTCTCCCTTTCCTTCCTCTTTTCTCTCTCTTTCCTCCCACACGATTTTATTTCGCGATCTGCAATTTTACCCTTTCCCCACTTCTCTTTTGAAGTGCAGTAATGCTTGTCCCTTTTCGGGTGATTGTTCAGGAATGCCTCCTCTTCTCTCAACTCCCCCAATGCGAGAGGAGAACTCTTGGGCTTCTGTTCGCCTTTCCTTAGTTCCCCCCTGTCGCTCTGTGGAAATTGATGGGAAGGTCCGCCCCTTTCCTTCTGCGAGAAAGACCCTTTGGATATACCCTAATGTTGCCCCCCATGGCAGACAGGTTTACGCGCCCCCCGGTATCTCCGGGAGAATCCAGGCTGCTCCCTCCTTTTCTTTGAGCAGCGCTCCCGCATCAACTCTTTCGTCTTTCGCAGAGATAAAAGAGGTCCCGCGGCCACACGCTTTGTCTCCTTTTCAGAGGCCCTAACTGCTAAATGAGTTTGAATAGCGAGATTAGTCTTCCTTTTCCTAGGGTTCGATGCTAGACTTTTTCTCTACAGAGGATTGTAATCGTTTCTCAATTCGACTCGTCCCTTCCCTCCTTCCCTTCAGTAACTAACTTCTCCTTCTCTGTCTTAGCTCACGCGAGAGACGGCAACTTTCTTCCTTTTTCTTCCCTCTTCATGGATGCGGCTTCTGTCCTCCTGGACTCGCGTATCTTTTTTTTTGAATAAATAAGGAATATTTCACCCCTCCCTCAAAGCCCTCTCCGCGAGAATTCTTCCTCCCCACTTTATGACTCCTCGGGAAATGAATCCCCCCCCCTCAAGGCGAGATGGCCAGGCACCCCCCCCTTTCCCTTTCCTTCCCCCTTTCTTTATCGAATACTATAAGACTGGAATTTTTGTTTTTTCTCCCCAAAAACAAAGAAGTCCAAATATTATGGTGTCCACTCTTCCCCCCCTTTTCAATAAAAATGCGCAGCCGGATTGCGTTCTTCCCCCCCCCTTGGTTCGTGTTTTCTCCCCCTGCTGCAGGAGGTAAAGGTGAAGGTATTACCTCCCCTTTTCCTCTGGCGGCCTAACAAATAGAGTTTCTCTTATCTTCTCCCTCCTCCTTCCCCTCCCCTTTTTTTACGAGGCAGCGAACTTGGCTCGCTTTTCCCTCTATTTTCTCCCCTTTTTTTGATTAGAGATGAAGTTTTAAATCGAGCCATCTCAGACGCAGATAGAGAGCCATCCCTCCTCCCTCCCCTCCCTCTTCTCCGGACTGAGCGGACGTATTTACCCTTCCCGTGTCATCCCCTTCTGGATGCAAAGAGAGAGGACGAGATTCCTCAACCGGGGCGAAGTTTGATTGCCATTTTCCTCCCCCATCTCTTTTTTGCGTCGTTGAACGGCGTTTCGTTTTTTCGGATCCCCCCCCCAAGAAGGAATCCATGGACTGATAGATTCGATAGCAAACTTCCTTCCCTCCCACTTTTTTTTGTTCCCCGGCCAGCCGCGATTGGCGTCCCCTTCCCCTTCACTGTGCATTCCTGCTTGCAATGGAAATATTTTGATTTTTCGGAGAAAGTATTGTCCCTTTCCCAAAACCCCTTGTGAAGATTAAGGATTGTTCCTTCCCTTTACCTGAGATTCCCTTTGTGCTCTTGCCTTCCCCCCTCACGCCAATAATCGATGGTACCTTTTCCCCTAGAGGTCTCTTTTTCAATAGTTATGAGCGGCATCTTCGAGATTTATAGAAGCGGCTTCTACTTATTCCCTTTCCTCCAGATTTTACAAAGATGTATAGACTCCTCTTTAATGCTCTCAGGGAAGGAAAACGAAGTCCCCCTTTATCGCCTCACCGCTCTTCCCTTATTTGCCCCCTCTCCAGTCCGGAGACAACCGTTGTCCCGGGGGTTCCTCGGAACCGCTGGTATCTGCGCCTCTTCTTAAGACTTGGCGTTGAGAGAATGAAAAAAGACGCCCCCCTCAGGATTCCAAGGATCTCCGTCCCCTTCTTATTAAAACAGTAGAACTTTATCGAACCTTTTTTCCAAGTCGTCCATTTTTCATCTCCAGGAAAGAGAGAAGAGGAACCCCACGAAGGTGTTTTAATCCTCTCTTTCTCACCCCTTCTTTCTCAAATTAGTAGAACATCCCTCCCCCCTTTTTCCGCTAGCAGGTAGTTTCCGCTCCCCACATGTTCTTCCCCCTCACCAGAAGACGAAGCAATTAATGCCCCTTGCCCCTCCCCCTGCCCCTCCAGGCCAATGAATGTTTCCCTTTTTTTTTTCCAACTCATTGACTCCTGCGAAAATAAAATCGTTGGCTTCCGGGTTCATCTCCCCTTTCCTCCTCGCACTTTCTCTTCTTGCGCCCGTCATCCCCCAACAAAAGAAATTTAGCTTTTTTCCAAATAATTGAGACTTTCCTCCCGCTTCATATGCGTAATGTTCCTCCGCGTTTTCCCAACATCTCTCTATCAAGAAAGTGAAATTTCCCCAAGGATATGTCGAGAACCACCTTTTCTACCCAGCAGAATACCCCGTCCTTTTACCCCCCCCCCCTCATGTAATGGTCGTTTTTCCATACAGTTCGAACTTATGATACCCCCCCTTTCCTTTTTCTTCCTTCTTCTTTAGGACGCGATCAAGAACATCTCCTTCCCTTTTCCCTATAGTAGCGCCTCCCTTCCTTAGGAAATATATAAACCTCCCCTAAATTTTCATCGAAAGCCCCCCCCCTTCTCCCCTCCTTTCCCTTGATTATTACTATACGGCTCCTTTTCTCCCCAGGGGTTTTGGATTCCCCCCGTAAGAAGCGAAGCCAGCGGGGCGCATTCGCCCCTTCCCTCTCTTTTCCCTCTTGGCATCGCATTTGCATGGCCTTCCCGCTGGTGCCCTTTATGGTGCAAGCTTCATTTTCGACGTCCCCCTCCTCTCTCGTCCTGAAACCTCTCTGGGCTCGCATCCCCCCCCTGTAAAAATAGGCGTCCCTCTCGCAGGATTAAAGTGGTTTTTTTCCGCCCCCCCCCCCCTCCTCCCCTTTTTCCTCCTAATCGGTGTTTTTGTTATATCTCTTCTCTGCTTGTCGGGGAAAAAGATTGTTTTCTGAACAGCGGCTTGAAGGCGCCCTCCCTCTCTTTTTTTCCCCCCCGCTGAAGTACAATTAGTAAACTCACTATTTTCCTTTCTTTTTCTTGGCCCCCGTTAACTTTCCCGCCAAAAGAGGGTGATGAAGGCCTCCCCCTCCCCCAAGAGAAGGGCCCCCTCCTTCCTTCATGAAGCGTTGCAACTGCTTTACCCTTGTGACCCTTCCAGATTTGATGCTTATTTTCTTCTCTTTTTCTCTTTTCTCCCCATTTACCATGAGCATCAAAGTTACGCAGCTCTTTTCTTTCCTTTTCCCCGTTTCGAGGGGCCCTTTTTCCTCTTCCCGTTGTAGCCAGTGCTCGCGTGCAGGGCTCGACTCTCCCCTTTTTGCCCAGCGATTTCTTGATTCTGTTTTTCTTACTCCGAAAGAGGCCAGATTTTCTTTCTCATAAGTTCGAACTGCCTCTTCCTCAGGAAAAAGAAGCCTTTCGAAGGAGTGGTGCCCTTTCTCTTGGTATTGCTGGGTTGGGAACTGCCACAGAGCGGTACCCCGTCTCCCCCCGTCATGGCTGAGAAGACGGCGACCCTCGCTTTCTCTTCGGGGTTTACACCGATCAGCATGACGAATACGACTTTCTCTCAATTATGGGAATGATTCTTTTTTCTTCCCCTTTTTTTTTTTTTCGTTATAGAGAACCCCCTTCCTAGACATTTTTTAACGGACATTTTTTTTCCGATTTGATTTTCGCGCTTCCTTCCTCCCCATTACCCCCTCCTGGGTTCCTGTTTTTTTGGATGAGGAGTGAAGTTTTCATCCCCCCTGGTTAGTATAGGGTGATTTGTTTTTCCCCTGCACCACTCCCCCGAAACTTAACTGAGAGCTTTCCTCATTTTTCTTCCTTTACCTTGCGAAAGTAGAGGGCGCTATCCCCCCCATTGTCATGTAAGGTCCTCTTTTTGGCGAGAACGAACCCCCTTTTTCCTTTCGCCGTTCTTCCCAAGGAGACGAGTTGTTAGGAGACGTTCTTGAATCCGCGATCCCTTTTTTTTGCCTCCTCTTGGGCAGGCGATACCCCGAATTTCCATTCGGGAATAGTGCTCGGCGACGCTCCCCTTTTTAACCACTCGGTGGATCTCCTTTCCTCCCCTGCTGGGACATGCTGTTTTCTGCAATTACCCTTTATTTTCTTCGGTGGACGTAAATGGTTTCGGTGAGGAGCTTCCCCTTCTTTCCATAGAGATTTTCCTTTCCCCCCAAGCTCTTCCGAGAGGCTCCCCGACCTAAATGATTCGCTTTCCCTTCACTCCTTTCCTGATGACGCGGAGCCGTTCCCTTCCCTCGAGTATGGGACTTTCTTCTTTGGACGCGAACAAGGGAAATCCTCCCCCTTCCCCCTCATCCATTCATGAATATTCAACAAGGGCCTCTTTTCTTTTCCCTCCCCTCCCTTTCCCCCCCTTGAGAAATTCTCCCTTCTCAAAAATATTTTGGGCACAGTCAAAATATTCGCCAGCAGTGAAAGCTTTCTCCTTTCTCCCTTCCTTTTTCCGGCAAAAACCCGTTTGCCGAAATCTGTTCCGGTCTTTTCCCTATCAGACATGGAATCCGTTTTCCCCAACCCAAGAACGAAGTTTTTTTCTCCCCCTCCCCCCACCTCTTATGGTGCACGTGCGAATAGTCACTCCCCCCCGGAGCCTTGATTTCCCAACTTGAGAATAGAAGTTATTATCCCTTTAACGGTGCAGGTATTAAAAGCACTACGTCCGCCTCCCTTCCCTCTTGCCCCCCCCCCTCCCCCCTCGGTCGAGGGAGATGGCGCAGATCGCTGGCTCCCTCTCCTGGGTTTGCGGGCTTCCCCCTAATATATCTATTGTAATCTCCTTTTTGGTGACGTTTTAAATCTCTCATCCCCCCCTTCCCCCCCCAGAGGAGGATGCATCTCCCCCCCCTCTTCTTCTACGACAAGAGATTGTAGAAGCCCTCTTTTTTCGCGGACGTAGTGATTGTAAATACCTGCCCCCCCTTCCCCGCAGAATGCGGATGCCTTGCGCGAGACCCGCTCACGAAAGAAAGACGGTTTTTCTTCCCGTTGCTATGCGCAGCAGTTGAACCCTAAGTATTCTTTTTTCCCGGGAGGTTAGTGATGCGTTTTCGGGATTACTTCCAAATTAAATGGCGGATATCCCCGTGCCGGCAACAGCTTTTCTTTCCCCTTTTCCCTTCCCAGCCGTCTGCTTGGGGAAGAGAATCCTTCTTCTGGAACTTTTCGCCACTCCCATATTTTGAGAATTTGCCTCGACGGGGCGACGTCCATTTTCGTCTTTTTTTTTTTTTCCAACAAAAGAGAAAATTTTTTTTTCTCCGACCAGCTTCCAGCTGACCATACTCTCCTCTCGGCAGAAGCCGCACCTTCCTCCCCACGTTTCCATAGGTTCCCTTGCACTTCTTTATAGAGAAAAAAAATTTCCTCTCATTAGGTAAGTACGGTCTCTGATTTTTTTCTTCTTCCCTGATAGATATTTTGCCACAGTTCCCTTTAGAGTCCCTTTAGAGAGAGAAGCATAAGTCCCCTGGACGTCAAGAAGAAACCACGCTCTATTAGAATAAACCTTCCCCTCATGGCCCAGAATCCTCCAAGAAGATAAAACCTCTTTCTCCCCGATGGTATAGAGAAGAGTCCCTGCAAAACCCATCTCTGAGATCCCCCTCCCCCCCCTCCCCTCTGTGCAGAAGTGATAGAAGGATCACCCCCTATTCATGGGAAGTCCTCATTCACAAAAAAAAGGTTCCCCACGGCTGCAATTCTTTTTATTTTTTCCCCCTTCTCCCCTCCTAAGTCCGGAACGTTTCCCTCCTGACCTTCCCCTACACGAAGCTGGGAGACGCCTCTTTTCTTCGCACATTCGCTCAACCCTTCCCCCCCCCGCTTTTAGACGATCGCCGTCGGTCGAGTGTCGCTTTAACCCCAGTCCGAACCTTCCCCAGAGACGACCCTTTCTTTCCCCCCTCAAATTCCTAGAAAAAATCAGTCCTTTTATGCAGAGGAGAGAACCTCCCATTCCCCTTTTTTCGAAGATTGTTTCCCGAACCTGTGATCGAGACCCCTTCACCCCCCGCTTCCATCTTACAAAAATAAATTGAGCAAGAGCCTTTCCCCCCGTAGGAGTCTTGCCTATTTTATCTCCAGAGATTTTTAGGAAGATATACCCTCCCCTCGCCGCCCGCATTGTTCTCGCAACCCCACTCTCCCCCAGCCTCAGACACGCCGCCAGCCGTTTCCGACTTTATTTTTTCCGCGAAGAGCCAGAGAATACAGTTCTCCCTCTTTCAATATTCTATTTTCCTTCGGCCGTGAAGACTCTACTTCATTTTTTTTTCCTTTGCCCTGTTCCGATCGAAGCCTGAAAGCGATTTTTTTCCCCTTCCGTGCCCTCATAGAAACATCAAAGAAATTTCCTCTCCCCTTTTCTCCCTACTATCGAGAAATTTCTTATTTATAGCTCTCCCCCAGGGTTCCGGGAAAAAGGTTTTTTAAACGTAAGAAGAGAAGCCCTGCCCCTCCCTCTTTCCTCGCAATGGAACGAGCGCGTTACACGCGTTTGTCTCTTGAAGGTAACTTTTTTCGAAAAGTGAAGGGGCTGTTTACCGATTTAAACGACTCCCGGACGTCATCCCCCCAGCTTAACTTTTAAACATCGTCTGCCCTTTTTTTCCGCTCGACTTCCAACCCGTCACAAATCGGGAGGCGCCTGCAAGCCTTTTTTTTCCTTTGCAATGTCATCTCTCTATGTTTTTCCCCCCCCCCCTTTTTTCGCTCTTGAATTGACAGACAAGGAAACCAGCTTCCTTTCTTCCGACCGAGGTCTGCCTCGCCTTTTTCGCGCGTCCAATTCGGTAAATAGAGGTTCTTTTTCTTTCCCGCCGCCAACGAGGGTGCTGAAGCCGTACCCCCTTTTTCCCCCTTACTCGCAGGGAAATAAAGATGTCGGCCCCACGAGATCGGGTCCCTTCTTCTCTTTTTCGCGGGATAGAGTCCTTACTTTCCCTCTTTCCCCCCTTCACCCCCTGGCTTGAAAAAATGAGCGATCAGTATACTCCTTTTCTTAGAGTTACACTCGGAAAAATTTTTTAGATATGCGAAGTGACTCGCGTTCAGCGTCCCCCCCCCTTTCCCCTTCCCTCGATTTATTGATCGCGTCTTCAGCCCTAAGGTCCTCAGATCTCCGTTCGAACGGTATGTTTTTTCCTAGGCCCATTGAAGGCGTTTTCCCACTTCTTTTTTTTTTTTTCGTGCTTGGAAAGTGGTTCGCTACCCTCTCCTTGCGGTTCATTTCACTGGATGTCTTACTCGCGGTTCCTTTTTCCCTTTTCATAGATAAGCATCCCTTTAAGCGTCAGCGGGCTCCCTCGAAATGTCTTTGTGGCGGTCCTTCCCCCTGACAGTGCTCGCAGTAAACTCCCTTCTTTCCCTTCCCCCACGATGTTAGTTCGCTCTCTCAACCCACGCCTTCCGAGGAGTTAGTTTTTTTAAATTGCATGTAATTGGCTTGGGAAATTTCCCCCTTTTCGTTAGGACTGCCGCACTTTTCGTACCACTTCCCTTAAAATCCCTGCAACGAGAGCGATGTAACTCACCTCAGGTGGGAGGGAGGGTCGAAGAAGGGAATTGGGTAAGAGTGTTTTTTTGAAGGCACCTCGCCGGAGGAAACGGTGAAGGGGGAGACCCTGTAGTGGGCGTAAGGCCCACCTCCCCCCGCGATTGATGTTACACCACTAAGGGACTCAGTAGTGTATAAGGTTCCTTTTCCCCAAAGGCCGGAGAGAACTCTCCCAACTTATTCACTTATAGACGTTAATAGCCCTAGACAGCCGGGGAAGATTTAGAGGTCCACGACCCCGGGCTACACCTCTCACATAGGAGAAGCGACTTCTTGGAGAGAAGAGTTCTCGCGATTCAATTGTTGCGATAAGGACGGCCTGGAATTTTTCAACCCATATAGAGTATAGTATGAGTTCATCAGGGGAGAGGAGCCTACCCTTTAGCCCCACCCCTCTTGTCCGTCTGATACTACTACAAGAGGTCGTGCACTCCGAAGAAAATACAACAAAAACTGCAGGCCAGAAGGTTGCAGACGGAAACTATGAGACAAAGGATGTGGCCCTACCCCGATTTTTTTTTCCGAGAATTGAAGCTGAGGGGGTTCCTTAAAGAGGGTCTGAGGAGCTAAGAGGGTGTTCTAGAATGATTTGCAAAGAATCGTTAATTGCGGGCCTTCCAATCCCCACGCCACATAATTTATGTTCACCGTCGATAACCGGATGCAGTGCCGTCCCCCTCGTACTTGGGAGTGCCTTTGGTCTGCAAGAACAAGTTTCCCCTCCTTCTCGAGGGCTGCTTCCAGACGAACCTTTTTTGGTTTCCATACAACGAAAATGGCCCTTTTTTCCCTTTCTCCTAGAAAACATCCTTCCCATCCCCCTTTTCTCTTTTTCAAGGGAAGCAGTGCCGTCTCTTTCCTCGGCCGCAACAAACGGTTTTCCATCGGGCTTCCCCGGCCTTCTGAATCTATCAGCAATGGAATCCCCTTCTTTTTTCCGACCCCCAAGCATTTTTGGGCCCCCCAACTACTTTTTTTAACGCTGGCAATAGAAACCTTTTTCCCCACCGCCGGCCGGATTGAGGGCTTTCCTCTTTTCGCCTAAGGGAATCCTTCTGGCCCCGTGAAGGTATTTACAATCCCCTTCTCGAGCCGCCTGGAGGCTCCAAATCTCTTTTCCTTTTTTTCCCCCCCTTCTCGCGGATGAATAAGACTGGGGGCCTTCAGTCCCTACCTCCTTTCCATCTATCTCTTCATCATACTAAGTTGTTGTTTTTCTTTCTTTTTTACATCGAGAAGTTAGGCCTGCCTCGCCCCCCGGCATGAAGCCTCGACCCCCTCCGTCAAGATCCCTCTTTTTTATTTGTAGCAGATGATGGCGGACGTAGTTGTCTTTTTGACCTCCCCTTACCGAAGAAGAGGATGCCCCTGTCTCTCTTGCACTTTTTTTCCAAGTGGCAAGCCCTTTTCAGTTTATGCAAAACCGGTGGATAGTGCTCCCATCTCCCCCGTTGGAGTTCCCTTTCCCGGATTTTGCAATTCAAACAAGCTTCCCTGGTGATAGAGGGAGATAGCCCCACTTCCCCCCCCCTTCCCGATAGGAAAAGGCTTTGTGCGTTTCAGAGAAGCTGTCAATGAATGTTCTGATTTTGAATGGCAAAATTCTTTTTTTCTTTGAGAATGATCGGCTTCCCCTTTCATTGCCTGTTCCCAAAAAAGACTTTTTAATTCATGATGGTGAAACAGCCGTTCTCCTTTAATTAAATTGGTTGAGCGGCATCCTCCGAGCCTGACCCAGTAATAGAGAAATTGACCCTGAATCTGCGCTTCCCCCCCTCTTCTTTTTTTTGGTTTCCCGAAATCGAGCGAAATTCCTTTTACAAGTAAGGTCTCGCCTTATCCGCGAGTCGAATTGCTCTCCCGAATTCTCGCCTGCTCTGTAGAGCGGCTTCCCTCGAACCCCATGGATTTTTTCACCGAAGAACTAATAGGCTAGAATACCAAACGACCCGTGGCCCCCCTGAATTTTCCTCAGATGATCGGAGAAAAACTGTGCCCCTCCTTTGCACCTTTTTTTCCCGAGAAGAGAACTCTGCTTTTTCCTTCGGAGTTGATTCTTTTTTAACAGCGCCTGAACAAACCTTTCCCCCCTTTCCGACGTGATCGCCGGATTTTCCCTAGTCGACCCGCGGAAACCTTCACTGCTGCCATTCCATTCTCTCCCCGGTCCCTTTCCTTGCCTTCAAGGAAAGCGCTCTCTGATTCCCCGTGCAACCCCCTCCTTAGAATTTCGCGAAGCGAACTCGCCCTTTTCCTTTTACCGCACAGAGTTTAGCATCCCCTTTCGGTTATGTGCGTACTTTCGTCCGAATTCCTTTTTCTCTTCCAATGAAATTTCCCCCCATTACACCCCTTCCCGCAGAAAAATCCCCTCCCCCCTTTTCAATGTGCTTATTGCCGCTTCCTTTCCCTAAAACTAGTTGGCTTTCTCGGCGAGGCAGAGCACTCTTTTCCTATACACGCCACCTCCCCTTTCTTAAAAAATAACTTGAAGTTCTCTCATGCTTTCCTTCTGATCGATATGCTTCCCCTTCCCCCTCCTGATTTTAGCAGCTTCTCCCCCTTCCCCTTCTAGGAAGAACGATCGTTTTCCAAACCCCGACCTTCCCCCGCGCCAGACGGGTCCCTTTCTTTCTTTGCCGCGAATCGCCCCCGTCATCCCTTTCCTTTCCCCCAACTATTCGAATTTACTTCGGCGTGGAATCCGCGATCAAGAAATATTGCTCCTGCAAGCGACTTTTCTACCCCTTTGCTCAATGATCCATTCAATTTCCCCCCCCAGAGAGCAGACTCTTTTCTTCCATTTTACCCTCATGGTGGCAACAAGGTTTCTCCCCCCAGTCAAGTAAGAAGCGAAGCCGCTCCCGCTGTTTTTCCCTTCTCCCTTGACAGAGAGAGTTAAACGCGGACATTTTTCGTTAAACGGCCTTCATTCCTTGGATGTGACCCTTCCCCTCTTTCTTTTCAGGAAAGATGACGGCCCTCTTTTTTCATGACCAAGATCGAAACGTCAAAGAAAATTCTTCCCCTTTCTTTCGTCGCTCCGATTTCAAGATGGTTTCCTTGGCCTTCCCCC
>Ga0179593_1554900_pt1 | contig 13247 bp, 19 predicted proteins | sample CZODoug2_1_08_16_FD_185931 | JGI IMG/M metagenome (GOLD analysis project Ga0179593, IMG submission 185931) | Vadose zone soil fungal communities from Angelo Coast Range Reserve, California, USA - CZODoug2_1_08_16fungal (PacBio error correction) | ecosystem: Environmental > Terrestrial > Soil >... | reverse complement strand
TTTGCACCCCCCTCCCCGCGCTTGTGACTCAAAATAAGGAGAAGGCTTTCCCCCCTGTTAAAGAACCTGAGTTGTCACCCCGATGCGATACGGGGAGGATGATGAACTTGCGTAGTTCAACTTAGTCCCTTGTACCCCCCACCGCGTTCCCCGCCCTCAAATTTCTCCTACCCCTCCCCTTCCACCACCCCATCATTCCTACCCCTCCCTTCTTCCCTCTCTCCCCTCATTCTCCCCCCCTCCCCCTCACCTCCCCACTCCCCCCTGCCCCCTCCACTCCCCCCCTTCCTTATCCTTCCAACCCCCACCCCTTTCCACATCCTCCCCCGTTCCCCGACATCTCCCCCTAATCTCCCACCCCCCTCCCCCACCCCGCTCTCCATATACCCCCCCCCCCCCCCTCCCCCCCCTCTCCCCCCTCCTCTCCTCCTTCTCCCATTCCCCCTTCCTCCCATCCCACTCCTGACCCTTCCCTCCCACCACCTCCCCCCCTCCCCTCCGCCCCCTCCCCTCCCTCCCCACCTTTCCCCCATCAACCTTACCCCTCCACTCACCCTCCCTCCACCCTCCACCTTTACCTTTACTGCCCCCCCTGACCCCCCTCTCCTCCTCCCCCCCCCCACTCCCCCTCAAGTCTCCTCACCCTCCACCCCCCCCCCCACTCCCCCTTCTCCCTCCCCTCGAAAGCCTCGCCCCTCCCCCCATCTTCTTACCCCCCCCCCCCCTCCTTTCCCCACCCTCCCTCCCTAACCACTTCTTTCACCCCCCGCCTCCGTCCCTCGTAAAGCTATTCTCCTTTTTAAGGACCTCTATTGGCTTACTTCAGTCCCTCAACCCTTCCTTTTCCTCCCCCCCCCCCGATTAGGTTTGACCATGCAATCCGTCCACGGAGAACCTTCCCAAAGGAAGGACCTACTTCACCTCCCGATCTTCTCCTCCCCCCCAACCGCCTGGAAAATTTTCCAGCATTCTTTTTTCCCATCTGCCGTTCCCAAGCCTTCTGTACTCTCAGGACAGTGGAGTCTTTTAGTACCCCCCGGTCCCCGAATTTGTTTATTAGCGTAGAGCGTTTCTACTCTGAAGCATGTTTTTTGATCTACGTCCCGCCCAGACCCCTGTCTCACCGCCTGGCCCCTGACACGGTTGGCTGTTACAACTGTTTCTGACAACCTCCTGCCCTCTTTAATAGTCCCAATAAGCGATTGTTCCCGTCTCGTGCGTCACCCCCGTGTCTGCTTGTCCCTTTTGGGCTCGCCGGACTGCTCTGGGGCGTGACTTGCTTTGTCCATTGTTGATTTCCCCGCCTCATTCTCCCCCCTTTCTGGCTTTTGAGAAGGATCCATTGCCCTTGTCTGAATTCCACACATTTTCCCCTCTTTTCACTCTTTTCATGAAAACAACAGCTCGGCAGGAAGGGATTTCTTTGCTCTCCCTTTCTTTGCTGCGCGAAACAAACACCCCCCCTTGCCGTGAGATGGTTTTTATTTCCCTCCAACCCCACGCGCCCCCATGGCGCCCTTTTTTGACGCCCCATTTTTTTTTTTTTGCACCCTCCCTCGACCACCACGGAAAGCGTCCCCCCATTTTTGAGGGACCTTTTTTTTTTCCCCCCTCTTCTGGGACATCCCTTTTCGTTGCTTCCTAGGCAACCTGGCCTTTCCTTGTCATGAAGCCAGGCGACCTGCCACCTCCGGATTCGGACCTCTGGATTCCTCCCCCCTGGAGTACACAACCCCCCGCCACGTTTTTCACCGGCCCTTTTTTCCCTCCACCAAAAGAAAACTCTGCCTTTCCACCCGAATCTCTGCTTTGTCTTTTGCAAGACTGGTTGTTTCCGCCGCCTCCCTGTTCCCCGGCCTCCTATCCACTACTCCCTCGACCTTCTCTTACCCTGCGTGCAAGACGCGTCCTTTCTACCCTCGATAATGTTCTTTTCCTAGTTCCCTTGCGTTTTCCTTCAGTCGCCACTCATTCCTCCTTTTTTGACTGTCGGACTTTCCCCCCCCCTCCTCCTTTCAAACGCCTCCAACTTAGATCAAGGCCCATTTCTTCTGGTCATGTTTTCCATTTCCACCCCCGCTTTTTCCTTCCCCCCGAAGCCTGGACGAAACGACCTCTTCTTCTCTTTTCCTCCTCTTTGTTTTTTTTTTTCGCCTCCTTTCGTCCCTTTTTGGGAACCCTGAGTTGCATCTTCGCCCCCAGTCCGTAAGGTTTTTTGTCGGTATCCGATTCGTTTGCAGTGATGTGGCCCTTTTCGTCCATTTTGTAACTCCCCTCGTTTCCCCGTTCGATGGCCCCTGAAGTTTCCTCAAAAATTAACCCCACGGACCTTCGCCCATCCCTCTCCCCCGACTTCTACCGAAAGTTTTCTTTTGGTCTTCCTTTCCTCATTTTTTCCTCTTGTTACTGCTTCCTTTTTTCTCCTCTTTTGATTGCTCGTCGCCAGTACCAACGTCTTTACCTACCCACCTCTCTTGGCGTTTTGTGGCACAGACTCGTTGCCCTTCTTCTTTTTTCATCCCCAATTTTTTTTTTGATCGGAGCCATACGAGACAGTATCCGCAGCCCGTTGCGTTCTGTCCTTCAGGAACGCCCACCCCTTTCCCGAGTTCAGACGACATGCTTGTTACAGTCCCATTTCGTTTTCCGCCTTTCCCCTGCCGCTGGGATGACGGCAGGTGCTCTTTGAGTTTCGATATTCCCAACCTTCCTCAAACTGCGTCACTGCGTTGTGTGTTTTCCCGGTTTACACCAATGCAGCCTCTGTCACCTCCTCCCCCTGCACCGTTTTTTTTTTTCAGAGTACCCCCACCCCACCACCCCCCCCCCCCCCCCCCCCCCCACCCCCCCCCCCCCCCCCCTTCAAATGGCAGAAGAAACCGAACGTGGCCCCGGCCTTCTCTGTTTAGGAACCGGCTTTTCCGCGAGCAATGGTTGTTTCGTTTCCACTTTTCCGTACCCGCTTTCCCCCTGCACTTTTTCTTTGAGACTGAGCTTCCTTCCCGTCGTCTTCACCCCCCAGATTCTCCTCCCCCCACCCCACAGCCCCCGCACGCGGATTATGGCTGGTCTCTTCTGTTGGCGCCTCCCTCTTTTACCTTTGCCAAGCGTTTTTTTTCCTCCACATTCTGAATGAGATCAAAGACAGGCCCTGGCAAGGGCTCTGTCTGGGAGCGATAGATTCCGCGCCCCCCATCCCTCACCGATGCGACCTACCCCTCCTTTCCCATCTTTCGATTCCCCTCGACTACGAAATGAGAAACGATCCCTTGTTACCCTCTTTGTACCCCAAGATTTTTTCCTTGCCCACGGCCTGAGCGGGTGTGGCTTTCCCTTACCTTTTTTTGGAAAATTGGGTGAATTCTTCCTTTCCCTGCTGTCTTTTCCACTACAGGAACGCATTCCACCCCCGGAGTAGACTGATTGTTTTCTTTCGCACACCCGCTGACTGAGCGATTTTCCGTATGCCAAAACCTTTTCTTTTGGTTTTTGTGGTTTTGGGTTTTTGTTTTTTTTTTTTTTTTTTTTTTTTTTTTTTTTGTTTTTTCTTTTTTTTTTTTCTTTTTTGTGTTTGAATGACCCAGTTATTGGTCCGTAACCCCTGGAGAGCGGTACGAACGTTGAACCTCCTACCGCTTTCCCGGCCAGGGAATCCTTTTCCTCCGCCCCTTTGCGTTTTTTTTGTTGTTTTTTTTTTTTTTTTTTTTTTTTTTTTGTTTGTGTTGTTTTTTAATGTTTTTCTCTTTTTTTTTCTTTTTTTTTGTGGTGGCGTGTTTTTTCTTTGTTTTTTTTTTTTTTTTTTTTTGTGACTACCTTTGCCTCCTCTGTGCCCCCCCCCTTTTCTGTTTTCCCGATTCCGGAGTTTTTTTTTTTTTTTCCCACAGTGGTTCAAGATCTCTATCTTTTCCTTGTTTTGTGCCTTTCCTCTCCTCTTGTCTCCCCCTGTTTCCTTCTGCCTTGACCAAAAACTTTACGGTCCCCCCTTTCCACCCTTACTCCCAGCCCTTTCCCCTTACCCACTCTTTTTTCTGCGATTAGATGACATGCGCCCGGACGCCCTTCCCCCGTAGTTTTTTTCCCCCCCCCGTTCGTACCGCACCTCCTTTTTGGTGCTCTTTTTCTTTCCCTCCTTTCTTTGAGTCTGAATAGGCAAGTAGCCCAACGGCACCCCCTTGTTTGTTATGCTTCCTCGTCCCCTTGTGAATGCACGGTGCCCTACACTTTCCCCTTTTTTCCTAGTGCTTTTTTCCAACCCCCCCATTCTGTAATGATCAGCAAAAACCTGAGGACTTTCATTTTTTCATATGAGACCATTTGCCGAGGTACTGCCGTCCCCCTTCCTTTTCGTGGTCTATACCTTTCGGCCCTGGCTAGTAGAAGTTTTTCGCTCTTGATGATGTCTCTGCCATTTTTCCTCTCCCCGACATCAGTCTTTTCCAACCGCTGGCATGAAGGTTGTGTACACATTTTTTCGTCCCCCTTCCCACTTCCATGCCCCGACGACATAGGTACCAACTCTGTCTCCCCCCCCTGACCCCTTTTCGTACAAGAAATCGTTATTTTTTGATTGGCCCCCTCGTTTCTTTTCTTTTTCCTGGTGGTAGCGCATACACGTTCCTCCACTCCCTTCTCCAGGGCCAGAGAGAAGGATAACTTTGAGGTCTCTTTGCCCCCCCCTTTTTTTTTTCCCCCCCGCGTAAGCCCAGGGGGTTATGTTCCCCGGCAAGTCGTCCCGGCCGATGGCCAATTTTCTTCACCGGCTTTTTCTTTTTCCAGAGACCCCCCTTGCTGCGGCCTTTGGTTGTGAGCCTTTGTTCCTTCCCCAAAACCCCCCGAAACCTTTGGTTTTAACTCGCGGAAACACTCTGTTTTTTTTTGTCCCCCCCCTCCCCCCCCAGACTGGGGGGACAGTACAGAGACCTTTTTGCGACGCTCGCGTCTCTTGCGTGGCCCCGAGTCGGCTTACGTCCTTTTCTGCAACCCGGACGACCTCCCCCAGTTTGCAAGGGTCTCGTGAGGATCTTTCCCCCTTCTAGGTGAATCGCCCGCGTTTTACCCCTCCCACTTTCTCATGACCCCGGCAACACCGTACCCGTAGCAGTCTTCCAAAATCCCCTGCTCTGTTGTTTTTGTCGTCGTTCTTTTCTCCTCCCCCCTCTGTGTTCGGTGACCGGGCGATCAATCTCGATCCCCCTTGGCTCACCTGGACTCCCCCCCGTGATTTCATTCTGCACCAGAACACAGTACGCCCAGTTTCCCTTGCTTGTCGTTATTTTTTTTTTTGCAGATTCCCACACTTAGAGATGCCATCTTGTCCGGAGGGCCTGAAGCGACTTTGTCATAACTTTGTCCTTCCCTGCAAAGTTGAAACTTGTAGGACAGGATGTAATCTGCCCTTTCAGTTCCCCCCTACTATGTTTTTTTTCGTTCCACCCCCCTCCTTCCCAGAAAGGTTCTTCGAAAACGAAATAGCATTCTTCCCCTAATCCAGTTGTTGTGCGCTGAGATTGTCTTTTCTTTCGCAATGTCGCCAGACAGAGCGGGGTTGTGTGGGTTTTGGTGGGGGTGTGGTTTGTTTTTTTTTTTTTTTTTGTGTTGGTTTTTTTTTTTTTTTTGGCGGCTTTTTTTTTTTTTTTGTTTTTTTTTTTGTTTTTTTGCTGCGTTCCTCCCTTTTTTTTTCCATTCCAGCCTTAAAATGCTGTCCTTGTTTTTCCGTGCAGGAGCCCATTTTTTTATCGCCCCCCCCATGCGTCTCTCCCCCCCGAAGAAAGACCAGGCCATGCCCCCGTGTCTCTGTCCCACACCCCCCCTACTCGCCCCCCCTCCCTCCCTTGAATCTTTTTCCAGTCCTCTACAAGAGTGCCGTGCGCCTTCACATCTTTTTCTTTTTTTTTATATTCTTTTTGATTTTCCGAGATCAATGTGGTACTTGATTCCTTTTCCCTTATAAGTCTTCTCGTCCCCCCCCTTTCCTGGATGATGTTGGCAATCTCTGATCCTGGGCCCCCCCTTCTCTTGTGAAAATTTGAGGATTTGGATACTGCCAGTATTCACTGAAGTATATTCTTTTTTTCCCCTGAACTTTTTAGACCACCCCCCCCCCGAAACCAGAAAGAGATCCGACTTTGAGGTCCCCATGTCCCTCAATCTCTATGAACGCTGTCATGTGGGCTGTGCCTGCCCTGAAGACGTCTTTGCCCCCCTTTTTTTTTTTTTTTTTTTGTTTTACAACTTCCCCAAGAGGAGGTTTTAGGGTAAAAAGCAAGCGACCGACCACTGGGTGTGTAGGAAAGAGTGAAAAGAGAAAGAGCGTACAGAAAATTCCCCCTAGCAGGAACAGGTCCTCCCCCGCATGAAGAGAGTCAAATGTTTTGTGGTTTTTTTTTTTTTTTTTGTTCTGGTTGTTCGTGGATTTTTTTTGGTTGGGGTTTTTTATGTTTCTTTTTATTTTTTTTTTTTTTTTTTTTTTTTTTTCTTCCTTTTTTTTTTTTTTTTGTGTGTTTTTTTTTTTTTTGTTTTCTTTTTTTTTTTTGTGTGGTTTTTTCTTTTGTTTTTCTTTTGTTTTTTTTTTCTGTTTTTTTGTTCTTTCTTTTTTTTTTTTTTTTTTTTTTCTTTTTTTTTTTTTTTTTTTTTTTCATTCCGCCGTGTTATGCCCCCCCCCTCACATGAATATCCTTTCTTTCCTTCGAAGACCCAGTGATCGTGACGCGCCCTTCTCAATGTCAGCCGACCCCCCTCCAACCCACCGTTTTTGATCCCGAAATCGGTTATTTTTTTCCTGCGAGGGTTCATCCGCTGAGTGGGTAACTATTTTTGGGACTGGACCCTTCCTCAGTTTTTTGCTACCCAGCCAGCCCCCACCAACGGCAAGTTCACCGAGTTGCCACTTTCTTTTGAGGTTTCAGCAACCCCCCCCCCCCCACCAACCACCCCCCCCCCCCCCCCCCCCCCCCCCCCCCCCCCCATTCACATTCCGCCCGCCCTCCCAACCCTCTCCCTCGACACCTTTTCCTTCTCGAGAGGACAACCTCGACCGCCTTAGTTACCCTGGTTCCTTTTTCCCCCCCGATCCCCCCTATGTCCGAAAACGGCCTTTTTGGGCGGGTTTTTGTTTTTTTTTTGAGAATGTTTTTCAGACGGCGTCAATGTTTGAAGTCGTTACATGTTTTTTTTTTTTTTTTTGGTGTTCTTTTTTTTCTCTTCTCTTTTTTTTTGTTTTCTTGTGTGCCCCCCCTTTTTAACTTCATACACCCCGTCCGCTGCTTTAGCGATTCCCCCCCCAAATGCGAATGAAACAGATCAGTATTTCCCCCCAATGTCCCCCCCTTCCGGAAATCCTCCTTCTCTTAGATGGGACAGACTTTTCGAACGTCTGTTCCATTCCTTCCTCCTTCCCTCCCCTGTTTTTTTTTTGGCTAGAAGTAATTTTTACATACGCCGTTCGCTGTACCTTGTTACGTTTCCAGCATCCTCCTTCTCCGGAGTTTTTCTCAGGCGGGAACAGGTCCCCAATTGCTCTTCCTAATTTTTTTGCGAGATTTTTCTCTTTCCCCTTGAAGACGTTCCCCTGTTCCCGCAGCGAAAACCCCTCCGGATCCTTTTCTTTTCCACGGACTGACGAACATACAGAGGAGAAATCCCTTCTAGGTCGGCTGAATGAAACTCCCAGTCCAGGTATTCCTTTCGATTTTCTTGACCACCCATACCGGTAAACGACCCCCTAACTTCTTTCCGCTGAAAGCGGCTTTTCCGGTACGTTTTTCAGCTGCGCTCCGCCCCCCCCCCCTTGCCTCCCACCCCGGGTTTTCACTTTCTGTTTTTTATCCCCCCTTCTCTTCCTTCGTCCCCTCTATTGCCCCCCCCGTATTCTTTTCACTTATATACTCTCCCTCCCCACTTTCCCTATGTCCCACCCCCCACACATCTCCACAATCCCTACCTCCCTACCCACCCCCCTCGTTTCACCCCTCTCACCCCGTTCCTCCCCCACGGTCGCCCTCCTACGTCCCTCCCTTCCTCTCCCCCCCCTCCCAATTCTCAACCCCTTCACCTCCCCCTCCCCACCAGCTCCTGCCCTACTCCTGAAACCCCCAACCCAACCCCCATCTTCCCCCCTTCCCCTCCGCACCCTCCCCCCCCACCCTCCCCCACCCCCCTCCGCCCCCCCTATCACTCCCACACTCCCGCCACCCCCACTGTGCCCTCCCCCATCCCCCCCCCCCCACCCCTTTCGCCCCTTCCCAGTGCGCCCAACACCCCCTCCCCTTCTTTCTCCCCTTGCCCTTTCCACCCCCAACCCCGGTACCAAAACCGACCACAGGCTTTCATTGGGAACATCCCAGTCTTGCTCCCAACCCCCAGAGACTGTTACAAAGGATCAAATACCCCTGTCCGGTACTCGCGAATCGTCGTGTTCTTGTACTTTCTTCTGAGGCCGTAGAGTAGCAGCTTTCTCTACAGCGCTTTCCCCTGATTACTACGCTCGACAGACATCCTTCGACCCCCCCCCCCCCCTTTCTCGGTTGTGCTCCCCTTTGAAGTTCGTCCTGCCAGTCCATTGATTCCTGTTAGTACCACTCAGCCTCTTCCTCAGCGCCCCCCCTCCCCCCCCCTCCCCCTTCATCCTTCTTTCCATTTCTTCCTTTTTTAGTCATGCGGCTTTTTTTTGGTGATTTTTTTTTCCTGGCTTGAACATGGAGAAGGTAGCAGTATCCCTGAGGTGGCCTTTCCCGAAGGGCCATATATGAAGGAGCTAGGCCCCCCCCCTTTTCCCTCTCCGTTTCAAGAGGTGCTGAACCCCGTTCTTCCGTTCTGACGAGTCTGCCCTGTCTGTTGGAGAGGAACATTTGCCCCCCACCACATTTCGTAGTCTCCTATTTCCCCAGCGCCTTTTTCCCCACACCCCTCTTTTCAGTTTTCTCTCGTTTTCCCCGTGGCAACTCCCCCTGCCCTTTTCAGACCTTCTCCTCCCCGTTTTTTTTGGGGGGGGGGGGGGGGGGTGTGGGGGTCGCCTTTCCTAGCTGATTTGCCGTTTCCAAGTTTCCCCTGCAGGGTATTCCTATGAGGCACCCGTGGGACTTCCTTTAAGAATTTTTTTTTTTTTTTTCCTTCACCGGCCGTGCGGATCCGGCGTGTTTTTCTTTCTTTTTGGAGGCCTTCCCGTGGACCTTGCCGAGCTTACCAAGCTCCCACGGTTCCGCTTCCTTCCTGCGAAGGAAGAAGCCCCCCAGCCACTCCTCCTTGCCCAACACACAGAGAGGTTTTTCGTTCCTCCCCCGTCCTTTTTCGGCGACGGACGCGGGTTCTCTCTACCCTTACTTTTCAACCCCAGCTCAACCTCCCGGCCCGCCTGTTGATTTTTGCAAGACTTTCCGGTAGAACCTCGTCGATCTTTGCTTTTCCGGCGCACATTTGCTTTTTTTTTTTTCCTCGCCCCTTTTTATTTTCGACTGTAGCTTACGACCCTTGTCCTGGCAAAACCTTCTTTTCCAAATTCATTGAAAGACAGGACAGCCTCTTTTTTAATGTGGCCCCCCCTTCCTTTTTTTCCTTTTTTTTGTTCCCTTCTTGTCGTTCCCCGCACGCAAGGACGACGACCTCTTGTCTTTTCTGTGTTTGTTGGTTGAGAGAATGTCTTGGCACATTTTTTTTTTCCCTGACAAGTTTTTTCCCATTCATCGTGTTCCCTTCCAGCCGAGAAAAACCCCCCCCCCCCCCCCCCCCCCCCCCCCCCCCCACAAACCTCCCCCCCCCACCCACCCCCCCCCCAACCCCCCCCCCCCCCCCCACCCCCACCCCCCCCCCCACCCCCCCCCCCCTCCCTCCCCCAAAAAAACCCCCCCCCCCCCCCCTGTGTCCTGATCAATTTCCGTTGGAAGGAGCTCCTGTTTATGCCCACCAAACCTTCGCTCCTTAACTACCCGTCGAAATTCTAGTGGTAAGCAACCCCCCCCCGCAAAAATCCCCTTTTTTACCGCATAGCCGACCGTAAGGTCTCCCTTCAAGGGCGTCTTCTCGTTTTCTCATTCCCCCCCCCCTCATTTCCTAGCGGATTGTATATGTCTTTGAGTAGTCTGGATTCGTCCCCGAGAGTAGAAAAAGAGATCCCCATTCCCCTCACCTATAGATGCCTCTAGTGACTTTTCGCATGTCTCTTGTTCTCTTTTTTGTTTGCTGGTGTGTTTTTTTTTTTTGTTTTGGGTTTTTTTTTTTTTTTTTTTTCTTTTTTTTTTTTTTTTTGGGGGTTGGTTTTGTGTTTTGTTTTTGTGGTTTTTTTTTTTTTTTGTGTGGGTTTTTTTTTTTTTGTTGGTTTTGTGGGTTTTTTTTTTTTTTTTTTTGTTGTTTTGTGTGTGTGGGCGGTTTTTGCCGTGTGCTTTTTTGTTTCCAGTTTTTGTTTTTTTTGGGTGACGGGGGGTCTTTTAACCGCGGATGTGTTTCCCCCCTTTTTTCCTTCTACAGGAGACTCTGCAGCGCCCTCCCTGCCCGCCCGTGAGGTACACTGCTTAATGACCTCCCCGGTTTCCCTGGTACTTGTGCATTCCTTTTTTTTTTTTGATCGTCGCCAAGATGAGAATCTGTTCCCCTGTGGCGTGCCCCCTTTCTCCCGATTCTTTTTCCCGATGGGGTAACAAAAAAGAGTTGTCCCCCCCCCTGCCCCTTCCCCTCTTTTTTTTGACCCCCAAGATAGCCCCCCCCACCCCACCCTTCTTTTTTTTTTTTTGATGGGTTTTTTTTTTCAATCCGCGAGAAAAGACACCTTTCCTCGGAGCCCACCGGGCTTTTTCCCCCCCCCCGGAGTGATTTTCTCTTCCGTGTTGTTCTTCATTCTCCTTTCACTAGGGCCAAACCTCTCCCGCAGCTTTCTATGAATTTCCGTTTGAGTTCCTTGTCCTCTACCCCTTCCACCATCAAGCAGTCTCACCCCCCCACCTTTTGAGCGCCGTCCCCCTTCAGAGCCTGCACGCCCCGCCCGCATTTCTTTGTTTTTTTGTTTTGTTTGTTTTACGGCGGGTTCCATCCCGCCCGTGAAGTTTCCCTATTTTCTCGGAAACTCCCTTTCTGTCAGGGGTGACACGACTTCCGACCCCTACGGGTCCCTCCCTCCCAACCTGCAGTCTCCTTATATAGCTCACCATCTCAAGTGCGCATGCAGAACTCCCGCCGCTTTTTTCGAAGATTCCCCCATCGTGACGACGCACTGCTTTTTGCCAGATAACTCCGGTTTGTTCTTGTGCCCCCCGATGTCTGGAAAACGGTCTTTTTTTGTTTTTTGCAGGAGCCCCCTTGTGACTGATCCCTTTCGGCGTCCCATGGTGACCTTTTTGACCTTTTTTTTCCATTTTTTTTGCGACAATTCCCACCCGGCAATCCCCTGGTTTCCTTGGTTGGATTCTTCTCGCAACTCCTTATCAGATTGCCAACACGACCTGCAATCCCCCTCTCTTTGCCATCTGTCGGGCCGAACGGGCAGGTTGAAATTTGTTGTTTTTGGTAGATCGCTCTTTTTCTTGGAATTCTTTCTTCCGCCGTAGCATCTTGGCTTTTACTTCCCCCCCTTTCCCCCCCTCCTTATGTTTTCTTCCAAGCCCGCATACGGTCGTTTTAGTCATTTTTTGGAACCTTGGATAACAATGATCTCCCTCTCAATCTCTTTTTTTCTTCGCCAGAGTTTATATTGCGTCGACCCTGGAACAGTCCCCCCCCCTGTTTCAAACCCTTTTCCTTTTTTTTAACCAACCCCAGTGAGTGAGGCAGTAATTTTTTTTTGTGACTCTGAAGGGCTCCCCACCCTGGTTTTTCCTTTTTCCGTAGTACTTTACCTACATTTAGTCCTGACCCTCCACCCTTTTCTCAAGCTCTTTTTTCAGCGTCCTTTTTCAACGACTTTCTCTCCAGTCGCTATCCCCATTGTTTTACTGGTGGTCCCCCCCCTTTCCCTGCAAATGAGGAACTAACACCCTTCATCCACCCTTTTTTTCCAGTCTGACCCCATCCCCAAAAACCAGACTACCCTTCATCCACGAAATACCCTTCGGATCCTGCTTCCCCCGGCGCGTACTCGGCCAAGCCTTGTCTCTGTCGTCCTCTTCAGCTCCTTTTCCGGATGGATGGTTTTTATGAGTTTTCGCATGTTTGCTGTGCCTGCCCTCCTAATCCTCCCCTTTTCCCAGTCGAGCTGGCCCCTGTTGGCTGCTTTCGCGAAGGCTCTCCCCCTGCCAGTTTTCTGCTAATTTTTTCCCCCCCCCATCCCTCTTTCATGAACCGCCCCTGCCCCGTCTGCCGTACGTCAAACCCGTTTTGCTTTTTTTTTCTGGTTTGGTTTTTTTTGTGACATTGGTTCTGCCTGTAGCGAAGCTAGACCTTTCTTCAAAGGGTCTGCTTCCTTTTTTTATGCCTCTCTTTTTTTCCCACCGGAACACCCCCCCTTGGCCCTCCGCGTCCACCGCTAACCGGTTCCCTGTGGGGGTGGCCTCACCCCCCTTTTCACCCTTCATCTTGGTTGTCTGCGGGTTTTGCGGGTCCATCTGCCCCTTGGTTCCCGGACGATTTGAACTCGGCCCCCCCTTGAAGATTTCTTTCTTTCTTGCCGGAGAAAGAGATTAACAAACCCTGCACCTTTCTTTTTACAGCCCCCCCCTTTGACACGTTTTTTTCTTGACCCCCTCCTGATCACCCACCCCTTTTCTTTGCACCCGTGTCAGAGACCTGCTTGGCGTTCCGATCCTCTTTTTTCCATGCAGCGCGGCTTTTCCCTTCTTTCCAACGTATTTTTCGGTTTTCCCTTCCGTCCCCGGGCGAACTGCACAGCGCCGCGGGCCGTTCTCCCTGCGCCTGTTCCTCTGTGTTTCCACCCGAGAACCTTTACAGTTTTTCCCTGACGAATGCCCACAAAAACCACCCACCTCCCTTTGCCTTCGTGTGTATTGAAGAACCAGCGATTGGCGTACGGGAGCACGACAAGATCCGATCCCTTTCCCTCCACGGTAACCAAGGACTATAACCCTTACCGCGATACGGTTTTCCTCGACTTTTTCCTTTAGGACTCGTTCTACGTCCATGAGTTTTGCTTTGTGTCGTCTTTTCCATCCTTTTTCCAGGTTACGACCGACGCACTTTTTGAGTTCCTAACCTGCTTTCCTCACCAGCTTCTTCTTATTGTTATTCGTTCATTGTGAATCACCCAAGTTTTTTTCAAGCCCCGAACCAAGAAGGGTCCCCCCCTAACCCCCCCCCCCCCCCCCCCCCCT
>Ga0179593_1539137_pt1 | contig 13247 bp, 14 predicted proteins | sample CZODoug2_1_08_16_FD_185931 | JGI IMG/M metagenome (GOLD analysis project Ga0179593, IMG submission 185931) | Vadose zone soil fungal communities from Angelo Coast Range Reserve, California, USA - CZODoug2_1_08_16fungal (PacBio error correction) | ecosystem: Environmental > Terrestrial > Soil >... | reverse complement strand
CAGTTATTACTTGCCGGCTTGATCTAGTTTTCTGTGTGTGCCGTTCTTCTAGGGTCTCGATCCGCACTGATTTCCACGGGTTTTCTTGGGCCGACTCCTTGTTTCGCGCGTTTTTCTCCCACCTCTTTGACAGATTTCAACCCTAAGGAGTCCTTTCCCTCTGATTCCTCTATGTGGCCCTTTTTTTAGCCCCCCCGAGCCGGTTTTTCATCACGTTCTCTCAAGCCCCAAGATAAATGATTCTCCCCTTTACACTCCGCATCTATGATACTCCCCCTCGGACTCAGAATCGAGATCTTTTTTTCTGATTTTTCCCCAGACCCCACCCATCAAACGGAGGAGGGACGTTCTAGATGGTGTACAACTCTCCTCCTGTGCTCTCCCCCACAAATCCTGGGCTCGTCCCCTCCTCCTCTTGATTTTACTCCGGGATCTCTCGAGATAAAGGTCCTTGGTAGGTTTTAGGTTCCTCCCAGATTGTTTGCGAACCCTCCAATCTCCTTTTCTTTCCCAAACAATTACTTTCTTCCTAATTCCGGGACCCCTTTCCGAACTTGAGCGAGGCTCCAGCGTACTGTTCCTTTTCTACTTTCCCGTTTTCCTTTTTTTTTCTGTTCTTGTCGGGCCCTTTCTACCCTTTTTATTTGCTGCTCATTTTTTCTTAGGCTTCCTAGTAAATTTCATGAACCCCGTCTAATTGAAGTTTTGTGGAGAACTATTTCCTTCCTACCCCTTCCCCTCCTCTTCCTGGCCCGGGTCTCCCCAGGCCCCCTCTTATACTGACAAACATCGATCTTTTTTTTCCCTGCGGACCCTTTCTTCTTCCCCGTTTATCCCGCTCCCCTTAGTCCCGTACGCCTGCTAGTTACATTATCGACTCTTCTATTGACTGAACCGCACCCCTGCTAGTTGATGCGCAAGGGGATGAGGTTCCGGCTGCCTTTCGCGAATCTAGTCCTCTCCCGCTGTCCTCCATCGGCGTGCGCGTATACTGGTCCTAGATTCTTTTTTTGTCAATCTTTCCCCCCTAGTTTTCCCTGGTGGACTGGAGGCTTTGTTTCTGAACCGGCCTTTCGGAGTTGTACGTGCTTTTTTTTCCACGGGTTTTCCCCCCGATATGGAAGGCCACCTCGATTTTTTTTTTCTAGCCCTCTCTGCGCGTTATTTTTTTTGACCCCCCTAAGAGACCTTATACTTTTTTTCTTCAGACCTTCTTCCCCCCTTGTACTGCTGTCCTTCTTTTCTTATGTAGGATGTAGACCCTTTCTCCCCCCGCGGGCCTCACTTTTTCGGACCTCTGCTACCCCTTTTTCGAGTTTCCTCCCGTTATCTCTCCTTTTTGGTGTTGTTGTTTAGTATTTTTTTTTTCGACTCCTCCGCACTCCCCTCTTTTCCTTTTGCAACCCGGTCCTTTTTTCGTTTTTCCTGCCTTTTTTCCTCCGAGCGAGGAACCCCACGTGGACTGCTCTTCAGTATAGATTTTGCTCTCCATCGCCCCCCGAGAGTCTTTGCGATTTTTTTCTTTTATTCCCCCTTTCGGTGAAGATCCCTTCCGACACATTTTATCGGCGCGAGATCTTCACGATTCTTCACCTTTTTCCTTTGCACTCTTCCTTGGCTGGTCCGGCCTCTTTCTCCCGTCTCCCCGGTAACGTAGCCATTTTTAATTTTTTTTTTCAACTCCCTTCTTCGTCTCAATTTTTTTCTGCACCCTTTCGAGTCTCTGAAGGCTCCGATTAGATGCGGGTCCCATTTTCCCGCCCTGCACGAAGACCCTCAAGCAAAAGTGTCCCCGTATCCCCCAAGATGGCGAGGGCCCCGTTGAGCCTCCTTTCTGAACAGGTCCCTTCTTTCTCAAAGACTTCAAAAGTTCCTGGGAGGCTTTGATCCGATTCCCTTTTTCGCTCTTTTTCCCACTCCTTACATCCGTTGGTTTTCTTCTTTGAACCTTTAAAGTCATTTTATTTTTTTTCTCTTTTTCCTGGAGACTTTAGGCCCCTGTTTATGCCCTCAAACTTGAGGGAGCGTCCATGAACCCCCTTTGCTCGGTCCCTCTTTTTTTTTTTCAGACCAGCCCCCCCTTCATCCCTAGAGTCCAGTTGGTACCGACCCCCTGAAACTCTCTTCCAGACTCACCTTTTTTTTCTAAATACAATTTTAACTTTCCTGTCCCTTCCCTTCATAGATTTTCATGTAAAAATTCGCTGATCTCAAACCCAACCTTCTTTTCCTGACAGACAACACTGGTGACTTTGGTTTGAGTTTCTCGGGCTCGTGCCGGATCCTAAGATACGCTCCCCGAAAGACCGCCCACGAGTGCCTCCCTTAGCCCTTTAAGACCTTCTTTGCGATTACCTTTCTCTCATTATTAGTTAAGGCCCCGGCATTGTTCTCGATTCTCAGCGCAACTTCTTTCGTCCCGCGTCCCCATGGGATCCCCCGCCTTCTTCGAATAGCTTCTGTGGGCATTTCCCTCTTTTCCTGTGGGTCCTAACTTTTTCAATCTGTGCCCTTAGAACACTCCCCCTTCGCCCGGGCGTACTTCCAAGGGTCTTTTTGTCTTCCCGTCCAGGCGGCCCTTTTACAGATCCGCCCATTGCATCCCTGCGGGATCGGCGAGGTTTCCCACTTTGACCTTCCCCCCAACCCCACCGCTTTCGGTACGCCCAGGGACGGACAAATGATTTTTTTTTCGGTTTCTTTCAACGTTTTCTGGAGGTCTCAACCCCGAGTCGAAGCGACTTTTATTACTTTCCTCCAATTTGCAGCCCTTCCAAGGGCTTTCCTCAGCATCTCCCCGATCCAGTAGTCCTTTTTGAGACTTTTCTTTTCACTCGGGTTCTTTTCCCCCTCTGATTGCTCGGCGTTTCCCTTTTTTTTCTTAGGTCCTTTTACCGTCCTCGTTTCCAAGAAGACGCTCCCAGTCCTTCTTTTTTACATCTTTACGAGACTCCCCTTTCTCTTCTCGTTTTTGTCATTTTCTCATTCCCGGGCTCGTTCTGTCCAACTCTCCTCGACTGGGCACTCTTCCGTTTTTCCCTTTTCTTTGACCCTTTTTTTTCTTTTTCTTCCATTTAATTGAACTTTACTTTTTTCCGAGATTCCTCCCCCCCCTGCGGTCTCTTCCGCTTTCTTCCCCGATGCCCCCCCCTTGCGTCGCTAACAAGTTACCGAGAACTTCCCCCCGGCCCCCTCTTCCCAGGATTTCCTTTTTTCTTTCGAATTGTTTTCTAGTTTTATTTTTGGTAAGTAAGTCCTTTTGGGGTTCCTTTGTTTGAGGACCTGGTGTTAAAGAGTCCTCTCGTTTCCTCCCAGCCTTCGCCGCAGTTTTGAGAGTTGTCCCGTCTTTTATTCCCCTTCAAGGTGAATTTTTTTTGTGTGACCCCCCCCCCGAGCCTTCCCCGTTGAGCGAGCCAAGGATTGGCTGTTTCCCCCACTTTCGAGAGTCTTCAGCAGCTTTTTCGGAGTACTTTTCCGCCTCCCAAAGAGGGATCGCCTTTCTTTCGTCTTTTTTTTTTTTCTTCTCTTTTCTTCTCTCAACTCTTTTTCGTGTAGAAACGATGCCCTTTGCCTTGGACCTTTTCCTCCCTCGACCTCCTGACCGGACTTTTTTTTTCCACGAAGCGTCAAGCTTGCCTTAAGTAGATCATCCCTTTTTCGCGGTTTTCTTGGTCAGCTGTCATCGAATTCTGACTCCTTTCTATTGATTTTTTTAGGGCCCTTTTTTGTTTTTTTCCACCTTTTGACAGTCGTCCCTCTCGTTGATTTTGTTATCCTTTTTGTAGGATTCCACTCGTACCACCTTTCGACGTGAATTTTTTTTTTTGAATTTTTCTTCCGGTTTTTTGTTGTCGATTTTATCTGGTAAGCTTAAGGAGGGGTCTCTGGCCTTCCTCCAAGATTCTTCTGCTTTTTGGTGGAGAGCTCCTTTCTTGTCGGCCCTCTCCTACTTTCCTGACACTGGGCGTGTGTCTCCTCTTTCCTATTTTTTTTCCTAGAGGTTCTAGATGCTATCCCAGTCTCGAGGCCCCCCTCTTCCCTTCAGACCAAATGGATTTAAGTGCTTCTCCGTAACTTTTTTTGCTGTCCCTTCTAGTTTCGCGCGACTCGAATTTGAGGGCTTTCCAACCGGGGGTGCCCGGTTTCCCCCCCTTTATGGTTCTGGACGTTTTTCTTAGCCCTCCACTGGAGGACTAAGGGAATTTTCTTTCTAATTCTTTCGGAGTTTTTTTTGTTCCTTTCCTTCGGGGACACGCCCCACGGTCCCTTTTTCTACCCTCATCGTTTTCTTCGGTCTCCCTTTCGACAAAGTCCTTTTTTGGAAGTTTTCCTTCCCCCCTCTGCTGCCGACCTCAATTTTTCCCTTGTTTCAAATTTTCTTTTTTTCCGTCATAGACCTTCCGTTTCCGCTGCTATTTTCTCGTGCCTTATTATCCTTTCATCGTCAATGTAGGGAATTTTGTCATTTCCTTGAGCTATCTTTGATTCCCCGGCATCCTATCCTCACCCTTCGACTTTCCGACTAAAGAGGTCCCTATTTCCAGACTCCCGAAGTTGTTGTACTTCCTTTTGAGAGTCGGAAGGTCTTTTTGATGACTTTCTGCTTTTTTTCCGTTTGTCTCCCTTTTGCCTGCTCTGATCCCCCCTTCCATCAAGCTGCGTTGGTTTTTTATGCTTGCTAAGACCCCGTTGGGATTTCGTCGTCGGCGCGATCGTCCATTTTTTTTCGAAGGCCTTTTGCGCTCCCTAATCCGAACACCTCCCTGTATGGCGGGCCCTCTCTTCGGACGGGGGCCCCTATGTACCCAGATGATTTTTGTTCCTTTCCGAGTTCCGTGTGATTCGCTCTTTCTCTACCGACGGGGTTCCCCGCCCCTTTAATTTCTCTTTTCGTTCGCCATCCCTCGGAAGCTGCATTTTCGTTTCGCCCTGTTTCAATTAGTCTTTTCCCTTTCCGACCCCCTCTTCGCATTCTGTGGTTAGTTCCCTCTCGATGAATCGCTTTTTCCTCTGCTGGCCCCCCTCCCCCCTACCCGCTTCGGAGAACGGAAATCGCGTTTCTCTCGTGTGGTCGATGCGTTTCTTTCGGTTTTTCGTTATTTCCTCCTTTTCTGAGATCCCCCTCCGTCTTTCTGCGCCAAAGCGATCCGCTTTCCTGATTTCACGAGGGTTTCTTTCGCGCAGCACCTTTTTTTTTTTTCCATTGGCGCAATACTCCCTTCCTTTTAACGCTCTTTTTTCGAGCCCTTCTTTCCCGGATCTCGTAGACCCCTTTTTTTACTCGAGAGTTACCTCTTCCGCAGAGCCCCAGAACCTTTCTAGGTTTTTTTAGATCGGCCTAAATGACATTACTTTCCATCAGAGGACTCCGCGAGAGAACCTTTTCCGCCTTCTTCCTCAATAGCCCCCCCCTTTCCCCTTTTCCACGAACTCTCTGCAGGCTTTCCCCCCTCGAAACTGCCTTCGACACGACTACGTCTGAGGATGGATCTAGTCCCACCCCCCCCCATTTTTCTTCTGGCCCTTGTCTCCTCTTTTAGGACCGCACCCCACCTTACACATCGATTTTTATTCTTTCACATCCCCCGCTTTTCCCCGAATTTCTCCTCAAGGGTCGTACGTAAACAAATTTTTTCAAGTTTCAAGATTTCTTTTTCCCCTAGCCCCCTGGATTCACCCCTTTACCTTCTTTTTCCTTCTGCTTTGTTCTGGAGATTTAACTCCCTTTCCCGTCCTTTCTTTTTTTGGACTCTTCATTTCGGGGGTTTTCCGATAGGCGGTTCACAAACCCCTTTTTTTTTTTTAGCAGTGCTTCTTTTCCCGTCTCATTTCCGATTGATCCTTTCTCTGACTCCTGGTATCTGCCCTGACATTTCCTCCGGCAGACCCCTTTATTCCCCATTTGAAATGTTACACCTGGCGATCTTTTCCTCGATTTCATGTGCATGAGCCATTTTTCCCTTCGAAACCCCAGTGAGCACCCTTTTCCTTTTTTTTTTTCCCGCTGTCTATTTAGGTTTTTTCCCTTTGAACTCTCCGTTAGGGACGACCTTCGACAGCTCCTTCTGATGAAGGAGTTCCGTCTCCTCGAATTCAGGTGGGGGGGTTTTTCCCCAATGGCCCAGCCTTCACCCCTTTGGCCCCTCCGGTCCTCCACAAAAGTTTGGCGGAGCCACAGAGCTTCTTGGGAGTCACTATAAAGGAGCGATGGGAGTGCCTTGTGCCTTTTCCCTGTGAGAGCTTCGGGTTCCTCCCAGACTTTTTTAGTTTGGTGTCTTTTCCCCGTTTCTCCCCCCCTTACTTCACAACTCCCCTCCTTTCCAGCGCGAGAGCGTTCGTGACTCTCCCTTTTGCGGGTTTTTTGATCCCTTCCCCTTTCGGTGTCGCCCGCCCTCTACTCCCCCACAGCCTGCGAGGACCCATGGATTCTCTCCCCCGTTCCGTCCCGAGACCCTTCCCAAACCTCGCCGGCCCTCTCCGGAATTCCCTTTTGTAAATGGCCCCCGTGGGTAGGTTTTTTCTATTTTGACTCGACCCTCATCCCTTAATTTTCCCTTTCCTCTTTTGGTTAAAGACATCGGGCTTTCTCAAGTTTTGACCTGAAGGTACCCTCTTTTTACCTCGATCATCTCCCCAGATCCCCCCTTCTGAGGGACCTCTTCCCGGAGAGTTCTTTTTTCTTTTTACCGTGGGTTTAGTTTTTTCAAATCCGGAAATTTGATTCCTTCTGTTGATAATTCCTTCTTGTTTTTAGTCCCCCTCGATTCTTCTGCTATTACAGACTGGTATGAACCCGCCCATATAGTTCTTGGCTATGGACATTTGTTGTATTTTTCCCCGATTTGACGAGGCGGGAGCCCCCCTCCTCCGTAGACCCTTCTTTTTTCTACCCGAATCTTCCCATAGTCATGCCAATTTTTAATCTTAGCTCATTCAAGATCATTTTCCATCTCTTCGATTTTGCAGCGGGCTCCCGAACCTTGCGTTGAAAATAGTTTCTAGTCGAAGTACCTCAAGACTTCCTCCTACCCCTCTCATACCTTCCCTTTTTGTTGTTAGGTTTTTTTGCTTTTTTGTTTTCCCAGGGTGGGGAATTTTCCGGGGGGAGCCTCCAGACCGTTTCATGTTTTCTGGACCCCACCTTCCCGTTAATCTCCCTTTTGAAGCCCCTCCCGCCTCATGAATTTTCCCAATTCTCTCTTCGACCGTGGCATTTGCACCCATGACTTTTGTACCGTCGCGTCAGATCATTTCCCGACCTGCATCGCCTTTCCCCCTCTCCCCACATAGCTTGAAAGAGAGCTGATGAAAATTTGCGATCCGCCCACCAAGTAGTCCGTTGACGGACCTGAGCGGTCGTCTCGGAATGACCCTTCCCTCACGACGATTGGAGGTCCCGAATCCTGACGTGGGGTTTTTTTCCCCATCCCCCCTCCGGCGCGTGCGGACTTCCCGAGAATTTCCCTCCGAGAAGGTCTCAGTTCTCGGTTTAAGACTCCACCTTTAATTCTCCCGGAGAGGTGTTTACCTCGCCCTGGGTCTTTTTTTTTCCTGTCTATTTTCAGAGCCGGTCAATTCCCCCTTTTCTGTTTTCCCGTTTTTGCGGAGGGGTGGTTTGCGATTCCACGTGGTACCGGTATAGTATGAGCCCGCTGACTTGCGTGTTTTCTTTGGCAATTTTCCCCAACTTCCCGTCCTTTGCATGTTTTACTCCCGGATAGTGCTTCGTTTCCTCCTTTTGAAACTATGTCTTTCCTTTTCTTCATGTCCTCTGGTTGAAGAAAGGTGATCAGAGGATTTAAGGTCAACTTTTCCTTTGACGAGTTTTCTCTTCGTTGAGTGTCTTCCTGGCAGCGGGTCACTTCCTTTTTCCCGAAGGGATTTTCCGTCTTTTACCCTTCCTTTTACTCTTATGAGTACTTTCTGGGGTTTTTAGAAGGCGACCACCTTTTTTTTTTCCTTTTCCTGCGCCTCCCAGAAAACCCCTTTCTCATTCCCTCCCCCCCGATCGAAAAGGGTACCCCAGCCCCCGCCAGCTCTATTGATAGTTCCAGTGTCCTTTCCCCCGATGGGATGCGGATGAGGAAGCGTAAAATCTTTCTCGTTCCGGTTTTGTGTGCCTCCGTTGCATGGTCCGACGTCTTGTCCGGAAAGGGTTTTGTGCAAACCCATTTTTAAGCTCTCGAGGTCTCGTCCTTGTCCAACAAGCTTTCCCGGTGGAGCGGAGCTTGGAGATGTAGGAGCGCCTTGCTTTTGGGCTACCACTCCCTGTGCAGCCTTTTGCCCCGGCTTCTTTCAAAGCGCCTTTCCTGAGGAGCCCCTTTCCTTTTCTAGCCCCCCCCTTCCCCTCATGGTATTTTTAAGTCCCTCGCATTGTTGGCTCTCGAGCTTCCTTTTTTTCCCCTGCAGAGTGCCGCCCCTTTTTGTGAACTTTTTTTACCTTCTTCCCCCCTCACACGTTCGCCTAGCCCTTCCCTCCCCCTGATTTTTCTCGGGGCTAGTATCTCGTTTCTGCAATTTTTAACCCTTCCCAGCTAATGGACCTGGTGGACTCTTTCACTTCTCTCCACTGCTGATCCTCAGTTTCCCCATTTGGATTTGGCGTTCATTTCTCCAAAATCCCCTCCTGCCTTCCCCAGGCCCTCCGAGGTTTTCGTGCTCCCTTAATCAAGATCTTTTCTTTTTTCCACTTTCCCACGCCTTTTTGTTCTTTGTTTGCCTTTTGACGTCTTCTCTTTTATTTTCTTCTCAACGCGCATCACTCCATCCGATCTTTTTCCCCGGTTCTTTGTTTTTTTTTTCCCATCCCGTACTTTTGCTTTCTAGACCCTTCTGCCGATGATATCGTTCGATATAAGCCGCGTTCTTAGCCTTTCCTCCCTCTTCTTTCCAGGCTTTCTCGAATTTTTTTTTTCGGGGTAGAGGTATTTTGACCTGGTAGAGTCTTTTTAGATCTTCAGGAATTTTTCCCTATGGTCCTTATTTTTTTTCCTCAAAAGGTAGCTCCAGAATTTTCCTAGTTTTCCTTTTTTTTCGGCCCCCTCCCTTAGAGGTGGAGATCTCCTTTTTTCAAGTTAAGAGTTCTCTTCCTCCCTGATTTGGTATGATTTACGTTTTTCTTGTACTTTCCTTCGTAATAGATTTTTTCTCCCTCAAGTACTTTAGGTCCCCCTTTCTCTCATTTCTTTCCGAATTCTTTTTAGTAACGAGTCATCCTTTATATTCTCCCCTGGTGTTGTTTCCCCATTCGCTTCTCGAGACTTGATCCCCCTTCTGGAGCCTCTTTTTAGCTTTAGATCGGTTGTCCTTTTTGGTTTTTTCAGAAATTCTGGTTCCGAGGTAAACCAAGATCCTTGCCCCGAGGAAAGCTTCGCCGTCCTCCCCCCCTCTTTCCCACAGTTTTTTTTCCCTAGGCTCCCTCCCCTTTCCAAAGGGGGAACTACTGATTTCCAACCTTATCCCCCAACTTTTGCTATCTTTCTATCTACCTTTAGTTTCTCACGAGACTCTTTCAGAGCCTTTTGTCCCAGGACAGGTTTCGGCTCTCTAAGCCTCCTCTCTTTTAAAACTTTTTTTCCCACAGTCCTAAATGAGTTCATGGCATTTTCCTCAGACTCGCGGAACTTCCGCTGTTTACTTTTTTCTTCCCGGAAAACTTCTCATAATAGGAATTTGTTTTAGTCACTCGGCCTACTATTTTCTGCCGAACCTTGTCCTTACTTCCTTTTATATTAGTCGAACCCCCCCTCTTAAGTAGGCCCTCTAGATTAAGGAACCAAGGGAGAGTCTCTTTTTTTTTCGATGAATTCCCGTTAGCCTTCCCGGGAAGCAAGGAATCTAGCCCCTACACTGCTATTTTTGGGAGTTTTTCTTTGTGATGATTTGACCTAGGTTCTTAGCTTTCTGGTAAGACCCTGGGAGGGGTTTCATGTCTTTCCTTGACCTTGCCTTGTCCCCCCCCCCTGCTCCCCCGGGGTTCCCGCCCCCGTTGGGAAACCCGCACAGCTCGGCCTCTCTGGGATTGGCGTTTCTTCGAGCCTTCCTTTTACCTCCCGTCCGATTCAATTTTCTAGAGGGGCCCTGGTTAAACCACTGCGGTCCCGTTTTTTTTGTTCCTTTTTTTTTTTGGCCCCTTGCCGTGCTTTTTAAGACCACAAGTTTAGTGGAGCTCCCCGTACGAGGAGCCGGGTGCTTTGATGGGTCCCTCGGACAAGCCGGATCCCCCACCGCCCTTTTTTTCGCCCTTTCCTCCCGGCCCCTTTCTGAGGTCCCGTCGATTCCTTTTTTTGAGACGACCTTCTTTTTTCCCACCCTTCATGATTTGCGCTTCCCCCCCCTGTTGGCCCGCTTCCAATTTTGCGCGGTTTTTTTTTTTCCGGGGCCTAAGTGCTTTTCTTTCGACTTCCTTCGGCTGTCCAGCGGCGTTTTCCTTTTTTTCGTTGTCCTGAACTCCCACCTCCTTTCCCCTCTCTGTCCCTCTTTTTCTCTCGCTTTCTTGTGTTTCCCCCCCTCTCGATGGCTCCCCTCCTGAACGCCCTACTTTCCATGAAGCGGCTGTGAGCCCCCTTTGAGGCCCTTCCAGTCTTAACGTTTCCCCCCCCCTTTAACCAGCCTTTTTATCAATTCTTCCCGTTCTATGACCCCTTTTATTCTCGTGAATTCCCAATCCAGACCCCCCCCCCCTCCTATAAGGTCAGCTCATTTTTTTTTCCTTTCAAGGCCTTTTAGATCCCTCGCACCCCCCCTCCCTCCGTATACACTAGCTGACCCCCTCTCCTTCGAAAAGCTTGTAGTTTAGGGCCCCGTTCCTCTGAGTCCCCCTTACATAAATGACCATTAGTAAGTGAGTGTAATTTCCCTTCCTATAGATTTTTCCAGGCTGTTTTTTTCCGGAAGAGTCTCTCGGTTTTCCTAATGCTTTTTTTTTTTCCTTTTTAGCCTCTCTTATCTTTTTGGTTTTTGCTTCTCGCGCTCTCATTACCCCCCCGTTTTTTCCCTAACCTTTTATCTTAACTGGCACTCCCCCGCCCTGTCGACTCCGAGAAGGTCCCGTTTTGGTACTTTTAATGCCCCCCCCCCGAGAAGACTCCGGGCCATACCCACAAGGTTTAACTTTCCCGGAAGTCGCTTTTAAAGACTTTACCCTCCTTTTGACCTTACAACTGACTTCCTTCAATTTTACCTCACTAGATTTCAATATCGGCCCAGGCCTTCCCCTATTTTCCCCCCCCCCCCCCCCCCCCCTTTGTTGGTTTTTTTTTTCCAGGGACTTTTCCGAAGTTTTCTTTGCTAAGTTTTTTTCGGTGATTTTTGACCCCTTCTGTTGAACGGGGTTTACTTGTTATTTTCTCAGTCCCCCCCCAAGGGGGCTAGCAGCTCTTTTCATCGCCTCGATTCATTCTAGGTCCTTTCTTTTTTCCTTCCTTTTTAGTAGAGAAGCGCTGACCTTCTAGTGTCCCCCTCTGCGTTCCCCTTCTCTTTCATTTTTTTTTTTTATTTTTTTTTTACGTCTTCTCGCACTTTGAGTATATTGCCGGCTGTCCCAACACCCCATGCTTTCAGGGTGACTCTTCCGTACACCCTACCTAGGAGGACATTAGTCCAAATCATAGCATGTTTCCCCCATCCCTCTATTTGACCTTTTCCTACTCCCCGCTCTTTTCCCACCCTCGATGAATGCCTTCCCTTCCAATCCCCCTTTCTTAGAGGCTTCATGATTTTCCTCTTCCGGTTTGAGATTGACCTTTAGGTCCCTTTTTTCAGGAAAAGTGTTATTTTGGGATATTTCAGCCCCTTATTTTTTCTTCGGGATGCTGTTTTTCCCCACTCGAGACCCCCCAATGACCTTACTCTTTGGGCAGAACCCCCCCCAATTTTTCCCTTTTCCCTCAAGATTGAGAATTGTTCACCACCCTTTTTCGGATAGGAGGCCGGCTGCAGTTGGGAGGTGATTTTTCGTTTCATTTTCCTTCGGTCCTTCGGGTCCGACTCTGGTTGAGATAGGAGTGTTGGACTTAGTCCTTGATTTTTTCCTTTGAGTCTTTTTCTTCTTCCCTCTGATCCCCTCCCTGTATCCTGCTTCCTTTTTTTCCCGAAGCTCTAGGATGTACTGAAACTCTCTGTTTGTTTTGTTCTCCCTGAGCGTTCTCCCGCCCTTTTGAGAACCCCCGTGCGCCCCCCCCTCACTTCCCTTCTACCTTCCCTCTGCGTTTTTCTTATGCCAGCGCAGAGACAGTCTCCCTCGGGATTTGCTCCTTTTCTTCTCCAGGGTTTCTTTGCGCTTATTAAGTTTTTTCATCATGTTTTCAACCTTCCTTTTTCAGACAGGGATAGTTTGAGTCATTTTCCCTTCACGTGGGCCCTGGTCCTTTTCTTCAATTCTTCTTTTGGATCCGCCGAACCGAGGTGTCTCCTCCCCCCAACCTTCCCTCTACTCTGTATTCTTAGGTCTTCCCCCCACTTGGTCTTTTCTTACCCCGTAAGATTAATTGGGATCCGCCAGAATTCGCATTGGAGCGAGGTTTCAAGATTTTTTCCAATGCCTAGTTCCCTTTCCCTTTTCGAGATAGACCACCTTTTGTTTTTCAAAGTGCTTTCTTCCTTCCTTCTGTGCTCCCTTTAATCCTTTTCTTTCCTAGAAGTTCTTCTCTTACTCCAGAGCACCCCTGAAGGGTGGTGGATCACAAGGGTCCCTCCTCCCCCGTACCCCCTCCCCTATCCTCCGAGTCGGTGTTCCCGCTTTCTAAAGTGATCCTATGTCACGACTTCTCCCCACCCCTCTTTCAGTGTCTGTATTTTCCCGCCGACTATGGTTTTATGCCCCTTGACTAACTAACCCCTGGCTCCGCGTCTCCTTTGGGCGTTCTATCTTTTCCTTCAGCGATGAAAGGCCCTCGATTTTTTTTCCTTTTCTACGCGCAACCACCCCCAGATCCGGTTGAGAGAAACTTTGGTTTTTTTTTTTTCCACCCTTCAGTTCGCCTTTTTCATTTCCGTTTTACGCTACCCTGGATCGATGCTCTATCTCTCTACCCCGTTCTCCTCGGTGTCCTTCCCTTTTCCCTTGGCGTTCTTTCATGTGTACCTCGGCCTTTATCTATTTTTTCGGTTCCGTGTTTTGTGTGATTTTTTCGGTTCCCTCTTTTCAGTGGCTTGCCTTCTCACGTCCTTGAACGATTTTTTTGTTTTTTTCCCCCTTCACATTCCTTTCTTAGATTCCTTCTTAGTTGGTTTCTGTCGATTTTTGA
>Ga0179593_1236259_pt1 | contig 13247 bp, 17 predicted proteins | sample CZODoug2_1_08_16_FD_185931 | JGI IMG/M metagenome (GOLD analysis project Ga0179593, IMG submission 185931) | Vadose zone soil fungal communities from Angelo Coast Range Reserve, California, USA - CZODoug2_1_08_16fungal (PacBio error correction) | ecosystem: Environmental > Terrestrial > Soil >... | reverse complement strand
CGCTTTTTACCTCCCGCTATGTGCTTGTGACCTCTTCCCTAGTCTCTCCCATAAGCCGGGACCTTTTTTCCTAAGATCCCGCACACAAAAATTTCCCTTTCGATGGCCTGTGTCAGCCCCTCTTTCATTAAACTGTCGCCCCTTTTTCCGATTTGTTTCTTTTGTTCCTCTCTAAGAACATCTTTCTTCCCTTTCCCCTGGATAGAATGAAGTATCCCACAAAGCAGCCTATCCCTCCTCCCCGAACTTCCAAGCCTCTTCAGTTTCACTTCTATCACCCCAATCCTCTGGTCCCTGCTTTCCCTTTTGAACCACTTCTTTCTTTCCCCCTAAAACGTTTCACTTACTCTCGAGATGGACCCCTAAAGATGGATCTTACACCCTGGTTCCTTCCCCCGTCTGGACAAGCCACCCCCTTTTGTCCTTTTTGGATCTTAGGAGTATTTTTCCTTTGCGGGCCGCCCCCCTTCCTCTTTTCACCGCTCGGCGTTTTTTAAGGTTCGTTTTTCTTCCCCGATTCAACAATGTTACTGTTCTTTGTCTTTCCCTCTCGCGAACGGTTTTCTTTCAAATGCTTCTCCCAACGGGCTTCTCTCTGCGATTTCATACCAGTATGTTTTTCCATACACCTCCCGGGTTCCCAGAAAATTCTTTTTTCTCTAGGACGAGTGGTCTTTCCGTGATGGTTGTCTTTTCCTCTCTCCTCTTTTCAAGTGGACTGGATGTCCCCTGCATTAAGGGCTTCCCTATGTCACATCATCCTGGTTTCTCTCCTTTACGTCTCTATCCGGTTTCCTTCCCCCCCTTCGCTTTTCCTTTTCCCCCCTCTTACAAAAGAAGCTAAAGGTTCCTTCATAACCATTGAAAAGTGGTCTCTTTCCCCGGACGAAGCTCCTTCTTTTAATCGGCCCTTTGTTCCTTTGTCTTCGTTTCCCATCCATGCTTGTCATTTCCCCCGTTCTCGTTGGATTTTTGATTAGGACCAAAAAAATGGGTTTTTCCTTTTCGGCTCGGGCATACCCACCTGAGTATTGCAGCCCCATCTCCTCGCTTTTACCGCCCCCCTGCTGGACTCTCCCCCCAATATAGTTGGAGAGATCGGTACGTAATACCGTTTTTTCTTCCACTTTTCCTCTTTTTACCTGGTGCGCCCCCCCTTTTCCCCCACGATCGCGCCTCATGAAGGACTCTCTCCTCCCCTCTTCTTGGGACTTCTATCCCCTTTTCCCCAAACGAAGCAAGAACTCCGCTTTGAGGCTTTTCCCACGTCTCGCCTTTTTTGTTTGCTTCCCCTCTCCCCCATCCAGTTCCTATTTCCCCCCCGGTTTGGTAGCACTTGACGTATGTATGGGCATTCACAAGAACGATTCCCGGTCCTCCTTTTTCCCCTTTAAATCTTTTTCTCGGAAGATTAGGATGGGCGTTCCTCTATGCGTTAGTTTCAAATTCGGTTTTTCCCCAAACGGCATCTTTTTCATCTCCTCTTTTCGTTCTTTCCCCTTCCTTTCCCCGTCCTGCAAACGACGTTTTGAATCGGCGATTCACATCAGGGCCACTTCACCTCCTACCGCAGGTCGAAAAGCGTCCCCCTTTGTCTTGCTCCCCCTGGTAAGTTCGGTTGCCTGTTTTTCCCGGATTCCTTTTTCAGCCCCCGAGCAGACCGGCAATACCTCTTTTCTCCTTCTCTTTACGGTTCTTATCCGCAACTTCTCCCTTTTCCTCACCCGAATGCTAAACCCTCCTCTCTCGACCCCCCATTCGGGCGATCTTTTTTCGTTTTTTTGGCTTTTTTCTTTTTAAAAAGAACTCCCTGTTTTCCCCGCATCTCCTGACTGTTAATCTTCTTGCCAGAATTCTTAGGACGATACTCGGTCGAATTGGTTGGTGAATCGTCTCGATTACTTTCTTTTTTCCCCTTCTCCCCCCCCCCCCCACCTTATGATGGTTTTGACCGCCCTGGTTTTCCTGGCTGTCTCCTGGTACCGCCTTTTTTCCTTTTTTTTTCCGCTCCGCTCTCCTGTGTGAGGAAGAAATGCGAAAGCTATTGGTTTTTCTCATGGCTCCCTTACTTGGAATTCCAACCCTCGCGGGTACATGTTACCCTCCCAGGCCTTCTCCCCCCCCTTTCTCCTCCTAGAAGCATTCAAGGGCGGATTCATCTTTTTAATGCCCCCTCTTTCTTTTACTTTCTTCCTCGTTTCTCCCTGTATTCCTCTCTTTTCTTCGAGCGGAGAAGGGACCCCTTCTTTTTCCCTTCTGGCAAATTTTGGCAGCTACGACTCCGAGACGTCAATTTTTTTTCTAGGAAGCCACCCAATTTTTTCCTTTTAAAGGCGTTAAAAAAGGCCCCTCCCAAATGGCAACTTTCGCGAAGGCTCAGGAAGCCGCGGGTTGAATTACTTGTTCCCCCCACTCTCTTCTCTCCTTGGTGGCCCCCTTCGGCGATTGTCGGGAGACCTCATGAAAAAATTCTCCTGTGACCCCCTTTTTCCTTTAAAGAATAAGATCTTTTTCCCTGGGTCCATCCGTTACCAAATCACCCTTTTTCCCTTACCCGTATGGTTTTCCCGCCTTTAACTGCCGTTTCCGAACTTTGATTTTTCTCCCCAAAAGAAACCCCCTCTCCTTTTAAATGCCTCCTGTTTGTGTTGTTTGAGATCTCTTTTTTTTTGGCGGACCCCATGCATTTTTCTTTCCACCTTCTTTCCCTTAAACCGGTCGCTACCCCTGGGTTCTTCAACCAGAGTGCTTGTATCGATGCGACAGCTCCAGGTAGGAGTTCTTTCATATAATTTCTTACAGCGAGTTCAGGTCTTTTCTCCCATACCCTCCCCTACTTGGCCCCCCCACTCTTTCCAGATTCTTTTTTTTTTTTTTTCCTCCTACCTTTTTTTTCCTTCTCATTTCACTCTATCTACCAGTTTGCAGATTTGGGAAGGCCTGCACCTCCTAGCAATTCCCTTTTCCCCGAACCCACGCTGCGTGTCCTTTTCTCTTTACCAACATTTGCCATACCTTCGGCCCAGGTCCATCACTCTCGCTTCTCGGTCTCAAGGGAAGACCCCCCTTTGCTGCCATTCAGTATCCGAGGGTACTTCCCCCCTCTCCATTTGCCAGTGCTTCGTTTTGGGCCACCTTGCTTCCCTTTTTGACTTTTCTTACCCTCGTCTCCTTTTTTCTCTTTCCCCTTCCGGGACAGCATTAGATACCCTCCCCCCCCATAGTTTATCCAAAACATTCTTTTGCCTCCCTTCCCTGAAACGATCAAGTGCTGGTAAACTTTGACCTGCCCTTCCCAGGCCCCTTCTTTTCCCCTCTCCCCATCCATTTGGTCCTCCTCCCCCCCTGAGAATAATCGAGAAGACCCACCCCCCCCTCTTTCTCCCGAGTTCCCTCTTCCTCCTCTTATCTTGCACTTCCCACCTTTTCCCCTCAAGGAGCGTGGCGTGAAATTCTTTTTAATTTCTTTTGTCGTCCCCTCCCTTTTCTCCGAGCATCCTCCCGCCTTTTTCCTTCTTTGTTTGGGTAGCACAGTCGTGATTTAAACAATGATTCGGTTCTATCTCTCCCCTCCTGTCGCCAAGAAGTGCGATTGGTTTTTTTTTTTTGTCCCAAGCTATACAGTCCGGTTCCCCGTTCCTTTCCCCACACATACTTGCCCTTCCCCTCCCCTCCAGCCCAGGAGTCACGATTTTCCTCATGCTTTTGCGTGTCTTGCATCTGTGAGCCTTCTCTCCAAAAACTTCTGTGCAGTAGCTGATCCAGTACGATCGTCTTTTAGTTCTTGTCCCTCGTTGTTTTTGGGAGCCCGATTCCCCCCCTCCACGATAGATTGCATTACCCCGATAATAGTGATCTCATTCCGCATTTCCCTCCCCGAGTCGCCTTCGGTACGGCCCTTTTTTTTCCCCATACATACTCCGTTACCCCTTTCTCCCTGTTAACGGGTTCTTTCTTTCCCCACATTCTGATCCTTTGTGACCCACTCCTCTTGCCTTTTTCCTGTGTGTGCTCAAAGTCCCAAAAGCAGATTTTTTTCGATAGGTTGCTAATATCCCGGGTCTTTCCCCCCCGGAATCCCCTTTCTCCCCCTCTGCGACTTGGGCGTTGTCCTTCTCTGCTGTGAGCCTGACGATATCGGGTCCAGAACTACTTTTTGCCTAAGTGCGCTAACCCCCCCTTCGAGTGTTTTCCGTCAAGAACTTTGGTGTGATTCACGCATCCATCCCCCACTTTCCCTCCAATTTCCGCCACTCAACCGCGACTTTTATTTTTTTTCCCTTTCCTTTTCTGTCTTCCCGCCGTCAGAAAATCTGTCGCTTCCTCTTTTCGTCTCGGTAGGCTGTCCGGTTGCCCAGTCATCAAGCCTTTTTCAGTGTCTTTTAGCATTGTCCCTTTTTGTGGTAATCGTGTTTTCCATTCGACTTTTCGCTGTCCTTTTCTAGAGGTGGTCGCTCTTCCCCCTGAGTCTCGTTGCTGGTCATCTGTGCGGCCAGTCGCAGTCATCAGGCGCTTTGATCCTGTTCGCCCCGGCATGCAGCCCAGTCACTCAAAGTCACCTCTTTTAACGGGTTCGTCTACACCTTTTTTTGAACCGTCCTTTTCTTACCAAAAACCAGATTTTTCCACCTTTTGCAGCAGAGTTCTCTCCCCAGTGTCCTCTTCTTGTTAAAGAAAAACCGTTTCCCCCCGGCTTTTCTAACGACTCTTCATTTTCTCTTTCCCTCGTCTTGGTCTTAACCCCCGCTAGAGGTGTCCCCCTTCATTGTTGCTGCCTCCCATGAACCGGGCCCCATCCTCTTGTCCCCTCCGGTTTTTCTTTCCTTTTGCATAGATTTTTCCCCCCTTGTGAAGCTCCATTTCTCTTTTCCATTCCGAGCTGATTTCTGGTCCGGTGTAACGCCTCCGGTTTCCCCATTGTACGCTTTCGGCCAGCCCTCTTTCGTTTTGTTATATTTCGGGTCTTCTTTCGGAGGTGGATACGCCTTTATTTTTTGATCAGGCGGCTGTGGTTCAGGTTTTTTTTTCGGGGCCACTTTTTCTACTCCTCTTTACACCCTCTGCCCACCAAAGAATTGATTCTTCCCGCCTTGCCGTCCCAGACACCTTTCCTTTTCTTCTGGGGTTGTGCGGGATGTTTTCTGAAACATGTCGGTTTTTCTTTCTTCGCTTCAAGATCAACTTCGTCGAGTCCGTTGCTCTCTCTCTTCCTTTTTGTTTTTCTCTGCTCTTGAACGGGTTTTATTTTTTTTCTTTGACCCTCCGATTTTGTCTTCTGACGGCCCATGGCCGGCATTTTCAGTCCTGATTTCCGCCACAACCCCTTTTCCATACTCTGTTTTTGTTTTTTGTTCCACGCTTCCTTCCTTCGTCTTCTGTGGCATCTGTTTGGGACCTCCCGACTCCCCGAGTCGTCCTGCGAGCCGGGATGCAGGCAACCACAGCGCCTGATTCCAGATTTGGCCTGCGTCCTCCCGCCCTTTAGTCGACTGCTCCCCCATTTCCTCTTAATTCTGGCCTAAAGCTTTCCCCCTTTTTTACACACGGCTTAATTTTCTTGTCCCTTACCCACCGTCTGTCCCTTCTTCTTACAAGATGATTTCTCTTCCACAATGGTCCGAATAAGACCCTGCTTTTTCAAGAAACCCTGCTTCTTCTATCGCTAGGAGTCCCGGTTTTTTTCCTTTATCTGACAGCACGCATTCCCCCCTTTCTGCGGTTTTTTTAATTAACCGCCGTACCCCGATAACAATTACGGTTTGGAAGAGGAGATCGCCTCCCTTTTTTCCCTTGAAAGACTACCCTTTTTTTCTTCCGCCGATATAAGATCTTAATCCGCTTTTTCCTCCCCCCGTCCGGGTGACTCCACCCTCAGTCGGGCTTTTTTTTTGTAGCGCCGTTGACCCCCCCCCCCCCCCCCCCCTGAGCTTTCGCTTCGTGCTGTGATGCTGTCTGAATTGCCTCTAGCATCTGCTCCCGTTCTCCTGTCTGACTGAATCTTTCGCCCCCTATTCTACCGCGTGCTCCGGATCACGTGTGTCGCTTCCCCCTGTGTCCCCCATGTTCGACACTGCCGCTTTCCGTTCCCGTTACAAAATGCAGTAGACCAGGCTTTTTCCTCCCCCTTGCCCAAGGTTTTCATCTTCCCCTCCCGCTACGATACGAAGAGTTCATCTGACAACCCTTTCCTTTCTGCGGGACGACTGCACTTTTTCCCTTCAATATTTCGCTGTTGCTTTTATTTCAATTCGTTTTTTTTTTGATCTTTCATACCCCCCAATCCCTTTGGCCGCATGCCTAGGTATGTGTTCCGCTACCTTACTGCCATGGAAGGCCAGTCGTCTTTGCCTCACGGTCTACTCACGTCTTCTTTCTTCTCCCACTTAGCATTTTTTCCTGTAAAATGGTGCGCCAAATTTTTATCCCACCGCTCGCTCCTCCCGTTCCCCGATCACGCCGATCTGCTGTTGGATTTTTGTCGTACCAAGTTAGCAAAGCACCCCTTCTTTTTTTTACCCGTGTTCCTTTTGGCGCACCTCTCACTTAAAGTTCCCATTGCAGTCTTTCGCCGTGAGTATTTATATGTTGATCACCGCCAACTGAGTTCCGTTGCCTCCTTTCCCTCGTTCCGGAAATTTTTTTCCTCTCCTCTTTAGCATGGTTAGTGCACCATTTTATTTAGTTCCAATTCGGCTCCCACTTCAACGAGTAGAATACGAGACTTTCGTTATCTTCTAGTATCCCGGCTGCTTCCCAGAAATCCTTTCTTTTTTTCACACGAGGGCCCTTCAGCAGCAACGCAGTTCGGACAGTTCCCCTTTTTTCTTTCTTGCGCAAGGGTACGTGCCTTTTTTCTTTTGACAATTCGCGTGTGTGCCCCGGATTTGATGCTTGTCAGCCAAGCCCCGCCCGGCCTCCCTTCTTTGCCGACCTATCTGACGGTCTCTTAGCCCCCCCCCATTACGCTGTTGAATTATTTTGCCCCCCTCCTTTTTAAACCTTAGGTGCCTGTGCTCGCTCACTTTTTTTGATTTTCTCCTAAACAGAAATTCCCCATTTTTTTCAGTCAACTCTCCTTGAAGTTATTAACATTTTTTTTTTTCAAGACTCATAGGTTGCCTATCCTCTTTTTGATTTGGGTCCTTTTTTTTTCTCTTTTTACTTTCTTTTCGAGGCCCCACATATGATTTGCGTGCGAAACTCCTGTTGAAGGGCTGTTTCCCGACTTTGGTACAATTTGCACTTGATCGTTTCGCTTTTGGACGCTTGCCGCGAGAATGTTTTGGATCCGACCCCGCTATATGTCGCGGCCTTCAGTCCTTTTTTCTCAAACCCGCTTAGGTGCCCCCCCAGCCAATCCCGGCCATGTTGGTCCCCTGTTGTGCCCGAAGGATTGCGCCGGGGCACTTACTTCTAGGGGAATGCCCCCTAGTCTCTGTCAGTGATCCCCTCTTTTTGGCTTCCCTTGCGCCCGTTCTTCTCGGGTCGGGACCATATTCTTTTTTTTTTCCTGTTTTTGACGCTATGACTAAGATGACAGATCTAATTGGGTCGATTGATGTACAAGAACTCTTTCGCGGAGTGCTAAAGGCGTTCAACACCGGTTGCATTCCCTTTTTCCCCCTTTTCCCTTCGATTTTCCCTTTTCCTGAAGTCGCGGAAGTAGGCTTACCAGTCCTCCTTTCTAATTCTCTGTGGTTGCACATTCTTGCATTGTCTTGGTATTCCCTCCCCCAGATGTTCCCTCCCCCCCTTACTTTGCAATCCCCCCATCCTCGCACTGGGATTTTTCGCCAATCGTACCCCCCTCACCGTTTACATCCCCGTTTTTTCCTGCCCCCACCTTGTCCTTACCTGCCGTTTCCCCTCACATTGCATGTCTCCCCCCAGACCAACTTCTTCTTCTGTTAACATCCTCCGTTGTGTTCTTTCGATCCTTCGTTTGTCTTTGGAGAAAAGCTTTACCCCTTGTTCTGGAAACGGCATGTCAGCAATTTCCCTCCGGTTGTCATGTAACAGCCGGTAGTGAGCTGCGTCAGTTCTTTGCCTCCAGTCGCTTCTTTTTCTTTTCCCCTTTAATTGTGGTTGCCCTCCCTTCCTGGATTGATCCCAAAGACCCACGTCTGGACCCCACGATTTTCATGAGCCTCACTTTTTTTTGTGAAAGCCCTAATTCGCGGCTTTCTCCCCTCGCTCTTTTTACTGTTTCCTCGTTTTTGAAGGGCACCCCGTGTTGACCCTTTTACACGGGACGCTCTTTTTTTCCGCGAACCCCCTAAGCTATGTCATCGTCAGTAGCGTCCAACTTGGCAAGATCGAAGCAATAGTCCCTTCCTCTTCTCCTCTTTTTTCAAAGGTAGCCACGTTATCACGTCAGCCCTTTCTGTTTCAGTACCCTTCTGTCCGCAATCCTTGGTTCCCCCCTCTGAGTGGCACTGGTGCTTTAACATGTTCTTCTTGGACCATCGAGCGTTTTGATATTCAAGGCAGGTACAGCAAATTTTTCCCCAATATCTTTTTCTTTCCCAAACCCATGATAGCGGCATTTTCCACCCTGACCCGCGACAAAGTGCTGGGTACCCAAAGTTCGGACGCCATTTTGCCCCCAGGCTGTGTCGACGCACTCTAGTTGGGCCTCATTACCCCCCTCGCCTCTGATTTCCAGTCCTTCCCCCAAACCTTTGGGGAAACGGTCTTTCTGGCACGGCACATCTTTTAACTCCCAAGGTCTGGAGGTCCCAACCTTCTTGTTATTCAGTAGTAAACCCTACACAATTTTGATTGGATCCACGATTTCCTGATGTACTCCCTCTCTCGTTTTTCCCCTATCTTTCTTTTAACAGCTCTTCTTCCCCAAGGAAAGTGAAAGATATGTTTCCGAAGGGAGATTCACCGAGTCTGCTCTTTCCCTCCTTCCTGCCAGTTCACATCGAAGTTGGTGGAACCCCCCCTCCGGCCCTTCCCCTTAGTACACACGATTCTTAACCCGATTCCGAATATTGACCTTCTTCCTTTTTGCCCTATGGACCTTCCGAAACCAAACTCTGTTGCAGTTTTCGTCCCGGACCGCGCGGAAGAGCGTCTCTCTTTGCTTCTTTTTTCAACACCCCCACGTGAAGTTTTTTGGTGGTCTTCCGTCCCCCCTACCTCCTCTCTTGCAACTGTTCCCCTCTCCATTCATCAATCTCTTTCCGAGCTTGTGAGTTCAGCTTTTTTTGATACCATATTAAATCTCCGTTTCCCCGTGTGTTGTCCAAGTGTAACTGGATTGGTCCCTGCGCAACCTTCCGCGAACCGTCTTTAACTCCTCGCTTCTTTGTTGTTAAGTCGTTGATTCCCCCTGTCCCAAAGCAGACTTTTTATAGTTGGGAGGCAGCATTCGCGTTTTTTTTCCAATTTTTTTTATAAACCCGTGAACCCTCCCGTTACTTGGGTAGGAAGTCAGTTGGTGAGTTACTTCGAGGCCGTCAAGACCTTAGCCCCGTTTTAGCTTGCCCCCCCCGCCATTGGTCTCAGTTCGGTCCAGCCCTTGTGGTGATTCTCTCTCACGCAATGATCACTTTCCGAATCACCAAGCGACCTTCTTCAGGACCCTTTCAGGGTCCTTCCCCTAATCAAGGAAACTTTTCTGTCGATTAACCCTTCTTCTGAGAGGTAGGCTGGCCTTCTCCTCTCCCCATCCCATTTCTTAGCTTGATAGATTTTGTCCCTCCTTTGAAAGCGCCGTGCGCTTCCCCGGCTACACCCTGCCCTTGCCTTTCAAGCTTTTTTGCGCGTGCCTCCATGTTTGGAATACGGTTCGGATTATGCCTTCAATCAGGCGCACGTTGTCGATGCGCGCGGGCAATGTTTCGCCAAGTGAATCCGCCTTTAACTCCCCGAACCGCCGTTCGCTCCACCAGCCGTGGATTTTCAACAGGAGTTGGTAGACACAAGACTGGATTTTTTTGTCCACCGAGCCGCCGCCGGCGCTTTCCCTTTTCCCTATTCTGGCTTGGAACCCGTCCACAACCGGCTCAGAGTCTCCACCTACTCCACCATTACCTTGTTATCTGGTGCAGAGTTCTTTCCCTTACAAAATCTGTTTTTGTTTGGGGAGTTTTTGACCCTTTGTGCCATTGCTCCATTAAGGACTCCGAGGCATCACCTTTTTTGTTCTGGCCCTTCGATTCTGCGCGACCCCTGCCCTCCTATGGCCTTTTCCCATCTCGAGCTGTAATTCCTTTGTTTAAGTTCACTACCCCTTTTCCCAAGGTGACACGCTTTAGGCAGACTCCGATTTGATTTGGTGTTATCTTTCCCCATTGTTGCTGGAACAGTTGAGGATGGATAAAGTCTGTCGATGCATTTGTTTTTTCCTTCAGTTCCACTTCTTTGTGCGACTCTGGATCTGAGATTCGTCCCCTCTTCACCAGACATCGTTTGCATTCGTTTTGAAGTCAGCTCTCACCTCCAGTATCCTCTTTTCCTGGGTTTGTGGCGGTTTTCCCATGTCAGGCTTCAGTTGCTTTTTCCCCCCCCGATTCAACACTTTTTTTCACGTTCTCCGGCTCCTTTCTCCTTTCTCGTTTTTTTTTTGCTAACCCTCTTTTACTTCTCCGCTTTGGCTGTCCGCGAACGTGCGCCTCCCCCTGCCCGCAGGACATTTCCAGGACTGCTACAGCACAAAACCTCCCCTCTTATTGCTGGCCCTTGGGCGGCTTTTCCGTATGCCAAAAAAAAATCCTGCGAGTTTCGGTTTGGGATTGTTGGTGGGACTGTCAAGCCTGAGGCTTAAGCGGGATAGCGGGGCATGACTCCACAGTTCCTGCTCTATCTCTCTCACTCTCCTCCCTTTGAGCACGGTCCTTATAAACAACAATTCCCCTTCGTCAATTTCTGGCCTACCGCGTCCAGTGGTTTTTCAACAAAAAACCCGAGTCTGAAACCCCTCCCCCCCCTGTCATTCCGCTCGCTCTTGTTTGGCCAAGAGAAGCTTTCTCTTTCAATGGTCTCATCGCTGGTCCCAAGAAACCTCTTCTAGGATTTGATTCGTTCCGGTTTTTTTCTCAAGCACTCCTTACGATTCCCCCCGCGGCTTTTTAATAAAGCCGTCGTCACAGATAACCTTACGGGTAGTCGGGGTGTAATTTTTATGCCCGTCGCCCGGTTTTTTCCAATCCAGATATTTCAACCCTTTTCGACCGTGTCTTCTGAGAGTCCTCCAGTCTGTTTTTTACCGTAGGTTCCAATCCACTTGTTACTGTGTTCTTTTGACGGGGGACCCCCGCGTTCGCGTTCGTTTTGGTGACCTTCCCCGGCTTGTCCTGCCGCGAGCCTATGTTCCCGTGCCGACTGGATCCTACTTTTACGAACCGATCCCCCCGCGGCCGTCCCCTTTTTTCTTTCTCCCGGTTCCTCGCAACTTTTTTCGTTCACCGACTCCCCCCCCAACCGCAGATCCCCAGTTTCCTCAGAAAATTAAACTGTTTCACAGGGGGGACTTCAAACGGCCCAGTCCATCCCTCTCCTCCTGAGTTTCCTCTTGACATTCTTTTTTTGCCGTGGGGAAAGCCTGCCAATGGTGTCTCAATGTCTCGTTTGGTATTTGATTCGGAAATTGGTTTTCATGGTTTCGGGATATCAACACCTAGTCTTGCCCCGCTCACGTTAGCCCGATCGGTTTTGGGTGTTACTCCCGTAGGCACTAGACAGTATCGTGGCTTTTCGCTGAAGTTAAATCCCCTTTAGTCTTTCTCCCCAATTTTCTTGGGAACCCTGGTGTCTACCAGGGAGAAACCACGATTCGCCGAATGGAAGGTCTCCCCTATAAAGACGATTTTTGGGACTTTGAGCAAGACTTAACATTCCTCCTTTGACGCCCTCGGTCTTTTTCCCAGTTTCTTCTTTTTTTGTCAACGCAAATCCTAATCCCGTTTCAACTGACTTCCCTTTGTGTAGCAGGAGTAGTTTTTCTTGGTTTTTACTCAAGTTAGGCGTTTTCCTAATTTGTCGGAAATCGGGTGGATCTCCCGTGATTAGCACCTGTCCCCCCCCGTTCAATCTATGCGTTGCCCAAGTAGTCTTCCAACCTCTTTTGAGGAGAAATGACTTTTCTCTGTGATCGTTTGTCGTCTTCTCAATTCTCGACTTCCCCAACAGAAGTTTTGATCGGCGGATTCACAGAGGGCACCGCCCTCGCAAGCCGTTCGGAAGAGTTAGGCGTATTGTGACGAAGGGGAAGTCGGTCTTGTTTGGAAGATCTGAGTGTTCCCAGGATTTTTCTTCTCTTTGTCAGTCCATCACATCCCCGCATAGCACTTCTGGTCATCTCTTTCTTTCTCTTTTAGTTTTCCTAGTGGTAACCAATCCACGACTGATCCATTGATTCACCGCGGCGTTTCCCCTTTTCGCCATGTGGATGGTTCTCATACCCAAGACATTACCCCAATCAGTGGTCCGCACTCTAGACCTTTAACCATACTTCGTTGTCTCTATCTCGGAGGAGACTATTGTCGAAGGGGGTGGTTCATTCTTTTCTCAATTCCTTTTTTTTGCCTTATTCCCCAATTTCTTTGTTAGGCCCCCCGAGGGTGTACGACTTCTGTCTTCTGGTTAACGCACTGATCGTGCATCGTCGCTGACGAGGGCTGTTTGAGGAAGGAAACGGCGTGTCATGCTTCACTTACTTGTCCTTCCCCTCCCCCCCCCTCTCTGAGGTCAAATCACCACCCCCTCCCAGGCCATGTGATCAAAGCCACGGTTGACGCGAACTACGTTGCCACTGGCGGATATTGTGGTACTTACCACATCGGATACGACTTGCCCTTGTTTTGCCCTTTTCGCCCTCCCCTAGCGGGAAGGTGCCATTATTGTGCCGGCTGCCCCCTTTTTGTTTTTTTACGCTCACTGACTACGATGACCCGAGCTCTGGTTGGAGAAAACAAGGAGAGTCCGTGCAAGGGGTTTTTCCCACCGGTTGCCGGCACCCCTTCGGGCAACTTCTCCGCCGACCTTTCTGCCGGTCCCTCCGCGGACTTTTCTGCTTCAAGCAAACGACTGGAGAACTTTATCGTTAGTTGCCACTTTTTTTTTTGGGCTAAATCCGTACAACAATTAGCTTGGCCTCATGTCCGTGACCATCCTCGACCCGTTTTTTTCCTTGCGCCCCCTCCCGCTTTACAACCCCAAATCACGCGGTTTACATCACCTTCTGGAACGCCCCCATGGCTTCCCTGCTCCAGAAAATTGGCTATTTCAACAATCCC
>Ga0179593_1248319_pt1 | contig 13248 bp, 12 predicted proteins | sample CZODoug2_1_08_16_FD_185931 | JGI IMG/M metagenome (GOLD analysis project Ga0179593, IMG submission 185931) | Vadose zone soil fungal communities from Angelo Coast Range Reserve, California, USA - CZODoug2_1_08_16fungal (PacBio error correction) | ecosystem: Environmental > Terrestrial > Soil >... | reverse complement strand
TGCCGCCTCCGATTTTTGTTAATTTTCCTGGTGCTTCTCCCCTTTCTTTGCTTCGTTAAGAGAATTTTAACGCAGACCTCTAATCAGGTACTATAGGACCCCTTTCCTTCGCGTACACGAGGGAAACAGAACGCTTTTTTTTAGGTTTTCCTTGCGTTTCTTTTTACTTGATTTTATTTCATCGTTCAAGATGGAGCGAAGTTTTCGAGAGAAGTTCACCGCTTGCCACACGGTTTGTCGCCGTCCCCTCCCTATGTTAAACTTGATTTCTAATCATTGACTTTTCAAAACGGTTTCTTTTGCCCCCTAGAAGTTCCTATTTTCTTTTCTTCTTCTCCCATACCCCACCCCCCCCCTTGCGCCCGCATTGCATTTGCACCCGGCTTTTTAAACGACGGAGCGGTTCACGCCCTTTCACTACGGATTATTTTAACACCTTCCTTAGACTCCCCTTTTGTTGGCGACGCCCCCTGCCAGTGGTCATAACTGTAGGACCAGAGATATGGTGTTCTCCGTTAGAAAGGCACACGCGTTTTTGATGGCCGCTCGCACATCCTGCTGCTTTAGTTGACGGGTTGTAGTTAAGATGGAGATCCAGCCCTTTTTTTTACCGAACAGCCAGGTTTCTGCGTGTCCTTGAGTCGTTGGCTGCCAGTGGGGACACCCGTTTAGGCCCCTTTCGTTTTCCGGATACAGTCCTGCCTCTCCCTTCCTAGTCAGATAATCAGTTCCATTAAAGCTCCCCCTGCTTTTAGCCTCATTTACTCCCGTTCATCTGATGCCCGGCGTTTCTCTTCCCCGTGGTTCTCTTTCCTTTTTCGTATACTTTTTGACACGATCCACTGCCCCCCTCCCCGTCCATTTTTTTATGAAGTTCCAAAAATTCCTCACCCTCTTCCTCTCCCCTCCCGTAGACTTACATCCGTGAAAACCAATTCTGCCTCGACTCTTCCCCCCATAGGAATCCTTGCCAAAATTTTTAGTACTTTTTTTTCCAAGTTGCCTCCTGAAATGCACGCTTCTATCCCCCCCGGCGCGTGTCCCCTCCCCCTCTTCTCCGCTCAGGGATGAGAAGTAGTCTTTTTTTTCCATTTAACCGTGATGTTCTTTTTTTTGGTCCAACCCCTCTGTCGAGCCCTCTTCCCCCTCTCTTTGAGCCCCTGCCTTTTCGGAAAGATACCTCCCCGACGTCTTCCACCCGACGCCTTCTCCCACAGAAAGGCTCCGTTGGCCTTCGATTGACTTTGTTCTCCTGCATTCACCTTCGTTTGTTCAATCCTCCCCTTAACTTGCCCCTATGTTTTGTTGTCCCGACCTTTCTTTGATTATCCCTCTTCCATGCGATTCATCCCCCCAACAGCCAGTGAACCGAACCAAGTGAACGGACCTAGACGGCGCCATAACTGCCGTACGGTTTTCATACTCCTAAATGCACCCGAAGGAGAATTGCTCAACTGTTTTTTTACACTTTTTTTCTGTACTTTCCGTATGTTCTCCCATCGAGTTTTATTCGAAAAGTCATGCGTGGGTTATATATCTTTTCTGAGTCTTGTATTTTCTTCGGCCCCTTTTTTTTCTATTTTGCCCGCCCAGGTGAGATGTGTCTTCCTTTTTATACTGGCCTGTTCTTCTAGGACCTGCGATTCCCCGTTTTATCCACTCGAAGCGCCAGATGAAGAAGTGATGCACTCTCACGGGCGACGAGCTTTCTTGGTCAACGGCCCTTTTCCTTTTGTTTCACTTTCTTCCCTATGTGAGCATGTCATCGCGTTTCCTCCTGACTCCTATCCTTTTACCCTCCGCCCGGTTTCTTTTTTACCGGGAGTTCGTTTTTGCCGCGCGTCTTACCCCTTTTACCTCGTGCGCGCGCTTCCTCAGCTGCCGGGAACCTGATTTCCCTCCTTTCTCGACTAGCGTGGACTCTTGAACCCTGGTATGGATCTGTTACAAACTCATGTTCTTTTCATGGTCAGTGGCAGTTCTCGCTTTCCAATACTGCCCGCTCGCCTCTTTTTGACTTCTCCAGCAGTCCTTGTTGCAGCGACCCCTTCCCCCCGCCTACTGATTGTAGCCTTTCCGCATATAAAAAAACCCCATCGATCGACTGGAAACCCCTCGTGAGCGGAAAAAGATATTAAGTCACGCGTGCCCCACATCGGTTCGATCGTTTTCCTTCGTATTTTAGATCTCGCGCCAAGTGTCCAGTTCCTGTTAGCCGTTCCCCCTCGATTTTTGTTGATTTTTGGGTGGTGTTTGGGTTCTTTTTTCCCAAGGCAGTTAGGCTGAGCATTCAAAAGACATTTCCCATTTGTCTGCTCCCTTTTTTCGTGGATCCCTGTCTGTTTTGACTCCTGGAGAGCAGGAAAGTCCGTCCGGAGCACCCCCACCACGCTACCACCACACCTTCTCTCCGCTGTTGATCCCATCCCATCTTTAATTAAGTTCGTGCATCTTTTTTTTCACGACTTTTGTGAGTCCCCGGTGCCGAAAGAATTTTGGCTTTTTTCACGATGTTTCCACATCGAGCAGTGAGCCCCCACGATCCCGAAGGCTACTCTATGCAGGTCACATCCAAAGTGAGGCGACTTCGGGGTTCCCCCTGCCCTTCCATCTGTCCGCTCAGGTTCCCTTTGTTGACATCAAGTGTTGAAATACCTTTTTTTACGGTGCCTAACCCGCGTAAGAGGGCCTCGCAGTCCATCTTACTATTCTCCCCGAAAGAGATTTTTAATTCCGGATGACACTTAGTAGTCAGCGTGCAGCGCGCCGAATCTTGCCCTCTTTTTCACTGCCACCTGGCCTCCCCGTCCCGGATAGTCCTCAAATTGTCGCCCTGACCCTAGGAGCCCCCGGCTGAACTTTTTTAGTTTCCAGTTTTGGTACGTTACCTGACCCATTCATTGCCCTCCCAACCAGATTCTGCACGAAAGAGAGCCTCCCCAACCACGCCCCGCGATTTCCATCCCAAAATGTGTCTTTCTACGACTTTTTCTGTTGGACGTTTTCCCGATCCGATGTTTTGAATCTTTTTTTATGCGGTCCCCCCATTTCCCCCTAGGACCCGCCTGTTTCATTTTTCCCTCCCTCATATGCCCCCCCCCATTGAGAAGCCGAAAAAACCCCCCTCGACGCCGATGTCTGCACCCAGGCTCGGGCGTTTGAATTTCACCAGGAATTTTTTTCCTTCTTTTTCCCCTGACCCCTTGCACTCTAGAACAGGGTGCCCCGGCAAAAAAAGGTAGCATCTTTTTGCCTCCTTTTTTTTTTCGTCTCGGCTTGTCCCTGAGGTCCGATGCCTTCGATGATGTTGACCTTCGTTTGCACAGGCTTTCTTCCCTCCCCTTGCTCCGACCTGGCCCGAAGCCCTAATGCTTTTATTTAAGAGATCTCTCTTTGGGGTTTTTTTTTGTGGGGGTTTTTGGGGGGTTGTTTGGGGGGGTTTTTTTTTTGCGTTGAACTGTCTCTGCGTTTCCCATTCTCCCCTGCACGGCCAGCGACTTTCGACGGCTCCAAGTGTCCTTCTTCGAGGGACGAGTTTCTAGCTTTCGGCGATCTCGCAGTGTCGGTGTTTCAGCATCTCGTTTTTCTCTCTTCCCGTTTCTTTCCCATTTTCGTTTTATTGGAGTTTTTTTTTCCCCCCACGGACGAATAGTAAAGCCTTCTTTCTGAGATGATTCATTTTGACTCCATATAGTCTTTATTTCATGGGCGCCCTTGCCTTCGATTTCGGGTTACATTATCAACAAAGGTTATTAGAGAATGAGGACAGCCCTCCTCATCGCAGTTTTTCTTGGAACACCCTTATACTCGTCACCACATGGTGCATTGTTCTTTCTTTCCCAAGTAGCAAAAAAGCAGTCTTCCTGCGTCCCATGAAAGATTTTACTAAGAAAGTTTTCCCCCAGTCGGCTCTTTCTTTTTTGCATCCCCCTTTTTTTTTAATTAATCTTTTTTTATTTTGCTCTCTGCCACCCCCAAACCTGTTTCTACGCCTTTCCGATCTGTTTTCTTAACACATTGCGATGTTTAGATTTTTTCATGTGACGCCGATGGCTATTTTTTGTTTTTTTTCCGTATCCCCGCCACCCATAATCTTTCTTTGATGCTCCCCCAGATGTGTTCACCAGCCTAGGATCTTCACAGCTTTTTTTTTCCCGTGCTCCCCATTCCCACTTGTTGATTTCGCCATTCCCTTTTTAACTCATAGTCATTCCTCGGAGTTTTTGAGTTCCCACCACCGCAAGGTCAGAGCTTGCGCGCCCCCCCGTTAACCTCCTCGTTGATTAAGTATCTACATCTGTTAGCCAAGACACCTCCCCGACGTGCCATCTTTCACGGGGTTCCTTTCATCGCTGTGGTTGGGTTTTTGGTTGGACTTCCATCAGCTCTCTGGCTTTGTCCCCTTTGAGATTAGTTTTTTTTTTTGCGCGGCGCCTTTAGACCACTTACCCCCCCCGCGCCTTTGACCACCTTTTTTTCTACTAGATCAGCGGTGCGGTTTAATGTTTCGACTACCTAGTAAGATGAGTAGACCCTCCTCTAAGAATTGACTACCTATTCGTTTCTTTTTTTATTGATTTTTGCGTTCTAGATTCACTTTTTCAGTCGACTTAATGAGTTATACTTCCTTCCTGACTTCCATCTAGGAAGTCGTCCTGAGCCATTAGCGTAAGTAACTCTGCATTCCCGGTGGCCTTTTTAATACTTTTCTTTTCGCCCTCCCCTTTTTAACCCTGGGTGCACCTTTCTTCCTTACTTCCGACGACACCTGTTTTTTCATCGTGGACTTCGCGTTTCGCAGTGCATTTCTTGCCTATATATTTTTTTTTGACCGGCTCCTAAGACCATAAGAATTTACTTTTTTTTAGAGGTTTTCTCCGCGCGCTTCATCTTTTCACAAGCAGCTCTTCGTTTCCTTTCCCCCCATATTTCCCCCCTTCCCAGTAAACTTTTTGATCTTCCCCCCTCTATTTTCCTTGATAGACTTTTTTGTGAGTGTGGAGTCCCCCTGTTCTTGTCACGAGCGCCGTGTGTTACTTGGTCAGTTCCGTCACTGAGGTTACTTAAATGAGTTTCTCGGTGAAGCTGAACCCCCTCTTCTTTCGTCCCCCCTGGCTTAACTTGGCTGTACCTTTTCCTTTCCCCAGTAGCTCCCTTAGCCTGTAAGGTTTTACGGACATCTCCGCCCGGAGTCCTTCCCACGTGGCCTCGTTGCGGGTCGACTCTACCTCGTGTCCTTTTCCGTACTGCCGCTGAGTCTTTTTTTTCCCCCCGCTGTACCCTTAACAATCGTGCCCCCCTGGCTGTCCTAAGTACATTGCCCAGTGTTTCTTTCACCCACCAGCTCCTGTTTGTTATCAGTGTTTTTCTCCAGACATTAGCCTTTCTGCCTTGGTCCCCCCGTTTGTTTTTCTTTTGATCTTTCCCTTCCTTCTTCCCACCCTACCATTGAGCCCGTTGCTTCACAAGATACTGTCTTCTCCTTGTATGCGCCTCACCACATTTTCCTTTTTGTTTTTTGCGTTTGTCTCTTACCGCCGTTAATGGACGTGAATCTCCCTCCGTTTCAGTTTTCCTCCGTCAATGCTTGTTTCGTCGTTGACCCCTCGTTTTTTTGTTCACCAAGCTCGTCTCGTACTGCGAGTCCTGGTCACATTTTTGCTTCCTTCTCAAGCCCTTCTGGTCTGGAGTACTTTCGTCCTTTTGATTTTGCCTTCGTAGAATTTCCCTCTCCGTATCGGATGTCGCCCTCAACATTTGTTCTTCGAAGCCGCTTTGCTCTGGCGAGCTTCTTCCAATCCGCCGGCGGTTCTTCTTCAACTTCTTTGTTTACTGCTTTTCCTCACTGGTGAGGATTGCTCCCCAGAGTCCTTTTACAAAAAAGGGTTTTTTTTTTTTTTTTATTTTCTTTTCTTTCAGCCCCACGCTCATTTCTCCCCAAAAAGGTTCTTGTGCCAGATCTCGCGTATTTTTAGTTCCTTAGCAAGTTCTCGACGTTACAGGTGGGAAGAGATAGACGTTCCCCCCCGATTTTCTGCATGATCTAGCTCCTTTTTCCGTCCTGACCTTTTCGGGACCGTTTGCTTTTTTTCATCCAATGTCTCTTTCCTTTGGCCCGAAGGGTATTTGCTCCTTGCAATGAATGCACCTGACATCTGCCCTTGAATGATCACCCTGTAAATCTTGCATGCTTCTTTGACTCAATCGCTGTATTAAGGCGCAGACCCCCCTCCCCCTCCCTTTGGAATTACCTAGGTCTTACCAAACCCATTTGTCGCCCAATAAAGCCTTTGTCCGCCCTTTTTTTTCTTTCAGGGCCCCATGACTTTCTCGTTGAGGAATGTCGAAAACGTTTTGGCAGCTGTCCCCCCGACTCGTGGATGTAGAAAACCATCTTGGCGCGCTAAGCCCCGTTTTGTTTAATCCGATCTGGTTTGTACCTTTCCGAGCTTTTCACCCACCACTATCTTTGGCGCGTCTAGATTTGTCCCCTGGTCATGATCCCCAGCCGGAAACTTTCTTTGCGTTCGTTTACAGCTCGCTTTTCTTTCTTTCATTCGAGGACAAACGGAGGTTTGATTTTAAACTGCATAGTTGTATTATGTTTGAGATCGTTCTTATTGCATACTTCCTAGTTGCTGAAGATAGTCCAAACTCAATTCACCAAAACACTTTTGACACCTTCCGTTGAGTGACCGTGTGCTGAGGATTTCTTGTGAACAGATCCCGAAAGGTTTTCCTCCGACCGGCGATGTCGACACTAGGCGCCTAACGATTTGTTTTAGTCCCGATCGCCGGTCCGTTGCGTCCCCGCTACCGCCTTTTGTCCGTTGTGTAATGCGGAAGTCGCCGAGTTATTCTTTTATGCTTGAACCCGAATATAGTGTTCTCAATCACCCAGTCTGCTGCGATTTCGCGTATTTTCGGGCTCCTTTCCTTCCTTCCCCTGGTGACCTCGTAAGTAGATAACTCAGTCGCATGATTTTCCTCCGGGCTCGATCGTATTCTTTCCCTTGCGTGTTTGCTTGCCCTTTTGTTTGACCTTTCTTTAGAGAATTCCCAGCTTATATATTCCGGAGTTCCCTGCGAGGGAATGAAGCCACTTATATTGGTCCCACCCCATAACTCTGGCACCCCCCTCTTCCCCTCCGAAAATGTTTTCATCAGCACCCTCCGCCTGCCCCTGTTCGTCCGGTTCTTTCTCCGGCGCTCCCCCTGTACATATACTCGTGGGTTTCTCGCGATCATCACCTTTGCCTTGCCCCTCGGTCCCATGCTTTTTCGCTCCCTTCTCTTTTTTTTTCGACACCACAGAGCCATGCTCCCTTTACCATGATTCTTGATTTTTTTTTTAAATCCTTGACCCTTCCCTCTTGCATCCGGCTTATTGAGGTCAGGCTGGTTTTCAATGCCCCGTGAGAGTGTGCCTTTGCTGCTTTTTTCCTCCACCATGCTGTCTATGTTAGCTAAAAGTGTAGAGCGACGCTCTCTCCAGTTAGAGAAGCTTTTTCCCTTGCGCACGTTTGCTCCTGCGAATTTTTTTTGCTCGCTCACTGCGAGACCTTTTTCAGACGTCCCCACGCTATTCCACCTGCAGAGGTTGATCTTATGTAAAAGAACGTCACTTTTCCTCGCCTGGTTCGCTTTGGCTGTAAACACCACAGTGCCCCTTTCCTGCTCTAAGTGATTGGTGCCGATTTCCCCTAATTATTTTCCTTCTCCTTTAGGTGTGAAAGCGAGACAGATGAACGACCGACATACTTATTTCGGCTGTTTCTTCTCGTCTGCGAGCGTCTTTTTGTGTGAGCGATACTGTTTGGCGGTGGGTGTTGAAGAAAGCCCCTGCGCCAGAAGGCGAAGGGATTTCGTTTTTCCCAGCGAGAGGTACTCCTTAGCCGAGCTTTTTTCCTCTGTTTTCTTCTGAGATTTTACAGTTGAGCCTTTCGTTTGACGGCTTACTCCGCGCATAGATTTCTCTTTCTTTTGGATCCTTAACCTTTTCCCCCCGGTGTCGATGTGGCGAGCGAACCACCCGTTTTTTTTTTTTAGATCCCTTTAACGACCTTTAGTCGCTAGGTTCTCTTTCCCAGCGTCTTCCTGTTCAATCCTTGCCAGCCTTTTACACACCAGTTTTTTAAACGTTTTTTTTTTCCCCTGACGGTACGATTGCTGACGTCCTCTCTGTCTATCCTTTCTCTGTAGGCGACCCGCATAATATAGTGGGTACTTTCCCAGTCTGTTTTTGCCGCTTTTCCGGTTCCCCCCGGATTGATTTTTTTTCTCTCCTTTGTTCACCAATACTTCTGAATAGATTTCCTGTGCAGGCGATTTTTTTACTTTGCTTGTAATTTTTCTCGCATTATTTTTGCGAGCTGTCGCCGGCCGTACTTTGCTTTGGATCCTCCCCGTGAACAGATTCAGTCCCCCCGTGCTGTCGCGCTCCCCTCGTAGATTTTTTGTCAATTGCCCAGTCTTCCGAGCGAACGCAGCTTCCAACCGACTCCCCTGCCCTGTTCATGCCCGAACGATGTACCATTACCTCTCAATTTCCGTCGATACCCAGTTCTCCCACTGACCACGATCCCGCCTGCCTTGCCCTCTTTTTTTTTTGTTATGAGCCAAACCCATTTCGGCCCGCATGCTTCCGTCCTATTCAATATACACCGTGAACTACCCTGCGCTTCCTAGCTTCGCGTGTCGGAATCTGAATTGGTCCCCATCGGCAGGTGCTCCGTGTCTTCCTTTGTCCCGGTCGATTCCCAAATTTTTCCTGTCAAGACCTCTTCTTTCAGTCGTGCTTAACCGGTTCTATGTCTTCACTCCAAAAGAGCTATTTTCAGGGTGGCCATTGAGGAATTTCGGCCCCCTTTGCCCAGCTTTTTTTTTTTTGAAAAGTACCTCCTTCCCCCTACTCGGCACAGCCTATCATTAAACCTTCAAGAAAATAGACAACCCTCTCCGACGAGCTTGCCCCTGCGCATGCGTTAAATGGTGGGTTTTTCCCAGAACCGACTAAACCGACACGCCCACTGTGACGATTTTTTTTTTGTTGTCTGTTACGCTCGATGCCCCCGGAGTCGATACGGATCCTTCCAGAGAGTCTCCCCCAACCGATGTTGTAAATTTGGTTCTATTCCGGTTTTTTTTCTCTGCCCTTCCTTTATTTGCAGGACTAAACCCGCAACACTAAGCCTCCTCAAGGATAAAGCTTTCCCCACCTTCTTGATTTTTGTTTGATGTTGCCTCGTGTTCCCGGAAAGGTCTCTGGCAGGGCTTGAAGGATTATTCATTTTCTCGTCCCCATCTCTTTTTCTTCCGCCCAGGCGAAGCGTCGACATTTTTTTGCGCCCAGCGTGATTCTGTTTGCTTCCCTTTTCCTTGCCTTGCCTTGCATTGCTTTTCTTCCCCCTGGCCTGGTCTCTGGTTGCCAGCTTTATCAGAGAACAGGAGGTGGTCTCGGCTTGGACTGTTGACAACCCTGTTGCGCCGAGCCTTTATGGTTCTTGTTTACCTAGACGCCCGCTTTCTCCGTTCTTGTACTTACCGGACCGAGGTTGATTAGGAAGTGAAGCACACGCTACTCCTTTGCCTCGCGTTTTCCCTAGCGTGTACACTCTGACGAACACCTGCCGGCCATTATTTTCTTGTTTTTTTGTCCTTTCGTATGGTCTTTTTTGTGACAAAATATTTTTTTACATTTTTCTGGAGTTTTCTTTCGAACTCCTCGTAGAGAGGGTCCCCATGATAAAGTCCTGTAGCAGTTTGCCCGCTTGACTCTATCTTCGTCCATTTGTTCCCCCCCCCCCCTCATGACAGGACACAACCTTGTGAGGCGACCCGATCACCCAGTTTGAGCTTCCTTTCCACCGGCCTCTTTTTTCGTCCCCCCGGTCTTGCCTTGTCTGCGCCGATTTCGAAGGCCCTGTTCTTCGAGCACGGAGATGGTGAATCACATCCTGACCCCGACGTTAGAGCCTTTGGTTCGTTTTACTATTTTGCCCCGTCATTTCTTTCGTTTCCGTACCTCCCCCCTTTTCCCTCCCCCGGCCACCGCCCGATACACAAAGCGTTTGATAGCAAAATACCAGATGCTCAGGATCGTGTTCTTTTTCAACGATTTTTCTTAGGTTGTTTCTCCGTCCGGTCTGGATCCGATCACATCCTCTTTTCCCCCTCTCCCCCTAGTTTACCCTGCTGGGGCCCCCAAAAGAGTGTTGATTTCCCTCTTCCAAAGCTGAGTCGCTGTATCTTTTTTCAATGCCATAGTTTTTGTACGGCGAGTTTTTTCTTTTTTGCCCCTCGGGTTTAAGGCGCAAGCAGCTCCCTCTACCTTCTTTCGCCTCTTTTTCATTGAAGACTCACTTTGCGATCTCAGATACGTGATTAGCATCTGCGGCACTTTCCAGGCTTCCGTGATCCGACCAAGTTCGTTAACTTTCTTCGTCTTTTTCTGCGCCAACAGAGAGCTCAGATCAGTTGGCACCTCCAAACCGCCGCTCAGCAAGCCCTGTTCTGTGTTCGCGCGTTTTTTTTTGTGCCAGGCTGCGCCTTGATGTTTTTTTCCTTCCTTCTTCGACCACGTGCGCGCAGAAGTACATGCCATTTTTTTGACATTTTTTTTACGCTTGTTTTGAACCCCAAGTTCTATTCTACCACCTCGCCGCTACTTCTTTTTGCGTTTGCCACCGTCGTTTTCCTCCTCATCGTCTAGGCTTTGTATTTTTTTTAGTTTTCAGACCTTTTCTTCTTAGCCAGGGTGAAACCCCCTCGCCCCCGATCGAATGCGCTTGCGCCTCTTTTGGCAAAGTAGAACTGAAACTGATTTACCTTAGGCGACCCTCCCCCGGTACTCGCAAGGAAGACCCAGGATTTTATTTTTCAGGTCCGCGTATAGGCCCACGCTTTTTGATGCTTCCTTCATTAGTTTACCGTTCTCTCCCTCTCCCCCATACTGAAATGTTTCTATGAAGCTCTGAAGTCCCCCCCAATATCTCGACATCCGTCCACTTTTTGTCCGTGCCTTTCGCGTGAGAGATGGCTTCTCTTTCGAACCTGGCGCTCGCCTTATTTCTGAGTTTTTTTAAACTCCCGCAGCCTCGGCTCGCAGCTTTCCGAGGACGTTGCTGTTTCAATGATAGTTGGATTAGCTGACCCATGGTCGCTCAGCCGCGATTATGCTGTACGTGAGTTCTTTGTTTCGTTAAATTCTTACCTGCTTGTCTTTCCCCCTGGCTCATAAGAGGATTGTCAAGGTCTTTGTCCGTTTGAAACACGGGTCCTGTTCTCTTTTTTTGCAGTTATCTCTTTCTTGATTCAAACAGCCGGCGCGCCGTTTTTAAGTTATAGTTCTTCGAATTCTCAACACGCGTCCTAACGTCTTTTCCATGACCCTGTCCCTTTTCTTTTCTTTTCAACTCTTGATCTCGTTAGGAATTGTTTTATGTCTCTTCTTCTTGTAAATACTTCCGTTGTTGTTTTTTTTAGATGATCATTTCCCACCCCGCTACTCAGATTTCCCCCCCTCCGATGTTGAACATTGGACGCCGCTGTTTCAGAGTAAAGCCGCCGCGTTTTTTTCTTTCCCCTCGAGGCTCACCGTTCACTTGTTTTTTTTGGTTTGTCTTCGCCTGTGTGCACGGCACGAAAAGGACGGAGCTGCTAGATTTTCCGGTTTTGCCCGCTTTTCCTCTTAGGAAGACACCGACCCCCCTCCCTTTCGATTTTTGTGCCGAGGGACCAATCCAGCACTTGTCGCAGCGTTTTATGAATTTTCACCTACAGTCGCTGTTTCTTCACGCTAGACGTCCAAGAATACAACTTTAATCTATTTTCCCGTGTACACGCCCTTTTTTTCCATCCTTTCGCGCATTCTTGCGGGTTTGCCTGACAGTTTTTTTTTCGAGCGTCTTAGAACTTGCATGGACTCTTACGCTCCACAGGTGAAAAAAGTGGATTCCTTATACGACTTTTCCCTTCATGAGCTCATGTAGCCTGTGAATTCTTTTTCTCTTCCTCCTGTAGATAATACATGCCTCCCCCTCTTTCCTTCCCTTCAGGATCCCCTATCTTGATTATACATGTTCACTTTCTAACTTCCAATGTTTCCTCCGGTTTTTCATGTTTCCTTATCAGAGAGAATTTTGCACTTGAGCTTTAGTAAACTTTCTTCTCTGATTTCGCGTCCTGTTGTTCCCTGTTTTCTATCCCTGCTACCCTTTCTGCACCCCCCCCCACATACGGGTGCACTCTTCTCCTTCGCTCCGGCCGCCGTCCAATACCTAAGGGTAATGCTCTGTCCACCCCTTTTCGAGTCCCGCTTTTCTTGTACGTTGCCTATCTCCTGTTTACGGCACGGTCAGCAACGGCAAAATGACTAGTAGCGTTTTTCTTTCTGCGCGTTGGTTATTTGTTCTCTTTAGGCAACATCGGCTTTTTTTCTACAGACTATTCCGACCTTTTCCTCCCCCCTATAGAGAGCCAAACAATCGAATTTGGAATGATGGAGCCCCCGCTTAGTGAGATTTTTGTTTCTGTTATGCCCGACCTCTTGACTGCTCTTCAATTGTTGGTTTCTTCCTGAACCTGCGCCCTACCGAATGGTTCGCTTTTTTTGGAACGAATGCGCTTAGTACTGTCAATTTCCACTCCCTTTTTTATGTTTTTGCAATTCCCTTATCCCCCCCTAATCGATATGAGATACACCTATAGTACGAAACCCGTAGATGGTCTGTTCACTCTTTCGTTTACTTTTTCGGCTCTATTTTCCTTTCCCCAGATATTATTATCCTGTTCCCCCTTTTTCCTCTTCTACCTGACCCAGCTTTCACCCCCTCCTTCCAACGCAAACGATTTGTCCTTTCGGTACCATCATTCTTTCTTTCGTATGCTCGTGGTGATCGCTTTGATCTTTCTCCCCCTCCTTTCTTAGTCCATTTTCCCCTTTTCGAATTTTTTTTGTGCAACAACGATTGATGCCTCTGGTATTTTCCTTACACTTGACTTGGTGTTTAGTATTTCTTTGACCCCGCTGACAAGATTCGTCCCCGTGCTTTTCTTCTTCTAAACATGACTTCAAGCCCCCCCTAATTTGCGCACTGGTTTTTCCCTTTTTTTATTTTTTCTCGAGATCCCCCTAGATTCTAGAATTCTCAGAAAGAAGTTTTGAAAATGAGTTGGTCTCACATCCTTCTCCTGTTGCCGATTGAGACCCGATGCGGATGCCGGCTTGATTTAGAGTACTTTTTGTAG